>Ga0335069_10010912_pt1 | contig 12846 bp, 12 predicted proteins | sample Lox_Sample_11_FD_206714 | JGI IMG/M metagenome (GOLD analysis project Ga0335069, IMG submission 206714) | Soil microbial communities from Loxahatchee National Wildlife Refuge, Florida, United States - Lox_Sample_1.1 | ecosystem: Environmental > Terrestrial > Soil > Wetlands | place: USA... | reverse complement strand
CGAGGTCGGCCGTGCGGAAGCTCGCGCTCTTCGGATGAGCCATCGCCTCGCCGGTGATCGCGTCCACGTCCTCGGGCGCGAGCCCCTCCTCGAGCATCAGGTGGATCGCCGTCATCATCGCGTGCGCGCCGATGCGGTTGCCCACGAAGTTCGGCGTGTCCTTGCCGACGACGATGCCCTTGCCGAGCACGTCCTCGCCGAACCGCCGCACCGCCGCCATCGTCTCGGGCGACGTGTCGGGCCCCGCCACGAGCTCGAGCAGCTTCATGTACCGCACGGGGTTGAAGAAGTGCATCACGAGGAACTGCCGCCGGAACCCCTCCGACCGCCCGCGTGTCATCTCTGCGATGCGCAGGCCGCTCGTGTTCGACGCGACGATGGCGTGCGCCGGCAGCAGCCCGTCGAGCTTCGCGAAGAGCGCCTGCTTGGGCCCGATCTGCTCGATGATCGCCTCGATCACCAGGTCGCACCCGCGCAGCTTCTCGAGGTCGTCCTCGACGTTGCCCACCGAGACGAGCCGAGCCCGGTCCTTGTGGAAGAACGCGGCCGGCCGCGCCTTGATCGCCTTCTCGAGCCCGCTCGCCGCGAACCGGTCGCGCGCGGCGCGGCTCTTCTTCTCCGCGTCGCTCAGCCCGGGGGGCACGATGTCCATCAGGAGGACCTCGACGCCCGCGTTCGCGAGATGTGCCGCGATACCGCTGCCCATGACGCCCGCGCCGACGACGGCCGCGCGGCGGATCGGTCTGCTCATGTCCGGCTCCTTCGTGGAGCCGGTGGGTTTAGCACGTCACTGGTTCTGCGGCGGCGGCGGCGGCGGCGGCACGTTGACGATGGTGACCTTCGTGCTCACGCCTGCCCCGGACCACCCGTTCGTGAAGCTGAAGCCGTTGTTCACCATGCTGCCCACACCCGTGCCGGTGTCGATCGTGATGAGCGTCGGCGGCGAGCTGGTCGAGGACTCGTTGCGCGTGAAGCCGAAGATCTTCGAATTGTACGCAGCGAGACCGTACACGGCGTAGTAGCCGGTCCCAGGGCCGAGGGCCGAGCTGCTCCCACCGTAGACGCCCCCGAGCAAGGCGTGCCCGGTGGTTGCCGGCGTTCCCGTCGTGTAGGCCGTGGCGAGCGCCGTCATGTCCACGCCCGCGAGCCAGTCGTTCGAGCAGCCCTTGCCGCCGCTCCCGCAGGACCGGATCGTCGCCAGCCCCGTCGGAGCGTTGCTGCTGTTCAGGTAGAAGACCATGTCGCCGGACAGGCCCAGGGTGCAGCCGCTCTTGCTGGTGCAGCTGTTCGACGGATCCGGTCCGAAGTTGCCGAGGTTCTTCGTGGCGCCGCTCGACGTGTCGATCGACCACACGGTGCCTGCGCCGTCACCGCCGACGAGGATCTCGTTGTTGGGGTCGAGCGAACCCTTCGGCGTGAAGGCGAGGGCATACATGTTGGTCACGCCGGTGAAGGTGGCCAGCTGGGTGCACGTCACGCTCCCCGTTCCGCCGGACGGCAACGCCGCCTTGTACACCGCCGTCTCGGAGTTGACGTAGACGTCGTTGTTCTCGTCGACGGCGAGGTCCGTGACCGTCGTCGGCCCGCCGGTGAATGCCCCGATCATCGTGACGGCGTTGCTCGTCGGGTCGACCGAGTACAGCGTGCTGTCCGTGTGCGCGTAGACGTACGTCACGCTCGTCGAGCCGGCGTCCCCGCCGCTGCTGCTCCCGCTGCTGCCTCCGCTGCTGCTGTTGCCGAAGCTGCCGCTGCCCCCTCCGCTGCTGTTGCTCCCGCCGCTGCTCCCGCCGGAGCTGTTGCCGCCGGAGCTGCTGCTGCCGCTGCCGCCCCCGCTGGAGCTGCCGCCGCTGAAGCCGGAGTCACCCGGCGACCCGGAGCACGCGAGCATGGACGCCACGATGGTGGCCAGACCGAGAGACGAGAGGATCGCGATAGGACGCATGGAGGAACTCCCCTGTTTGCGACTCTTGCCGTACGCGGCGGGGGAGGCTCCAGCAAGGAACGGTCGCGCCTCGCGAGCGTCCAGTTCCGGCCAGCGTGGAAAGGTTCACAGCGAAGGTGTAGCGCGGTGCGTCTGGGCGAATTCCGCGCAGTTACGGTTGCGTCACGAACCGCACCCGCGCGCCCGGCGGGCGAGCGGCCAGAGAGCCGAAATCCCTCGCGATCACTGTGGCCAGCACGGGGTACCCCCCCGTCGTCGGGTGGTCCGGGCCGAGCACCACGGCCATCCCCGACGGGGGGACCTGGATGGCGCCGCGGACCATCGGGCTCGACGCGCCGGAGTCGCTCCCGAGGCGGGGAAGAGCGGGGCCGGCGAGGCGGACGCCGACGCGGTCGCTCCGGGCATCCACGACGAAGGACGACGAGAGCAGCAGATCGAGGGCCTCGTCGGGGAACCTGCGATGGTCGGGACCAGGCACGACGCGAACGGGCGCTGCGAGATCGGGCGCCGCGGGCATCGCTGCGTCGACGCCAGGCGCATCGCCCGCTCGGAGCACGTCGCCCCGACGAAGGGCGCGCCCCTCGTGACCGCCGAGCGAAGCGACGAGCAGCGTCCCGCGGCCACCGAGGAGCTCGGGCACGCCGATGCCGCCGCGCACCGCGACGTAACGCACGCGGGCGCCCTCGCATGCGATCGTGAGCGACGCGCCGGCAGAGAGGGGCCGCGCCGTGCCGTCGTCGAACGCGACGAGCGTGTCCTCCCGCGCCTCGAGCGAGAGCGCACCGAACGACTCGATGCCCGCTGCGCCAGGAGCGTTGCGCGCGGCGGCGTTGGCGCGCGCGAGCAACTCGGGCACGAGCGCGCCGCCCGGAGGCACACCCTCGTGCATGTGGCCAGGCCGGCCGGCGTCCTGCACCATCGCGACTCCGGCGACGCGCGTGACGAGGATGGCGCTCACGGAGGAACCGGTACGAAGCGCACGCGGTCGCCCAGCGCGAGCGTCGCGCCCGTTCGCGCGTCGAAGGGGGTGAAGCCGACGGCGGTGCCGAGCAGATGCCAGCCGCCCGGCGAAGCGAATGGATAGATGCCCGCGTACGGCCCGGCGATGCCCACGGCGAGCGCCGGTACGCGCGCACGCGGCGTGCTGCGTCGAGGCAGCACGAGGCGCGCGTCGAGACCGCGCAGGTACGCGAATCCGGGCAAGAACCCGACGGTCGCCACGACGTAGGTGGACTCCGCGTGGAGCACCACCACCTCGTGCACCGTCATGCGCGTCTCGCGCGCCACCTCCTCCAGATCGGGGCCGTCGTAGCGCACGGGCACCGTGTGCTCGGCTCCGAGCGCACGAGTCACCGGGCCGAGGGCGCGACCGACGGCGGCATCCACGTCCTCGCGAGAGGGTGGACACGTCGCGTCGAACGCGACCAGCGCGTGCTCCTCGGCGACGACCGCGTCCACGACGTGCGGGATGCTCCGGAGCGCGTCGAGCAACGCGCGCGGATCGGGGCACGTCGCGAGCGGTACGCGCCAGGCGCTGTCGCCGAAGGGCTCGAGCGTCACGGGCTTGCGTCTCCGCCAGCGCCGCGCGCGTCCAGCGCATCGCGCACGGCGCGCGCGATGGCGACCGCGCCGGGCGTGTCGCCGTGGCAGCAGATGGCGTCGAATCCGCCCGCGGTCGCCAGCTCGAGCGCACGGCGCGCCGCGGCCGCGGGCTCCGTGACGAGCGCTCCCGGCTCGCTCCTCGGCACGAGCGTGCCGTCCGGCCGCGTCGTGCGGTCCGCGAACCCCTCCCGCGCGTAGCCCACGCCGGCGCGAGCCGCGACCGCGAGGAGCTCCCCCGCCGGCGGGCCCACGATGGTGATCCCGGTCCCCAGCGCATCGATCGCTCCGTCGGCCAGCGCGCTCGCCACGTCCGCGTCCGCGCGCGCCGCGTGATAGAGCGCCCCGTGCGCCTTCACGTACGCGAGCGCCACGCCCGCCTCGCGAGCCACGTCGCGCAACCGCGCGCACTGCGCCCCTACGCTCGCCCTCAGCGCTCCCGGAGCCATCTGCATCGGCTGCCGCCCGAAACCCGCGCGGTCCGGATACGACGGGTGCGCCCCCACGCGCGTGCCGTGGGCGATGCACATCGCCACCGCCCGGCGCATCGACGCCTCGTCACCCGCGTGCCCCCCGCACGCGACGTTCGCGAGGTGCGCGCACGCGTAGAGCGCCTCCGGCTCGTCCGGCAGCTCACCCAGATCGATGTCGAGCAGCACGAGGCCCGCCCCCCGCCGCCATGTCGCGCACGATGCTCTCGATGAGGCCCAGGCTGAAGGGCTTCTCGACGCGCAGGTTGTCGACCGACGCGAGAAACTCGGCCGCTCGCGTCGTGAAGGCGCCGCCGGTCATGAAGACGATGCGCTGCTCGAGTCCTGGACGCTCGGTGCGCACGCGCTCGTAGAGCTCGATGCCGCTCATCCCGGGCATCATGAGGTCGCAGAAGACGACGTCGAAGTCCTCGGCGTCGAGCCTCGCGAGGCCCTCGCGCGCGCTCGCCGCCGCCACGACCTGATGCTCGGGCGCCAGCAGGTCGCGCAGCGTGTTGGCGATGGGCAGCTCGTCGTCGATCACGAGCACACGCGCGCGCTTGCCCGCTTGCGAGGACGGCGGCGGGCGGCTCGTGCTGATCGTCGGGTCCCCGGCGACCGTCTCGCTCGTCGGCAGCAGGACGCGGAAGGTCGTGCCTCGGTCCGGCTCGCTGTAGGCGGCGATCTGCCCTCCGAAGGTCGTCACGATGCCGTGGCAGATGGACAGCCCGAGCCCCGTTCCGAGGCCGACAGGTTTGGTCGTGAAGAACGGATCGAAGATGCGCGGCAGCACTTCCGGCGCGATCCCGGCCCCGTTGTCGTGCACCTCGAGCACCGCGTGGCGCTCGCCGTCGGGACGCAGCTCCACGCGGATCTCGTTTTCCTCGGAGCGGGCCTCGGGCATCGCCTGCGCCGCATTGAGCAGCAGGTTCACCACCACCTGCTCGAGCCGCGCCTCGTTGCCCCACACGGGCCGCACCGTCTCGAACGCCGTCACGACACGCGCGCGGTAGCGGATCTCGTTGCCCACCATGCGGATTGCCGATTGCACGACCCTCGCCAGGTCCACCGGATGGCGCGAGTCGCCGTCCGCGCGCGAGAAACTGCGCAGCTCGCGCACGATGGTCGAGACGCGCTCGGTCCCCTGGCGCGCCTCGTCGAGCATCGCCATGAGGCCCTCCATGCTCGAAGGATCGCGCTTCAGGTCGGGCAGCTTGCGCGCAATCCACTCGAGGTTGAGCATCACGTAGGAGAGCGGGTTGTTGATCTCGTGCGCGATCCCGGCCGCCAGCGTGCCGAGCGCTGCCAGGCGATCGGCCTCGACGAGCTGGCGCTCGAGCTGGCGGCGCAGCGTGACGTCGCGCGCCATCGTGAACGCGGCGGGCTTGCCCTCGTAGTCGAAGTAGACGCTCGTCACTTCGAGCAGCAGGCGGCTCCCGTCGCGCTTTCGCACGCGGTAGACGTGCGGCGGTTGCTGGACGCGCTTGAGAATGAGCGCCGCCTCGCGCGAGCGCTGCATGGGCACGTCCTCGGGCTCGACGAGCGTCGAAATCTCGACGTTCACGAGCTCCTCCGGCGAGTCGTAGGCGAGCGTCTGCGCGTAGGCGCGGTTGACCCAGGCGAAGCGTCCCTCGCGGACGATGCCGATGGGCTCGGGCGCTATCTCGAGGAGCTGTCGGAAGCGCGCCTCGTAGCGCAGCTTCTGGACCTCGCTCTCCCTGCGCGCGCTCACGTCGACGAGGAAGGCGAAGACGGCCGGCCGCCCGTCGACTCTCGACATGGCCGCCGTGAGCTCGATGGTGGCGACCGAGCCGTCCTTGCGCTGAACCTGGAGCTCGTAGGAGGTCTGACCCATCTCGCCGGCGCGGCGCCGGTCGTAGCGCTCCTCGATGCGGTGGCGGTCGGCAGGGGCGATGAGGGTCAGCGTGTCGCGCGAGAGCAGCTCCTCGACGCTCCACCCGAGGATCTGGGCGGCAGCCTGGCTGATGTATGCGCTGACGGGCCGCGGCGCGTCGACGAAGGTCACCGTGACGCCGATGCGCGCCGCCGCGGCGGCGTCGAGCATCGTGCGCCCCAGCGCCCCGATATCGATCTCGGCGAGGAGCGCGCCTACACCGGAGCTCATCTTCAACGGAGCGTAACCGCGGATTGCCTTGGCGCGTACACTGTTTCGAAAGGGCAGTGCGGATGAAGCCGGAGCGTAATCCCTCTATTTTCGAGCCCTCGATGCAGCGAAGGACCTTCCTGCGCGCCGTGACGGCGGGCACCGTGGTGATGGCGCTCGGCGGGGCCGCCTACGTCCTGGCCGACACCGAGGAGGAGCGGCGTGCGCGGGCCACCCCCAGGCCCGACGGGCGGCCCAGGCTGCCTCCGGGGCAGTACCTGCTCAAACACCTGCGCCCCATGGGCGGCGACGAGGGCGACCCGAGCCCGGGCAGCTGGCGGCTGTCGGTATCCGGCGAGGTCGAGGCGCCCTTCACGATCGACTTCCAGGAGATGCTTGCGATGCCCCAGGTGGAGCAGGCGTGCGACGTGCACTGCGTGACCAAGTGGACCGTGCTCGGCGCGCTCTTCACCGGCGTGCGCGTGGCGGACCTCGCGGCGCGCGCGCGCGTGAAGCCGACGGCGCACCACGTGATCTTCGAGGCGGCCCACGGCTACACGAGCAACGTCCTGCTGCGCGAGGCGCTCGCGCCCAACGTGCTCGTGACGCACCGTCTCGACGGCACACCACTCGCGCGGGCGCACGGCGCTCCGGTGCGCGCCCTCGTGCCCGACCTGTACTTCTGGAAGAGCGCCAAGTGGCTGACCGGGATCCGCTTCACCCGCGCGGACGAGCCGGGATACTGGGAGACGCGCGGGTATAGCAACCATGCCGATCCTTGGAAAGAAGAGCGCTACTCGTAGTCGGTTCCAGTGGCGCGCGTGGCTGCGCGCCGTGCACAGGGACGTCGGGTACACCGCGGTGGGGCTCACGTTCGTGTACGCGGTGAGCGGACTCGCGGTGAACCACATCCCCGCGTGGGACCCGAACTTCACGAACACATCGACCACGCACGAGATCGGCGGGCCGATCCCGGACGACGACGACGCGGCGGGGAAGCTCGTGCTCGCGAAGCTGGGCATCACCGACACGCCGCGCGAGGTGGCGCGCGAGGGCGACGAGCTCGAGATTCTCTTCGAGCACCGCACGCTGCACGTCACGGCGGCCACCGGGCACGTGGTGGACGAGGAGCAGAAGCCCCGATTCTTCATCCGCGCCGCCAACTGGCTGCACCTCAATCGGGGCAAGAAGGCGTGGACGTACTTCGCCGACTCGTACGCCGTGGGGCTCTTGTTCCTCGCGACGTCGGGGCTCTTCATGATCGCGGGAAAGAAGGGCCTCCTCGGGCGGGGCATCTTCTTCGTCGTCGCGGGGGCCGCGATCCCGCTGCTCTATCTCGTGTTCGCGCGCGGGTGATTGGGGGGAAGGAACCGTGAGCTGGCGTGGTATGAGGCGCCATGACGGCGAAACGGTTGGGTCTGTGGATTGCTCTCGGAGCGCTCGTCGCCGCATGCGGCTCGAGCTCGTCGGGCAACTTCTTCTCGGGGGACGACGGGGGGACCAGCGACGCGACCTCCGGAGACGGCTCCGGCGGGAGCAGCGGCAGCAGCTCCGGCGGGATCCTCGGGGGCTCGAGCTCCGGAGGGAGCAGCGGGAGTAGCTCGGGGAGCGGCTCGGGCGGCAGCAGCGGCGCCGGCAGCAGCTCGGGGACGGGGAGCAGCAGCGGCACCAGCTCCGGGAGCGGTGGTAGCAGCGGATCGAGCAGCGGCAGCAGCAGCGGCGGCAGCTCCGGCAGCAGCAGCGGAGGTCCGAGCGACGCCGGGGCGGACGCGCCCGACTGCGGCAGCACGCCCACGCTGCACCAGGACCCGTCGGGCACCATCTACTGCGGCTTCGGCGCCGACGGCGGCACGCTCGACTGCCTCGAGTCGGCCAGCGACGGCGTGTGCTGTCTGGGCGGCGCGATCGGTGGCGGCCAGTTCGCCCCGCAGATCTGCGCGTCGGCGCCCGCGGGTTGCACCAACGGGGGCGACGGCGGCACGGGCCAGAGCGCTGCGATCCCCATCGCTTGCTACCAGGTCGGCGACTGCACCACCGCCGGCTTCACGGGCGCCGTCGCGTGCTGCCTGCAGGGCGCGAGCACCCCGAGCACCGTGCCCGGCTGCACGTACCCCAAGGCGACGAAGGGCACCGCCGTCGTGTGCGAAGGCACCCCCGGTGGCGACGCTGGGACCGACGCGGCCGCGACGACCACGGGCACGTGCGCGGCGGGAGAAGTCCAGCTCTGCTCCGCGCAGGCCGACTGCCCCACGGGCACGACCTGCACGCCGGGCAAGTGGAAGATCTTCCAGGTCGGCTTCTGCCTATGAAACGGAATACGCTTCGGTGGCCTGTCGGGGAGGCCACGTCATGACGAGCGAGCGCGACATCCGGATCGATCTGGCGGCGTGTTACCGGCTCGTCGCGCTCTTCGGGTGGGACGACCTGGTGTTCACCCACATCTCGGCGCGCGTCCCCGGGGAGAAGGAGGCGTTCCTCATCAACCCCTACGGGATGCTCTTCGAGGAGATCACGGCGAGCAGCCTCGTGAAGGTGGACGCACACGGAGAGAAGCTCGCGCCGAGCGACTGGCCGGTGAACCCCGCCGGGTTCGTCATCCACAGCGCGGTGCACGCCGCGCGGCCCGACGTGGGATGCGTGCTGCACGTGCACACGAACGCGGGAGTCGCCGTGTCGGCGCAGCGCGAGGGGCTCCTCCCCATCTCGCAGATTGCGACGATCGCGATGTCGTCGCTCGGCTACCACGACTACGAGGGCATCGCCCTGCGCGACGACGAGAAGCCGCGCCTCGTGCGCGACCTCGGGAGCAACGCGTGCCTGATGCTGCATAACCACGGGCTGCTCACGGTGGGGGCGACCGTCGGCGAAGCGTTCGTCTGGATGTACTCGCTCCAGCGTGCGTGCGAGGTGCAGATCATGGCGCAGTCGGGCGGGGCGCCGCTCGTGCCCGTGGACCCGCGCATCCTCGAGGGCGTCAAGGCGAACATCGGCGTCGTGACGCGCGGGATGGGGCCGTCGATCGCGTGGCCCGCGCTGCGCCGCAAGCTCGATCGGCTCGACCGCAGCTACGCCGACTGATCCGGCGCTCGCCCGCCGCGCTTCTTTCCGACGAGCTTGGGCTCACCCTCCCAGCTCCCGAGTCGCGTCGGATGCTCGAGCTCCTCGCGCAGCACTTCGAGGAACTTCGCGCGCGGCCACTCGACGGCGCCCATCGCCAGCGTGTGCGGCGTGGGGACCTGCGCGTCCATGATGCGGAAGCCCCATCCCTCCAGGCGCTGCGCGAGGGTCACGAGCGCCACCTTCGAGGCATCCGGTCGCCGCGCGAACATCGACTCGCCGAAGAACATGCGCCCTAGCGACACGCCGTAGAGGCCACCGGCGAGGTCTCCGCTCTCGCGCTCCCACGCCTCCACCGAGTGCGCGAAGCCCAGCCGGTGCAGCTGTACGTAGGCGCCCTCCATCTCATCCGTGATCCAGGTACCGTCCTGACCGGCACGCGGAACGGATTTGCAGGCACGGATGACCCGCTCGAACGCGGTGTCGTACCTGACGTCGTACGTCCCCTTCGCAATCGTCCGCCGCAGCGAGCGCCCGACGTGCAACTTGTCCACAGGGATGACGCACCGCGGATCAGGCGAATGCCAGAGGATCGGCAGCCCTTCGTCGTACCAGGGGAAAATTCCAGAGCGATACGCCAGAAGGAGACGTTCGGGGGACAGGTCTCCGCCCACCGCGAGAAGCCCTTGCACGGCATGATCAGCGGGCGGGAAGATGAGCGCCTTCGAGAGCGCGTACACAGGCACTGAACCAGAATAGCGCCCGCGCACCGAATCATCAGAGGTCCCATGACGATCCACGCGCACGACACCGAGCCGCCGAGGTCCGTTCCGCCGCCTCTTCCGGAGAGCGCGAATCGTCTCGAGCCGGCGCGGGCCGCGGCAGACGATGCGCTGGCGGACACGATGCTCGAGCGTCTCGCGGCCGGGGACTACGAGGGCGCCATCATGGCGGCCGAGGCGCTGCTCGAGTATCGCCCGCGCGATCGCGACGCGCTCGATGCCGCGCAGATCGCCAAGACCGAGCTGCGCAAGGTGTACGTCGCGCGCCTCGGCTCGATCGAGCGCGTGCCGCACATCGCGATGGGGCCGGACGCCGTCTTCGCGCTCAAGTCGCTCGATTTCCGCGCGGGCTTCCTGCTCTCGCGCGTCGACGGTCGCGCGTCCATCTACGAGATCGTCGAGGGCGCTAGCATCCCGTCGCTCGAGGCGCTGGGCATCCTGTCCGAGCTTTACCTGCGCCGCGTCATCGTGTTCGAGTAGACGACCACGCGAGCAACAACGTCCCGACGAGCGGCGCGCCCGTCGCCATCGTCCGCAGGAGCAGCGCTGGCGCGGTGACGCCGAAGCCGGTGAAGACGATGTGGCCCACCGAGAGCGTCGCGTCGACGCCCGCGAGGCCCGTGGCCACGAGCATGCGCGACAGACGCGGGCGCATCGCGGCGCGCACGAGGAGCAGCAGCATCAGCGCGTCGAAGGCGACCCAGAGCAGCAGCTCGGCGTGGTGGAAGCCGAGGAGCCTCGAGCGCCCTGTCATCGCCAGCCACGCGAGCACGAGCGTCCAGGGAGCGAGCGGAAACGCGAGCATCCACGGAAGCCCGCTGGGGTGGCGAACGAAGGACGCGACGGCGAAGCGAACGAGCGAGCCCCTCGCGAACGCACGCAGCGAGTCGACCATCGTCAGCCATGCCGGCTGGCCACGCGGGTAGACCAGCCAGACGCGCTCCCAGGTCTCCGCGCGCATGCGGTCGCGGAAGGCGCGCAGGCCCGCGAAGTCGAAGAGCGGACGCGAGAGCCAGCGCGCGACGCGCAGGGGCCACGCGACGCGGCCCGACAGCGGCGTCAGTCCGAGGGTGACGCGCTCGTCGTGGCCGACGTCCCCCAGCAGCGCGTGGAGCAGCGTCTCGGTCGTCCCGTTGGGCGCGTCCGCTGCGCGGAACAGGTCCTCCACGAGCCACGCACGGCGCGCATAGATGGGCACGGCCGAGAGGAATGCGAGCACGCGTCCCGCCTGCTCGGCGACGAGGTAGCGATGCTCTTCGGGGTGGTGGAAGGGCTCGACCGCGACCAGGAAGCCCATGGGCTCGATGTGCCGCGAGCCGAGCCAGGCCCGCGCGAGCCCTTCGACCTGGCCCCGCAGAGGCGAGCCTGGTGCGAGCTCCTCGGGGCCCGTGCGGCGCACGCGCACGCCCTTGGCCCGGGCGCGCCGGAGCTGCTCGCGCAGGCGCTTGCGTTCGTGAAGGCGCTCGAGCCATTCGCGCGGGTGAAAGACCGGCTGCTCGCCGATGAGCAGGTGCGACATCCCGTCGAGGTGCGGTTGCTCCGTGGCGAAGAAGCAGGCGCGCTTGCCGGCGGCGCGCGCCGCCGCGACGAATCGCGCGGCCGCGGCGTTGGCGCCATGGTCGCCGTCCGTCTCCGCGACAAGCGGGCCGCAAGCCGCGACCCATGCGCCTGCGGTGTCCACGTACGCGACGCAAGCGCCGGTCCCCTCGGGCGGCGGGGCGTCGAACCAGTGCCGCATGCCCGACTCGAGGGCCAGGAACGACATGGCGTCGCGCCCGCGCTCGCGCAAGAGCTCGAGGATGTCCGAGGTCCTATGGGGGGCCAACGGATACTGCGGGTAGCACGCCCGTCAGCTCTTCACTTTCTTGTTTTCAGGGTCGTAGAGCGGCTTGATCGACGCGATGGCCGGGTAGCGCTTGCCGGCGATCTCGACGTCCCACTCCGCGCCGTCGAGGTACGCCTGCGTGACCGGCTCTCCCGCCTCGATCATCGCGAGGCCGACGGCGCCGCCCAGCGTGAACCCGTAGGACGCCGCGCGCACGTAGCCGACGGCCTTCCCCGCGCGCCGCACGATCTCGGCGTGGAACATCATCGGCTCGGGATCCTTGAGGAGCACCTGCACGATGCGCCGCGTGAGCGGCCCCTGCGCCTTCTTGGCGAGGACCGCGTCGCGTCCGATGAACCCGCCGTCCTTCTTCAGGTCGACGGCGACGCCGAGGCCGGCCTCGAGCACCGAGTCGGTGTTGTCGATGTCGTGCCCGTAGTCGCGGTACCCCTTCTCCATGCGCAGGCTCGCCAGCGCCTTGAGGCCCGCGTGGCGCAGCCCGACGGGCGCACCGGCCTCGCATAGGCGCTCGTAGACGTGCACCGCCTGCTCGGCGGGGACGTAAAGCTCGTACCCGAGCTCGCCCAGGTACGTGATGCGCACGCACAGCGCGCGCGCGTAGCCGATGTCGATCTCGCGCGCCGCGCGGAACGGGAACGCCTCGTTGCTCATGTCGACCGAGGTGATCGACTGCAGGAGCTCGCGCGAGCGCGGCCCCTGCACGTTGATCTGCGCGTATCCCGACGTGACGTCCGTGACGAAGGCGTGCGCGCTTTCGGGGATGTGGCGCTTCATCCACGTCTCGACGTGCCGGTGCGCCGTGTCGGAGGCGACGACCCAATAGCGGTCCTCGCCCAGCTTGGTGACCGTGAGGTCGGCCTGCAGCTTCCCCGCTTCGTCGAGCCACTGCGTGTACGTGATGACGCCGTCGGCGCCGTCGACGTTGTTGGCCGAGATGTGGTTCAGGCACTTGCCCGCGTCGCGCCCCTGCACGAGGAACTTCGCCATGAAGGCCATGTCCATGAGGATCACGCCCTCGCGCGCGGCGGTGTGCTCGGCCTGCCAGT
>Ga0335069_10010911_pt1 | contig 12847 bp, 14 predicted proteins | sample Lox_Sample_11_FD_206714 | JGI IMG/M metagenome (GOLD analysis project Ga0335069, IMG submission 206714) | Soil microbial communities from Loxahatchee National Wildlife Refuge, Florida, United States - Lox_Sample_1.1 | ecosystem: Environmental > Terrestrial > Soil > Wetlands | place: USA... | reverse complement strand
CGAAGCAGAAGCTATGCTTTGCCGGCGGTCGCTCCTATCTGGGCTGAGGTCGGCTCGGATTGATCCGACTCTCGCCGACGCACAAACAGAGAACACAGCAGAAACACGGTGAGCATCAACATCACAGGTTCGATTGCGTGGCGGTAGCGGGTCTCCGGGACGCTGAGGTAATAAGTGAGCGGATAGAACACCAGCAGCGTGGCAAAGAGAAACACACCGGGTGCGCGTCGTTTCAGCGCCAGCAAGAGTCCGGCGAAGCTGATCAACGAGAACGCCAGGTAGAAGAGGTTCTTCAGCTGCTTCGAAGGCGGTATAGGGTCTCCGGTCCAGGTTCGGGGCAGACCCGCCCAAAAGTAATAGACCCTGCGCAACGACAGGGAGGCGAACGTCCCTGGATTCTCCGCGATCCATGCCTTGGCTTGCTGGCCCTGTTCGGCGCTGACCGCGGGTTCGCCCATTTGCCTCGTCACCCTCGCCATGGCGGGATTGCGAAAAGCGTCGTAGCTTCCCACCTTCCAGCCCTCGGCCTGGGGATTGTTGCCGGAGCGCAGTTCGTTGCCGAAGTTGTCGCGGATGAGGATGAATTGCCCGAAGACCTGATAATTGCGCACCAGCCACGGCGTCAAGGCGAGCCAGAAGACCACCGCGCTCAACAGCACAGGTACCAGGAAACGCTTACCATTGCGATGCAGGCGGTACGCGAGCCAGCAACCCGAGAATGGCAGCCACGCCAGCAGAGCCGTATTGGTCAGCGCGGCGATTCCCCAAACCAAGCCGTAGCGGAACCATGACCCGAGGCGAGCGTCGCCATCCATCTCCAGCGTGAGCATGAAAAGAAGGCTCAGCAGAAACGCGGAGAGGCTCGTCTCCCAGACCCAGCCGACCGAGTAATAAAGGGCCCACGGCGACAAAGCCCACAGCCATCCGGAGCAGGCGGCAACCGTGTCGCTGAAAACGCGCCGCGCGATGCGATAAATAGTCCAGCAGGTGAGCGCCGAGAAGATGCTGTTGAAGACCACAATGGCGAAGCCGGCGCCGTCGGAGAAGACCCCGAAAACGCGAAACGCCAGTGAAACCAGCCAGGGATAGATGGGAGGCGTGAGCGCGGAAGGGCCGGTGTCGATCCCATAAGGAGCGGCAAAGCCATGCCCGAGCGCCAGCGAGCGGCCAATATTGGCCATCTCGAACAGGTCCCACAGTCCGGCAAAACGGTACGTGTGCATGACTGCGGCGTATAAAACCCGCAGGAAAAATGCGATCAGCACCATGTAAATCGGAGAGCGAAGGATTTTAGTCGACAAACTCCTCATAGCTATTTACCGGCTCCATGAGAAACGTACGATCCGCTCAAATTTGTACTGCTGCCTCGCAAGCAACTTCAGCTCTTGCCTGCAACACCGCCCGGATTACCGAGCCGGCAAGGAGCGCGAATGACAATAACGAAATCAATGTGCCGACGTGCTCAGCCCGGTCCTTGGGAAGTTCGACGATCATCTGGTACTTGCCCCGAGGAACATCGAACAGGATGAGACCATCCGGCGACGCCCTTGCGATCAGCGTGCTCTTGATGCCCGCAATCCGTGCTTGCCACCCGTCGTAGTAAAAGTGGTTCAGGGTCAGCTGGGAATCATAAGGCGCATTGATCTCCAGCGTGACTTGGCGAGGTTGCCATTTCTCAACTTGCGCGGCGCCGATGGTTGTTGCTGTTGCTAAGGCCTGCAGACTGGCTGCCTTTGGCGGATGCACCGCCGCAAACCGATCAAAGTCCGAGACATCTTCCAGAGCAGGGAGGTTTCCCGGCCTGGGCCACATGGTCGCGTAGTCGATCTGGGTGCGCGCCAGCTCCTGGGTTCGCGCATATCGAACCGGCTGAATAGTTCGCCAGGCAGAAAACGATTCCGCCGCGGAAGAGATGTCGAAGATCAGCCAGCCCACAACGACCGCGAATAGAAACGCCGTCGCCATTCTCGTGCCCGGACGAAATAAATGAGAGACGGCTACCGCCATCAACACTGCCACGCTGACCACAAGCATGGCATTTAAGCGGGCCGGATATTGCAGGAACTTGAGAAAGGGAAGCGCCTGCCAGACCCACACGCTGAAATTCAACATCAGGAAGAAGCTGACGACGGCGACCACCGAATAAAACAGCGCGATGCGACGCTGGCGTGTGCTTTCCTCCGGGCGGCGGATGATCACGACCAGGGCCGCAACGGCCGCCAAAGTAACGAAGGTCGCGACTACGAAGGGAAGTTTCAGCAGGGTCTCCCAGTAAAGCTGATGGCCGCCTCCCGCCACTTTTCCGTAGATATAGCGGCCCATTTCAGCCAGTTCGTGCCCGTCCAGCCAAAGCCACTGGTGGTGGTAATCACTCTGCCCGGTGGTTTGCCAGGCCACATACGCCTTGTTCTGATCGAGCATGGCGGGCAACAGGTATTGCGCATTCAGGCCTACTCCCAGCAGCAAAGACATTCCCAGCAGCACTGTGTTCCGGATTCGCCGCTGCTGTTCGCTGAAGAGGAAGACGTACGCCACAGGAATCGCAGCGAAGCAGAGTGAGAGTGTGGGATGAGATAGCACCGCCAGCGCGTAACTTGCCGCCAGTCCCGGTATTGCCCAGCGCGAGCGCCGCAACAATGCCTCAGCCGACAAGAGCACCAGAGGAAACCACACGAAGACCCAAGCCTCGGCCGATGCGCCGCGGAGGTAGACATCCATTGCCAAGTGGTACGGCGCAATCGAGTACACCGCCGCTCCTGCTAATGCCGCACGTGCTTTAACCAGCGATCGAAGCCAGCAATACGCGGCGACTCCAGACAGAATCTGCGCCAGAGCAAGCGCGTATCCGGCGATCAGCCAGCCCTCAGGGTCGCGCGCGCCCATCAACGGCCAGAACAGAGCGGAAACATAGCTGGTGAGCGGAGGATAAAAGAAGCCGGAAGGTCCGCCGAAGCCGCCGTTGACGTTGGTAAACCATCGGGGATACAAGTCGCCATGCCAAAACTGCTGCGCGAACTGTTTCGCCCATCGCGCATGATCCAGACCGTCGTGGGAGAGGTCGGGAGCGCCGTGCAGCAGGAGCGGCCAGCTCAGCAGCAGACCTAAAGCAACCAACAGCAGCAGATGAATGACGGTCGTACGACGGGCTTCCCCCACCCGCTCTTCATCACGCCACAATGTCGGGCTTTGCATGGCGCGCGAGCGAGCTGGTTCAGGCTGGAAGCCAACGGAAGCCACGGGTCCCCTTTACTTGCGCGACGAGTATATCTGAATTTATCCGGGCGTCATGGCAGAAACACCGTTCGCTTTAACACGAAGCTGATGAGTTCAGGAGTTCCACTTAGTACCCGTGGTGCATTGCGGATCAGGTTCGTCTTTGCGCGAGGGCGACGATTCTTGATGTGCTCTTCGGAACGGGCGATGCGTCCAGCCATTGCCAGTCGCCGCCGAGGAGTTGACGCGCCTCGGGAAGCTGCTCGGCGCCGACGAGCAGGCAGAGCTTGCCGTCCTGGCGCACAAGACCGGCGGCAACCGGCAAGACCTGCGCGAACCGGTCCACCGCTCGAAGCGTGACGACGTCAGCGGTGGCGCCCCATTCTTCTGCACGGCCGCAGAAGACTTTCACGTCAGGCAATTCAAGCGTGCGCGCCAGCTCGCGTAAGAAGGTGGCCTTCTTGTTCTGCGATTCGATGAGGGTAAGCGCCGATTGTGGGAGCAAGAGTTTGATCGGCACGCCGGGGAACCCCGCGCCCGAACCCACATCAGCCAGCGTGAACTCTGGCGGCGAGGTTGCGAGTTCTCGGCTCAGCAGCAGCGCCGCAAATAGAGATTCGCCGAAATGCCGGGTCACGATCTGTTCGGGATCGCGCACCGCCGTTAAATTCATCCGCGCGTTCCAGCGCAGGAGCAGATCGAGGTAGAGCTGTAGTTGCCCAATCACGGCTGGTGGCAGTTCCGTACCGCAGAGGAATGGCCGCAACAGCTCGGCGATCTTGGTGCTGTCCATCAGGTGACATTATCGGACACCCGCTGCTGTCACTTCTCCCAGTGCTGAGTACTGAACTGCGCCGGATCGAAAATCGCCGGATTGAGCTTCGGGTTGACCTGTATGTCCGAGTACTCCTCGTTGAAGACTTCCTTGCCGTCGACGTAGAACTCCACGCGGGCAGCCACCCAGCCGGGCGATGTCTTACGGTAGTCAAGGAAGCGCGAATCGGCCGTCTTGGTGGAATCGTGCTGATCGGGCTCGATCATGCGCACAAACAACAGATTCTTCTTACTGATCCAGAACTGCTTCGACTTCAGGTCGCCCTTGTCGGCCCCGACAATGTATACGGGCTCGCCCTGCCAGGTGTCTTCGCGCAGCTTCGAAAGATCGAAGCCCTGCTGTTTCACCTGATCGATCGTCTTCTCGGACGGCTGGCGGTACACGTCGAAGCCCAGCACCAGCAGCATGTGCACGTACGGGCGGCTGCCGGCAATCTTGCCGCTCTTGATCGAGGTCACGGTTCCATCAGCGAAGATGATGCCGTTGTTGTCTGCCGGCGGGCCGATGTCGATGCGCAATTTTCCCGGAACGGTGACGGCCTCATACCAGGTGTCGCTACTGGTGGTGCCGTCCGGCTTGATGGTGGTGCTCTTCTGCGTAAACGTGAGGGTGTCGTACCAGTCATGCTGGTAGCGATCGTGCATGGCGCGCAGCAGTTGCTCGCCGTTCTGGATCTTCTGTCCGAGTGCGGCAAGCGGTCCCAGGACAAAAATCAAAGTCGCAGCAAGAGCACGAACCGATTTCTTATCGCATTGCATAAAAAGGCGTCTCCCCATCGTCATACGAGAAGCCGGTGAGCCGAGTTCCCTCCGCATAGTCAAACGATTGACCGCACCGGTTCAAGGTATAGAAAACAGCTTCCAACCGTCAGCGTTCAGATTGAAGATAAAGTCGATCAGCTTATCACTGGGACATTGTTTGTTCTGGACGCGCGCGACCAGCACCGCCTGTTGTACGCCCTCGCGGGTCAGCTCGCTGGACGCGGTATGGACTGTCTCGGAGTGAGTCAAGAGCTCGCGATACGAGCATGACCGGGCGCTGTTGCCCAGATTGATAGCCGAATGAATGCAGGACGAGTCGAAGAGCTTGCAGTAGAGGCCCTGATGAGTTTGGAGCTGCTGTTCGACTTCCTGCCGGGTTTCGTGTTGTGCGTTCTGGCCCACGTTGACGCCTCCCTCCGACACATAGGACAGAACCCTATCGGAGTTGCCTTCCCGAAGCGCGGCGAAGAAGTCTTGTTCCAGTGTGGAAACAGGTTCATGATCGGACGACTTCTGCGGCGTGGAAGCCGATTGCGCCACGACAGGCGAGCCGACTCCCGCTAGAACTACGAGAGCAAACGTACACGTGCACAGCCGGCTGAACATGCCCCTCACTTGCCTGCCTTGGCGCGCTTCGACTTAGCAGCAGCTTTGGCCTTGTTGCTCTTGAGCGGTCTGCGCATCTCAGCTGGATTCTGTAATTCCAATCGCCGCCGTTTCGGCAGGCGCTCCCATACCAGGCGATAAGACTCGGCGACCGCCTCCCGCAGCTCGGAGTCGGACAGACTGTTGAACTGTTCCAAGGCGACCCACTGCGCTCGCGCCATGTAGGGAGCAGGCCGGATGCCCGGACGCTCGCAGAATTCTGCGAAGCTCTCGGGCGTGCATTTGAAGCACAGGCGCACGGGGCCGGGCTCCATTGCGGCTACGACGAACAGCTTGCCATCCACCTTGAAGCAGAGATCGGATCCCCACTGGATATTTTCGGTGGCGTGAGGAAACGTCAGGCAGTAGCGGCGAATTGCTTCAATGTCCATGCTCGTCTTTCGCCGTTTCCGGCCACTCGCGGCGCATAACGACTTTGGTATAGGCCAGCCGGAACCCGCGGCGCTCCATGTTGCGCTGCGAGCCGCTGCCGGGAATCGTGCTGACAACGGCGTACTCGCACGTGGCGTTGGCTGCCTCATGCAAGCGTTGCGCGATGAGAGCCGTTTGCACCCCGCGGCACCGGTACTCCGGCAGCGTGGCCGTGCCGAAGAAAGCCGCAATGCGAGCTTCAGGAATCACGCGGCCGCCGCAGCCGCCCACTACTTTGTCTTCAATGCGCGCCAGAAACGCCATAGCGCCCGGTAAGGCGGCGAATCCGCCGAACACGTCCTCGGCCACCGAGATGTCCTGCTCGAAACCCTTTGCGATGGCGTTCATCCACGGCTTGATGGTGTTGTGAGTGACCCGCTCGATGACAACTCCCGCGGGCATTGGGAAGGTCTCGTCGGGGTCGATGCGGCGAATCAGCACGGAATTGAATTCCGCAATTGCGTAGCCGCGCTCCCCCAGCAGCTTGCGCAGCGACTCGTGCGCCAGCGGCGAAACCACCACCGTCGATGCGACGCCGCGGCTGCGAAAGAAGCTCTCCACACGATCTATGTCTTTCCCCGTGACTTCGCCCTCAAATCCCATGCCAACGCACTGATTCGCGGGATAGGTAACGCCGCCGAAGAAGGCAATGCCGCCGGCGATGTGCTCCGTTTCCGCCGGGTCCGAGGGAGTGTAGCGGCGAATCGCCTCAACGCAGTCGGGAAAGATCATCTCCGCCATTTCCAGACGGCGCGCGAGAGCCGCGTCAGCGAAATCCGTGAGCGGTTGCATAGCAAGGGCTGTCATGTTTGACATAACGATTCCCCATCAGCAGTGAGAGTGGTGCTGCACCATGCGCGCCAGCGGCAAGGATTGGCGCGTCTTGAAATCGTTCGCGTATGGCTACGATACGCGAACCTCAGCCCTGGAGGCTAGGGCGAAGCGAGGCGTTTGGGATCAACGGCAGGCAGGCTATCTGGCCTTCAGCGCTTCCACGATGCGGTCGAAGTCCTCCAGAGAGGAGTACTCGATGAGGATCTTGCCCTTTCCCCGGCGGTCATTGATGGTAACGCGCACGCCCAGCGACTGCTCCAGCATTCGTTCCGCTTCCTTCACATTGGGATCGACCACGCGCTCCGGCTCGACCTTGGGCTGAGGATGTGCGAGCGCGGCAGCCACTTCTTCGGTGTGCCGCACCGAAAGCCCATGATCCACAATGCGCCGGGCCAAACGCTCCACTTCGATCGCCGAATCCAGCACCATCAGCGACTTGGCGTGGCTGAAACTGATTTGCCCCTGCTCCAGCATCGTCTGCACAGTAGCCGGCAGCTTCAGCAGACGCAGGAAATTGGAGATGCCGGAGCGCTCCTTGCCGGTGCGCAGCGACATCTGTTCCTGGGTCAGACCGAACTCTCGGCTCAGCCGGTCATAGGCACGCGCTTGCTCCATCGGGTTCAGGTCTTCGCGCTGGAGATTCTCGATGATGGTCATCTCCATCGCCTGCTCGTTCGAGACTTGGCGCACAATGGCCGGAATCGTCTGCAGGCCGAGGTTGCGCGATGCCGCCCGGCGCCGCTCGCCCGCAATCACCTGATAACGTCCACCCGGGATGGAACGCACGACAATGGGCTGCAGCACGCCAACCGATTTGATGGAGGCGGCTAGCTCCTCCAGCGCAGCGGGGTCGAGAGATGCTCCACGAGTCTGATAGGGATTGTCCTCAAGTTCGTCCAACGGAATCTGGCGGACGGTTTCGCCGTCGTCCTTCACCGGGACAGGCATAGAAGCCGGTGCGTGCGCGGAGTGCCGCGCCGGGAGCAACGTCTCCAATCCGCGGCCTAGAACTTTGCGCTTTTCCGTGGTCGTCATGGGGAGTTCTGTGAATTATAGGCCGCGACTGCGCGAATGTAATGAGATTCGGCCTGTGGAAAACACGGCAGCGTCCCCGCCGCCTTCCGGATTACGTTGCCGACGGCTGCATGACCGGGTTGAAGCCGACCAGCTTCATGGCCCTGCGAGCCTCCCGTCCTTTCATGAAGTATTCCCAGATGAAGCCGGTGCGATAGTTTTCCGCCATCAGCATGGTGATTCCCTGATCAATCCCAAGCACATCGACATCGGTCCACGTCGTGCGCGGGTTGAACGCGTCGACGAATCCATACTGCTTCCAGGCGCGCTGGCCATAGCTTTTATAGAGATTCGCCAGCACGGCGATGGTCTCCTTCGGCAGGAAGGGCATTGACCCGGCCGTAGCGCACGGCACCACCGTTCCGTCGATGTATCCGATCTCGGGTGGCCCACCCCAGGCCTGATACCCCAATCGCGAATCGGAAGCAGTGATCCCCCAGGTGTTGTCGTTGTAGTCGGGGAAGCGCCAGCGTATCGAAAGACAGAACAGCTTGTGTGCGTAGGTGGCGATAACGGAATTCTGAAAATAATTCGCGTACTGATCGCGAATATTGCGGAAGTCGTACCAGGCGTGCGAATACTGGTGGACGAAAAGCGGATCGTCGCCGCTGATGTACGTGTAGCCTTCAAATTCGAGCGTGGGGCGAGTAAAGGCGTTCCATGACGAAGGAGGGACGTTGTAGACCGGCGCGCCGATCGCCAGCAGATACATCATCATCAGTTCACAGTAGACGTCCCAGCGAGCGCCGATGAACTTGTATTCCGGCGTCCATCCCAGAGCGAAGGCCTGGCCGCCGTTCAGCATCCACCGCCAGTCAACCCGGCGGTAGATGGTGTCCGCCAGATGTGCGATCTCAGCGTCGCGAAAGTATTCGCGAGCCATGAGCACGCCGCAAAGCAAAATGCTGGTGTCAATCGGCGAAATCTCCGACAGGCGCGCGCGCTTGCCGTTATCAGCGTCGAGGAAGTGATAGAAGAAGCCGTTGACATGCTCCGCATGGTTGAGCAGGAAGCTCAGGCTCGTGACGACGCGTGCGGCAATCTGGCGCCGCGGCAGGTAGCCGCGCTTGTGGCCAATGCATAGCGCGGCAAGTCCATAACCGGTGGCGGCAATGCTGGCGATACGGCGAGGGTCGGGTCCAAGGTCAGCGAGCGCCCGGTCCTTTACCAGTCCGGTGTGATGTCCGGCCTCGTTCCAGAAGTATAGAAAGGCGCGGTAGACGATCTGCTCCAGAAGCTCATCGTCGGTGAGCGGCAACTCCGCAGGCGCTAGCTGCTGCGGCCTTGTCGCTGCCGCAGCCAGCTCGTTAGCAGCGAGCGGGTACACGAGCGCCCCCCGCGCCATCAGCGAAAGCAACTCGCGGCGGGTTCGATCTGTTGCTGGAGCGCGACGGTGGCCGGACTCGTTCTCCGGCCTGTGCGGCGGTTTAGTCGGCATTCTCTGCGAGATTTGTCCTGGCAAGCGGTTCCGCAACCAGTTCGATGCGATTGCCGAAGGGATCGTGCAGATGTGCGCGGCGAATGCCGGGAATCTCATCTGCGGCTTGCACATCAATGCCTGAAGATTCGAGCACAGCGATCAGTTTTTCGTAATCGTCGCAGCGGAATGCTGGATGCGCTTTGCGAGCAGGCCGGAAGTCCGGCTCGATGCCAATGTGAACCTGCACATTGCCGCTGGCGAACCACACCCCGCCACGCGCCGCCAGCAGCGGCGGCTTTGGCAATTCCTCCATCCCCAATATTTCCCCGTAGAAACGCCGCGCGGCGTCTTCGCTGTTTGGAGGAGCGGCCAGTTGCACGTGATCGATCGCCGAAAACGGGGCGAAACCCATGTGGTTATGTTACGCCAGATGCGGAGGGCGCGGCATTTTCGCCTGTTAGAATCGATATAGGCAGCCTCTTCGCATGGATCCAGCGCTCATCCGAAATTTCGCGATCATCGCCCACATCGATCATGGGAAGAGCACGCTCGCCGACCGTCTGCTTGAGCTTACGGGCGCGCTGACGGCGCGCGAGATGCAGGCTCAGGTGCTCGACGCCATGGACCTGGAGCGCGAACGCGGCATCACCATCAAGGCGCATTCTGTGCGCATGATGTATCCGGCGCAGGATGGCGAGACGTATCAGCTCAACCTGATCGACACGCCTGGGCACGTCGACTTCAGCTACGAAGTGTCGCGCTCGCTGGCCTCCTGCGAAGGCGCGTTACTTGTGGTCGACGCCTCACAAGGCGTGGAAGCGCAGACGCTGGCCAACGCCTACATCGCAATCAACAATGGGCTCGAGATCATTCCCGTCATCAACAAAATCGATCTGCCCAGTGCCGACATCGAGCGCACGAAGGAAATGATCGAAGGTGCGGTTGGACTCGACGCCTCGCACGCGCTGTGCATCAGCGCCAAGACCGGTCAGGGCGTGCCCGAGGTGCTCGAAGCCATCGTCAAGCACGTGCCGCCGCCGAAGGGACGGGCGAGCAACCAGCTTCAGGCGCTTATCTTCGACTCATGGTTCGATTCTTACCGCGGCGTGGTCGTGCTCGCGCGCGTTATCCAGGGCGTGCTCAGCAAAGGACAGCGCATTCGCCTGATGTCGAACGGCCGGACCTTTGACGTGGAGACGCTTGGCGTGTTGACGCCCAAGCCGGTCGAGGTCGATCAGCTTTCGGCGGGCGAAGTCGGCTTCCTGACGGCGACCATTAAGACGGTTGCGGATTGCAAGATCGGCGACACCATCACCGACGACGCGCATCCCGCCATCGAACCGCTGCCCGGCTTCGAAGAGCTGAAGCCGATGGTCTTCGCCGGGCTCTACACCGTGGACGCGCATGAGCACGCGCTGCTGCGTGAGGCACTCGAGAAGCTGCGCCTCAACGACGCGTCGTTTTTCTTCGAGCCGGAAAGCTCGGTAGCGCTGGGCTTCGGCTTTCGCTGCGGGTTCCTCGGGTTGCTGCACATGGAGATCATCCAGGAGCGGCTGGAGCGCGAATACAACCTCGACCTCATCACCACTGCGCCCGGCGTGCGCTACAAGATCACGCTCACGGATGGGAGCGTAGTCGAGGTCGACAACCCGTCGCGCTGGCCCGATCCCAGCGAGATCGCCAAGATCGAAGAGCCGGTGATCCTGGCGACGATCCTCACAAATGAAGAATACGTAGGCGGCATTCTGAAGCTGGTGGAAGAGAAGCGCGGCAAGCAGAAGGCGTTCGAGTATGTGAGCGCCAGCCGCGTCATGCTGAGCTACGAGCTGCCATTGAACGAGATCGTCCTCGACTTTTACGACAAGCTGAAGACCGTCTCGCGCGGCTACGCGTCACTGGATTATCACCTTGCCGGCAGGTGGGAGTCGCCGATGGTGAAGCTTGACATCCTCGTCTCCGGCGACCCCGTCGATGCGCTGTCGATCATCGTGCATCGCGATTTCGCTTACGAGCGCGGCAAAGCGCTGGTCTCCAAGATGCGCCAACTGATCCCGCGCCAGATGTTCGAGGTGGCGATTCAGGCCGCCATCGGCGCCAAGATCATCGCCCGCGAAACCGTGGCAGCCATGCGCAAGAACGTCCTCGCCAAGTGCTACGGCGGCGACATCACCCGCAAGCGCAAACTGCTGGAGAAACAGAAGGAAGGCAAACGCCGCATGAAGCGCATCGGGCGCGTGGACATCCCACAGGAGGCGTTTCTGGCGGTGCTACGGGTCGGAGAAGACTAAGAGACATCGAAGGACTAAAGGGGTGGGCAAATGAAGTCATATGTTTTCCAAGTCGTCGTCGAAGAGGACCGGACCGAGGACGACGAGAAGGCATATCACGCTTTCTGTCCGGCGCTGAAGGGATGCCACACATGGGGGCGCACCTACGACGAGGCTTTGGCGAATGCTCGCGAAGCCATCGAGCTCTACCTGGAAGATCTCCGCGAATCCGGACAAGCGGTGCCCGTCGATCCGGGACACGGTGCGCTGGAGTGGCCCACGGCCGCCGTGGCAGTCAACTATGCCTGAGATACCGCGTGGCGTCACCGCGCGGGAGTTCATTCGCGCATTACACGCGGATGGATTTCGTCTGACCCGTACCCGCGGTAGCCATCACATCTATCGGCATGAAGATGAGAGGCGGGTCGTCGTTGCGTATCACCACCTTCGAGATACTTTTCCCATAGGAACGCTGAAGGCCATGATTGCCGACGTTGGATGGTCCGAGAACGACCTCCGACGCCTCAAGCTGATGTCTTAGCCGTACATTTATGAAGAAACCGATAAAGCGCCGTAGCCGCGACAAGATGCGACCGGAATACGATTTCACGTCCATGAGCGGCGGAATACGGGGCAAGCATTACGAGGAATATAAAACGAGCTTCCTCGAAGCCGTGGAGCAAGGGCGAAAGTCGGCACGCCGCGGTGATTTACTGGAACACGACGAAGTCGTCGAACGCATCGAGAAGATCTTCCGTTCCTGATGAGAGTCCGCTGGACGCCCGTCCATATTGAAATCTCATGCCCGACATCGAAATTCGCCCGCTCACCGCCGATGATGTCGAGGCTTACTGGCACTGTCGGCTGGAAGCTCTTGAACGCGAACCTACGGCGTTCAGCTCGTCGGTGGAAGATCACCTGAAACTCAGCCGCGAAGAAATCCGACGACGTTTGACCGCCAATCCCGACAACAACTTTGTGCTTGGAGTTCTTGCAGATGGCAAGCTGCTGGGTACAGCCGGTTTTGTGCGCGAATCGCAGCCGAAGTCGCGTCACAAAGGACGCGTCTGGGGCGTCTACCTGAACGCCGAGCTGCGCGGCAAAGGCCTTGGCAGGAAGCTGATGCAGTCGGTACTGGATCGCGCCACGAAGATCGACGGAGTCGAGCAAATCCTCATCAGTGTCGCCACAACGCAGATCGCAGCCGTTGCGCTGTATCGGTCGCTGGGATTCAGCACGTGGGGCAACGAAAGGCGGGCGCTGAAGGTCGGCGATCGCTATATCGACGAAGAATACATGAGCCTGCTACTCTCGCGAAAAGCAGATCCCTCGTCGGGCTGAAGCCCTCCTCGGGATGACAATTTTC
>Ga0335069_10010910_pt1 | contig 12848 bp, 9 predicted proteins | sample Lox_Sample_11_FD_206714 | JGI IMG/M metagenome (GOLD analysis project Ga0335069, IMG submission 206714) | Soil microbial communities from Loxahatchee National Wildlife Refuge, Florida, United States - Lox_Sample_1.1 | ecosystem: Environmental > Terrestrial > Soil > Wetlands | place: USA: Florida... | reverse complement strand
TGGACGGACCGAGCCTCCTGCTGCTGGCGTTCGCGTTGTACCTGCTCGAACGCCGGCGACCGAACTGGTCGGCGGCCGTGCTCGGAATCGCGGGACTGGGCAAGGAGACCAACCTGCTGGGGCTGTCAATCCTCGCGCCGGCGTCCCGATGCGAGCGCCCGGGCTGGTTAGGGACGGCGGCCCGGTGGGCCCTGGGCCTCCTGCCGCTCGCGCTGTGGCTCGTCTACATCCAGGCGACCGTCGGCGCCCCGGTCGAGACGGGCGCGCGCAACTTTGACCTTCCGTTCGCGGCCTACGCCCGGAAGTGGCAGGAGGTGGCGGCGGGCCTGCACAGCGTCAGCTGGTGGGCGTGGGAGCCGCTCTGGAATCTGGCGGCGCTGCTGGCCCTCAGCGTGCAATGGCTCTTCCTGGCGCTGCGTCCGCGCTGGGCGCAGCCGGCGTGGCGGATCGGCGCATCCTATGCGCTGCTCATGGTCGTGCTCGGTGACGCCGTGTGGGAAGGGTACCCGGGGGCCGCGCCGCGCGTGTTGCTGCCGATGCTGCTCGCCTTCAACCTGCTCGTGCCCGCCGGCCCCCGCTGGCTCGCGGTCCTGCTGGCGGGCAATCTTTCCGCGCTGGCCGCGATCTCCATCCTGCAGTCTCCGCTGGCGGACGGCCTGGAGCTCCGCGGCAGTCCGAGCCTGCTCTTTTCGCCCGCGGGCCAGGCGGTGCAGGTGGAGTACGACGCGACGTGGTATGCGACCGAGCGCAACGCACGGGGTTACTGGTGTTGGGCCCCGGGCTCGGCCTCGCTGACGCTGCAGAATCCGCACCCCGAGCCGCTCGAGGTCCATCTCAGTTTCGCCGTGCGGTCCAACACCCTCCGAAACGTCCGCCTGTTGATCAATGGCGCCGAGGCCTGGCGCGCCACGCTGGCGGAGCGCGAGACCCGGGAGGCCGATCTCGCTCCGGTCATCCTGCCACCCGGGGCCACCCGTCTGGAATTCCTGACCGACGCGCCGCCTACCCGCGTGGCTCCCGACCCGCGGCTGCTGGCCATCCGGTTGGACCACTTCCAGCTGGAGGTGGTGCGGCTGGTGCCGAATCGCGCGGCCCCGCCCTGAGCGCCTTACCACGAGGCGATGGCCTCGAGGCGCCGGCGATAGAGCGCGCCGATCCGCGCCGGCGCCAGCCGGTCTTCGATCCGGGCGCGCGCGGCGTCGCCGAGCCGTCGGGCCAGGACAGGATCGCCGGCGAGCTGCCGCATCCACCAGGCGGCGTGCTCGATATCCGGTTCCGCCCATGTCTGCCCGCGTGCGTAGGGCCCGTGGCTTCGCTCGAGCGTCGTCAATCTGCAATGCACGGGACAGCCGGATGTGGCGTCGAGAAAATCCGTGGTGCCCGACCAGTCGGTCGCGATCACCGGCTTGCCGAGGTACATGGACTCGGCAACCGCCAGGCCGAATCCTTCGGAGCGATGGAGGGAGACAAAGCCGTCGCAGGCGGCCTCCAGCTCGTAGACCTCGCGCCGGGTCAGCGTCTGGTGCAGGATGGTCGTGTCCGGCAGCGCAGCCGCCGCGGCGCGGAGCTGCTCGAAGTCGGCCTCGTTGCCCGCCACGTTGTGCACCTTGATCACCAGCGCGGCGCCCGCGCCGGCGAGTCCCGCGGCGCGAAACGCCTCCAGCGCCCCCGCGGGGTTCTTTCGCGCGGAATAGGAATTCAGGTCGTACAGGACGAGAAAGAGAAAACCGCCGGCGGGCAGCCCGTATTTTCCCCGGAAATCGCCGGTGGGACGCTCGAAGGCGATCGCGTGCGGCATCACCAGCACCGGCACCGGCACCTTTTCCGCGATCGCGGCGGCGGTGAAGCGCGACGGCGCCCAGACCTCGTCGCAATACGCGGAGTACTGGATCCAGGCGTCGGGGAACTCGGGCAGCTCCCACGCCCAGTAGCCGATGTTGTATTTGCCCCGGCGGAAGCCGGCGCCGTGGTGATGGTCGACGTCGCGCATGCCCGGCGCATCCACGTGAAAGACGTTGACTGCGTGCGGATTCTCCGGCCGCAGCCGCGCGGCGAACGTCGCGTCACCCAGCGGATTCCTGCACGGCAGCCGCAGGTCGACCAGCGCCGCCGGCAGACCGGCCGCGTCCGCCGCCCGGGCGGCGCAGCGCACCGACTCGCCGATGCCGAGGTCGGCGCGAAAGAAGCCGACGAGATTCAGGCCAAGCCGGAGCGAACGGCGGGCGAACGCTCCGTTCCATGGGGCCGAGCGGTTCGCGAAGTCGAACAGGATTTCGCCGCCGACCTCGACCCGCTCGATGCGCAGCCGGCGGTTGCGCGCCTGCCGGCGCCACGGCTGCCAGGCCGGCAGTCCGGTCACGCGGCCGAGCCAGGCGAGGACGTTGCTGCCACCGACGCCGACCAGCCGCAATTCCGCCCGACGCGTTGCTCCGCCGCCCGACGGCACCGTGCCCTCGAGGCGGAACGGGCCGACCGGAAAGGGTCCGCCGACGGCCACGCGGCGGCCTTCGACGGAGACCGCCAGCCCCAGTGCGCCCCCCGCGGTGGCATCGGTCGGATCGGGCGCCAGCACCTCGCCGCAGACGGCCAGCCGGGCGCCGCCGGCCAACGGCGGCAATTCCAGCGCGGCGGACTCGCGGATCCAGCACGAATCAAGGGGAGTCTCGTCGTAAAAGAGGCCGGAGAACCTGGGGCGGAGTCGGCGCGTCATGCGGCACGGGTGGCGGCGTTTTATCGCGGACGCCGCCGGCGATGTAAATGGGGAACTGCCCGCCGGGTTTTCTCTTCCCAACACCCCGCGACCGCGCTGTGATCGCGTCGCCGCTGTCTACCCCCCCCATGTGGTTCCACCTTCTCGCCGCCGCCGTGACGCTCCACGCGTATTTCTGGGGCGCGGGCCTGGCCGGACTGGCGCTGCCGCGCGCCTGGCGTCGCTGGTGGTGGGTGTTCGCCCCCGGCCTCGGGCTGGCGCTGCAGTCGGGCGTGGTCTGGGCGGGCGCGCATGCGGGCCTGCCGGGCACGGACCGGTACGCGGCCTGGACGGAACTGCTGCCGGCCGGGCTGCTGGTCGCCGGCTGGGCCCGGCGCGGCCGGTGGCGGGAGGCCGCCGCAGCCTGGCGGCCGGCGGTCGGCACCGCGGCGTTGCTTGCGGTCGCGAGCTGGCTGCTGGTGTCGCCGATGACGGCCGGCACCAATGTTCCCACAACGGTGTCGCTCGGCAGTTGCGATGCGGCGGACTACGCCGCCGGGGCACGGGTGCTGGAGGAATTCGCGCGCGACGACCGGACCGGTTTCCTCGGCGAACCCGAGGTCGCGCACGAGGGTGCGGCGGAATATTTTTTCGAATTCTGGCTGCGCCTGAACCATTTCTCGCCGTCCGCGATCATCGCGCACAACGACGCGATCCTCCGCGAGCGCCCGCCGGCGCTCACCGGACTCACCGGCGCCGCGCTCGCGGTGCTGAACCTGCCGGCGGCGGTGTTCCTTGTGCGGCTGGCGCTGCGGTTGCGCGGCGTCGCGCTGGCGTTTGTGGCCGGCGTGCTGGCGTTCTCGCCGGTGCAGGCCTACGCGGTCTACCACGTTGCGCTGGGTCAGCTTTTCGCCGTGCAGGGCATCGCGCTGCTGACCGTCGCGGTGATCGCCGCCGGGCGCTGCGGTCGCCCGTGGGGGTTCGCGCCGCTGGCGCTCGCGGGCTTCTGGCTGCTGGCGGGAGGCTACAACATGCTGCTGCCGGTGTGCCTCGCGCCGGGCGGCGTCTGGCTGATCTTCGAGGCCTGGGTGCGGCGCGACTGGCGCCGGGCGTTCAGGGTGCTGCTGATGCTCGCTGCGATGCTGGCCGCCTGCGGCGCGCTCTTTCCGGAGCGGCTGGCCGGACTGGCTGAAAGATTCCGCCTGCTCCACCAGTTCAATTTCGGTTGGCCCGTGCCGTTGCTTTCGCCCGAGGGCTGGCTCGGCCTGGTGCACGGGGCCGGGTTGGACCCGTGGACCCCGGGGCTGCGGACGGTCCTGCTCACGGCGATCGCGGCCGCGTGGCTTGCCGGGGTCGCAGTCGCCTGGCGCCGCCGTCGGCGGACGGCGCTGGCGGCGCTCGCCTTGGTCGTGCCGGTCGGCGCCGGCTGGCTGATTCTCGCGCGGGAGTCCCGCGTGCGGGCCAACGCCAGCTATGATGCGTACAAGCTGGTGGCGGTGTTCCAGCCGGTCTTGGTGGCGGGGCTTGCGGGGGGCATCGCGATGCTGGCGTCGGGCGGCCGCGCACGCCGGATCGCCGGCGGCGTGGCCGCGGCGGGACTGCTGGCGGCCGAGGCCTCGGCGTTCGCGGATCTGCGGCATGCGGCGTCACGGGCGCCGCTGCGGGTCGACCGCCCGCTGCTGGCGCTCGGACAATTCGAGGCCGATCCACGCGTCGGTTCGGTGAACATCCGGATCGATGAGTTCTGGTCCCGGCTGTGGGCCAACGCACTCCTGTTGCGCAAGCCGCAGTATTTCCCGACGCATTCGTACGAGGGCCGGCGCGACACCCCGCTGCGGGGTGAGTGGGACCTGACCGACAGTCCGGTGCGGGTGCTGCCGGCGGCCGCGGGCGATTTCATCGAGGTCAACGACCGGTTTTGCCTGGTTCGCGCGGACACTCCCGGTCGGGTCCGGTGCGATTTTGGCGCCGGCTGGCACGGGACCGAAATTTCCGCCACCGGCCGGTGGCGGTGGACGGCGGGCGACGCGGAACTTCACCTGGTCAATCCTGGTCCGGCGGCACTGCGCCTGCGGCTCACCTTGCGGGCGCGGGCGATCACGCCGCGCAACCTGGTCCTGCGCGTCAACGGCGCCGACCTCGCGACGCGCCCGCTCCGTGCCGAGTCGGGCGTCGCCGACTTCGGCGAAATGCTCCTGCCGCCGGGCCCGACGGTGCTCGGCCTGCACCCGACGCGACCGGCGGAGCGGCCGGCGGGCGACGAGCGGATGTTGTCCGTGGCGTTGGAGGAACTGGTGCTCCGGCCGATGCCACCCTGACCCGCCCGACCGCACGGCCATGATGACACCCGGGGAACACCGGCGGATGGCGGCCGTCGAGGATGCGATGTGGTACTATCGCGCGCTGCACCGCCACGTGCAGCGCGTGCTGGTGAAGCGACTGCCCGCGGGTGCCGCCGTGCTGGACGCCGGCTGCGGCACCGGCGGGCTCCTGCGCCGGTTGCGCGTCGCGCGCCCGGGCTGGCGGTTGACCGGCCTGGACGCCTCCCCGGTGGCGTGCGAGCTGGCCCGGAGCCGCGCCGGAGTCGAGGTGGTGCAGGGATCGGTCGACGCCCTGCCGTTTGGCGACGGGAGTTTTGCGGCGGTGATCTCGTGCGATGTACTCTGCCAGGTGAACGATCCGGCGGCGGCGCTGGCCGAGTTCCGGCGGGTGCTCCGGCCCGGCGGCATCGTGGTCCTGACGATGCCATCGTACCCGTGGCTATTCTCGTATCACGACCGGCAGGTGGGAAACGTCCGGCGCTCCACCCTGGGCGAGGTGCGCGCGTGGCTGGGCGCCGCCGGGCTGCCGCCGTCCGGTGAACCCGGCACCTATTGGAATTCGCTGCCGCTGCCGCTCGCGGTCCTGCGGCGCAAGGTGATTCCCCCGCGGTCGCCGGAGAGCGATGTGCGCTTGTATCCCGCGCCGCTGGAAGCCATGTTCAAGGCAATGATGGCGATCGAACACGCATGGCTGGCCGCGGGCGGGCGGCTGCCGCTGGGCAGCTCGCTGCTCGCGGTGGGGCGGAAGCCGGTCCGCGCATGAGCCCGGCACGGGAACTGCACCGGGCCTTCGAGGGACGCCGGGTGCTGATCACGGGCGGGCTCGGCTTCATCGGCTCGAACCTGGCCCACGCGCTGGTCGGGCTCGGTGCGAAGGTGACGATCGTCGACAGCCTGATCCCAGAGTATGGCGGCAACCTGCGGAACCTCGCCGGAATCCGGCGGCACGTGCGGCTGAACATTTCCGACGTGCGCGGCGGCCACGCGCTGCCCCAGCTGCTGCGCGGCCAGGAGTTTCTCTTCAATCTTGCCGGTCAGACCAGCCACCTCGACTCGATGGGCGACCCGGCGACCGACCTCGAGATCAACTGCCGCGCGCAGCTCTCGATCCTCGAGGTCTGCCGGCTGCACAATCCGTCGATCCGCGTGGTCTTTGCGAGCACGCGCCAGATCTACGGCCGGCCCCGTTACCTGCCGGTCGACGAGCGCCACCCACTGCAGCCGGTCGACGTCAACGGGATCAACAAGCTCGCCGGCGAGCAGTATCACCTGCTGTACAGCGCGGTGCATGGCATACCGGCGACGGTGCTGCGGCTGACGAACACCATCGGGCCCCGGATGCGGGTCAAGGACGCGCGGCAGACGTTCTTCGGCGCCTGGGTCCGCCAGGTGCTCGGCGGCGAGCCGTTCGAGGTCTGGGGCGGGGAGCAGCTGCGCGATTTCACCTACGTCGACGATGCGGTCGAGGCCTTTCTCCTGGCGGCCATCCGGCCGGCCGCGGTCGGCGGCGTCTTCAACCTCGGCGGGCGCGGGCGCGTCAGCCTGCTGGCGCTGGCCCGGATGCTGGTCGACGCGGCCGGCGGCGGGCGATTCGTGGTCCGGAAATTCCCGTCCGACCGCCGCAAGATTGACATCGGCGATTACTACGCGGACGACACCCTCATTGGCCGGAAGCTCGGCTGGCGACCGCGCACGTCGATCCGCGAAGCGGTGGAGCGGACGGTGGAATACTTTCGCACCGAGCTCCCGCACTACCTTTGAGCCGCCGATGAAACCGCACATTCTCCCGGCCGATCCCCTGGCGGCCTATCTGGCGGAGGCCGGGGAGATCGATGCCGCCATCCAGCGCGTGTTGCATAGCGGGAAATACATTCTCGGTCCGGAGAACGAGGCCTTCGCCCGCGAGTTTGCCGCCTACCTCGGCGTTGGCGAGGTGGTGGGTGTGGCCAACGGCACCGACGCGCTCGAGCTCGCGCTGCGCGCCGCCGGCATCGGGCCGGGCGACAAGGTGGTCACGGTCGCGAACACCGTGACCGCCACCGCCGCGGCCATTGTGGCCGCCGGCGCGGCGCCGGTCTACGTCGAGATCGAGGCCGGCACGATGCTGATGGATCCCGCCGCGCTGGAGTCGCTGCTCACCACGCTGCGGGACCCGCGGATCAAGGCCGTGCTGCCCGTGCACCTGTACGGCCAGCCGGCGCACATGCCCCGGGTGAGCCAGATCGCGCGGGAACACAACCTGGTGGTGATCGAGGACTGCGCACAGGCACACGGCGCGACGGTGGGCGGGCGCCGGGCCGGGGCCTGGGGCCACCTGGCGGCGTTCAGCTTCTACCCGACGAAGAATCTTGGTGCACTCGGCGACGGCGGCGCCGTGGCCGGCTCGGATCCGGCCCTGCTGGAAAAAGTGCGGCTCCTGCGGCAATACGGCTGGCGCCGCCGCTACGTCAGTGACTCTCCCGGACGCAACAGCCGGCTCGACGAACTGCAGGCCGCGATCCTGCGCGGCCGGCTGGCGCGGCTGGATGCGGCCAATGCCCGCCGGGCCGGGCTCGCGGCCCGCTACCTTGAGCGCCTGGCCGCCAGTGCGGTCCGGCTGCCCGCCGTCGCGCCCGACCGGACCCACGTCTGGCACCAGTTCGTCGTGCGCACCGCGGAACGCGATGCGCTCCGGACCCGGCTCGAACAGAGGGGCGTCGGCTGCGGCGTGCATTACCCGGTGCCGATCCACCGCCAGCCGGGCTTTCACCAGGTCGAGACCATGCTGCCGGAAACCGAACGGGCCTGCGCGGAGGTGCTGTCGCTGCCGCTGCACCCCGGCCTGCACCCGGGCGACGTTGACATGGTCTGCGACGCCGTCCTTGCTGGTTGAACCCATGTTGGTCGCCCCGCCAACGTCCGCGCCGGCCCCGGCGCTCAGTTTCGTCATCCCGCTCTACAACTCCGCCCGCACGATCCGCGGGCTCGTGAAGGAGATTGAGGCCCTGCCGGTCGAAGGCGGTCTGGAGATCGTGCTGGTGAACGATGGAAGCGCGGACGACACGCGGACGGTGGCCGAGGCGTTGCTGCGCGAGGCGGCTGTCCCGCTCACGCTGGCCAACCATTCACGCAATTTCGGCGAGCACAATGCGGTCCTCACCGGCTACCGGCTCGCGCGGGGGGCGCACGTGGTGAACCTCGACGACGACGGGCAGAACCCGCCCGCCGAGGCGCTGCGGCTCTGGCAGCACGCGCGCGAGCAGGGGCTCGATGCGGTCTACGGGCACTATGCGGAAAAGGAGCACGCGTGGTGGCGCAACCTCGGCAGTTGGTTCGCGAACCGCCTGACCGACGTGGCGCTCGACAAGCCGCGGGGCTTCTATCTTTCCAGCTTCCGCTGTGTCACCGCCTTCGTGGCCGGCGAGGCGGCCCGTCACGACACCCCGTTTCCGTACATCGACGGGCTGATCCTGCAGATCACCCAGAACATCGGCTCCTGTGTCGTGCGTCACGACGAGCGCCGGGTCGGCCGCAGCGGCTACACGCTGCGCCGGCTGTTGCGGCTGTGGCTGAGCACGGTGGTGAACTTTTCGGTCATGCCCCTGCGGCTCGCCACGCTGCTGGGCCTGGTCATGGCTGCCGCCGGCCTGGCCGGGCTGGCGATCGTCTTCTATCTGCGGTACGTGAACCGTGGTCCGGAATTCGGCTGGGGCTCGCTGATGGGCGCGTTGCTGCTTTTCGCCGGCACGCAGTTGGTAATGCTGGGACTCATCGGCGAGTACGTCGGCCGAATGTTCCTGGCGGTGAACCGCCGGCCGCAGTCCGTCGTGCGCGACGTCCGGCGAAGCGGCTAGCAGGCCGCTGAAGGACTAGGCGGGCGACGCTGCGTGGGTCCGCTGGCTCGCCAGGGTGGTCAGCAGCAGCTGGCGGGCGATATCGGTTTGCGCCGAAGTCACGTTGATCCGGTGGGGTTGGTGCCAGCCGACGAACGCCAGGCCGGCGATGCGGTTGTTCCGCACCAGCGGCATGAGCAGGAACGCGCCGGGTCGAACCGGCGCGTCGCGAAACCACTCCGGCAGATACGGGGCCAGCGAGGGTTCGTTGGTGTCATGGATCACCACATGCTCCCGGCGCGACAGGCTGATGCCGAAGACGGTGCGCTCATCGGCCCGCACCGCCGCCTTCGCGCGGAACTGCACGCATTGCGGACCAACCCCCTGGGCGATCGGCAGGCTCTCGCCGCCCGACTTGGGCAACAGGATCCAGCACTCGTCGGCATGAAAGCTTTCGCGTACGAACGCCAGCGTTGCCGTCCAGGGACTCTGCTCGGCGGCTGGCTCGGCCCTGGCCGTGTCCAAGACATGGGACGCGGCGAGCTTTTCCCGCCAATCTTCGGATGACGGAGTCGGCGGGGCTGGAGCGGCCGGTTTTGGCAAAGGGGGCGAAGGCCGGGTGGTGCCGTTGACGGACGGTGAGGTCTTCGAGTCGGCGCCGGACTCCGCGGCCGGGGCCGGCGCGTCACGAGTGCCGCAATCGGCGCCGTCTTCCTTTTCCGCCTCGCGCAGGAGTTTTTGAAACCGCGCTTGCAGCCGGCGCAGTCCGGGGGTCGTGCTGCCGGCCGAACCAGGGCTCCGGGCGAGCGCGGTGACGTGTTCGACGGTCCGAACGAAGGCGGATTCAATCGAGATGCGGACGCCGGGCAGGAGGCGTTCGAATTTTTCCGCCACCGCCTGGGAACCCGCGGAGAAGTCCGAGCCATCGCCGTCCAAGGCAAGCCGGGCCATCCGGCCGCCGAGGTCGGCGACGCTGAGCAACCGGGCGCCGTAGGTCGTGGCGGCCGCCCCGCCCATCCGCTCGGGCTGGCATTCCCTCAGGCTTTGCATCACCTCCGGCGACAGCCGGGCGAATCCGGCAAGCTCGCGGCTGAGTTCCAGCGGCGTGAGGCCGAACTCCTCGCGAAAGGCGGAATCCTCCGGCTGTGTTTGCGCCTTTTCCCGGGCCCGGCGGTAGTGGTCCAGCGAAACCGCCGGCAGGATGATGTCGCCGAAATGCCGCAACGCGGCGCAGGTGAAGGCCAACTCCGGGTCCACGGTGCCGAGGCTGCGGGCGCAGTTTTGGGCCATCAGGCTGGAACAAAGCGCTCGCGTCGCAGCCTCGCGCTGCTCGGGCGGGTTCGAGGCGCCGCCGCTGCTCTCCAGTAACATCAGGGAAACCGCCAGGTTGCGCACCCGGTGAAAGCCGATCTGGTGCACCGCTTGGGTGATCGAGGCCATGGGGGCGATATTGGGATTGTGCGCGATGGTGTTGGCGACCGTCAGGACGCGGCAGAGGACGGCGGCGTCGCGCTCGATCAGCTCGGCAATTTCGGTTACGGTGGCCTTGGCGAGATCGGTCGACAGGGTCTCGATGAGCTTCAGCAACTCGGGCAGCCCTGCGCCCCGGCCGTCTTGAAGGGCGGTCCGGGCACGGTCCAGGGTCTCGGCGGCCGTCAGCGGGGTGGGCATCCCCTTTTCCATCGGACTCAAGAGTTAAACAGTTAACTGAAAAGACGCTGACCGAGGTTCCCGCCCACCGGTTTCAGAGAATAGGCCCTGCGCGACAGGGCCTGTCCCTGCATCGGATCGCGAATCCAGACGTGCGGAACGGAGCCTGTCCCTGGATCAGTGGCGAAAGTGCAGCGGCGGATGACACCGGCCAAATCGGCCAACTGACGGTGACGTTCCCGCCAAAAATGCCTCAATGCGTATAACGTAGCCTATTTATTATCAATCGAATCCAAAAAGTTTAGCCATGGATCTCCTGTCCTTCTTCGTCGGCCGTCCCAAGCCTCGTTCGCGGGCGAGCATGTGCTCCAATCCGGCTTGCTTGGCGCGCTCATACTCGGCAGCGGGGGTCAAGTCCTCGACAAATTCCGACAAAAGTTTGGCTCCGATCCGCGATTTCGGCAAGCCTCTGACCCTGAGGGTCTTGGTCATCAGGCCAATCCTGGCGGTCACAATCTCGCCGACATGGATGTCGCGACCGGGCTTAGCGTGTAATCCGTTGACCTGAACGAAGTTGCCTCGGCACGCATCGGTTGCCTCGGCCCGAGTCTTATAAGTCCGGACGCTCCAAAGCCACTTGTCTAGACGGCATTCGTCCATAAGCTGTCGGAGTGAAAGGTAACCGTCAGGAAGCGTCGAGCAAGCTCACGATCAAGCCCCGCGTGCGGCGGCAATCGCTGACCTCGGCGCGGCCGATCGGTGTCTGGCGGGCGCGCGTGTGCTTTTCGGGCGGCAAAAACCCACAACGCGCTGGCATCACCCAGTCCGGCCGGTGAGACTGGCGGCGGATTGAACGAGAATTCCGGATCAAGTCGATTGGCTGGCTGGCTGGCGGCGTGGCCGGACCTGCTGGCGTTCGCTGCCGGCTTGACCATGGCGTGGTGTCTGCGCTGGCAGACCACCGATCTGGTCTGGAGCCTCTGGCTTTCCAGCCTGACGGTCGGCTACGCGATGATTGTCTGGGACATTTTCGGGCCGGTGCTGGGCATCATCCGTGGAACCGCCGCCGGCGGTGCGACCGCCTTCCGGGGCACGCTGGTGATCGGTGCCACGCTCGGCGGCGGGCTGTTCCTTCTGGCATTCTTTACGGTGCACTTCGGGATGTTTCACTTCGTACACTCGGTGTTCCTCAACTCCTTCTTCCCGGTCATCGGTTCAAAGCGCGGCCCAAGCCTCGCGCTCTACCTGGCGGTTCTGGGCCGCTACTGGTATTTCGTGCCGGTGGCGGCGCTGGCTGAGCGGAAAGCCTTCGTCGTCTCGGGAGCCGGGCCGGTGCAAGCGGCGACGGCTGGCAGCCCCGCCGGCGTGGCGTCGCAGGTCGGCAAGGGCAACGCGATCATGCGGCCGTACAAGAACGTTATCCGGATGCACCTGCTGATTTTCTTTTTTGCCTTCATTCACCTGGCGAAGCTCGACGGGTTTCTGGTCTACGCGGTGGTCTATGCGGTCTATTTCTTTCCGTGGCGGCTCTTGGGTTCGCGGGCGGGTTGAATCGGCAGTCCGTCACTTCGCACCGGAGGACAATCGCTATCCAGGAAAGGTCCCGGCGCGCTCGTGGCGTCGCGTCTCACCGTCCGCCGAATTTCCGCTCCCAAGCGAACAAGTACTGCTGCGCCAGCCCCGCTCCCGGACCAAAATGCGCCCGGCCGAACGCCGCCAGTTGGGCCGGCTTCCATCCCCCCAATCCGTATCGCCGGGCCAGCGACTTCAGGATCCAGGTGTCGACCGGAAACGCCTCGAGTCGGCCGGCGCCGAAGAGCAGCACGCAGTCCGCCACCTTCTCGCCGACGCCGGGCAGGTCGAGCAGCCGGGATTTCGCTTCGGCGTAGGGCAGCCGCTCGGTTTCCGCCAGCCAATCAGACTCGGCGGCGAGAAGCCGCGCCGTCTGGTGCACATATCGGGCGCGAAACCCGAGTCGACAGGTGCGCAGGTCGGCTTCGCTGATGGCGGCCAGCTCGGGCCAGGTCGGCAGGCGGTGAACCCCCGGCGCGATCTCCGGACCATGGCGTTCCGCCAGGTGCGCGAGCATCTGCTTGATCTGCGCGATCTGCTTGGACGTGCTGCACAGAAATCCAAGCAACACTTCGCCAAACGGCTGCCGCAGCAGCCGCAGTCCGGCGAATTCGCGCAGGCAGGCCGCCAGGTGCGGGTCGCCGCGCCAGGGCAGGGCGTCGACTGCTCCGTCCCAGGCGTGATCCAGCGCGAGGTATCGCGGCAGCTCGCTGGCGGTCCGAGCCTGCGCGGCGGCCGGTGAGCGCCACTGCAGCACCGCGCCGTCGCTTCGAAGCTGGACCACGCAGTCGGACCAGGTCCCGG
>Ga0335069_10010909_pt1 | contig 12848 bp, 5 predicted proteins | sample Lox_Sample_11_FD_206714 | JGI IMG/M metagenome (GOLD analysis project Ga0335069, IMG submission 206714) | Soil microbial communities from Loxahatchee National Wildlife Refuge, Florida, United States - Lox_Sample_1.1 | ecosystem: Environmental > Terrestrial > Soil > Wetlands | place: USA: Florida... | reverse complement strand
CTCGCCGGTGGACTTGATCTTGGTCTCGTACCAGTCGAGATCGACAGAGGGATTGCCCTTGATGTCGATCGCTTCCTGGTAGCTCTCGCCCTTGCGCGGATCAAAGACGAACTCCGGCACGCCGCGCGAGTCGCGCACGCGCTGCGCCTGGAAGAGCGCCATGTCGTCGGCAACACCGTGCTCCGGCTGGCAGGTGGTAAAGGCCTGCAGGAACATGGTTCCGCGATACTCCAACCCGTCCAAAATCGCGCGGTAAAGCTTCGGAGCGTTGGCCATCGAAACCTGCGCGATGAACGGCGAACCATGCCCGGCGAGGAAGGTCTCGGCAACCGTCTTCTTCTCTGTGTTCTTGCCCTGCGTGGCTACACCAAAGACGTTCATGTCGTTGCCGCCGAGCATCGGGGTCGAGTCGGAGTTCTGGCCGCCGGTGTTCGAGTACACCTGCGTGTCGAGCATGAGGGCCTTGACGTTGGGCCGGTTCTGCAAAACCACCTTCGACATGTTCTGGTATCCGATGTCGCCCATGCCGCCGTCGCCGCCGACCACCCAGACCTTGGGCAGCTCGACAATCTCCTGGTCGGTCATCAGCGCATCGGTAAAGTGCGTGAACTCGTAATACTCGCGGTCGGAGAGTCCCTTGCCCTCGCGAGTGAGGATGATGTCGGCCAGGCGCTCGGGAATGACCGAGCGGCGTCCGTGGTCGACGATGAAGCTCTCGCCCATGAGCCAGCCGACGGTGATGCCGTCCTGGAAGAGCGAGTTCATCCACGGATACGGATGCGGATTGTTGGGCGACGTTGACCCATAGACCGTATTGCAGCCCGTGTGCGCGGCCATGGCCATCACGCTCATGCCATTGGCCAGGCGCCCATCGATGGCCTGCAGATCCTTATGGTTGAAGGCCTCGGTAAGCAACACCGCGGCGATGGCTTCAACAAGCTGCGCATCTGTGATCGGACCGTTCTGGGCCTCGTGGGCGGCAATGCGTTCGCGCGTATCGGCCTCGTCTTCGCCGCCGAGCCCGAGCACCAGGTGCGCGATGCCCTTGCGCAGGGTTTCGTATTCAGCCGCGTTCGAGGCTTTCAGCGCCTCAAGCCGGGCAGCGCCCTTCTTTTCGAGTTCGCCGGCCTTGGCTACGAAGCGGTCGGCTTTGACGTAATAGACGGGGCGCATGTAAGCCTCGGTCACCGCAGCGATCGAGCGGAGCACGCTCTTCTCGCCGCAGCCCGCGCATGCGCCGTCGCCGGCCACAAGAGCGTCGTAGTTGCGCCGCACCATGAGCATGTTGCGCAGCGTCGCGGTCTTCGAGTCGGCGGGGTTGGCCGCGTTGAAGAGACCGAGATACTTCTGCGAGGTGTCGGGAAGCTGGTTCAGGAAGGCCGTGCCGGTCTCGTGCTCGGCGTTGACCTCTTCGGTCTCCTGCACCATCCTGAGCGCCTGGTGATCGCCGCATGCCGTGACGCAGGCGGCGCATCCTTTGCAGAGGTCGCTGACAAAGATGGAGAAGATGCCGCCCGATCCCGGTGTCTTGCGCTCCGGCGACGAGAAGATGGCGTTGACCTTCTGGTAGGCCATCGGCACCTTGTCGATGATATTGAAGAACTGTGCCTTCGCTTCGGCTGAGAAGCCGTCGACAGACTCCGTCACTTCGCGAACGATCTTCGGCAGCGGCGTGCCGGTCTTGATCTCGGCGAGCATGCGCTGGCGCGTGAGCTTCTCGATCTCCGGCAGCTTGTCGAGCATTTTGCGACGTTCGCCCGTGTCGCTGACGTAGCGAGTGACCGCGGTAGAGAGCATCGTGCTCAAGTCCTGCGAGGTGTTGGGCAGCGCGGTGTCGGGGCAGACTGAGATGCACTCCATACACTGCGTGCAGTTCTCGGGGATATAGAGCGGCGTCTCGCGGCGTGCAACGTACTTCGAGGCGGTGTCGCCCGTGGCGGCGGCAATCACGCCCATCGCGGCAAGCGGCGAAGCAGGCTGGTCGTATCCGTAATTCGAGCGGAACTCCGAGTCGAACATTTCAATGCTAGCCACTGGCGGACGAGCGCCCTGTCCGGCAGGAGGCGGCGTGGAGCGGCATCCGGTCTCAGCGCAGTTCCCCACTTCTGCAAATGCGGGAACCGTTTCGAGGATCGGCAGAAGAGCCTGGCCGCGCAGCGTGGAGTGGTCGGCTGCGTTGAGCTCGCCGATGGCAATCTCCTTTACGCGCTCGAAGCCCTGCGTCATCACTTCCATGTTTGACTGCACAACCGCATCGCCAAGCTTGCCGAACTTCTTCACGTACTGCTTGTAGACAACCTTGCGGTATTGCTCCTGCGTAATGCCGAATTCATTGAGCAGCGAACTGACCGCAAAGAAGCCGCCGAGGAATGCGTTGCCCTGCATGCGAAGTTGCAGGTCGCCGCGATCGGTGGCCTTGCGCGCGATCTCAAAGCCAGGCAACGTGAAGACGCGAATCTTCTTTTCGATGATTTGTTTGCGCGCCCAGAGCGGCAGGTTTTCCCACGCCCGCTCGCCCTCGTAGTCGGACTCCCAGACAAGGCAGCCGCCTTCCTGAATGCCGTCAAGCGGATTGGTGTGGGTGAAGGCCTTGGGATCGCAGCAAAGAACGACAGTGACGTGCCGCAGATCGCAGTTGACGCGAATGCGCTCCTTGGCCGCGACCATGAAGTAGCTGGTCGGTGCACCCTTCTTTTCCGAGCCGTATTTAGGGTTGGCGCTGACGTGAATGACTTCTTTGGGATTGCCAAGCTCGTCGGTCAGTCCGTCGCGCTCGTAGAGAAGGTCGTTGAGGTCGCCAAGAATCGCGCCAAGGTTCTTTCCGGTCGTGATCGCGCCCCACCCGCCGATGGAGTGGAAGCGAACAGCAACCGCGCCCTCAGGCAGCAGCGACGGGGTTTCGTCGGCGACAACCGCATAGGGGTGGTCGACGCCGAGAACGAAGAAGTTGGTGCCGTCGGCAGCGGTCTTGCCATCCTTGCGCGCGCGGCCTGCGGTGGCAAACTCGTATGCCCCAATGATGTGCTCAGGGCGGAAATCGCGAGACCCAAGACCATAGCTGCCGCTGAAAATCTGCGGCAATTCGCTGGGTGAAATCGCGGGCAGCCCATGAGCGGCCCGATGCCCGTCGTATTGAACGGCCTTCGAGAGAGCGGTACGGATGTCGCGGCCAAGCGGGTTGTCGCCGGCCAACGGCTCGTCGGTCCGCTCGAGGATGATGACGTTCTTCTTGCCGCGCAGTGCCTCGACAATCGCCGCCTCGGGGAAGGGACGGATCACGTTGACGTGGATGGAGCCGACCTTGACTCCGCGCGTCGAGCGCAGGTAGTCGACTGCCGCCTCGATATTCTCAGCAGCAGAGCCGAGAGCGACGAAAACCGTGTCGGTGTCGTCGGTCTTGTACTTCGAGATCAGGCCGTAGTGGCGGCCGGTCAGCTTGCCAAACTCAGCGTAAGCATCCTCGAGGAACCTCAGAATGGGCTCGGCAAAGTTGTTGCGCCGCGCGATCACGCCATTCATGTAGTGTTCCTGGTTCTGTACGGGCCCGAGCAGAACAGGATTGGTGAGATCCATCATCTTCGGAACGCGCCGGCGGCTGGGTCCGAAGAGAACGCGCTGCGCTTCCGTCGGGCAGTCGATGACGTCGTCGGGCGCACCGAGATACTCACGAATGAGTTCGGACTCGTGCTTGTAGAAGGTGCGCTCAAGGTGGCTCGTCAGGAAGCCATCCATGATATTCATGCCCGGCGTGAGGGAAAGCTCGGTCACCCGGCGCAGGATAAGCGCCTGATCGGCGGCCTGCTGGGCATCCTTGCCGAAGAGCATGATCCAGCCGGTATCGAGCGCTCCATAGATATCGTCGTGTCCGCAATGCACGTTAAGGGCGTGCTTGGTAAGGGCGCGGGCCCCGACCTCGAGCACCATCGTGGAACCCTTGCCCGGCGCATGATAGTACTGCTCAACGCCGTAGACAACGCCCTGGCCAGAAGTAAAGTTCACAACGCGCTTGCCGCAGACGGAGTGGGCGATGGCGCCGCCCTGGGCGGCGTGCTCGCCTTCGGTCTCGATGGCGATGGTGTTGCCGCCGAACACGTTGAGATGGCCCTCAGCATAAGCCTGCTGGAAGAGCTCGCCGCCCTCGGTGGAAGGCGTAATGGGATAGAACACGCCGGCATCGGCGATGCGCGTCTCAGTGTGATACGAGACGAGCTGGTTTCCATTTGCGGTAACTCGAATGCCGGGATAGCGCGCCGCTTCGGTCATGAATCCCCCCTAACTTCCTTGCAAGTTCCATCTATACCTGGCGGAAACGGCCAACCTGAGTTTCTGCCCAGTAACCGCCGAATTTGCCCGCTCGAGGCGGACCGGACCAAATTCGCGATGCGATGCAAGCAATCTTCTCGGCACCCCGTTCGGGCCCCTTGCACCACGACACCCACAAACCATCTCTTTTCGTCTGCTTCCGGCGGGAGATCTTGCTCAGCTATCCATTTGCCGGGGGCTCCTGAGAGCTCCATTGTCGCGCCGGCTACTCCCTCGGGTCCGAGGAAGAGCAAGTCGCCCAGGTTGCTGACACCGCAAGTCTAAAAGGCCGAAGCACAGAACGGGAAATTCCAGGGAACATTCTCGCGAAACGACCCATCTACAAGTATGCTCCTGCGGGCGAAGGGTCGCATTTGGCGTGCCGGGAACTGTCCCACGAGATGAGATGAGCGGGATCCTGCTTTGAGGAGGTCCTTAGAACTCGTCCTCATCTCCAATGGGCATCCCCGGCGGAGCCTCGACCGGCTTGCTGGGAACGAACTTGCCGGGATCGCGTTCGAAGTCCTGAATTCGGTTAACTAAGGCAGCGCGGTGAATGGCTTCCGCCGTGTCCTGCAAGGGAGGCGCCGAAGTGAACTGCTTCAGCACATCATCGATATGCCAGCGGACGATGGCCCGCGCCTGGCTGGAGGCCGCAGGGTTCACTGCGAGCGCAAGCATCGCCTCGAGCGCGCGGAATTCCACGGCGCGTTCCACTTCAGACGACATGGTGTGGCCACCCTCCGGCCGTTCCGCGACTGCAGTTGAGACGGCCTCAAGAACACTTCGCAGAGAAGGTGAGGCCGGAACGCGCATGTGGTATTCGATCAACCGGCTGGCGCGCGCAGGATCAAGCAGAGACGTGAGCGTCAGGTCGGCGGCCGATTCGGCGGCGCCCACGGGATCGAATGTGAGACCGGTGTGTCCGGAAAACGACTCGCGATTGCGGGGGTAGCCGGGAGGCACCGGCGGCAGAATGCCAAGCAGGGACTCCGGCAACGTCAAAGTCTCGGGCGACAGAGTCTTCAGCACCGCGGTGAGGGCCTTACGCTGTTCAGGGGGATCGACAACGGAGGGATTCGGAAGACCGTCGCCGCGGAGGTTGTATCGATAGTTGAGGCCACCGATCTCCTTGATTGCGGCTTCTGTCTGGTAGCGGTGGTAGAGATAGAGCGGAACCAGCGTCTGCTCAAGCTGGGCCATCGGCACACCGGGTTTGATCGCGCCTTCGCCGAAGTTTTTCAACGCAGCCGCACGTACGGCGAGTACCCGATCGAGTTCCGCGGCTGGATCGCTTCCGTTGTCCCAGAGATGCGCCTGCGGGTGCGCGGAGCCGGATGGCCGCGCATCCTCGTCGGTGATGAACACCTGCCCTGCACGATCCGCGTCGCTCAGGATCTTGTTCAGGGCAGCCTTCTCCGCGCTGTCGCTGATTGCGGGAGCGAACTGCCGGTATCCATAGTTGATGGCCACCTTGTCCCAGTCGCCGATGCTGTTGGCATACGCCCGGGAAATGTCGATTGCACCGTCGGCGTCAGACGTGACATAGGGGTGGGGATAGTCCATTACGCTGTCGCCGAACGAGACGGTTGAAGCCGCAAAGTTGTGAGCCAGCCCCAGCGTATGTCCTGTTTCATGTGCCGCGAGCTGGCGGATGCGCGCCAGCACCATTTGCAGCATGGGGTTGGCGTCCCGCTCATTGGCGCCTTGCGATGGAGCTGTCTTTTTGTACGGAGACAAAAGCGCCTCGGCGATCAGGTAGTCCTGACGCCCGCGCAGCGAGCCCAGCGTGACATTTGCCTTGATGATCTCGCCGGTGCGAGGGTCGGCAACGACAGCGCCGTAGCTCCAGCCGCGCGTGTACCGGTGGACCCATTGGATGATGCTGTACCGGACATCCATCGGATCTGCGCCCTCAGGCAAAAGATCGACGCGGAAGGTTCCCTTGGCCCAGCCTGCGGCCTGAAATGCCTGGTCCCACCAGCGGGCTCCCTCGAGCAGAGCTGAGCGAATGGGCTCGGGAGCGCCCCGGTCCACGTAGTACTGGAGTGGCGCAACCGCTTCACACGCAGCGACGCACTTTGGGTCCTTCTTGACGAGGCGATGACGCAGGATGAAGAGCTGATCCAGCGGCTCTCCCAGCGGAGCCGTGTAATCGCGATAGCCACTCGGAAAATATCCGGCGCGCGGATTGAATCGGCGCGGAGTGAAACCAGGTGTCGGCAATTCAATCAGAGACGATCGCTCGCGTATTGTGAGGGCGTGCGGATCGGGAGTGACGTTGTTGACGAATTCCCCTTCTGCCGGAGCATCGGTGGTGAATGTGAGCTCTGCTTCAACCTCGGTGTTTTGCGGAAAAGCCTTCGTGTTCTCCATTGCGATGGTGGAGCGCGTGGCATCGACGCGGTATGTGCCCTGCTTTAGTTTCGTGAGCGTGTCAGAAATGCGGTGGCCATCGTGAAGAAAGAAATCAGTCGCATCAATCAGGACTGCGCCCGCCGATTCGGCTGCGACCGTAAACCCCCAGAGCACAGACCTCGGAAACGACTGCGTGACGGCGAGCCCCTCATCCCGGTCGGCGCTTGACGCGCGAAATGCCGTGTTGAGCTCGACGAGGAGCACCTTGGGACCGCTACGCTCAAACCGGACGATGCGGCCCGTGGAAACCTGGCCCCGATCCAGCCCAAGGTCGTTCGAGCCGGTGCCGTACGGCAGCGAGTTGACATAGAGAAAATCGGCGCTTCGGCCGTCCGGATCAAGGTGCGGAATCTCCAGGTAAACCTTCCCTGCCCGCGCATCCCAATCGATGGGAATCAGCCCGTCGAGGTGCTTCATGCCGGCGGTCTTCGCGCTGATCGCGGGAATGGAGGACGTGTCGGCGCCCTGTTTCGCATCCTGGGCAAAGGTGATGATCGGTACAAGCAAAAAAGCCAGAAGAGGAAGGCTGCGCATGTCCTTCTTTCTACCACGCTCTCCCCTGTCTCACCTTCGAAGCGTGTCTCTACCGGTACGGACCTCCCGGCAGCAATGCGCAAGCTGTATAGTTGGGGCGGCGGTTACCGTGCGCGGATCCAGCCACAGCTAAACGCGCAACCAAACAGGGGCAGATCGACATGCAGCACCGCAATGCGCAATTTGCCACGTATCCGAGCCTTCATGGTCGCGCCATCCTGGTCACCGGGGGCGCCACCGGCATTGGGGAATCGATCGTCGGCCACTTTGCCCGCCAGGGTGCCCGCGTAGCGTTCTTCGATATTCAGGACGAGCCGGCGCATAGGCTCGTGGACGCCCTCAAGACCGAGGTCGAGGTTGCGCCTCTTTACTTTCACTGCAACCTCGTCGACATTGCGGCTTTACAGGAGGCCGCAAGGAAGGCCATCTCGCTGTTGGGCTCCGTGGACGTGCTGGTCAACAACGCAGCCAACGATCAGCGACACAAAATCGAGGAAGTTACGGCGGAGTATTGGGACCAGTCGATCGCAGTCAACCTGCGCCCTCAATTCTTCATGATCCAAGCGGTTTTGCCGGCGATGCGCGCCGCCGGTAGGGGTTCGATCATCAACATGAGTTCGATCTCATGGATGATTCCCTCGACGGGGGTACCCCTTTATGTTGCGTCAAAGGCGGCGATCGTGGGGCTCACGCGGACCATGGCGCATGAGCTTGGAACGGCCAATATCCGCGTGAACGCTGTGCTGCCCGGAGCGATCGTGACCGAAAAGCAAAAGAATCTTTGGTATACGCCGGAGTACAAGGCAGAGATCATGGCGAGCCAGGCGCTAAAGCGCGACGTCATGCCCGATGACGTCGCGCGTCTCGTGCTGTTCCTGGCCGCAGACGACTCGAGCGCGATCACCAACCAGAGCTATGTCGTCGATGGCGGGTGGGTGTAATCACTCCAGCGACGAAGACCTGTCGCTGGGGATCCCGGTGTGAGAGACAGGGAGTAGGGAGCGGAAAGCGACGTTGGAAGTGGCGTGGAGTCTCTTGCGGAAGAGTCAGGGCGCTTTCGGCTGCCACAACTCGATCGGGTTCCCTTCCGGATCGTGAATGCGCGCGAAGCGACCGTTCGGATATGTCGTGGAATCCACCTTCACAGCGATCCTCGCAGCTTCAAGCTGCGCCACCAACCTGTCCAGGTCGCTCACGCGGAAGTTGATCATCCACTGCTTCGTCGGGTCGCCAAAGTAGCTCGTGTTCTCGGGAAAGGGTGGATGTGAAAACAGGAAATAGGGAGTAGAGGTCAACGTCTGAAAACGTCTTCGGTGGGATGCCGTAAGATGCTCCGGGGAGCAAATCACCATGTTTTCTGACACGAAGTTCAAGGTCCGCAACTCCGCCCTGGGCTTTGCCCTTGTCCTGTTCTTTTTTGCTTTCACTTTGATTGCATACACCGGCCAAGCCGCCGCACAGACCGCTCAAGATGCGGGGAAGATTGCAGCGACCCTTCAGCCAGAGTCGCAGGCCGTAATCGACCGGCTCTCTGGACTTCATGAATTGCCCGACGGCACGTGGAAGACGCACGGTGCCGATCTGGCTCACGGCGAGGCAGTCGACCTCGACGAATCAGGATGGAGCGCGATTGCTCTCAAGAGCCAAATGCCCAATGGGCCCGCGTGGTTCCGGCAGACATATGAGGTGCCACGAACCCTGCATGGTTACGACCTGACCGGCGCGCGCATCTGGTTCCAGTTTCACGCCAGCGCAAATGGTCCCATGCCGGAGATCATCTACTTCAACGGCCGGCGCGTGGCCATGGGCGATGATCTGGAGCCCATTGTTCTCTTTGACAACGCGAAGCCGGGCGACAAAGTGACGGTGGCAGTGAAGTTGATGCTGACTGTCGACAAAAAGACCATTAATGGCGCGACCCTGAAAATCGATTTCCCGGCGGGCCGCCCTAGCCCAGAGGACCTGAGAGAAGAGTTTCTGTCTGCCGCTCTGTTGATATCGTCGCTGTCTTCCAGTAATTCGTCCGAGATGGGAATCTTGAACTCCGCTGTGAGGACGGTGGATCTCAAGGCGCTCGACGCGAAGAACCAGGCAGAGTTCGACGCAAGTCTGAAGACTGCGCAGACAAAACTCGAGGCCGTGAAGCCGCTCCTGCAGCAGGTAACGCTGCACCTTACCGGCAACTCGCACATCGACGCTGCGTGGCTATGGCCATGGACTGAAACCGTCGACGTGGTCAAGCGAACCTTTGGTACAGCACTCCAGCTGATGGATGAGTATCCGCAGTACACCTATTCGCAGAGTGCTGCGGCTTACAACGAATGGGTGGCGCAGAAGTACCCTTGGATGAACGACGAGATCAAGAGGCGTATCAACGAAGGACGCTGGGAGATTGTCGGCGGCATGTGGGTGGAGCCCGACCTCAACATGCCGGACGGCGAATCGCTGGTAAGGCAGCTGCTGGTGGGCAAGCGCTGGTTCAAGCAGGCCTATGGCGTCGATGTCCGTATCGGCTGGAATCCCGACTCGTTTGGGTACACCTGGCAGTTGCCGCAGATCTACAAGAAGAGCGGCATCGACTACTTCGTCACCCAGAAAATGGCATGGAACGACACGAATCAGCTGCCCTTCAAATTCTTCTGGTGGCAGTCGCCCGACGGGTCAAAGGTGCTGGCCTACTTCCCGCACGACTATGCAAATGACAATCTGAACCTTGTGCGTCTCGCCCGCGACTTCACGATTGCGCACAAGGAAGCCACAGGGCTCCCGGGCATCATGGATCTCTACGGCATCGGCGACCACGGTGGTGGTCCGACTCGCGCAATTCTCGATGAGGGCTTCCATTGGGCCAACGGCGCCGATAATGTGACTCCGAAGATTGAATTCGGCACTGCCCAGCCGTATTTCACATGGTTCGAGAAGCAGATTGCGCCGGTGAGCCCGACCTGGGACTACAAGTCGATCGCAAAGGGCTACACTCCGCCGGTCGCTGTACCGGGCAAGGTCTCGATCCCCACGTGGAAGACCGAAATGTACTTTGAGTACCACCGCGGCGTCATGACCACCCAGGCCAACCACAAGCGCAACATGCGCCAGAGTGAGGAACAGGTGCTCAATGCGGAGAAATGGGCATCGCTGGCGTGGCTCGACGGACAGAAGTATCCCGCGGACGAGATCACCGAAGACTGGAAGAAGGTGCTCTTCAACCAGTTCCACGATCTGGCCGCTGGATCAGGCATTGGCGTGATCTATAAAGACGCACAGCAGGACTACGATGTCGTGCGTTACTCAACAAACGAAATGAACGCGCATTCCTTCAGGTCGCTGGTCGGGCGCGTGGATACGAGTTCCACAAGCATCCATCAGACACCGGTGGTGGTGTTGAATCCACTGGGATGGGAGCGGTCCGGCGAAGTGAAGTTCAGCCTGTTGTTGCCCAGCAACCCTTATGAAGTGGTCGATGCCGCGGGCAACCTGATCCCGAGTCAGATTGTCCACAACGACAACACGTCTGTTACTGAGATTGTTGCGCGCGTCGACAACGTGCCGGCATTGGGCTTCAAGAAGATTCTCGTGCAGCCCGTCAACGGCATCGACTATCCGGCTGCCAAAGGTCCGGCGATTGAACAAAGCGCAGACTCGCTTGCGCTCGACAACGGGATCATTCGCGTGGTCGTAAACAAGGGCTCAGGATGCGTATCGAGCATCGTTGAAAAGAAGTCGAATTTCGAGACTCTGGCCACGGGCGCTTGCGGCAACCAGTTGCAGTTCTTCAAGGACACTCCGAAGCAATACGACGCATGGAATATCGATCCGGGTACGCTCGACGTGCCGCCGATGACGATCGAGAAGGCGGATGCGGTTGAACTGGTGGGCGAGCACGGCGCTCATCCCGGAATTCGCGTCACGCGGCACTGGCAGAATTCGAAGTTTGTGCAGACGCTGACACTTGCCGGCGATGAAGTGAATGTCGACAACGAATTCGACTGGCATGAAGCTCACGTGTTGCTGAAGGCTGCGTTCCCGCTCGCCGCGACAAGCGATTTCGCCACCTACGAGATTCCCTACGGAACGATCGACAGGCCGACGACGCGGAATAACAGTTGGGAGAAGGCGCAGTTTGAAGTGCCCGCGATGCGCTGGGCCGACCTGGGAGACGGCAAGCACGGCCTCAGCGTCATCAACGACACCAAGTATGGCTACGATGCAGTCGGCAACCTGCTGCGGCTCACATTGCTGCGCTCGCCAAAGTGGCCCGACCCCGAAGCCGACATGGGGCACCACCACTTCCAATACGCGCTCTATCCGCATGCCGGAACGTGGAAAGAGGCGATGACCGTGCGTCACGGTTACGAATACAACTACCCGTTACATGCCGTTGTCACGACCGCCCACCCCGGGACGTATCCGGCAGAACATTCATTCGCATCGGTCTCGCCCCAAAATGTTGTGCTTACTGCCGTGAAAAAAGCCGAAGACGCGAAGGGACTGATCTTCCGCGTTTACGAGTGGGAAGGCAAGGATGCGACCGTGGAGTTTCACGTCCCACCAGGCCCCGCGAGCGCCACGATCACAAACCTGCAGGAGCAACCGGAGGGCAGTCCTCTGGCCATCTCCGGCGACCTGGTCAAGGCGCCGATTCACCCGTATGAGATTCTGACCATCCGGGTGGACTATCCGAACGGAGGGCCGAAGCAGTAGGCGCATCGGGCAGGACCTGAAAGCTGATAGCGGCCAGCGCATGCGTGACCGGCCGCTTGTTCGAAGCCATTGATTGTTGATGTCATTGGAACGAGATCACCGCGGCCTGGCGCGCGGATAAAAGCAGCATTCATCCCGTTTGCTAAGCTAACGAGAGGGAGTTTCAAGCATGGACATCACTTCCCCGTTCGTCGTTGTGCCGGTTATCGTTGTCACCTTCTTCTGCTGCATCCTGTGGGCTACGCATGGCCACTTCAGCAGCGAGCAGCCCACCGAGAGCAGCGTCGGGCACATCGACCCTGAGGATTAATCAAAATTACTGCTCGCGCAAGCGAACGATCACCACTCCCTCGCGTGGAATGATCGTTTCCAGGTTCGCCTTTCCCTCATGCACCGGAACGGTCTGGTCCGGCTTGGACTGCTGCAGCGCACCTGCCTTCTCAAGCTTTTCAATCTGATCCACAGTTGGCTTTGCCGGACTGCCCATCTGCTTCCATGCTGTGTAGGCGTTGCTGTGCGCTGCGTCTACGCGGAACTCTGAAACAATCGCTTTCCTGCCCTGCAATCCATCGAGAGTCAGAGCGATCGAAGTCGGGGTAACAGGCACATCGACATCGTGGTAGTTCCACAGGAGTACATCCACTTCCCCGGCGCCGCTCGTTGCAACCGCGTTCACATCCGGCGCCGTCCTGACGCTGTCGGCAACAACCTGTTCGAGCGGCAAGGAACCGCTGCTCTCGGTCGCCACCCATGTTGCGCCGGGCTGGTCGCCGGCCAGCATGCCCATCAGGCGAAAGGCGTTCAGGACGGGCTTGTCGATTCCGTCGGTCGCGAGTTCGCGATATCCCGCAAACGGCGGCTGATCTTCGAACTCGAAGGCCCATGTCACGGCG
>Ga0335069_10010908_pt1 | contig 12849 bp, 11 predicted proteins | sample Lox_Sample_11_FD_206714 | JGI IMG/M metagenome (GOLD analysis project Ga0335069, IMG submission 206714) | Soil microbial communities from Loxahatchee National Wildlife Refuge, Florida, United States - Lox_Sample_1.1 | ecosystem: Environmental > Terrestrial > Soil > Wetlands | place: USA... | reverse complement strand
CCGTGCCGCATTAACGGCGCTTCATGCGGGTGCGTGCGCGCGCTGGCTCCACAGGGGCTGCGACAGCTAAACTTCGCGTTTGCTTTCGGCTGGCCCTGTGCTCATGAACCGCGACCCCGAGGCCCGGCACGAGATCCGTGCCTGGACGCTGCTGCTCCTCGCGGGCGGCCTCGTCTGGTTCGCGGTGCTCGGCGTGCGGCCGCTGTTCAATCCCGACGAGGGCCGCTACGCGCAGATCCCGGCGGAGATGCTCGCCTCGGGCGACTACACGGTGCCGCACCTCGACGGTCTCGTGTACCTCGAGAAGCCGCCGCTGCAGTACTGGGCGACCGCGCTCGCGCTCGCGGCGTTCGGCCACAATGCCTGGGCCGCGCGCCTGGTCGCCGCGACGAGCGCCGTGATCGCGCTCGTGTTCCTGTTCCTGCTCGGCCGGCGCGCCTGGGACGCCGAGCGCGGGCTCACCGGCGCCGCGATGGCGGCGAGCATGCTGCTCTACGTCTTCATGGGGCAGCTGCTGACGCTCGACATGATGCTGTCGTGCTGGCTGACGATCGCGAGCGTCGCGTTCTGCCTCGCGCAGCTCGAGCGCGACCTCGCGCCCGCGCGCACGCGCCGCTGGATGCTCGTCTGCTGGGGCGCGATGGCGGCCGCGACGCTGACCAAGGGCCTCGTCGGCATCGTGCTGCCGGGCGCGGTGCTCGTGCTCTACACGCTCCTGCAGCGCGACCGCGCCGCCTGGCGTCACCTGCACCTCGGCAAGGGGCTCGCGCTCTACGCCGCGCTCGTCGTGCCGTGGTTCGTGCTGGTCGAGCGCGCGCACCCGGGCGCCTTCGACTTCCTGATCGTGCGCGAGCACTTCCAGCGCTACCTGACGACCGTGCACGACCGCTACAAGCCGTGGTGGTACTTCCTGATGGTGCTCGCCGGCGGCTCGCTGCCGTGGCTGCCGCAGGTCACGCGCGCGCTGCTCTCGGGCTGGCGGCGCAGCCGGCCGCGCGGCGAGTTCGACGCCGCGCGCGTGCTGTGGGTGAGTGCCGCGTTCACGCTCGCGTTCTTCTCGCTGTCGGATTCGAAGCTCGCGCCCTACATCGTGCCGGTGCTGCCGCCGCTCGCGCTGCTCGGGGCGGCGCCGGGCCCGGCCGCGGGCCGGGACCTCAAGCTCGCGGCGCTCCTGCAGGTGCTGTTCGGGATCGCGCTCGGCATCGCCGTCGTCGTCTACGGGCGCCGGCCGCTCGTTGGCGACCCGGCGTGGACCTACGCGACGCTGAAGCCGTGGATCGTCGCGCTCGCGCTCCTGCTGGTCGCAGGCGGCGCGACCGCGCTCGCGCTGCGCGGACGCGGGCTCGGCCTCAGGCGCCGCATCGTCGCCGCGACCGGCTTCGCCTTCGCGCTCGCGCTGATCGCCGGCGGCGCCGATGCGATCGCCAGGCGCTATTCCGCGGCGCCGCTCCTCGCGGCCGCCGGGCCGCTCGCGCCGGGCGCGACGCTCTACACGGTCAACACCTTCGACTGGACGCTGCTCTTCTACGCGGCGCGTCCGGTCGTGCCGGTCGCGTACCGCGGCGAGCTCGACTACGGCCTCGCCGCCGATCCCGCGCGCGGGCTCGCGACGCTCGAGGAGTTCAAGGCACGCTGGCAGCCGGCCGCGGCCGCCTACGCGCTCGTGCCGCACGCGACCGCCGCGGCGCTCGCGAGCGAGGGCGTGCCGATGCGCGTGCTCGCCGAGGATTTCGACAACGTGCTGGTCAGCCGCCGGTGAACGCCATGCAGGACTTCCTTCCCTTCACACGCCCGACGATCGACGACGAGACGATCGCCGAGGTCGTCGCGGTGCTGCGCTCCGGGTGGATCACCTCCGGGCCCAAGGTGCAGGAGCTCGAGCGAGCGCTCGGCGCGTTCCTCGGCGGCAACCGCGAGGTGCGCGTCATGACCTCGGCGACCGGCGGCATGGAGATGGCACTCAAGGCGGCCGGCGTCGGCGCCGGCGACGAGGTGATCGTCCCGGCGATGAGCTTCGCGGCCTCGGCCAACGTCGTCGTGCGCGTCGGCGCGCGCCCGGTGTTCGTGGACGTCGAGCTGCGCTCGCGCAACGCGACGCCGGAGGCGTTCGCGGCGGCGCTGACGCCGCGCACCCGCGCGCTGATGCCGGTGCACTTCTCGGGGCTCGCGGTCGACATGGACCCGGTCAACGCGCTCGCGCGCGCGCACGGCCTCAGGGTCATCGAGGACGCCGCGCACGCGATCGGCACCCGCTACCGCGGTCGGCTGATCGGCGCGTTCGGGGACATCGTCTCGTTCAGCTTCCACGCCAACAAGAACATGACGACGGTCGAGGGCGGCGCGCTGACCTTCGCCGACCCCGAGCTCGCGCTGCCGCTCGACCGCGAGCGCTTCCACGGCATCACCAAGGACGCGGCCGGCAACGTCGACGTGTACGGCGCCGGAGGCAAGTACAACCTCACCGACGTCGCCGCGGCGGTCGGCATCGGCCAGCTGCGCCGGCTCCCCGGCTTCAACGCGCGGCGCCGCGAGCTCGCCCGCCGCTACTTCGAGCGGCTCGAGTCCCGGCTCGACCCGGACATGCTGCCGCCGGCCGGGGACGAGGGCCACAGCTGGCACATGTTCACGGTGCTCGTCCCGTTCGCGCGCCTCGGGCTGACCCGCGACGAGTTCATCGCCCGGATGAAGGCCCGCGGCATCGGTCTCGGGGTCCACTACCCCTCGATACCTGCCCTCACCTACTATCGGCGACTGGGTTGGGACCCGGCGGCCTTCCCGAACGCCGCCCGAATCGGTGCCGAGACGGTCACGCTGCCGCTGTTTCCGGCGATGCTGGACAGCGACGTCGACCGGGTCTGCGACGCCCTGCTCGAGCTCATGAAGCGCTGAAGGCACCCCTGTGAATGACACCGCCCCGATCCTGTCGGTCGTGATCCCGGTCTACAACGAGGAGGATGTGCTGCCGACCCTGTTCGCGCGGCTGTACCCGGCGCTCGACGCGCTGAAGCGGCCCTACGAGGTGCTGTTCGTCAACGACGGCAGCCGCGACGGCTCGGTGGACCTGCTGAAGGCGCAGTTCCGGCGCCGGCCGGCCGAGACCCGCGTGATCCTGCTGCAGGTGAACTTCGGGCAGCACGCCGCGATCCTCGCCGGCTTCGCGCAGGCGCGCGGCCGCTACATCGTCACGCTCGATGCCGACCTGCAGAACCCGCCGGAGGAGGTCGGCAAGCTGCTGCGCGAGCTCGAGGACGGCCACGACTACGTCGGCACCTGGCGCGCCAACCGCCAGGACCTGTGGTGGCGCCGCACCGCCTCGCAGTTCGTGAACCTGATCCGCGAGCGCACGACGCCGATCAAGATGGCCGACCACGGCTGCATGCTGCGCGGCTACGCGCGCAGCGTCATCGACGCGATCAACGCGACCCGCGAGAACGTCACGTTCATCCCGGCGCTCGCCTCGCTCTACGCCGCGAACCCGGTCGAGATCGAGGTCAAGCACGACGAGCGCGCGGCCGGCGCCTCGAAGTACTCGCTGTACCGGCTGATCCGGCTGACCTTCGACCTGATGACGGGCTTCTCGACGGTGCCGCTGCAGGCGTTCTCGCTGGCGGGCCTCGTCCTGTCGCTGCTCTCCGGCGCGCTCGTCGTGTACCTGCTCGGCCGGCGCCTGGTGCTCGGCCCCGAGGTCGACGGCGTGTTCACGCTGTTCGCGATCGTGTTCTTCTTCCTCGGCATCGCGCTCTTCGGCATCGGCCTGCTCGGCGAGTACATCGGCCGGATCTACGTGCAGGTGCGCCAGCGGCCGCGCTACATCATCGGCGCGGTGCTCGAGCAAAATCCCCACGGGACCGCGCCGCGCGTCGACGCGATCGAGCGCCGCGCACCGTGACGAGGCCCGCCACCTGCGTCGTCTTCGCCTACTCCGAGGTCGGGGCGCGCTGCCTAGGCGCGCTGTTCGAGGCGGGCATCGACGTGCGCCTCGTCGTCACGCACGAGGACGACCCGAACGAGCAGCGCTGGTTCGCGAGCGTCGCGGAGGTCGCGCGCGGCACGGGCTGCCCGGTCGTGACTCCGGCCGAACCGGGCGACCCTGCGCTCGTCGAGCGGATCGCCGCGCTCGCGCCGGACTTCATCTTTTCGTTCTACTACCGACGGATGCTGCCGGCCGCGGTGCTCGGCCTCGCGCGCCGCGGCGCGCTCAACATGCACGGCTCGCTCCTGCCCCGCTACCGCGGCCGCGCGCCGGTGAACTGGGCGGTGCTGATGGGCGAGACCGAGACCGGCGCGAGCCTGCACTACATGGTCGCGAAGCCCGACGCCGGCGCGCTGGTCGACCAGCAGGCCGTGCCGATCGGCCCCGACGACACCGCCTTCGAGGTGGCCGGGAGGGTTGCCGACGCCGCCGTCACCGTGCTGAGGCGCAGCCTCCCGCGCCTCGTCGCCGGCACCGCGACGGCGACCCCGCTCGACCTCGCGCGCGGCTCGTACTTCGGCGGCCGCAAGCCCGCCGACGGCGAGTTCAGCTTCGAGTGGCCGGCCGAGCGCATCCACAACCTGGTGCGCGCGGTCGCGCCGCCGTTCCCGGGCGCCTTCGCGCGCCTCGGCGACTCGCTGCTGCGCGTGAACCGCACGCGCCGGCTCGCGGATGCGCCGCGCATCGAGCTCGCGGGCCCGGCGCTCGCGCTCGACGGCGTGCGCGTCGTCGCGCGCTGCGGCGACGGCGCGGCGCTCGAGCTCGTCGAAGCCTATCTTGACGACGCGCGGCTCGACGCCGCGCGCTTCCTCCAGACGTTCGGGCACCCCTGGGTGCCCGCCCGCCCGCAACCGCGGGCCCAAGCCAGAGCGTAATGCCCATGAAGAAGATCCTGATCCTCGGCGTCAACGGATTCATCGGCCACCACCTGACCCGCACGATCCTCGCCAACACCGACTGGCAGATCTGGGGCATGGACATGCAGGACGACCGGGTACGGCCGTTCAAGAGCGACCCGCGCTTCCACTTCTTCGAGGGCGACATCACGATCAACCACGAGTGGGTCGAGTACCACATCCGCAAGTGCGACGTGATCCTGCCGCTGGTCGCGATCGCGACGCCCGCGACCTACGTCAAGGAACCGCTCAGGGTCTTCGAGCTCGACTTCGAGGCCAACCTGCCGCTGATCCGCCAGTGCGTGAAGTACCGCAAGCGCGTGATCTTCCCGTCGACCTCGGAGGTCTACGGCATGTGCGCCGACTCCGAGTTCCACCCGCAGAAGTCGAACCTGGTGCTCGGCCCGATCGAGAAGCAGCGCTGGATCTACTCGTGCAGCAAGCAGCTGATGGACCGGATCATCTGGGCCTACGGGCAGCGCGACGGCCTCGACTTCACGCTGATCCGGCCGTTCAACTGGGTGGGCTCCGGCCTCGACTCGCTCGCGACCGCGAAGGAGGGCTCGAGCCGCGTCGCGACGCAGTTCCTCGCGCACATCGCCGCCGGCCAGGACATCAGCCTCGTCGACGGCGGCCGCCAGCGCCGCTGCTTCACGCACATCCACGACGGCATCGACGCCGTGATGCGCATCATCAAGAACGAGGGCGGCGTCGCGACCGGCCAGATCTACAACATCGGCAACCCGAAGAACGACCTGTCGATACGCGAGCTCGCCGAGCACATGATCGAGATCGGCAAGAAGCACCCCGCGTACGCGCGCCAGGCGCAGAAGGTCAAGATCCGCGAGGTCGGCTCGGCGGAGTTCTACGGCAAGGGCTACGAGGACGTGCAGAGCCGCGTGCCGTGGATCGACAACACCAAGGCCGACCTCGGCTGGGCGCCGAAGGCCGGCATGGAAGAGATCCTGAAGTCGGTGTTCGACGCCTATGCCGCGGAGGTCACGGCGGCGGCCGAGCTGATCGACACGGGCTCGCGCGCCTGAGCGCGCGGGCCCGCGACGTCGGTGCAGATCGCGCTCAAGGTCGACGTCGACACCTATCGCGGCACGCTCGAGGGCGTGCCGGCGCTAGGCGCTGAACTCGCCGGGCGCGGCATCGCCGCGAGCTTCTACTTCAGCCTCGGACCCGATCACACCGGATGGGCGCTGCGGCGCGTGTTCCGCAAGGGCTTCCTGTCGAAGGTGCGCCGCACCTCGGTCGTCAGCCACTACGGCCTTCGCACGCTCACTTACGGCGTGCTGTGGCCGGGCCCCCACATCGCGCGGCGCGCACCCGGGGTGCTGCGCGCGACCCGCGCCGCGGGCCACGAGACCGGCATCCACTGCTACGACCACGTCTACTGGCAGGACAACGTCGCCACCCGCGACCGCGCCTGGACCGAGCGCCAGGTCGAGCGCGCCGCCCGCGCCTACCGCGAGGTGTTCGGCGCACCGGCGAAGGCCCACTGCGCCGCGGGCTGGCAGCTCAATCGCCACCTGTTCGCGCTCGAGGACGCGCTCGGCCTCGACTATGCGAGCGACACGCGCGGCACGCACCCGTTCCTGCCGGTGATGGGTGAGGTGTCGGGAGCCTGTCCGCAGCTGCCGACGACGCTGCCGACGCTCGACGAACTCGTGGGCGTCGATGGCCTCGGCGTCGAGGCGGCGATCGACCAGATCCTCGATCTCACGGCCGCGCCGCCGGCCGCCGGCGCGCACGTCTTCACGCTGCACGCCGAGCTCGAGGGCCAGCAGTTTCGCGCACCGTTCCTGCGCTTGATCGACACCTGGCGCCGCCGCGGCGTCGAGCTCGTCACGCTCGGGCGCCTCGCCGCGGGCCTCGACCGGCCGCGCCTGCCGCGCCACGCGGTCGCGATGGGCGAGATCGAAGGCCGCAGCGGAACGCTTGCGTTGCAGGGCGCGCGGACGGCCTAGCAAGCGCGCTTCGGCGCCCGCCCGAGCACCATCGCGAGCAGCGCCGCGACCGAGCGGTGGGCCTCGAGCGGGTGTCGCAGCGGCTGATCCGCGTTCAGCCGGTAGCGGTTGCGCCGTCCCTCGCGCCGACGCTCGACGATGCCGGCCGCCGCGAGGTCGGCGAGGATCTTGAGCACCGCCCGCTCGGTGATCCCGACCGCGACCGCGACGTCGCGCAGCCGGACCTCGGGATCGCTCGCGATGCAGACGAGCACGTGACCATGGTTGCTGAGGAACGTCCAGGCGCGTCCGGCCGGCGCCGCCCGCCCGCGCGCCGCAGGCCGCGCCCGCCTCATGCGGTCACCGGCCGGATGGGCGATCTCGAGTTCACCTGTCGATGTTCGGCAGCCGGTGGCGCCGCGTCAACCGGCGCAAACCCGAAGGGCACCCTGGATGCCACGGAGGGGCGCGAGCGGTTCCGCACCTTGAAATACGCCCGCCGCGCCCCATCCAGCGCAGCAAGCGCTGCTACCAGCGCCGCCGGCCCGCGGCGCGGGCCGAACCCGCTTGCCCCCGTAGAGGACCCCGCCCCATGCGCGTGTTACTGCTGATCCTGACCAACTTCGCGGTGCTCCTGCTCGCGACCGTCGTGCTGAACCTGCTCGGCGTCGGCCCGTGGCTGACGGCCCGCGGCATCCAGATCGGGCCGCTGCTGGTCATCGGCGCCGTGATCGGCTTCGGCGGTGCGTTCTTCTCGCTCGCGATCTCGAAGTGGTCGGCCAAGCACGCAATGGGCGTCGAGGTCATCGAGACGCCGCGCAACGACAACGAGCGCTGGCTCGTCGAGACGGTGCGCCGGCTCGCGACCGCCGATGGCCTCGGGATGCCGGAGGTCGGGATCTTCGACTCGCCCGAGCCGAACGCATTCGCAACCGGCGCGAGCCGCAACCACGCGCTGGTCGCCGTCAGCACCGGGCTCCTCGCGCGCATGAGCCGCAGCGAGGTCGAGGCCGTCCTCGGCCACGAGGTGACGCACGTCGCCAACGGCGACATGGTGACGCTCACGCTGATCCAAGGCGTCGTCAACACGTTCGTGTTCGTGCTGGCGCGGGTGATCGGCGAGCTCGTGGACCGCGCGGTATTCAGGCGCGGCGACGACGACCGCGGCCCCGGCATCGGCGTCTTCGTCACGACGATGATCGCGCAGGTGTTCCTGAGCTTCCTCGCGACGATGGTCGTCATGTGGTTCTCGCGGCGCCGCGAGTTCCGCGCCGACGCCGGCGGCGCCAAGCTCGCCGGCCGCGGCTCGATGGTCGGTGCGCTGCAGGCGCTGAAGCGCGTGCAGTCCGAGGGGCTCCCGCAGGGCCTGCAGGCGTTCGGCATCAAGGGCCCCGACCGCCTGAGCGGGCTCAAGAGGCTCTTCATGAGCCACCCGCCGCTCGAGGAGCGCATCGCGGCGCTCGAGCACGCCGGCTGAGGTGCGCGACGCGGCGCCGGCTGCAGGGGCCGGCGCCGGAGCGCCGCTTCGGCATCGCCCCATGCAGACGGCGCTCGTCTGGTTCCGGCGCGACTTCCGGCTGACCGATCACGCCGCGCTCGCCGCGGCGCTCGGTTCGGCGGAGCGCATCGTCCCGGTCTACATCCACGCCCCGGAGGAGGACGCGCCGTGGGCGATGGGCGCGGCGAGCCGCTGGTGGCTGCACCACACGCTTGCGGCACTCGGGGCAGCGCTCGCCGCGCGTGGCGCGCCGCTGGCGATCTTCGCGGGCCCGAGCGCGGCGACGCTGCTGGCGGTCGCGCGCGCCACCGGCGCGAGCAGCGTCCACTGGAACCGACGTTACGAACCCGCCGTCGTCGCGCGCGACACGGCGCTCAAGGCCGAGCTGCGCGCCGCGGGCCTCGCGGCCGAGAGCCACCCGGGTGACCTGCTGCTCGAGCCCTGGAGCGTCGCGAACCGCGCCGGCGAGCCGTTTCGCGTCTTCACGCCGTTCCTGCGCGCCTGCCAGGCGGAGCTGGCGCGCGTGCCACCGCCGCGGCCGCCGCCGGCGACGCTCCCGGGCGCACCGCAGGTTCCGGCCGGTGTGCCGCTCGATGCGTTGCGGCTCCTGCCGTGCGTGCGATGGGATGGCGCATTTGCGCGCCTCTGGAGGCCCGGCGAGGCCGGCGCCCTGGCACGGCTCGAGGCCTTCGTCGCAGAAGGCCTCGCCGGCTACGCCGAGTGGCGCGACCGCCCGGACCTGCCCGCGACGTCGCGGCTCTCCCCGCATCTGCATTTCGGCGAGCTCTCGCCGCGCCAGGTCCTCGCGGCCGTCGGTGCGGGAGGGCGCGACGCCGACGCCTTCGTGCGCGAACTCCTCTGGCGCGAGTTCGCCCATCACCTCCTGTACGCGTTCCCGCACACCACCGATGCGCCGCTCGATGCGCGCTTCGCCGACTTCCCGTGGCCCGGAGACCCCCATCTGCTCGGCGCGTGGCAGCGCGGCGCGACCGGCGTGCCGCTCGTCGATGCCGGCATGCGGGAACTCTGGCACACGGGCTTCATGCACAACCGCGTCCGGATGGTCGTCGCCTCGTTCCTGACCAAGAACCTCGGCCTTCCCTGGCAGGACGGCGCGCGCTGGTTTCACGACACGCTCCTTGACGCCGACCTTGCCAACAACACGCTCGGCTGGCAGTGGACCGCCGGCTGCGGAGCGGACGCCGCGCCTTATTACCGGATCTTCAGTCCGCTGCTGCAGGCCGAGCGTTTCGACCCGGAGCGCAGCTACCTTCGCGCCTGGTTGCCCGAGCTCGCACGGCTGCCGAACGAGTGGCTGCACCGGCCCTTCGAGGCCCCGCCCGCCGCCCTGGCGGCCGCCGGCGTCCGCCTTGGCGTCGACTATCCCTGGCCCATCGTCGACCTTGCATCGAGCCGCAAACGCGCGCTCGCCGCATGGCAGCGGATGAAGTCGCCGGTAAAATCCGCGCGCGCGGGCGCGCCCCGGCAGCGGCGCTGACCGCCCGCCATCGCCGTCGGCGCTCGTCCGCAGCGCAGTGCAAGGCGAAGGCGCCTCACTCGAAACGGCACAGGCCGATCGTGCAGAGAGTTTGTACTGGACAAGAAATGACGACTGGGGCAGGGATTCTGGTCGAGCGCACTTTGCGCTGGGGGCGGCCCCGACCGAGCGTCGCGCGCCGCCAGCGTGACCCTGACGAGGTCGATGCACCACGCGCCGCGGCGCGGCTTACTCGCCCTCGTTCTCGGGTTTGAGCGGCACGCGCGTGCGCCTCAATGACCCCGCGGTGCGACGGCGCGAACTTCGAATCGCCGCCGGCGTGCGCGCGATTCGAGCGTGGAATTCGCGAGCTTCACCGGCCCGGCGCTCACGGGCACGCGAGCGTTGCGAACCACGGACCTCCGCTCCCATTGCTGACGCTGCCGGGCGTCGCCAGAATCGAGTCGCACGCGCCTCAGCGCCGGCTGAGGCGTGCAGCGCTTCATCCGTACCCGGAGACCCCGTGACCGAATTCGTTGTCCCTGCGCGCGCAACGCCCGTTGCGCCCGGGGCCTGAAGGTGGCGACGCCCTCCCCGGCCGCGCTCACCGCGCTCAAGGAGATCCTGGGTCCGGGCGGCTGGCTCGACTCGCCGGCCGACGTCGATCCGTACCTCAGCGACTTCCGCCACCTCTACCGCGGCGCGACGCCGCTGGTCGCGAGGCCCAAGTCGGTCGCCGAGACCGCGGCGCTCGTCGCGCTTTGCGCGCGCGAGCGCATCGGCATCGTCCCGCACGGCGGCAACACCAGCTACTGCGGCGGCGCGACGCCCGACGGCTCGGGCGGCGAGATCGTCCTCAGCCTTGCGCGGCTCAACCGGATTCGCGAGATTGACGCCGCCGGCTTCGCGCTCGTGGTCGATGCGGGCTGCACGCTCGCAGCGGCGCAGGAGGCGGCGAGCGCGGCCGGGCGGCTGTTCCCGCTCTCGCTCGGCTCCGAAGGCAGCTGCCAGATCGGCGGCAACCTCTCGACCAATGCCGGCGGCACGGCGGTACTGCGCTACGGGATGATGCGCGAGCTCGTGCTCGGACTCGAGGTCGTGCTGCCCGACGGCAGCGTGCTCGATCAGCTGCGCCGGCTGCGCAAGGACAACACCGGCTATGACGTCAAGCAGCTGTTCCTCGGCGCCGAGGGCACGCTTGGCGTGATCACCGGCGCGTGCCTGAAGCTATTTCCGCGGCCGGCCGACTACGTCACCGCGCTGGTCGCCGTTGGCGGCATGGCCGATGCGGTCGCGCTGCTCGGGCGCGTGCGCGATGCGTTCGGCGACGCGGTCGAGGGCTTCGAGTACATCCCGGCGGTGGCCCACGAGCTTGCGCTCGCGCACGTGCCGGGCGTCGTCTCCCCGTTTGCGGCGGCGCATCCGGCGAGCGTGCTGGTCGAGCTCGCGCGGCCGGGACCTTGGCCCGAGCTCGGCGCGCGCTTCGAGGACTTCCTCGCCGGCGAGCTCGAGGCCCATCGCGTCGCGGATGCGGTCGTCGCGAGCTCGGAGGCGCAACGCGACGCCCTCTGGTTCCTGCGCGAGCACATCCCCGACGCGCAGACGCGCGCCGGCGCCTCGATCAAGCACGACGTGTCGCTGCCGGTCGCGCGACTGGCGGAGTTCGTCGCGCGCGCCGGCGCCCGGCTCGGCGAGCTCGCGCCGGGCGCGCGCGTCATCGGCTACGGCCACGTCGGCGACGGCAACCTGCACTACAACCTGAGCCCGCGACCCGACGTCGCGCGCGGCGGCCCCGAAGAGCGCGCCTTCCTCGCGCTCGCGCCGACGATCAACCGCGCGGTTCACGACCTGGTCGCCGAGCTGGGGGGCAGCTTCAGCGCCGAGCACGGGATCGGACGACTCAAGGTCGGCGAGCTCGAGCGCTACGAGGACCCGTCGGCACTCGCGGTCATGCGCGCGATCAAGGCGGCGCTCGACCCGCGCGGCATCATGAACCCGGGCAAGGTGCTGCGCCGCGCGGGAGTCGGCCACGATTAGCCCGCCGCGCGCACCGATCGTGCTGCCGCTCGACACCGCTCGCCTGACGCTGCGCGAGTTCGGCGCCGGCGACCTGGCGGCGCTCGAGGCGCTGCTCGAGGACGCGCGCGTGCTCGAGTACGCGCCGGGCGAGACGCGCGCGCTCGCCGCCGTGCGCCGCGCCGGCACGCGCGTCACGCGGCGGCGGCGCGGACCGCGCCGCAGCTACGAGCTCGCCGTCGAGCTCAGGCGCACCGGGCGACTGATCGGCGCGTGCGACCTCGCGCTCGCAGGTGCGCGCAGCGCGGACATCGGCTACCTGATCGCGCCGCGCCACTGGGGGCACGGCTACGGCACCGAGGTCGCGCGGGCGCTCGTCGCCTTCGGATTCGAGCAGCTCGCGCTCGAGCGCGTCGCGGCGGTCGTCGCCGTGGAGAACGAGCGCTCGCGGCGCGTGCTCGCGAACGCCGGGCTCGTCTGGGAGGGGCTGATGCGCCGTCACATCCGCACCGGCGCTCGCAGCTGGGACTGCCACCAGTACGGTATCGATCGGACGCGCTGGCTTGCGTCTTGTACGCCTTGCGCCGCCGCCCTCGCTCGCAGATCATGACGGCCCGCTTGGGGTGAGCCGATGCCGACGCTGCCGCGCTTCCTGAGAAGCCCATGGACCTGGGCCGTGACGCTGGGCGTCGTCGCGCTGTATGCCGCAGCGGGCTTCCTGCTGGTGCCGCGGCTGATCAGCAGCGGCGTGCACGACTACTTTGCCGGCCACTACCACCGGCAGGTCGAGCTCGGCGCGGTCGCCTTCAACCCGTTCACGCTCGAGCTGCGCGTCGAGCACCTCGCGGTGCCCGATGCCGACGGCGCCCCGCTCGCCGGCTTCGACCGGCTGTACGTGAACCTGCAGCTGGTGTCGCTCGTTCGCGGCGGCATGGACTTCAAGGCCATCGCACTCGACGGGCCGCGCGCGCGGCTCGTGCGCCGCGCCGACGGGCGCATCAACGTCATGGATCTCGTTCCGCCGCCCGCTGCGCACC
>Ga0335069_10010907_pt1 | contig 12850 bp, 8 predicted proteins | sample Lox_Sample_11_FD_206714 | JGI IMG/M metagenome (GOLD analysis project Ga0335069, IMG submission 206714) | Soil microbial communities from Loxahatchee National Wildlife Refuge, Florida, United States - Lox_Sample_1.1 | ecosystem: Environmental > Terrestrial > Soil > Wetlands | place: USA: Florida... | reverse complement strand
ATGTGACTTCCTTTCGACGACCACCGTTTGTCCCAGCAACGCTGTTCGAGATGCTTTAGTGAAAATCCACAGATTCCAGCCTTGTAAGACCGTCGTCATCCATAACGGGGTTTCCAACTCGACGTTCGCACCTTCGGAGTCGAACAAGAAGGCCGTACGGCAACGGTTAGAGATAGACTCTGGGGAGTTTCTCCTCGTGTGTGTCGCCAAGCTTGTCGCTGAAAATGGCGTAGACATTTTGATTCGCGCGGTGTCCAAAGTGCTTCGTCAGGGTGTCCCATGCAAATGCATCATTCTCGGCGATGGGCCGCTCCGTGAGGCTCTAGAGCGAAAAGTGAGTCGTGAAGGTGTGTGGGACAACGTTTTCTTTCAAGGATTTCAGCAAGACGTGCGGCCTTATTTGCAGGCAGCCTCCGCGTTCATCCTTACCTCTCACCTCGAAGGCTCATCGATTTCTATTTTGGAGGCGATGGCTTGCGGTCTCCCGTGCATCGTGACAAACACAGGTGGCAGTGCCGAGGCCATCGAGGATCAGGTTACTGGCTTGGTGATACCTCCTTCGTCGCCGGAGGCCGCCGCCGACGCAATCTTACATCTCGCGACTAACCCTGGGAAATGCGGCGCCATGGCTAAGAAGGCCCGCGAGGTAGTTTCACAGTCGTTCGACATAAAAACACAGGTGTGTGAGCTCATGAGCGTTATCGCTCGCTGAGTATTGCGTCACAGCCGTCTCCAAGATCAAATGAACGTTTCGGAAACGACCCGCAACTTTAGAATTCGCCTGACCTTTTGGTCTGTCGGAGCTGTTCTCGGCTTCTTTCAGGCATGGCTTTCTCGATCGGATGCTGACGATAACATTGTCACATATCTCGATATTGGGCATTACTTCTTCCACGGGCGCCCCGCGGCGATTGTCAATGGATTTTGGAGCCCGCTGTACTCGTTCTTGTTCGGTTTGACAATCACCTTGTTCAGACCGTCGTTGCACTGGGAATATCCGACGGTTCATCTTCTTTTGTTCGCAATGTTCCTGTTCACGATGCTCTGTTTCGACTATTTTCTCCGTCAACTCATGGCATCTCGCGTCGATTTGGAACGGGACGGCGAAACTGCTACGGAATGTGGCTGGGTGTGGCTCACTATCGGATATACCATCTTCCTCTGGTCTACCCTTCAATGGACAGAGGTGAATAGATTAACGACGGATTTGCTTGCCGCAGGATTCTTCTATCTCAGCTTTGGATTGTTAGTGAAGGTTTCGTCCGGGAGCGCAAATCGGAAATCGTTTCTGTACCTTGGTTTGGCTCTCGGTTTCGTTTACCTGACAAAATTCTTTCTGCTTCCAGTCTGTCTATTGTTTCTTGCGATCACATGGCTGGTCACGAAGCAGAACACTCGTTGCGTCCTGATTTCCGCTTCCACATTCGTTGTTATCACGGCACCGTTCGTCACAGCGCTTTCCATCCAAAAGGGCCGGCTCACGTTTGGAGAAGCGGCCAAGTATGACTATGCCGTAAGTGTGAATCGCATCCCGCGTTATCACTGGCAGGGAGATGCCAGCATGCCGCTTGCCCATCCGACCCGCCAGATTTTCGTGGCGCCGGATACTTTTGAATTCAAGGAGCCCTTCAAAGGCACGTTTCCACCCCAATATGACATCACATATTGGTACGAAGGCATTAAACCCCAGGTGCGATTCCGTCATGAGCTCGAGGTGCTCGGCCGCAATTTGCGATTGGAATTCGCAACCTTGAATCTCTCGTTCAACGGGATTCTTCTACCAACGCTGTTTCTCGTCTACTACGAGACTCGCCGAGGCTGGCTGGTCTTAGGGGATATACGACGGTATTGGTTCCTGATCGTGCCCTGCGTAGCTACAGCGATACTATTTGCCTTCGTGTATTACATACCTCAATATGCTGCGTCGTCTTTTGTGGTGCTCTTGCTTTGCTTGTTCCTGAGCGTGATTGCCCCACCGGGCTCGCGTTCACTTGCGGGTGTGGCTATTCTTTACCTGGTGATATTCATTTGCTACGTGGGTTTCCCATCGTTGCTCCACGCGTTCGATGTCCACCCGTTCCACCCGGCCACGGTCACTAGGCCTTCCTATGCCCAGATAGCCGAGGCGGCCTTGAATACGGGGCTTAAGCCGGGTGACCACATAGCCTCCCTGAACGACTCGAACTTTGGCGTGTCCGAGTGGGCCCACCTCGCAGGCATTCGCATTGTTGCAGAAATCCCCTATATTTCGGGTGTGCCTGATGGAGATCCGTATAACGTGTGGAACAGGCAAGTTAACAACTTCTGGAATGCGGATGTTCAGACCCAAAAAAAAGTGCTCCAGAAGCTATCTCAAACCGGAGCTCGAGCCGTGATCTCGCAGGACAAGCCTGCTGGCCCCGGAGCAGCTCGTTGGTTGGAAATCGAGAATACCGGCTACTATTTGTATTGGGTCAGGCCCGCAGATCAGTCTCAGCGGCAAGAGTGAGGGCGCGCGGTCGGTGTACACTGCCGATTGGGCGCGGCAATCGAGAGTGTATTCGGTCAGAGATTCTCGGCTTCGAACTCACTATTCGCGACTGCCGCTCAACAAAGCCTAAGACATTGTCCGGACTCATGCTGCAAAAGATTACAGACGTAACCTCCACTCCGTACCACGCACGAGACAGCGGTAAATTATGTCCTGACAGGAATGGCACATAGATGGGTACCTCTGGGCCGTCAAGTGATGCTCCGCCGGTCGCGTCCCGGCGTGCCTGGAAAAAAGTTCTATTTGTCACGAATACCGCTGAATATGGTGGGGCAGAAAAACATCTACTCGACCTTATACATCGATTCCGGGAACCAAAAGTTAGCCTTTGCATACTTTGTCTTGATCAGGATTTGTTCAGCGAACGGCTCGGTCCTGATCGCGATGTAGAGGTCATCTCCTACAAGAAGACCCCGCGTACCGTGTGGGATTGGAGTCGGCTTTTCCGATCTGTTCGAGCCGATGTTGTTGTATTTGTGCATGGCGTTTTCTGGGCGATTCCTTACACCGCTCCGGTTGGGGCCTACTTGGCGGGTGTCCATCGGCGCTATTCGATCCAACACTTAATGATTCCGCGAGACCCGGTTCCCCCGACCATGTTGGCAGCGATGGAAGGTCGAAGGTCAATCCGCGGCAGAGTACGGCGGCTACTTGGCCGCCCTGAGCCCGATTGGGTCGCGACCCTTCCACTTCGTTTGATCGCCTCTATGAGCAGCCCGGCACAACTTAGAAGGTCTGCACGTTTAATCAGGACGACGATTTGCGTCAGCGACGCTCTCCGGGATTCCCTCGTAAGGGACCTAGGGTTCCCTAAGCAGAAGATGAAGACGATTCACAATGGTGTTTCTGTGTCGGAGTTCGTTCCCTCTGCGAGTCGCGAATCTGAAATACGAAAGAAGCTGGGACTCGATCAGGACGATTTCGTCCTCGTGTGTGTCGCGAGATTGAGCGGACAGAAGGGAATCGACATTCTCCTTCGAGCCATGGCTCTGGTTTTGCGCGCAGGTCTTGACTGCAAATGCATCATTCTTGGCGACGGCCCGCAGAGGCAGCGTCTGCTGAAGGAAGCGGCCGATCTCGCACTCGCTGGCCACGTATTCTTTGAGGGATTTCATGAAGATGTGAGGCCTTACTTGCAAGCTGGCTCCGCGTTCGTCCTCACCTCGCACAGAGAAGGACTGCCTCTTTCAATCCTTGAAGCCATGGCCTGTGGCCTTCCATCAGTGGTGACAAACGTCGGTGGCAACTCTGAAGCTGTCGCTGATCACATTCACGGCCTGGTCGTTCCCCCAGGCTCCCCCGAAGCTGTCGCTGAGGCTATTAAGTATCTAATAACTCATCCGGAGGAGTGCGCCCGAATGTCGAAGTCGGCCCGCGAAAGAGTGTGTGAAGCGTTTGACATCGAGAAAGCGATGGCGGAGATTCGGCGAACTATACTCAGTTGACTGCCGTGCAAGACGATGCAAGCGGTTGTGGCTTGTCGCAGATATGGGAATGCGGACCTTAGTTCATGTTGACCGTTCTGTTCGCAACGCGAAATAGAAGTCAAACGTTAGCCAGTGTCCTCGAATCGTTCGCCTGCTTGCAGGCGCCTCCCTCCGGTTGGAAATTGGTCGTCGTCGACAACGGGAGCACCGATGGAACGGCTGAGATCATTGCTTCGTTTCGGGCGAGGCTACCTGTAACTTATGTATTCGAAGGAAAAGCCGGCAAAAACGAGGCCCTCAACACTGGCCTGCAACATTTGGAAGGAGATTTGGCTGTATTCACAGACGATGATGTGTTTCCACATCCCGACTGGCTGATTCAACTTCGAACTGCTGTTGATACTTACCGGGACTACTCGATATTCGGAGGTGCCGTAAGGCCCCGATGGGAGGTGGCTCCCCCTCAATGGATGACTTGGGTTAACACGGAAGTTGCTTTTGCGATTACCGACCCTCAGATGGCAGAGGGTCCAACCAAGCCGTGGTTTATCTTTGGACCCAACATGGCAATTCGTGCAGAAGTGTTCAATGCCGGAATCCGCTTCGATACCTCGATCGGTCCACGCGGCAAGAACTATCCGATGGGCAGCGAAACCGAGTTGGTTCTGCGGTTGGATCGATTGGGGCATAGGACCCGTCACGTGCAGCGCGCTGTAGTAGAGCATCTCATCGGGCAGCATCAGATGAACAAGTCTTGGGTGTTGGGTCGGGCCACACGGTACGGTCGCGGCAGCTTTAGAATGGCGCAAACGCCGTACCCAATTGGTGCGCCATACTGCTTTGGTGTCCCGATACGCCTTGTGCCCAAATTGTTTAAGAAGGCTGTGAAGACCATCATTGCATGGCTGAGTTTTGACGAGCGGGCGGGGTTCTCTTCCCGTTGGGAGTTCAATTATCTTTTGGGGCACATTATTGAAGCGCGGATCATGCGACGGGACAGACGTGCTAAGAACGATGCTGTCGAAAAGGGAACATGAGAGTCCTTCCCGATCATGGTGTTGCTCCATACAAATAGGGTTGAATTCGTTTGCGTGTTAGCTTCGGTCCTTGATGCGTTTGACCATGTCCAGATGCACATTTCGTGACCTCAAAAGCCAGACGATGATCAAAAGAGATCAGACGAAGAAGAAACACGGTGAATAACGAAGTTCGCGGCATTCAATCAAGCAATGAATGGACTATGCCGTCGGCCTCCGACTACTCCGCGGAGCGTCCCGCGGTTCCTCCGGCGGTCATTCTTGTTGGTCCTCCTTGGCCACGCGGAGGGGCAGCCCGTGTGATCCAGAACCAGATCGCGCACTATCGAAGCCGTGGCTTCTTTACTGTCTTCATCGCAGTTCCTTTTCTCTGGTACGACGTTTCTCGTGACGGGCATCCTAAACCTGTAGCTGAGGGGATGGAAGAATTCGGCTCAGATCGCTTGTTCGCGGCCATTCTTGAACAGAAGAGGTACAACTTAGCCAAATACAGAGTCTCGCTGAGACACATGTTTCGAGGCACCGTACTTGACTGGCGCGTTGCAATCGGCAGGGCGGCTCGGCTGTCGCGAAATGATATCGAATTCTTGGCCACACTGCCGGCAGTATTGTTTCACGTCAATCACATCTACACTCTCGATTTCGCGCTCGATTTGCGCAGATCGCTCTTCGGCCGGCGCTCCCGGCTCCCAGTGGTCCTCGAGACACACGACGTCCAAGCTCATCTTCTGTATGAAAGAAGTATTCTCAACCCATGGACTCGTCGCCCGGACCGCCTGAAACGGCTAATAGCTGCTGAAGCCGCCCTCCTGAACAAGGTCAATGTTCTTATTCACCTGTCTGTGGATGATTTCAGGTTTTTCAAATCATTACTCCCCGACAAGCCCCAGTTTCTTGCTTTGCCAACGATTGACGATACCTTCCGCTCCGACGTAGTTGCTCCGCCGGCACAGAGTGAGACGATTGACTTGTTATTCGTCGGACAATCCCACATTCCCAATCTGCATGCAATGAAGTGGTTCTTTGAGCAGGTCTGGCCACTGATCAAGGATCGCGGATATGACCTGAAAATCGTGGGACAGATTGAATCTATGGTCAAACAGGAATTGCCGCGCTTGTATGATAGTTTTGCCTCGTCCTTTGTAGGTCCGGTGGCAGATTTGGCTCCCTATTATCGTGCCGCTCGATGCGTGATTGCTCCGATGATCTCAGGTTCAGGCACGTCCATTAAGACAATTGAAGCTCTGGCGCTAGGCAAGCCCTTCGTGGGGACTTCCAAAGCCTTTCGGGGAATGCCGTTGGACAAGATTCACGCGGCCGGACTCCGCGAATACGACGATCCGCAGGCCTTTGCTGAAGCGATCGTCCAGCTGCTAGGCTCTGAGAATCAAGCAGGAGCGATGAGTAAGGCAGCGTACGAGAGCATTTTCTCTCTACGAGCCTCGTTTGCGGCTCGCGACGAGGCGCTCCGGGCCGCGATCTCGGCTGTGGGGACTCCCCAAATTCCGAATCGAGAGGTTTATATCTAAACGTCGCCCGTGGATCCCTGTATAAGAATTACGGTCATATTGTGTACCTATAACCGTTGCCAAAGCCTAATCAAGGCTTTGGAGAGTGTTGCTGTCTCCATTCTTCCTCCCTCAACAGAGTGGGAGGTGCTTGTCGTCGATAACAATTCGAACGACGCGACAAAGTACGAGGTTGAGAAGTTTTGCGCCCGCTACCCTGCGAGATTCCGCTATTTGTTTGAGCCGCAGCCCGGCAAGTCCTTTGCTCTTAACGCCGGAATTCAGGCGGCGCAAGGCAACATACTGGCATTCATGGATGATGACGTGACGGTCGATCCATCCTGGCTGCAAAACCTGACCACCCCTTTGCAAGATGACCGATGGGCTGGTACAGGAGGGCGCATTCAACCCGAGCAAGGGTTTTCGCCGCCGGACTGGATGTTGCTTCGGGGACGTTACAGCTTGGGACCTGCGCTTGCCGCTGTTTTTGACATGGGTGACGAGCCAAGTGAACTCGTTCGGCCTCCCTACGGCACGAACATGGCTTTTCGCAAGAGCATGTTCGAAAAGTACGGCGGTTTCCGCACCGACATCGGTCCCCGTCCAGGCAGTCAGGTGCGCGGCGAAGACACAGAATTTGGACGCCGGCTGCTTACGGCGGGAGAGCGTTTGCGTTATGTGCCTTCGGCAGTTGTCTATCACGTCGTGCCGGAAAACCGGCTTCACAAGGAATTTTTCCTGAATTATTGGTTTGCCTACGGGCGGACTCAAGTCCGGGAACGCGGTGGGCGCCCTGGCAAGTGGGGAATTCCCCGTTTCGTCTTCAGTGCCGCCATGCTCGGGATTCAGGCGCTTCGATGGACAGCAACTCTCCATCCTGGCGAGAGATTTTTCAACAAGTGCCAGGTCTGGATGGCTGCCGGAAAGCTCGTGGAGAACTTCAGCCAGTGGCATGACGGCGTGACGAGCACCTCATGAAGATCAGCGTCATTTTGTGCACATACAACCGGTCCAGAGGTCTCGCCCTCACTCTCAAAAGCCTCGCTGCTTCGGTTCTGCCTGAAAACGTCCAATGGGAAGTTCTTGTGGTGGACAACAACTCCAGTGACAGTACTCGGGAGACCATTGAGGATTTCTGCCGCAAATATCCCCGCCATTTTCGTTACGTCTTTGAAGGGCAGCAAGGTAAATCGTATGCCCTCAATACCGGCATTCGGGAGGCCCGAGGGGATGTCTTGGCGTTTACGGATGACGACCTTGTTGTCGAGCCGACTTGGTTGGGAAACCTGACCATGTCCTTGCAAAGTGGACCATGGCTGGGTTCTGGAGGAAAAGTTCTCCCCGAGCAGGGCTTTTCAACTCCGGAGTGGCTCGCCATTGACGGCCCGTATTCGATGGGTGGAGTCCTTGCCTTATTCGACCGCGGCGATAAGCCCGGTCAACTCGATTGGGCTCCCTTCGGTGCGAACATGGCGTTTCGAAGAGAAGCGTTTGAGAAATATGGAGAATTTCGCACGGATCTGGGACCTCCACCCAGTGAACTGCGCGGCGAAGACACGGAGTTCGGCTATCGCTTGATGGCCGCGGGAGAGCGCCTCCGGTATGAGCCATCGGCAATCGCGTATCACAGCGTACCGGAGAACCGAATCCGCAAGGAGTATTTCCTTCGCTGGTGGTTCGGCTTTGGGCGCGCCGCCGCCCAGAAGTGGGGGCGAGGCACCGACGTTTTGGGAATGCCGCGGCGTTATCTAACCATGATTAGAATTGCCGGCGTCACATTCATGACCATCATCCCCCGCTGGGTGCTAGCCTTGGACCGCCGACGCCGGTTCTTTTACAAGGCAGTTACGTGGAGGAAAGCGGGCGAGTTTTATGAATCTTATCGCGCGGCTCGACGGAAAACCTGAAGACGATGGCTTAACGGCAACGCCATCTTCTACTTGACGGTGGCGCTCAAGCCGCTTGGTGGAGCCATGGGAGTTGTGCCACTCGTCCCGTTGGCTGTGCCTACGAAGGTCGTCACGCTTTGGGCTGGCAGCGTGTAACTAAATGAGTTGGAGCTGACATTGACGTCGGCTTGCGCCGCTAAGTTCATGGTGGAATCCGTCAAGCTTGGCGTCACCGTTGTTACCGTGGGAAACCCGGAGAAGGAAAAAACCTGTGAAAGTCCGCCGTTGGTTGTGTTCACGGCGACGATCGCAAAGGCACCCGTACTGGAGTTTTTGAATGCACTGATGAAAACACCGGATTGCGGCTCGGTCGTTGCATCAACTCGCACCCATCCCGGTCGGACAAACTTGCTCCACTGTCCGATCACGAATAGCCGTTTGGAAGGCGTAGTGGTTCCCGGTTGATAGAGGGGTTCGTTGTCAGAGTACGGCGAAAATATCTGCCACCACAGCCACGCGCTCGCGTTTGCGCTCGTCATCCAATTATGGATGTCCTGCGCCCAGATCAGAGCATCCGCCATTGATCCGTCATAGGTGCTGCCCTGATAGATCTCCGTTTCCCAGAGACGCTTACCGGCGTTTGCGCAGAGCGAATCTGGACCGGGAGTCCACGGATGAGTTACTTCATAGTCGTGCGCGGCGCAGATATCGACGTACTGAGCACAACTGGAATCGCTCAGGCACGTCGAGGCGTACGAATCCATGCCTGTGTGCAATCCGCCGCCATTGACGGAGTAACCTCCACTTTCTGGCATCACAATCTGTACTGATGTCTGTCCAGCGGTGGTGACGGTGGGGCCGAGATCACTCTTAATGAACGTGTCGAGATTCGTTGCGGTCCACAAAGCGCCACCATAACCTGTCGGACAAACGTCCGGCTCATTTTGAACGCTGAGTGCATAGAGGTTGATTCCGGCGTTTTTCTTCGACGCGATGAAGTTTGACAGCCACGTTGCATAGGCACCGTACGCACCAGAGAGCAGGGCGCCGCTGCCGCCGCCAGAGCCGCAATCGTAATTGCCGTTGCTTTTCATCGAAGCAGGAGGCGACCACGGCGTCGCGAAGATGCGTACTCCCTGCGCGGCCGCAAAGGATTCTTCTGCTGTCACATTCCCGCACCCGGTGTTAATCGTCGAACAATTCCCCGCTGGGTCAGTACCGGTGTTCCCACCGGCATCAGGAACCGGTACGCGCAAAATCGAAAGGCCCACGTTGTTGCCCGTCGTCGTGAACAGCTGATTCAGCACCGCCGTGCTGGTATTGAACTGCCCTGTCATATTGATGTCATACGCACCAAATCCGTCGATGGTCTGATGCGTCGTAGTCCAAGTCACTTTAGCGGTCTGAGCCTGGGCTTGCGAGTAAGTTCCTAGTAACAGCAAAATCCCTAAAATGCGGAACTGCTTCATTTCCGATCTCCCGACTTTGGCGCTGGAAGCAGTTGGACGCCACGCCAAGTTGGCCCCACAACGGAGCAGTCGAATTGACTTTACGTTATCGGGTTAGGGGGCCGCGACTGGCCAGAGGTACAGAATTGGGACACCATCCTTGGGTTGCCCTCATTCTGCTCAAGTTACACGAGTCATTAGGACTAAGGGTCAGCCTCAACAACGTGATTTTGGTAGGGCTCATGTCACCGAGATTATGGCCTAAGGTTGCTGGAGCCAAGGCAGCATTTCTTGTAAGAGCGATGTTGCCTTTTTCACTCGGCTAATCGTAGTGAATTCCGAACTGCTTTCCTCGCAATCGCCAGAAAATGTCTCGCGTTACGCTGCAACCGGAGCAATCCCACGGGTTCGTTGAATGGAAACTCCAACAGCTCTGGCCACCTGCAACGAATCAGATCTGCCGGGAGTCTTTGTTGTCTTCGATACTCCACCGGCAGGCTCAGCATTAACTCATAAATCTGCCTGGAGTTAAACGGATACGCGACAAAACGAGAACCCGGAGGCCCGTACATTGACGGACCTGCCCAGCACCCGAGACGTTGTTCAAGATAAAAGAGATCCAGCCTCTCAAGGAGGTTTTCTGTGGGTAGCGTGTCTAACCAGTCGCTCGCCTCTCTGACTAACAAGTCCACCGCCGGGAAATTGAAACGCTGCAAGAGGTCGTGAGCGGCAAGAGGGTGATCCTGGCGGTCGTCAGGCCGCCAAAGATACCCGCGGCCGACCTCGCCCCCTAGCCCAAGCAACGTGATGCGTTCTGGATCGCACTGTTGGTCCGTTTTAACGCTCCGAGTGATTCGGTCCACCACCGAATATCCCGTTCTGTAAAGCCATCCTTCGACTTCCTCGTCAGAAGGATCGCGCCAACTCATGACCGAATACTCGAGGCCAAATTTCCTCGCCATTCGCCGCCCATAGGCACAGTCAGTGCGCGCAGATGGGTCCGGGATCGCAGTAGTGTAAAAACGAATGCGCGACAGACTCACGCGGCAGCATGCCAAAAGCATTCGGGAGTCGTAGCCGGCGGTGAGCGGAATCTGCAGCGGTGCCTGCTTAGCCGCGCCGGCGATGAAAGCTTCAATCAGTGCGGCAATCTGCTCGACAGTCTTTTCCGGATGCTCACTAGCGCCGGACAAATCGTTTTTCGGCCAGTGTCGCACTGCGGTCCAGGTGACTAGGTCAAGAAAATGATTGGGCAACAGCCTCGAGACTCGAAACCACGGTGTCAATCCAAACGGGATGTATCCATCGCGGGACGGAATCCCAATCGCCCGGATGAGTTCCTGATTCCTTTCCAGATCTTCGATCTGAGGAATCAAGTTGCAGGAGGAAGCGATCGCTTGACGATCTTCGCAGTGGACGGCTGCCAGGGAGCCTGTGGCATCCAGGTAGAATCGCTGGCTCTGGGGGGTAAGGAACACCGCTGCAAAACGGCCGCCCAGCTGGTTCAGCTCGGACTCGAAGTGGGTCCCAGCGTCAACCCCATCACAATCAAAGGGAAGCTGCCAAACGGGCGGAAGGCTCCGGCCTTCGCTATCAACCGCAAGGCCCATTATCCAACCAACCTGAGCTCCCGCTTGGGACCGAATTTCTCTAACGTCGAGATTGGGATGCCAATGCAAAATCCACTGGCCCTGTTGCTGTTTTCGCCAGGCCGCGAGTTGTGGTGATTCAGCTCTCGCAAGCAAGAATTGCCCGACCATGTTTGGTAGGCGGTTCACGTCCATGCTCCTAAGACCTCCGCCGGCCACTGGCTCGCAAAGCGTCGGCAACACGATGGCAGACGCTAATCATATCGTTCACTGGTATCAGTCTCTGGGACTACATAAATGCAAACTATAGTACTGAGGTGCTATCACTCTAGTGTATACGGGCTAGATCTGGGTGGAAAAGCGTACCGGATCCCGCGTAGGACAAAACAGTCATTTCAAAGCGATTGGCCGCTGTCGCAATTCGGTTTCAGGGAGCATTTCGTTTGGTTACGGGATCGATCATCGCGCTGTCGTGCTAACGCTCTAAACAACGAAAAATAAATTATTCGTGAACGCCGCAACACTGGGAAGCAGACTGTTTTGGAGTCATCAAAAGGATTGACGGAGGAAGAGCATGAGTCTCAAAGCACGCGTGAGATGGTTGATGCGCAGTGGAATTGCCGTCAGCGCGAAGGAATGGCAAAGACGCACGCGCGATAGTCGCAACGTCGATCTCGTTCTTCATTCGCTGCTTGCTTCGCCCAGCATGCCTCCCCTCCATTTTCCAGCTCAATTCGCGGAGATCGTGCGCGGCTGTATTGAAGAAGAGGCTGCTCACAACCTGCGCGAATTGAAAGTTGAGTCGCAAATGACCGATCTCGCCAGCAAACGGTTTGCCACGCTTAAGGAACAACTGCGTCGTGGCCTGCCTCCCGTCGAACTATCCGTTGCGTCTGACATCGCTCTCGTTGCAGACCGGACCCGCAATCTCCCGGATTCTCTTGATGTTCGCAATTGGGCAGGAGATATCGGGCTCCATTTCCATAGCTCGTCGTCATTTGCTGGAAAGGGACGGGTCTTGTACAACATCATCCGCTTTATGCGGCCCGAACGTTGTTTGGAACTCGGTACTGCCTATGGAATGTCAGGTCTTTTCATTCTCGCCGGCTTGAAGAAATTTTCCCCGGCCGGCGCTCTAACTACTGTTGATGGATGGGAAAAGCTGGTGTCCATTAGCTCACCAATCTTGAAGGAACGCTACCCCGACATGGTCTCCTGCCACTTTGGACGAACTGAGACGCTGGTACCTGAGCTTGTCAAGTCTCTTGGTACGATAGACTTTCTGTTCCATGATTGTGGTCATTCTCGCGCTCAGTATATTAACGACTTTGCAAACGTGCTCAATAACCTCGCGCCTGGTGCCGTTGTGCTTTTCGATGATATTCGGTGGGAAGATCCGCGCTTCCGTGACGATAACCCAGA
>Ga0335069_10010906_pt1 | contig 12851 bp, 14 predicted proteins | sample Lox_Sample_11_FD_206714 | JGI IMG/M metagenome (GOLD analysis project Ga0335069, IMG submission 206714) | Soil microbial communities from Loxahatchee National Wildlife Refuge, Florida, United States - Lox_Sample_1.1 | ecosystem: Environmental > Terrestrial > Soil > Wetlands | place: USA... | reverse complement strand
GTCCTTCCAAGTGGGCAGAAACTGTGTGGTTGGTTAACCGGATTGGAGCGCCGGAGCCCTTTTCCTTGGGACGGTAGTAATAATGACGCCCGCTCTCTGCATTAGGATGGGTGGATTGGATCGTATACGCTTTGCGATTTACGAATAAGGCGATGTACCGGTCGACCAATTCTTCCGTTGCCACATATCGCTGCTTCACAGTCCACCTCCTTCCCAATAGCCCATTGGTCTTGGCGGCTGTGTGTAGATATTCCAGGACTGGGTTTCTGTCAAACGGCGGTTGAAGGGTCTTTTGTCAGGCTTGGTAGGCCATCTCGGCGGGTTTCCCGAGTTCAAGTGTCCAGCCCGGACCGGCACTTAGCAATGCAGGCCGCTCGACTAGGCTGAGAAAATCATAGTCATGAACAAGGCGATCAAAATCGTCTCCACTATAGCCCCGGTACGGATCTTCTTCGAAATAGATCCAAAGCCAGACGCCACGTTTGTGGTCCAACACAAAGAAGGCTCCAGAACTCGGATCGTTGCTGGCGGTCACGCACAAGAGCACAGCGCTTGGGAACTGCAACCAACGGACTGCTTGGGCACAATCGCTGGCAGTAATGAAATCTCGGACGGCTTCTTCGACTGAAAGGCCATGTCTCGTGGTGGGCAGGGGATGTGCTTTCAAATGGTCAAACATAGACTTTCTTCCTTTCTGTGGAGTTTTGTGGTCGATTCGTATGGCAAGCTCGTTTCCCAATGCCTATTCTGCAATCACGCACACAAAAGCCGGGAGGGGTGAGTGATTTGGCCTGTTGGCGTCAGTTGACATTCGTGTTCAAGGCCGGAGACTCGGCTAGCGAGTAGGGCGTTTGAGTATCCTGAACCGCAATAGATTCCACATCGCGCTCCAGCGTGACTGTCCATCCTCGGATCTGAGGCCGTTCGACACGGAGTTGTGCTCCGGCAATTTGTCTGGGAGTACATCAGCTTTATCGATGAGCGAGTTCTTACGAGCGCGATCAAGAGCACGAAGATCGTGCACAGCCGTATCCGACATCGATGCCGCCCACCGAATGCCATTTTTGCGTATCCAATAATGGGATCGACAAGGGAAGCTCCAGTTCCCAACAGAGGGATCGAGGGTTACATGCTCGCCATCAAACCAAAGCTTCCAATCGGTCGGCGACAGCGGGGTGACGACTTCGCGACCGCAACCGCAGGCGCAAAGGTGCATCGCCGTAGCGAATGTCATAGACACATACAGCACACCCCCCTCGAGTTCGTCAGGGATGGACTCGACGAAACGAGGAGTCAGGAGAACGGACTTCATACCGCGGTCACCTCCCCGGTAAGAAGATGGAAGTTGGTTGAATACGTCGAATGGTGTTCTCCTTCAGTGTCCTCGTATATTCCAAATATCTTCTTCCATTTGAGGACCGCGAAGGCGGCGTTCAGCGCGTTAAGTTCTGCAATCTGGATGTTCTGTGTGTACGCGGCATCCGCCTCTATGTCGGCTGTTGGCACTCTGGAATCCAAATGGCTCGTTCTTCCCACCGTCGCAGAGGTCGTGCGGCAGACGGCGAAGAGCTTTTGATCGGCCGTCACCTCCACTCCCATGCCGACGTCTACAAAGGGAACACAGTAGGCGCAGAGCGAATCGAGGATGAGTTTCCTGGCCGGACCGTTATCCACGCAGACGAACACGAAGTCGAAGGCTTTCAACTCAGCGACGTTGGCTTTCGTTATTCGAACTGCATGGGCGACGACTCCGGAACGCAATCGAGAGTAGACCTCACTGAGATACGTGACCTTGGGAATCTGACGCTCCAGGTCCTGGAGTGCCGTCGCACCAGGACTGCGAAACGCATTGTGCTGAAGGTAGAGGTCATCATCGAAGAGATGAATCTCATGGACCGCGCTCTTGGCCACAAGGTCCAGCACGTAGGACCCAGTTCCGCCCAGGCCGATGATCGCAATCCGGAGACTCGAGAGCCTTTCCGAGATTGCGGTGATGCCTGCGCGGCTCGATGCAGTGTCGATATACCGAAAGACGGAGTCGGTGTCGGCAGATGCAACTGGCTTAAAGGTGCGGGCGTCGACCTGTGGATCCAGGCCCTTTGCCGCAGACGAGATGATATCGATGTAACGGGTCATCTTCTCGTAATAGTCCTCGTATCCCGCTGCGGGTTTGTTCGAGAAGGAGTGATCGACGATGAGGCCGGGCAGCAACTGTTGCCTCGCGCTTGCGTGGGCAATCTGTGCGATGGGAACACCTTCTTTGGAGCATGGCTGTTCGCCCGCAAACATGACAACGTGGGTATTTGGCCGCACGGTAGTTTCCCCACCGAGCGTGAGTTCGGAGACGAGAGTCCCGTACGCAATCCGCTGTTGCGAGTTGACGTATGGGATCGAGTGTACGAGGAGGTAGTTCATGCGAACTTCTACCTCGTACCCTTCGTCGCGCAGCCGCTTGAGATCGGAGCTACGATTTATCAGTTGGTGTGACATTGAATCGCATCCCATCCTTAATACGCACGGTTTCGCCGGCTACCATGCTGCCGTCAGGGTTGCTGGCTGGGCCGTGCTTGTAGGTGACGGTGTAGTACGTCGTGCTGTTCTCGACGGCGTCCGGGTAGGCGAGCTTCACGACCTGCCAGAAGGTGAGGGTGGACGTTCTGACCTCGCGCGGTCGCGTATTGACGAAGATGTCGTAGATCATCGGACGCGTGTGGAAACGTTCAACCCCTGGTGCGGCGAGGTCGACGAAGTCCTGATCGCCAATGCGTCGTTCGCTAGCACCGGGAACCTCGAGCCACACATCGTTGTCTTCCAAGCCGACGCCCGCAAGCTTCTTAAGCGTCGAGCCCGTGATGTGTGCAACTCCCCAATCGAATGCGCGCTGGTTGAGGAAGAAGCGGAATGAGCGGTCGGTCCGAAAGATAATGAACCGTTCGATCCCGGAATCCCTCAGGTCCGTCTTCTCTTCCGAACGCAACTCCTCGAGTTGGCCGTTCTTGAGAACCTTGTAGGCAACGTAGTTGATGTGGTCGGCGATGCCGGCCGCGGCCAGAATGTGGTCGCCAGTCGGCATTGGGTCCATGATGACTCGCGGTTGGAAATTGAGTACGTCGTCGCCGACCAGAATACGGTACGGCCCATGAGGCCGAATCGGTCGGCCGGCGCGATTTGCTTCGAGGATATCCTCTGTATTTTCAGTTACTTGCTGCATCAATAAACCTCCATGTCTTTCTTCTTCGGCGGATGAAATTCCGCCTTACGTGGAGGTATGCTGGGTTTCCGGCGGGATCGGACACGATTTTTTGCGAAAATCTCTTGTCCGATTTTCTCGTCGGGGCAGCATACAAAACGAGAGGGGCCAAGCGGGCGAAAGCATTGTGACGGATCAGCCTCGATCGAAGTCGGAGAAGATTGCCACCGTCGATGAGATATCCGAGGCGGTCGAGAAAGTGCTCCCCGAAGAGTGGGTGAAGCTCAACGCCTACGGCAACAGCCGGGCGCGGTTCATGGCGCTGTACGGCGGCGCCTACGATGGCCCAGACCTGGTAAAAGAGGCCATCATTGCGTTACTTGAAGAGCGCCGCACATGGAATCCCAAGAAGGTCAACTTCGTGGGCGTTCTGATGGGCGCGATGAAGAGCATTGCCTCGAACTATAAGGAGAAGAGCCTCGCGTCGGGCTACTCCTTGCCCGATAGTCAGGTCGCAATTGAGGAAGAAGACGGAGAGACAGTCAGCGTCATTGAGCAGCATCCGGATTCACGCCGAAGCCCCGAACAGCAGGTGCTTGTTAGGGAGCGGCAGGAGGGGACCACGGCGCAACTTGCTGACATTTACGAGTTTTTCCAAGCCGACGCGGAGGCGCAGCTCGTGATGGACGGCTGGAGAGATGGTCTGTCCGGCACGGCCATCATGGAGACCCTCGAGATCGACAGGACAAAATACGAGACCATAGTGAGGCGAATTCGGCGAAAGAGCACCGGGCGATGGCCGAAGGAAGGCAATCATGTCAGCTAATAAGCGCTGGACGCGTGAAGAGGCAGAGCGCGTTCTGGATCAGATCGCGGAGTCGATAGAAAAGGGAGATGCTGTCGAGATTGCGGGCGACCTGAAGGGATCAGGACAAGATGTAAATGAAATTGCCTCCCAGATGAAGGCCGCGGCTCTGGCCGGCATTAAGGAGTTTCGACAGCAACGACTTCACCGTGCGCGCCAACGATATCAAGAAAGCTCTTCACGAATCGAGCGGCGCGCCAAACGGTTTGGCGGTTCACCCGAGGAACGCCGTCGTAGGTTCTTTGCCGCTCTCGAATCGAATCCGGGTCTAAAATCCGCCCTGACGATGCAGTACCGCGATCTTAACGACCTGACGGACGAGGACGTTGAAACGGGACTGGACGATCTGGAAACACTGGGCGCGCTAGAGGAATCTGATGACATCGACTCCTGAGTGCTATCGGACGCCTTTTGAGATATTGAATGACCTCGGGATCGCCGACCCTCAGGATATTGATATCGAAGCCATTGCAGAAGATTGTGGCGCGACCATTCGGTATCGGTCTTTATCAGGTTGTGCAGCGCGGATCATGGGATATAACAGTCGCGCGATCATCACGATCGATGACCATACGCCCAGGCCACGACAACGGTTTTCGGCCGGCCACGAACTTGGACATTGGATGCGTGATCGGGGCCAGGTTTCCTTTCAGTGCACAAACGCGGCCTTTGTGCGGGAATGGTCAGCGGAGAATCCCGAGACGCGAGCCAACCGGTTCGCCAGCGATCTCCTTTTGCCTCCAAGGATGTTCAGGCCCAGAGCGAAGGGGCTTCCCGTCACCTTCGATAGCGTTCGCCAGCTCGCGGATACATTCGTGACCAGTCTCACCGCTACAGCGATTCGGCTTGTCGAGTACGGCGAGTTGCCTGCGATCCTTGTCTGCAACGGTCCTAGCGAGCGGGGATGGTATGTGGCGAGCGGAGAGGCGAGGGGAAAGATATGGCTGGAGAACAGGCCGCTCCGCGGAAGTATCGCTGAGGCGCTTCTCCGTCGAGACCGATCTGATATTTCGGCTCGTGAGGTCCGGTCTGATGCCTGGTTCAGTCACCGTAATGCAGCGAATCATTGGATTCATGAGGATTCGATCCTGGTATCGGACGGATCGGTGCTCTCACTGCTTTGGTGGAAAGACGAAAGCCAACTCATCGAGATCGATAACGAGATCGAGGAGAGAGGGTCGTGGCGAAGCGATTTCAGGAAGGACGACTGATAGTCAACACACAAGCCACTCGTGCTACGCGACTTACGTACGACCAGATACTCCAAACACAGCGCAATAACACTACAATCACATGGCAATATCCGGGAAGAGAACCCCGGCACGTTGAGCCACTTTGTGATGCGTCAGAATTGAATCGAGGGAGACCGTGGCCGGGGACCCGCATCTTCTGACTGGCAGCGTCAGGGTCTGTTGCAGGAAGTCCCGTAACAAACCAAAGTAAACAGCTCGTTCGCATCTCGAAAACTGAGCCGCAACAAACCACATCAGATCATGGTTCGGCACGAGATAAAGGAAGTGAGCAATCGTTGCTTCTTGTTCGATTCTTTCCCGGATCGCAAGGTACTGCCGCGCCGCCTTTGGTGTCCGTTCGTATTCCAACGCAAACTTGTAATCTTGCCCGGCAAGGCGCACTGTCACAACCGCATCGTAGTACTTCCAATATCCGCTGTCGGTCAGATCATTCCGCGAGCGAATCTCAGTTTCTGGCATCCAGTAGACCAAAGTGCCGCTGCGCTTGAGCGCCAAATGGATCTCGTTCAGTTCCAGAGAATGGTGGAGGCTGCTTTGCGCAGTGTTCCAGCTTCCTTTTCTTGTCGGCGGTACGTAGTACTCTCCTCGGCCCACAAGTTCCGAGGCACCCGCAGGAGACACGGTGTAGACAACCTCCCGATTGACGAATGGCTTTTCCTGCCGGACCAGCAGGCCGTGCTGCACGAGACGATGCACCCGGTTGTTAAAGGAATTCCGTGACGATGCCCTGTAGTCCAACCTCAAGAACTCGAACAGTTGGTTATGCGTGACAAAACCCGAATGCAGCACGTGTCGGAGTAGCGGATAGTCCCGGGTCGGACTCAATGAGATCGACCCTTTCCAGTAGCGCATTCTCCTGCTCCCGTTACGCTGTCGCAATAAGGACGAGCCGTGCCGACCACGGGCGTAGCTCCGATGGCCGGAGGACAAACCGGCCCAGGTCACTACTGATCCAACTCTGGGCTCCCATCAGCAACATGAGTTCCTGATTGCCGCCACCTTCGCTGAACGACAGCAGCCAAGTGTCCGCTGACTTCCAGCCATCGCTCCCCACTGCGAAATGGCCATTTAGTTCTGAGTTCGCGATCACCAGGAAATGCTCTGCGCAGACATCTCTAGCGACGAGTCGTCTGAACAGTAGTTTGTTGTGGCCCATCCATTCCGCAGGCTCTGCGCACTCAAAGGCCCGATCGATCATCTTTGAGGGATGATTTGGATCGAAGCCTCCGATTGCATCGAACCTGGCGTAACCGCAGATCTGCGGACGTTGGCGCACGCCGCCCTTCACCATGATCCCGGTTGTGTTGTAGTAGACGGCGGGCTCGAAACGGCCGCTCTTGCGCGGTTCGCTTTCCAGCCGTTGACGCCAGACACTACCAAAACCAGTGACCGCAACCAGCACGCCACTATCCACCTTTCAGCCGGCGGTTGTTCGTCCGCTCAGCATAGAGCTGCTCTTGGAGATTGTTGATGTGAGTCACCAGTCTCGGATCCGCGCCAGGAATCCCTGTGGTGGCCTTGGTCCCTGTCGTGCCAGACTTGCCGGTAAGCGCCTCAAGCCGCATAGACATGTCCGCCAAGATCTCAGACTTCTTTCGCAGTTCCTCCCGAGCGACATCTCTCTCCCTAGTTGCCGTGTCCCGCTCGCCGGCCACGCAAGCCATCTCGCCTTTCAGTTGTTCGATCTCTGACGCTTTACCGGAAATGCTGTCCCCATGCTCTGCCGCTTCGATGACCCGATTGCAGCGTTCAATGTGGGTGTTGTATCGCTCGATTGCTTCCTGAGTGGTCTTTCGCGAATAGGCGTCCTGGTTGTAGAGGTCGGCCATCATCTCCGCTGTGATCCACATTGCCCGCCGATGATCAATACTCAACTTGGCGCAGACGATTCCCATGAGGAGTAGAGCCAGCGTGGTTGCCGCGCAGTACACAAAGTACGGATTCCTGAGCCGCGCTTCGAGGAACGCCTTTCGCTCATGCTCCAGCCATTGCCCATAGTCGATGTCATGCGGGTTGAACTGCTTCAATAGGAACTCGTACCACGTGTCTTGGCGCGTATAGAGAGGTTGAGCAGAAGTGCTCGATGCCTTTACCGTGCGGGACTGCGAAGCGTCTGGCTCTGCACCAGCGCGTGCGCTGCTGAACGCGAGCCCAACTGCCAAGACACAGAAGGTTAGTAGTTTGACCCTCACAGCCATCCTCCTGGCTTGCGGCGTCGGCTGACCGCAACCAGTTCCGGTGTCTTGAACCGGAGGTTGGCGCCGACCGAGTCCTCGCGGGACTGGCGCAGCGTTGGATAGAGCTGTGGTGTGAACCGTGGCACCCTGACATCTTCCGGAGCCCGCACGTGTAACAAGGTGTGCAAGGTGCCGCGTGCATCGTCGGTCATCAGGATCTCCATCTGGGCCTTGGGAAGATTCTTGATGTGTTCGTCGAGAGCACGCGTCTCTCGGTCTTCCCGTTCCACCGCGCCATCGGTCTGCTGGTACTTCTCGTAGCCGAACAACTTCCATCGCTGCATGGACACACTAGCGCGAGGTTTCCTCGTCACGCGTGCGCAGAATCATTGTCGTGTTAGGAGCGGAGGAGACGTCTTCCTTAAATCCACGGTCGACCTGCATGAGTTGCGGCAGGGCCTGCATGGAGAACAGGAAAGCGGTGTTCGTCCCGCGGGCCGTCTGGAGAATCTGGGCGAAGTTGCGGTATCCGAAGGGCGCGAACTCATCGAGGACAATGCTGAGCATGGGCCGATTCGCACGCAGCCGGTGCTCTTCGCTTTCATACCGTTTGCCGATGACGAGTTGCAGATTCTGCAGAAGCATCTTGCCCAGAGAGCGCATGGGCTCCGGGTTCTTGTTGATATTGAGGGATACGACCAAGATGAGTTCCTGGTCGATCACGTCATCGAGCGACAGCAACTGCTCGTAGGGTCCGGTCAACACACTCAGTTGATCGTCCAGAAAGGTCATGCATTCGTTGAGCAGACCCTGAATCTTCTGCACGCGCTCGCGGTCGCCGAGGGATGTATACAAGTTCTTGACCGACATCTCGAAATTCAGGCGCCGTTGGGTGGGTAGTGATGTGTCCAAGGCGATCCGCCTGCGCGCCTTCTCAACCTGCTCCTTCATGACTCTCTCGTCCATTGCCATGACCAGGACGTCATAGAAATTGAATTTCAGGCCCGTGTAAAAGAGCACACGCACGATGTCAGCCAGGTAGTTGAGCTGGTGTTTGGCGAAAAACTCCTTCCGCAGATTGAATGAACCGAAGATCATGGCGACAACGGGCATGTACTCATCATCGGAACATTGGAACGGGTTGTAGCGCACCGACAGATCGGGCCGGGCGGGATTCAGCAGCCTGAGTTGGTGAAGGCGGCCGGCGCGGTGCACATGTGGCAGCAGATCCTGAAAGAACTCGAGGTCGCCTTTACCATCGAAGATAACCATCGGTATGCGGTGGGGTTCATGTGCAGGACCCACGGTGCGCGTAAGGTCCTGCGAGATGATGTTCCGCAGCAGTGTGGTTTTTCCGGTACCGGTCATGCCCAACAGGATGCCTTGCATGACGCGTACATGGTCGGGCCAATACCACGGCTGTCCGTGAATGTCATAACCGAGTACGACCTCATTCCGCTCCCAAGCGCGTCTGACAATTTGTTCATCCTGTTTAAGGGAGATCGTCACTGGACGGTGCGGCCACTCCCGTTCCCGTCGCGACCGACGAGTGAACCACAGGATGCCCGCTCCTGTGAGACCTGACACCAATATGGACAGGTAGGTGGCCAGCTCCGCCAACTGGCTGCTCGTCAAGTGATAGCGTTCACGCGCGACATACCAGGCAAACCAGCAGCAAAACATGAGTGCAAAGCCGACGACAATCTCGGCGCTTTCGAGCATTGGGGGATGATGATGCCGCTCGGTTTGCATGACTGATCGCCTCCTGATGGCCTCAGTGCCACAAATTGAAATAGGCGAATGCCGCGGCCGAAGCGGAAGCTATAAGAAGGAGGAGCACAAACCAGCGTTGTGGTCTTGGGAACGACTCCGTTTCGAACGGGCTCCGCGGTTCGAGGACGTGGGCGGCGATTGCTCTTGAGAAGCCCAAGTCGGGGCGACCATCGAAATAGCGCTGAATTATTGTGTGCATTTCTTCGGCAGATACCCGTTCCTGCATCATCTAGCGCACCAGAAAAGCTGCAACCTGTCCGCGGTCGTCGTTGGCAAATTGAAAACGCAACACCATCGGCTCTTTCGAAGGCGGAACGCGCAGGGCAACAAGCCCGAGGCATTGCTGGCCAGGTTGAAGGTGAGAGGACTGTACGTTTCCTTCGATCACGCTGACAGGAGACTGCTCCTTAATATCGAGTCGTGAAGCTTCCCGGTCCCCCAGTTGCGAATCGACCAGGCCATAGAGCGACCGAGGATAACGAACACCCGGGAGCACGTACACGCTCGGCGTTGTGACCTCGTAGGTGTGCGCACTGTTGTTCCGGACGGCATAACGCACCAGCAATCGGCCATCCTTCTCATAAAGATCCCGAATCGTAACTTCGACAGACTTAACCGAAGGCTTGGCTGACTCCAATCTCACTGGTCGTCCCGATAACAGAACCTCGGTCGGCAATGGTTCTTGCGGTTTGACACTCGTGGGTTTTGGCTGGGGAGGTAACTCCTGGTCCACAGCAAAGTCCATGACCGCCACGGAGCCGGCGGGCTCAAGTTCATAGTTCAGACGCTGGGACGAAGTCCAGACGAACAGGTTCGTAGAGGCGTCGGGTTCGGTCGGCTGTACGAAGACCTTGTTCTCACGCCATTCCACTTTGAAGGATTGACTGCCGGCTGCAACCTGCAGCACAGGTTCGCGAAGTTCGATGACCGTCAGATGGTTGAGCGCCGTTTTCAGGTGAATGATCTGCTGTGGATCATTCGGTTCACGGTCGATCTTTTGTGCGAGCAACTGCGTGGCTGCCGTCGCAATAATAAGGATAGTGAGAAGCCGTCTCATTGATCCGTACCTCCTTTTCGCGTCTCGCGGTTTGAGTTGTTGAGAAAGGCCCAGGAGGTTTCGATTCGAAACCTCCTGGACGAGTCAGTTCACGGTTTGCGGCAAAGTGACAACGCTCTTTGGAACTTCAGGGCGTCGTTGAGTACCGGGAAAAGTGACAATCCCCGCCCGTGTTTCACTTCTGCCGTGTTGAATTGGGAAGGGGCGCACACGCTCGAGGACAATTGGCGAGCCTTGTGCATCCCGTTCTCGAAATACCTCGCCCTTCCTGGTCACCTGCGCCAGAAAGATGAGGCGTTCATAGACTTGGCCGTCGCCATTGGTGAAATGGTTGACCAGAAAGATGCGTCCCTCCCGGTCGATTTCCACCTCGCCGTCGCAGAGATTGGGGATCTCTACGCTGACGGGACGGCCTCCGGTGCGTTCCGCGATTTGGTCGACAACCTCTTGCGGAAACGCATAGAAAACGATTGAGCCAGTTCCGGGGGTACATTCTTGCTCCGGATCCGGCCGCCTGTCTCGACACACGATCGAATGCAATGCCGACAGATACGCCAGACGCGTTCCATTCTTGCTTTGCGCCCACGCCCGCACCTGGTCGATCAGGGCCCGCAGTTCTTCTCGTGAACGTTCTTCATACGCTCGAAACGCCGCCGAGGCCTGGTTGCGACGGAAGATCGCCTCTTTCCGGGCGTCGGCATCATCCTTCTTTGCCTCCACCTCGGCGTTGGCTTGTTCCAGTTGCTCCCAGAGTTCTCGCCGGCGGCTGAGCGCCTGCGTCACAACGTTTGCGTAGTATTTGTTTACGGTTGAACACTCCGCGAATATCTCCGGAGTGAACTCTGCACCTCCGATCAGCCCGCGGAAATCTGAGAGCGGCGCCACCGCTGAGTCGGAGAAGTAGCGGCCGAGTTCTTTGCGCAGAAAGTTGTAGAGCCTTCCGACCTTGTCCCGATCTGTGACAGGCAGGTGCTCGTCCATCTCCGCGATACGCTGTTTCTGTTTCAACTTGAGCCATGGGGCCGTGGTTACTTCGCTTCGAACGCTGCGAATCACCTCCTGGTCAGGCTGAGTGCCATGTTTCAGTTGATCAAGAGCGTTCTGTAGCTGATCCACGAGTTGCCTCGCGAGGTCATCTCTTCCGTAAGCCAGGCACGATGTCTTCAGATCAGTGATCGAACCAATCTGGTTTCCCCGTGCCTGCATGGCAACCTGAGGCAAGTTCCACCACGGGCTGGGCGGTTTCGGAGCTTTGTTCTTTTGCGCCGAATGCCGTTCTTCGTAGGTGAACCGGTCTCGGACGAAACGAGGGAACTTGTCGCCTTCGAGCACACACACCTGATCGAAGTCGAAGTCTCCACCGTTTCGTGCTGCCGCTTCGGAATGAAGCGTCAACGTGCCTCTTAGCTTGAGTTGGTGATCTATCACCTCCGCAGCCTTTTCTTCTGACATCCGGCAGCCGTGCTTCGTCAGGCTTTGGGCCAGCAAGGACATGACTTCTTCCGAAGACAGGTTCTCGAATGGCAGAAGATCTTCCTTCATGCGAATGGGATAGCGAACGATCAGACCGTGGCGGGATAGGACAGGAACGATGCCTCGGTCTTTCGGGATCCAGTCCGATCCACAAAAGATTTCACCCTCGTGGAGCAGCAGGTAGCCGTCGTCTGCCAGGGCGAAGCCGGGGAGGCGAAAACCGCCACTGGTGCACAACCGATACGCCCACCGCGCCAGCACCTTCTGCAGGTGATGGTTCACGAACGGGTGTTTCAGCATGTACCCGGTGCCATCGGCAATCAATGCGCCGTCGGCGACCGTGTACTCACTGCTGGTGTACTCAGGGTCGGATTCCTCTCCTGCCTCGACTACACGTTGCGTCTCCTGCGTGCCGAGCAGTTCGAAAAGCTCAGTGAAGTTGTTCTCTTCCCATGCCTTCCGAAGCCTGTCGATCTCTCGGAGAGCGTATGGTTTGATCTCAAGCTCAATCGAGTCTTCCGGCGCATGTTCCACCAGCGTGTAGCTCGACTGAAATTGAAGATCACGCGAAACGTCACGGATTCCCACCAACACGGTTCCGCGATAAGCATGTGCTTGCCGGTCGCCAAGAATAGACCGGATGGTCCGCAAGACTCCGCCTTGGTACTTGGGTTTCACGGACGATTTCGGCAGGATGATGTCGGCCTCAAGTGCCTCGGCCAATTCATCCGCCATGACTTTGAAAGATCCCTTCGCCTGTGTTTTGTCGAACGCCAGACGAAATTGGTAGAAGCGGTGAGAGCGAAGAAGTTTTCGTGAAATCTTCATCTCCGCCAGGTCGCTAATTGCCATTTGTTCTTCGCCTTCAGGCGAGAAATCCTCCTTCTCTTTCTTCATCGCAAGAAGCCTCTGCATCTCCTGTGTGACGAGTTCGTGCCGGTGCTTCGCCTGCAACTGTCGGAACAGTGACTGCGAGATCCACCCTCGGCAGTCATTGGTGCCAAGCTGATGATCGTCCACAACGAGCAGTCGGCATTCTGGTACTTCCACCAGGACCTTGCAG
>Ga0335069_10010904_pt1 | contig 12852 bp, 12 predicted proteins | sample Lox_Sample_11_FD_206714 | JGI IMG/M metagenome (GOLD analysis project Ga0335069, IMG submission 206714) | Soil microbial communities from Loxahatchee National Wildlife Refuge, Florida, United States - Lox_Sample_1.1 | ecosystem: Environmental > Terrestrial > Soil > Wetlands | place: USA... | reverse complement strand
TACCGAAAGGAGTGCTCCGGCTGCGAGTGATGTCTCGAGAAATTGTCTTCGGTTCACGATCTTCATAAGGTCTCCTCCTTACGTAATGGTGCTGTTGACAGCAAAGTGAATCTTTTCCTGATTCATTCTACCACCTTCAGACTCGGTCTTTCCATAAAAGCACCAAAAAGAATGAGAATTGTCAGCACCTCGGCCTGATCCGTCCCTAACCTGCTGAGTTTGTTAGATACTGTTGGATATAAGCCTCATGGTATAAAAGTGTTTCCCCTGCTCAGCCCTGTGAGATAGCTTAGGGGATTACTGTTAGGAGGGAGTTAAGTCTTGGTTAAAATATGTTCATGCTTTCCTGTAGATTGTCAGACGACCGAGAACGGTGATTTTCAATTTCAAAAAAGTTTATAATAGAGTGTGTCTAAAATTATCCTCTGCGTCGACATGGACGCCTTCTTTGCATCCGTGGAACAGCAGGTCAACTCTGCTCTTCAGGGTAAACCCATTGCCGTAACCGGCGCCGGCGCACGAACAGTCATCACCACCTCTTCCTATGAGGCAAGGGCATACGGTGTGAGAACAGGGATGACTCCGCACGAGGCAAAGAAGCTCTGTCCCCATATTATCTTCGTCGTCGGCAACCACACACGGTATGCCGAGATCTGCGGCAGGCTCGAAAAGATCTGCGAACGCTTTACGCCCGATATCGAGATCTATTCCATAGACGAAATATTCCTCGACATAACCGGATCACACCATCTTTTCGGGGGTCCCGATGGGTTAGCCCGGACCATCAAGAAGACCGTCAAGGATGAGCTCGGTATCAACTGCACCATCGGGATGGGCCCCAATATCTTGATCGCCAAGCTGGCAAGCGATCTTGCCAAACCTGACGGTCTTCGGTGGATAGATAAAGATGCGATACCTTCGGTTCTTGAGACACTTCCCGTAAGAAAGCTCTGGGGTCACCTTTTCTTTCGGACAAACGTCGAGCTAAGTGGAAGACTTTTTTCACCAAGAGCTTCACATGCTTCACTGTAAAGCGCATATAAAGAGTCTCTTAATCGTTGACGCTCTTTCCTTGGGAGTACAGAAAATATTCTAAGCTGCAGAGGTCTCTTAACAACTAAACGATACGCCGCGCGCCCCTTTTCAGTCAATTCGAAACGTATACCGTTTTTTCTGTGCTCCCCCTCGATCTCTCTTAATAGCCCTGATTTTTCCATTCTGCGCAGTAATTCATGGACAGAATGGCGTTCTCTAATTATCTGCCGGGCGATGTCGTCGGTCCTTGCGCTGCCACCTAGATTTTGAATAACAATCAAAACAGCTCCTTTATCGGGATTTAGTCCGTATCGGGTCAATTCTCTTTCCCTTACCCTACGTACTTTATCCCTCGCCCAACCTAGGAGTCTAAGCAGATCCTGTATTTCTTCCTTCGGCGGCTGATCTTCCGGTTTCTCAACGCGGTTATTCTTAATTCCCTTTAATGTACCTGCCGTGCTCGTTCCTGTTTTCATAAACTGCAAACAACCTCACCGTCAATTTATTATAACGTATTTGTGTATGGTTTGAAAGGGGAAGAAGGTTCAGATGATTGACTGTTCAAATGACCAACTTGCGACCCGACTTCACGACTCGTTCCCGTTGGCTGGCTAATTCTTAGTCAGATGACGTGAGATCCTTTCTCACCGTAATCGCTGTTCTGCCTTGAGCAATAAGTGTTTCTCCATCGAGATCAAGAGCCGTTACTTTCGTATAGGTGCTGCCAAAGTCAACGAAGATGCCGATATCGGGCATTTATTACTAGATCTCCTGTAGAATGGTAGATTACAATTCATCTCTTTTACAGGGGTATGCCTTCCCATCTCTCACGTCTATATACCCTGTTTGTTCAAGTTCATCGAGCATGAGTTCCACAATGATGGGGGTGAGAGGTGGAAAAATCTTGTCCCGCTCCCAATCGGTAAAACGGTTCAGAATCGCTTCGGCAGTAATACCCGGTTCTTTCTCTATTTTCTTCAGGATGCTCATTTCTCTCATGTAATAGGGGGTGTCGAAACCTCCCGAAGCAAGGTCAAAAGGTTCAGCTATGAAAAGAGCAGAGGTTCTGCTGTCGTTACATGAAACAGGCCAACCCGTTGGCAGCGAAGACATGCTTCCCGCACCGGTGCTTTTCCTAACCGGAGCATATCCAACACCATCGTACTGCTTCATTCTTGGATCAAGCCTGCTATGCCCCCCGTATCGCATAAGCGAACGCTCAGAACCTTTGTTGCCGAGGTCGTGAATCATTTTAATTACCGAAGCCATCTGAGCGATAAGGCTGGGGCATACCCTCCCGGTAAAACGTTCGCCGTCATAAATGATTTCATCACCTATTTTGTAGCCGAAATGACATGGGTACTCTTCGACATTACCGGTAAAATCGATCAGCGTGAATCTTATTTTGAAGGGCATCTTTTCTCCTTTTGTCTATGATCATCATCACAATTGAGATCGTTCCAATATACGTGAACAAGACCTTTTGGTACAAAACAAGGCAACTCTTCGTGCACAAGTATCTTTCATCGTTCGACCAGATTTCCATTACACCTCCGAGGTCGTGAGGATCTTATGGATTCGTTCCAATGAAAGCCATAATCTCATCACAATCGTGAGAACGAGGTTTGGCCTCTTCAGATCCTTTCCAATACCCTCCTCAGTCGACGCAAAAAACTTTGGGGGATAATTTTATTTCCTGAGAACAGTATTCGGGTTCTCAGGGAAATCAACCTTTCTCGCACAGCCAGCTAATTGCGTCTCCTGATTTATCGACAAAAGCACGAACAAACCTCGGGTTGACCTTGGACCAATGCTACCACTTCATTGCAACCTGAAAAGAGTAACCGCTCAAGGCGTCTATGCCCATGGGTCTCTTCTGGACCGGACTTTCGGCACCAAACAGATGGTGGGCCATGGCTGAATTGCCACCGGTGGAATTCCATCAATGAATGTGGCTGAGTATCATTTAATCTGGGGGCGATGCATTTATTTGCCGCCTTTGATCAGTCTTTGAGCTTCCTGGAGTATCGCTGTTCCGCGTATGCCTTTTGTATCAAGCTCCTTCGCGTCCTTGTCAGCTAAGGAAACCATTATTGCCGCGAGCTGCGCCTTGTCAGAAGGGTTAATGACTTCAAGGCCTCTCTTTTTTGCATATTCTACTGCCTGGTTACATGCAGCAGCTAGTCCATCTTCCGTTACTTTTGACCAGTATTCGACATTACTCATGAAAACCTTTTGGATATCGGGCGGGAGGCTGTTCCATTTAGCCAGATTCATCGCCCGTCCGGAAAAGGGAGCCGCCAGCATGTCATACATACTCACATATTTGACCACATCTGCAAGCTTCAGAGATTCAAGCCCTTCCGTCAATCCGAGAATACCATCCAGAATGCCCTTCTGCATGCCCGTATACATCTCTGAAGTGGATGTAGTTATACCTTCAGACCCAACTGCCCTTAACACTTTTGCCCAGTCTCCCACAACGCGGATTCTTTTACCTTTGAGATCGTCCAATTTGCGTATGGGTTTCGCCGACAGAATCTCCTGCGTATTAACTGAGTATTCCAGCGGTTTTATGCCGGCGTCGGTGTATTCCTTATCAATCTCCGGAAACTTGACTCTTAGTTGCTGGTAAACACGCATAGCCATTGGTTCGCTCGCACCAGCAAAGAAAAGTTGTATTGCCTTTGCGATCGCGAAACCTGTTTTAGTGTTGTTAGGACTCACATACGCTATGTCAGCTACGCCTCCAGCTAGTTCCTCTACCGCGTTGGCGCCTCCGATAACCTGCCCTCCCCAGTATGGTTTAATCTTTACCCTGCTTTGTGTTTCTTTTTCGATCTTCGCGATCCATAGCGCGTCTGCCTTGCTGAAAGTATGGTCAGCGGCAAATGCCGTCCCATAGGTCAATTCAATGACTTTCTGCTGCGCCAAAGCTTGGCTTGGTAAAACAATTGACATAGCAATCAAAATTGCCCATAAAATCATCGAAACTTTCTTACCCATATCCTCCTCCTTCATTGTTTTATTTTGCTGCGTGTATTTATTTCTGCGCACCTCACTTCATAAGCAAGTTGGGTAACCACATTGTGATAGGTTTTACAAATACGAAAAGAGGAAGTGTAACAAGCTCCATCAATAGAAAAGGGCCTGCCCCCCTGAAGACAATTCCAGGCGTAAGGTCCTTGTGGCTCCCGGCAATAATGTAGGCTATCATGCCTAAAGGTGGAGTTATACAAGTGATCTCGAGCATGCGAACCTGCACAACTCCAAACCAAGTTGGGTCAAACCCCAACATGTTCACCAGAATGGGATAAAAGACAGGTATAGTGAGTATCTGAATTGAGGGAGCTTCCATGACCATGCCCAAAAAGAAATAAATAATAACGATAACACCAACTACTGCCCATGCGGATATGTGGAGTGAAAGTACCCAATTGCCCGCAAAATCAGGAAGCCCTGTCTTCGCGCAGAAGAAATTGAAGATCATAGCACCCATGAAAATCGTGTACATCAGGCCGGATGTTTTCATCGACCCCATGAGAGTAGTTCCTAATTCCTTCCACGTTAGTCTTCTTTTTGCAAAGCCCAACACAATGGAACCGAAAGCTCCTATCGCCCCTGATTCTGTGGGTGTAAAAAAACCATAGATCATCCCCCCAATTGCAATAAGAAGAAGTGTTAATATTTCCCAGCAGTTCTTTACCTCCCTTATTTTCTCTCGAAATGTGGCTACTTCCGCCGGGGGACCTGCTGTGGGATTAAGTTTGCATATAATATAGATGGTTATTAAATACGAGATAATCGTAAGAATAGCCGGGATAATGCTCGCCGTGAAGAGCTTACCTATGGAAGCACCCGTGAGAATTCCGTAAAGGATGAACATACCGCTCGGAGGAATGAGGCTACCTATAGTACCTCCTGCCGCACAGGCACCAACAGCAAGCTTTGTATCGTAATTGTATTTTCTCATCTCGGGTAAAGCAATGGGTGCAACCGTCGCAGCCGTAATGAGAGCGCTACCGCTGCAGGCTCCAAATGCAGTCGATCCTCCTATGCTCGCCATTGCGAGGCCACCCCTCAAATGGCCCAGCCATTTTGACGCCAATTTGAAAAGATCTGCACCGAATCGAGAGGCGACGGTAACCTGAGCCATAAGAATAAATAGCGGCATGACTGCGAACGAATAGCCGGAAATAAGTTCTACAGGCACGGTTGCCATCTTCGTTAAAACACCGTTGATAGGATAGACAAAACACATCCCCGCAAAACCGACGAGTCCCAGTGCAGAGCCAATTGGCATTCCCAAAGCAAGGAGAGCAAAAATACACAGAAAACCTGTCAGACCTAATATTTCCGGACTCATCGGGACACCCCCTCGGCTGTGGACGTGTCTTTCTTGGATGGCTTCACTGCGTGAGCAAAATTATCCAGCAGTTTGAGAAACAGAAAGATGCATATCAGAGCGAGCGCTAATACCCAAAGCGATCTTGAAGGTACAATATTTGCATTCAGAAGTTCCGTCCGTTCTCCTCTTTGTATTTTCATCATCAATACTTTCCAGCCGGCATAGAACAATACGGTCCAATAAATCACGTTCAAGAATGTAGTAAATGTTGCAAGTCCTGTTCGTACTCGGGAGGAAACGCGACTGGTTATAATTTCTGCCCGTGCTGATGCTTCCAGGGTTTCACAATAGGCCACCGCATAAGCACCCACAATCATCATGTAAACTTCAATAACATCGAATGTTCCGGGTATGGAATATCCGATAAGCCGTGCCAAGGCAGTAACGACTATCATCATCATGACACCGATCATCACTATTCCGGCTCCAGCGGTGCAGATTTTAATCACTTGCCGAACAGGTTTTAAAATCTTCTCCATTTACAATCTCCTCTGAAATTAGAACCCTTTTTTGTTTCTATAGGGCATTCCCAATTCTCCACCCATCCGCAACAGCATCGGCGATAAGTTGCGGGTTCCTGCAATCACCAACAGCATAGAGCTCCGGAACTTTGCCTTTAAGGTCTTCAAATAAGTCGGAATTCGGTCTCATGGGTATCGCAGGGACAATACTGTCCGCTTCAATGGTGCGCTTGTATCCTTCTTTGGTGAGGACGGTAAGACCTTTCTCTGTGACAGCTATAGGTTTAACACCGGAGAGTATCTCAACACCTTTCTTGCGGAACCAGTAGAAGAGTTGGTACTTGAGATGTTGTATCATGCCTTCTCCCATCGCACCGGCTTCTTCAACGATGGTTACTTTTCTGTCTCTTTTTACGAGGAATTCGGCGAGCTCACAACCCTGAATACCACCACCGATGATGACAACATTCTTTCCCAATGGCATCCAGAGTTTGCTCAACATTCTCAAATATTTGGGAGCGATAAACTTCATAAAGAACTTGAGCATCTTATGGAGGTCGGTGTTCTTGACTACGTTGGGTCTATCGATGCCGGGTATATCGGGCACCTGGGGGATACCGCCGGTGGCGATAATAACAACCTCAGGCTTGAGTTGCTCAATGAGTGAAGAGGTGGCCTCTGTATTGAGTCTTAGTGTTACCCCGAGTTTTGTTATCTGTCCTTTAAGGTAACGGACGATTGCAGGCAGGTCCTCAATCTCAAGACCTTTGACCATTGCAGCGAGGGGAATGAGTCCCCCGAGCTTTGATGTTTTCTCAATAAGGGTAACAGCATGACCTCTTATGGCCGCTATCCGTGCCGCTTCCATCCCGGAGGGGCCGCCACCGATAACGAGGACCTTTTTTTTCTTATTTGCAGGTTCTATTAGGTAGGGTTTATCGGTTCCGATAGCCGCATTGATCCTGCACCGCCTCGGATGGTCTTCATCCTTGCAGCACGTGCAAGCGGTACAGGGGGCGATATCATGGTATCTGCCTGCAGCGAGTTTGTTCGGGAACTCAGGGTCAGCAAAGAGGCGTCTCGTTACCGCAATGAAGTCTGCCTTGCCTTCCCGGAGGATCTGTTCTCCGAGGACAGGATCGAGTCTTCCAACGGTGATAATGGGAATAGAGACAGTCTTCTTAAAGATCTCTGACATGCCCGCATTTGCCCCTGCTCCATGATGACTCATATCGAGTTCTTTCGGGAAGGATTCTAATGGGACAGGTGGTTCCGGATAGAAGAGGTGATCGGTAAGAAAGGATGCATCGTGTCGACCGACCCACTGTGATCTCACCTGGATGGCATCTGCGCCTGCCTGCTCTACTATCTTTGCTATTGCAAGGCTGTCACTAAAGTTGAGCGTCTCACTCGGTTCGACACCGATGAGTACGCCCGTTTCAATGCCGTTCATAATGACGGAGACGGCGAAGTCTGACCCGACCGCCCTCTTTATTCCTTTAATTATTGAGACAAGAACACGGGTACGACCCTCCAATGTGTCACACCCGTATGCGTCATTGCGTTTATTCCAGAAGGGCGACAAGAAGGTATGAAGGAGATGGCTGCAGGAGGTATTGATCTCAACGCCATCGAAGCCTGCCTTCCTGGCACCAACTGCATTGCTTATGAACTTCTCTATCGTCTCCTCTATCTCCCCTAACGTGAGAGGTCGAGGCATCGTATTGTGGTTATCCATCTCCGAATAGACACAGACTGAAGAGGGAGCACGGGGAGTATCGGCGGTCGGAACAAGTTTCCAGTTCGCGAGGTTAGCAAGCTGCGCAAATACGGGACATCCATACTTGTGAATGAGCTGAGTAACCTCTGACATTGCCGCAACATGTTTGTCGTTGTCGAGTCGAAAGCCTTTGCCGCCCGGCTCGATTTTGGGGCTTTCCATGATGATGAGGCCGACACCTCCTTTGGCGAAAGCCTCGTAGAGATACTTTGCTTTGTCCGATACCGGGTTATCTCCCTGGGCCCAGTATTGAAGACCCGCAGCGGATTTAATCAGCCGATTACGGGTCTTCACTGGGCCTATACAGGAGGGGGAAAGGAGGAGTCGAAAATTGTCGCTGTTCATGAATTGCTACCTTTCTTAAGAGACATTTCGATTATGGGAACAGGTTGATTTTTACTCATCTTGATTGTAGATTACCTCGCTCTTGGATCAGGTTCGCCCCAGATTTAATTTTGGCCGTGAAGTGAAAAATGGGATTATTCGCCTTTCTGATAATCAGCGGACAATGGGCAAAACCTTTCGGCGCGAATACCATGCAACTCTTCCGGAGAATGTGTTTCTCGCCATCCAACCATATCTCGACCTCACCGGCAAGATCATGGGGATCCTGGGGGTTAGTGCCAATAAAAGCAATAATCTCATCACAATCGTGCGTGTGAGCTTCTGTCGTTACTATTTCCGATCCTTTCCAGTACCACACACAATTGACGGCGAGTGCTCCTCGTATAATGTTGTCGTCCAGAAAAAGCAGGCGAGTCCTCATGAAGTCGAGATGCTGATCGTTGGGCTCAGCATTGGTAATAATATATTTTGTATATTTGAATTCTTCTTTTTCTTGCAAATTACCGTTCCTCCGGATTTTTTATCTTCCCAATCCTTGAATATAAGCACCACTCATGCACCACATCGTCACTACAAAACGCCTGTCTTCTTGGATCGTTCACCTTCACTCAAACACAACGCCTTCTTTTTTTAATGCGTCCAATTCCTTTTCCGTCATACCGAGTATACCCTTGAGCACATCGCCAGTGTTTTCTCCTGCTTTAACTGTGGGTGGACGTTCCACTGAGGCATTTGAATTGGTATACCGTAGAGGGCTGGTAAGGAATTTCACTTTGCCGAGAGTAGGATGTTCAAGCTCTTTGAGCATCCTACGAAGCTTAAACTGCTCGTCTTCATCGACGAGCTTTGCCACAGATAAGACCGGGACAGATTGCATGCGATAGCTCTGCAGGAGAGCTGCCACGTCAGCGACATGGTCAAATGCTCCGAGCCACTCTTCGACGTACTCGACTACCGCATCTTTATTTTTGAGCCGTGCTTCTCTTGTTTCAAAACGAGGGTCAGTCGCAAGCTCGGGTTTTCCCATCAGGTCCGTGAGCCTGTCCCATCCTACTTTCGTAGCCGCACTGATGGCGAGATATCCGTCTTTCCCCTTGAAGATGCCCCATGAAGGCATATCATTGTTGAAGGCACCGGCCCGTTTGAGTTCCACTTTTCCTTCTGTGAGCGTGTGGACACCGACCGCCATGTGCAGGCAGTTGATGGCACAATCAGCCATGGCAATGTCAATGTAGTCGCCCTGGCCTGAGATCGAGCGACGGTACAATGCAGCACAGATCGCACCAAAGGCATTAAGTCCCGCAAGAATGTCCGTTACCGGGAAACCTACGAGTGACGGTCTTCCATCGGGATCGCCGGTAAGATCAAGGATGCCGCTGATGGATTGAATACTTAGGTCTGCGGCCATCTGTTCGGCCCGGGGACCCTCCTGCCCCCACCCTGAAATGGAGCACATAATCATTGAGGGGTTCACCTCTTTAAAATCCTGATAGGTTAAATTAAACTCTCTCATCACACCTGGACGGAAGTTCTCCACCACAACATCACAGGATTTTGCTAACTTCAGGATAAGCTCTCGGGAGCCTTCCTTCTTCATATCGACGCCGAGGCTTTTCTTGCCGCAGTGGTTATAAATAAAGTCAGTACTTTCACCTTTAAAAAAATACGGAATACCGCGGGCCACCTTTCCGCCTGGTTTCTCAACGTTTATGACCTCCGCGCCACAATCTGCCATGTAGCGGGTACAGTATGGCCCGGCCAACGCATCGGTGAAATCGAGTACGCGTACTCCACTTAGGATTTTATCCATTAGATCTTACCTCCCAATTCTTTGTTCAGGCAAGTGGTTGACTGATCTGCAGAATGTCTTCCACAACCATATCCCAGTTCAGCTTCTTTCCGATAGCCTTTTCCCGTTCTGCAAGTTTTTCCTTATGAAAGTCGCGGATCTCTCTCGAGAAAGGCTGATTATCACAGACAAGATACCGGATGGCACCTTTTGCATCTCTTGCCCCCATTGCCACACCACGCACGTGGCGATTGGAGGCAACGGGATGATCGAGAATGCCGGCTTCAACAGCTTTATCCGCGCCGACCACCGGATCACCGTTGCCAAACTCGAGCGCACGGTCCACGATGGCGCGCGTTTCCTTTTCCATCATATCCATTTCTTCCTCGATATCCCCGTTATTGGTGATGTTGATTTTCTGGTCCTTTAGCATACGAAGCATCATTTTTGCGCTTCGCAGACTGTAGGCTGCGTTCTCTTTCGTAGTGATACTCTGCGCCTCATCATGGGTTTTAATGAGACATACGTCTACATTCGCAAAGACGGAGACAACGGGTGACCAGAGGACTTCCGCTATGGCCTGAGCTTCATCTCTCGGATATCTTCCCGCTATCTCGGCGCCGCCGCTGTATACAGTCACATCATTGTAGCCAAGCTTCTTCAAATATTCGTTTGACAATCTCGGGGCAGCAACCGCATATGCTATGTCCTGCGCCATATTGCCCTGACTGGCGGCGTTCACCCACACGTGTTTAACGCCCTGCTCCGGCATGCTCAGGAGATTGAGAATTGTTCCGGCAAGGATCAAACTCGGAGGGGTGATACCGGGGATTTGGTTGCCTCCGAGCGGATGGGCACATATCGGGATACCCCGCTTCTCGTATTCCCCGATGAGGCGAAAGAGATACTGATATTCCCGGACAACACTCTCAAACGTGTTCGTCTTACTGTAGTTCATAAAACAGATAAGCGTCTGACCTTCCGTGTACGTGTGGCCTCCGGCAAGTCCTACCTCCCCTATGAGCCTGCAAACAGGTCCCACGAACCGGAGCCGGACAGGCAGATTAACTGCATCTATCACTTTTCTTGTACCCTTCACACCATGATTGATAAGCGGAAAACCGTTTAAAAGTGTTCTGCCTGAGGCTTTGCTCTTCTCTATCTCTCTCTCTGCCAGTTCGAAGCGATTTGTTCTCGTGAAACTGTCGACCATAGTCCCGAGAAGGTCAGTGTGGCCTTCATTCTGTATGTATTGCAGGAGTTCAATCTCCTGCTCAATGGTGGTATGCCCCATGTCGCTCGTGAGCAGGATCTCGCCACGTTTACGGGCTGCGTCGATTTTAACAGCCATATTTTTTGTCGTGAGGATACTCTTGTGATACTCGGCCGCTTCATCGAGGTCCACTTCCGCGCCGCTCTTCCACATGGCGAGTACTTCTTTTCTCTGTTGGGCAAAATCTTCATCGGCTATTCGTGTATTGGTGATCATAATTGTCTACCTCTTTGTTGAAAATCTGATTTCAATGCGGCGATCACTTCCTCGGGAAGAGTTGATGCGGGATAGACTCTGTTATATCCCAGATCCTCGAAGTATGTGTGTACATCTTCCCATTTGTCATCGCCGATGAAGAGGTGGCCGCCAATGTACAAGAGGATATTCTCCAGGCCGGCTTCAGTACATTTCTGCCGAAAGCCCTCTGAAAGGACCTTCGCATGCCCCGAGAGAGAGGAGACAAGAATGCCGTCCGCCTTTGTCTCTATGGCGGCATCAATGAACTCCTTCTGGGAAACACCAATCCCGAGGGAAACAATATTGAAGCCATTATTCCTCAGCGCATGTTCCAGTACTTTTATCCCTATATTGTGTATATCGTCACCGATGACACCCGTTACCAAGGTTACGCTCATGTATAATCCTCCTTACACTGTCTTTCTTATCTCGTTTTGCTCGGGACCAGGAGCCTTATAATTTTGGAAACTTTATCGACGTCCTCCAAGTGCTCAAACATACTGAGGGCCTTCTGTCCGTTTTGCTTGCTCACCGTCTTCGAGAATTCTATATTCCTCATGAACTTGTTCTTAATCTCTTCAAAAGGAGTAGGGGCATCCAGCCATCCCAGGGGGTCCTCACGGTATGCCGATAACTCCTGTCCATTCTTCAGTTTTACCGTTAGACGTCCCGCGTGGTTCTTTCCAAGCGGAAGATTGGGTACGAGTGTAATCTTCTTGACCAGCGCAAGTACCCTCGGGTCACGGATGTAATCGTCCGTGTAATGTTCAATCCTTACCTCTTTTCTTACAAAGGCGTTAGCAATTCCGAACGGTAGGCTGAAGAGCGCTCTTACCTGACAGTCCTTCTCCTCGAAATACTGGTTGAGAAAGTGTTTGATCCTGTTCGGGGGTACATCGAAGGTAATCGATTCGATATCGGCGCTGTCGATCTCGTGCTTTTTCAGGATTTCCAGGGCACACTCGAGAGCGTTATGGTTACCATAACAGGATGGATGAAGCTTGTGCTGACCTTTGACGTAGTATACTGTTCCAAGATCAACCAGAGCATTTTCCGGATGAGGGTTCTTACAATATTGCCCAAAATATCCGAGAGGACTCGAAAGGGCATCCCGAATACCCTGGAACCCCCTCTGCGATAGAAGAACCGAGAGAACCCCGTTGTAAGCAGACATCGCTCCCGGAAGTTTGAAAGAATGGACTCCATCCCAGATACTCTGAAAAGATCCGGCTAGAAGATTAACAAGAATACCGAAGGCATTGACCATCTGTGCGTGATCGAGATGCATTAGTCTGCCCGCAATCGCCGTAGCACCAAACGCATTGACAGTCCCACAGGCTTCAAAAGAAGTGACAAAATTGAAATCGTCGGCAACAGCGAGTCTGGCCGCCAGATCACCACCAAGCACCACCGCAGCAATCATCTCCTTGCCTGAGGCTCCGGTATACTCCGATATTGAAACTGCCGCCGGTTCCGTCGTGCTTGCCACGTGACCCACCATTTTCCCCGCGTTTCTCCCTTCGG
>Ga0335069_10010901_pt1 | contig 12856 bp, 7 predicted proteins | sample Lox_Sample_11_FD_206714 | JGI IMG/M metagenome (GOLD analysis project Ga0335069, IMG submission 206714) | Soil microbial communities from Loxahatchee National Wildlife Refuge, Florida, United States - Lox_Sample_1.1 | ecosystem: Environmental > Terrestrial > Soil > Wetlands | place: USA: Florida... | reverse complement strand
GCCGATCCACCTGCGGCCCAGCTTCTCGGCGGCGTCAATTGTCGTGCCGCAGCCGCAGAAGGGGTCGAGGACGAGGTCGCCAGGGTTGCTGCTGGCTTTGATGATTCGCTCCAACAACGCCACGGGCTTTTGCGTGGGATATCCGAGGCGTTCGGCGGCATTAGCCCCGATGGGGGCGATATCCTCCCAGATGTTTTGGAGCTTCTCTCCCTGGCTTTCGTCAGCAAACATCTTCAGGCGCAGGGCCCCGCCCGGCTTGGATGGAAAGTGCAGCCTTCCCTCACGATCGTACTTCTGCATGCGCTCCAGGTTGCAGGACCAGCCGTTTGGATGCGGTTGGTAGGTCACCCCATTGCTAGCCTGAAACGGGAAGTGCAGGTTCGGTCTTTGTCCTGGATTCCTGAGGGTGACGGATTGCCACCGGCGCCCCTCGCCGTCAACGAACGGATACTTCTCCTCCATTTCCTCAGGCGAGAGCTGCCGGTAGGGTTGATTCCAGCAATACGGTTCGCCCTTTGTATAGAAGAGAATGACGTCGGCAATGGACCCGTAGTTGCGGCCGACGTTCCCATGAGCAAAGGTGCGCTTCCAGGTGATCTCGTTGCGGAACTGATCCGTTCCGAATACCGCATCACACAGCAGTTTGAGATAGTGCGAGGCCGTCGGGTCGCAGTGCAGGTACAGGGAGCCCGCCGGTTTGAGCACGCGGCGGAGTTCGACCAGGCGCGGGGCCATCATGGTGAGGTAGGCCATCATGTCGTTGCCGCCGAGGAAGGTGTAGAAGGCCTGCATGACGTCGGAGACCTTGCCGGGCTGCTCGGTGATTTCGGCGTAGGCTTTCTTGGTGTGGATGTCCCAGTGCCAGGTGTCCTCGAAGGCGCGGATTTGGCTGGCGGCCTCGGTGCCGTCCTTCTCGTGGAAGAAGGCGTTGTAGCTCTGGGCGGAGTTGAACGGCGGGTCCAGATAGACAAGGCCCACCGTCTCGTCCTTCAGGTAGCGGCGGAGGATGTCGAGATTGTCGCCGTAATAAAGCGTGCCCATGGCCCGAGGTTAGAAAAGGAGCACGTGCCGTGCGAGCACTATCCGCTGGGGGGCGACTGGTTCGCCTACCCTTGTTGCTCACTGGACACGTACGCGGTAGAGGGCTTGCCTGGCAGTTGGAGCATTGGTATCGGGACAGGCCAGCGTGCCCGCGGTGCCCGGGATGTTGGTTTGGATAGGCAGGAACGCAGGCGCTGAAAAGAAGTTCGTGGACCGCTCGAGGCAGTAAGTCGTTCCGGTGACGCCCTGCCAGCACACGGTCAGCACTGCGCCGGTGGCAGAAATGGAGGTGATGCGCAGAGCAGAGGAGGGGTCCGTCGGGTCGGTGCCGGCGCGCCATTCCTGCCAGTTGTTCATGCCATCGCCGTCGGAGTCGAGGAAGTCGGCGGAGCCATCGGTGGGCAACGAATATTGCTGGAGCCAGGCGTAGGAGATGATCGAGGGCGGGTTCGGGACCTCGTAGGCGCCGATGTCCACGGTGCCGCCGGCGATGCGGGGGTTGCCGTCGAGGTCGGTGAGCCAGGTGACAGCGGAGTTGAGACCGGCGTTGATGCAGGGAGAGTTGGTCTGGAGGCGGAAGTCGCCGGCAGCGGGATTCAGAAAGGCGGGGTCGTTGGTGATATTGCCCGGGCCCGAAGGCAGTGGCGTGGTGCAGCAGTGGGAGAACGTGGGGCCGGATTGGTAGTTGGGGGCCAAGGTGGCGGAGTTGTAGAAGACCACGCAGTTGGTGAAGGTGACCACCATGGAGGCATCCACGCCGCCACCGCTGGGGGCGGTGTTGCTGACAATGGTGCAGTTGTTGCAAGAACCGCTGGTGACAGCGCCGCCGGCAGCGGAGGCCGAGTTCCCGGCTACCACGCAGCTTATGAGGTCGCAACGATAAGTGCCCCCACCGTGGCCAGCCGGCGGGAGGGTTGGCAGGCTGCCGCTGGCGGTGTTGCTCGCAATGATACAGTTGTTAAGCGTGCACTCGTATGCGCCGCCGCCAACACCAGCGGAGTTGCAGGTGAGGGCGCAGTTATTCAGGACCACTCTACACGCGCCGCCGCCCAAATAAGCCGTGTTGCCGGAGAGGACGCAGTTGGACAGGACCGAGTTGGCGGCGTAGAGCCCGGCTTCCCCATAAACGCCGCCTCCAGCGTCCCCCTGGGCGGTCCCAGCACTACCGTTGGTGAGGGTGAAGCCCACGAGGGAAGCCCCGTTCGTAAGGTAGGCGCATCGGACAATGGGACTGAAGAGTGCCGAACTTGCATGGGAACCGACGATGAGCGTTACAGCCGGTCCATTAACACTTTGAACTGTCAGCGGTTTGGTCAGGGCCACCCGGTTGCTATTGAAACCAACTACAGCGCCGCCGGTTGCATAGAGGCCATTGCTCACGAGGACCAGATCACCAAGGCTAGAGGCGTCAATGGCGTCCTGGATGCTCGTGGCGGCGGTGGGCCAGTTCGTGTAGGGGGCAGCCGGGGCGGGGCTGTCCAGGTCAACGTAGTGAGTCGTTGCCCGCAAAGGCAGCGTCGTGGTGAAACAAAGGAAACCAGTCAATGCCAGGGAGTTCTGTCTAATGGAAAATGGGGCATGCCTGCGGAAGAAGTCCCTACTCAACTGTCAGTGGCCTCCGTAGGTTGTATTTTGGATCTTCCACCCGCAGGTGCAGCAGGGTTCGAGTTGGAGCGAAGAGCCGGACAGATGCGGTGCTGCCGTGACCTTCCCCTCCTTTGGACCAATAGACCGTATACAGCGGCAAGAAATTTGAGCCTTGCTTCTGCCCCTGCGGCGTAAAGGCCTGAACTCGAAGCTCGCATTCTCGGTTCAGTGCCGCAACATCAATCGATACGGCAGCGAGCCACTGCGTCGCCAGGTAATACGCGCCGTTTGTGTCTAGGCAACTAATCGGGCGAAGGTAATGCCGCTGCCACCTTGCTACCTCCTCTTCGGGGTGTGTTCGCTCCACATAGCAGAATTTGTTATCCTTCGAGGCGTAATAGGCATAGTTGCGGGTTACTATCTTTCCAATGGCCTTCCAGGATTGGGCTCCCTGACGAGGGAGGACAAAGAACTCCACGAGGTTGGTGCGCGTGACTGGCAGCTCACCCTTTAAGCCCAACTCGCGGGCGACCTGGTTTGCCTCCTGCACGAGCGCGTTGAGCGCGCACTCCTGATACGCCTCGGTTATGTTGCGAGCTGGTTCAAGTCGCCGGCTAACGGGGCTCTTTGTGGCGTCGCCCAGACCGGGGCTTGGTTCCCCTGAGAGAGCAAGCCACCCGGAAGCATCCATCAAGAGAGTTATGAGGCAGAGTATTGTCGTCCAGATTGCCGCCCGCTTTACCTGCAAAACAGCAGCCGTGGATGAGCCAGGGCGTGAGAGGGATGCGGAGCCGCGGCTGCCACACAGCATGTCACTTCCAAATGGGCGCATGGTATGTCGTAGTTTTCTTGCCATCATCAATGTCGACGCCGAATCCCCCGGCCCACTGGTATTGATCGAGGTAACCCCGTTTTGCGGTAAAACTTACTACCCATGTCTTACTCGTGGCCTCAAAGAAGACGTCCGGTGTCTTGTAAGCCTCCAGGTACTGGCCATGCTCCTCTCCCACCCGGCGCGCGATCCTAATCACTTGGGACCTGGACAGATGGCGAGACGAAACGCTTTCGCAAGCACACAGTGCGAGCAAGGACAAAACCGCTACCAAAAGTCGTTTCATTTGCACGTCCTCGCTTCATTCAATAACCAGGGGCGTAACTGTTTTCAGTGATCCCACGATAACCCCCAATCCACAGCTTCCCGCATGGGCGGTGCCACAGGTTCCTGTTCCCCACCACAGGCAACGGTAGAGAGAGCGGCCTGCCGGTGATCGGATCTGTTGCGTTGGGATCGGACGCCAGCTTAACGCAGTCCGCCAGTGGGCGCCCCATCATCCAAGCGGCGTAGAAGGCCTCTAGCGTATCCCCATAGGCGTCCCACTGTGTGGCGTACACGCTTGGCGTGACGGTCTTCCAACCGACGAAGGCCTGCGGACCGGTTCGAGCAAGCCTGTCGTCCTTGGGGCTTTGCAGCCGGAGATTTACGATTCCAAACGCGTGCTGCCAGTCCAGCGTTTCCGCGGTCCGGCAGGCGTCCAGGAAGACCAAACGATAGGGATGCACAAGCCTCACGCCCTGCCAAACGCTGAAGGTGTTCCCTAACGCTCCGCGTACGTCTGGCACCGTCATATAGGCAACAGGCGGTCTTTTCATGTCGGAAAGCTGGCATGGGTCCCCGTGGCCCTCAAAGAAGAAGTTCCTCGTCCAGCTGTTCGTGAGGTCGGGAAGTAGGTAGTCCGTGACCGCAGCCCTATCGGGCAGGTAGCCGGGATACCCGGGGTCGAGGTCCCAAGTCGGTCGATTGAACGTGCTCCCGTAGACGGGCCATAGCCCCTGATCCATCATTAGGGTGTTAACTACCGCCCATTGCAGGTTGTACCACTCCGCGCCATCAAGCGGTTGGGTAACATTGTCATCCCACCATGCGAACGCCACGTCAAATGTGCCGTCGGGTACCTGCACGGTTCCACTATTGAGCGTCTGCTTCGAGACGCCGGACGCCGGATCGTCGAGAAGGTTGACGGTGAAGACCGCCTGGACTTGGTCTCCTGTGAAAACAGAGGTCTGATTATCGTAAGTCAGGTTCCACGGCACCTCGATCTCGCCCGTTGATGTGCTGCCTGTGATGGTTCTAATATGCGGTGATGACGAGTTGGAGGGATCGAGCAGTTCGATGGTGTAGTTGGCGTTAGTCTGAAGCAGTTTGGCATACAGCACGGCTCCATTCTCATCGTACTGGCCGAAGGCTTCGTCAAACTGGAGGACATTAGAGGAGCAAAACGGCGCCAACTGCCCAATGGCCCGCCAGACGCGCTGGTCGCTGGTGACATCGCTGAGCGTCATGTATGCGGCGAGCTCGTGGTGTCCCGGGGGCTCGTAGGTCGTGTTCCACTCAAGCAGGCAGTTTCCGTTCGTGGCTGCGACACAGGTGGCGAACGCAGCGCCTTCGCCGTCAACAAAGAGCGTCAACGTACCTGCGCGTGTGAGGAGATCGAAGCTTATAGGAACCTCAAACGTTGCGATGTCCGGCTCTTGGCCGGTGGTGACTTGGAACAAGGTTAGGGGACTACTTGTGTCAAAGGGCTGCAGGTTCAAGGCCCGTTTGATGCGGCCAACCAAACCGTCTCCCGAGAGATCAACATCGTCGTAAAGCGAGTTCGTTGTGTCGAAAACGCCTGTTAGGGTCCAGGCGTGCTGCCAGTCGGTCTCGCTGTTGGTGTGGGCGTTGTAGTTGCCGTCCCCGTGCCAGTTTTCCACGTAATCCGGGATGCCGTCGCCATCATAATCGTGAGGCTGACAGGTTCCCGGGCCGGCCGTGGCGACATAATGGAGGCCGATATTGACCATTTGTCCTGCGCCCTCTTTCGTCTGGTCAACCAGGGTGGTGTAGTGGAATAGTCCGGCGGCATCCGCTGCGCGGCTCCCCGCATGGTAGAGGGGTGTCGTCGTTGGCAGGTAGTGATTTCCGAGCGGACCCGTCTGGTACGGCGGCGCGGAGGTGAGGACTTGCTCGTTGCCGCCGCCACCCGCGGCAGTCGCTGACAATTCGGCGGTGTGCGGCAGACGTGTGGGGTATCCGTAGTAGTACTCTGCGTTGCACTTCCACCAGTGATACCAAGCCCATTCCAGCTCGGACCCTGCCAGCGGCCAATACCCGTTGTAATTGAAATCCAGGGGGGCGTTGGTGTCCTGCACGAAGTCAACCTTGTCGAAAAGGTTGTCTTTGAGCACCCAGTTGCCGGCGCTGGCCGGAACCGGGGAGAGCGTGAACCACATGCCGTCTCGGAAAAGGTTATTGTAGGCCTCGAAAGCCAGGTCGCAGTTGGTGGCCGAATTGTCCCAATAGTAGGTGGGGTTGAGGGTGATGGAGACGCCGTCAAACAGGTTGTTGAACCAGGACACCGCGCCGGAGCCATAAACAAAATCCAGCGGAGCGCTATACCAGCCGCCGTCGTCTGGCGGACCGAGGTTAATTCTGCCGCCGTGCAGATTGCAGTCCCGCATGGTCCAGTTGACCAGGCTGTCCGGTGATGGCATGTAGCTCCACGCCTCGTCATATCCTGCCCAGAAGTGGTAGTGGTAGTACTGCGTCCCATAGAAGTTCGAGAATCGAAAGTCCAGGCTCGGAGCCGGGCTCTCTTCCTCGTTCGGCCAGAAGTCGGGCACGAAGAAGGCCGTGCAGGGATAGACATATTGCTCCTGGACGAACTGAAGGTCGGTGAAGGTGTTCGGCTTTGTGGGGGTGCCGTGGCTGACGAAGGAGGAGCCTTCGCGCAGGTCAAATCCCCACAGCGTCCACGTAGGCTGGTTTGTGCCCGGAGGTATGGCATAGTCGTCGAAGAAACCGATCGCCGTGCCTGGAAGGACGGTGATGCTGCCCCAGTTGGTCAGCCAGGTCACAGTGTAGTCCAGCGCGTCGTAGTAGAAGCCGTAGTCAGGCGGTCCACCAGTGTAACGAGGCGCTTGGGGCCCGAGGGTCATGTCGCCGGCGAGGCTCATGAAGGCAGGAAACGCGAGCGGGGGCTGGGTGGTCTTCTGGCGGAATTCGCTGAGCAGGCGGGGGGTGATTGCGGCGGTGCCGTTTGTGCGGTACGGACTGCTGCTCGCGAGGTAGTAATGGCCAACGCCGTTCGTCTGAAAGACCGGCGCGGCGGGATTGATGGCGCAGTGGTCCGTGACGAGAGAGGGGCCGGGGGTGATGGTGCCGACGACGATGCTGTTCGTAAGGCTGATGAGGCGGGGAGCGGTAGGCCCCGCCCAGAAGTTCACAACATCCGCCGTGACTTGCTCCCCGGCAACGGCAGCGCCGCCGTCGGCAACCTGCACGGCAGTTTGGCAACTCGCCAGCAGTGAATTGTGGAGGCGGACGGTGGAAAAGCGGTTGGAGATGCCGTTTTCAACGGCCACGTTGCATTGAACAAACTGGCAATCCCAGGCGTCCAGGGCGGCGGCACTCAGCGGGGTCGTGACGGCCTGGCCGGCGTGGGAGAAGCGGAGATTGCTGATGGATGGGCGCTGATCCTGGCAGCAGCTCAAATCGAGATAGGCCATGCCATTGGTGCTCATAATGGGCCAACCGTCGCTGTAGCCCCATTGTTCTCCAGCCGAGTCGTCATCAACGCAGGTGAGGATTGCTGGATAGTAGGGACTGGTGTCCGTGGCCAGCGTGCCCATGATCTGGATGGCTGCTTCCTGCCAGGTGTCCACCTTGATGACGCTTCCGCCCTGAATCGTTGTTTTGCCGTAGAATTGCACCGCCCAAGGAATGACGTACGTGAACCCGGCTTTGAATGTGAAATCCTGCCGTGCGCTGAATATGGGCAGGCAGTCCCCCATCGGAGGTTCGACCCACAATGTGGCGTTGGTGCTCAAGGCGGACAACGCGGCAGGGCTGCTGACAAGCACCGAGTAATCGCCAGCTTGCGAAGGCATAACTGATCCCAGGGTGAGTGAGGTGCTTGTTTCGCCGGTGATGTTCGTGCCGTTGAACATCCACTGGTATGCCAGGGGCGCCGCACCTTCGGCGATGACCGTGAAGGTAACGGTGTCTCCTGCGACTACGTCCTGGCTGATGGGCTGGCCGATGATGAGCGGCCCCACCGGGGTACTGGGAGAAACGTGAAGCACCAGGGACTTGAAGGCGTCGCTGACCCCGTCCCCTGCCGTGGAGTTTGTCCGTCCAAGCTGAAACCATGCCTGGTCAGCCCACAGATCGAGCACGCTCAGGTTGGATGCACCTGGATCGGTGCGCAGCAGCCACGTCCAGTTGGTCAGGTTCAAGCCTGGGACAGTGGGGCTGAGATTGGTGGACATGAAGAGGTCGTACACTCCTGTGGTGGCCTCGGCGGCGGGTGGATGCACTACCAGGGTTGCGGTGGCATCTGAAAGGGAAAGGGATACGAACTCCAGCCAGAGGTCGTTCGTGCCGGGCCTATTTGTGTTGTAGTTGAACCCGCCGGGGTCGCCGGGGCCGCCGTCGCCGCCCGGCGGCAGGGGCGGCATATTGGTGTCGCCGCCGAACAAGGCCAAATCCCGTGCGGCTAGCGCGCTCAGTTGCTGTGCCTGGAGTTGGGCCACGAAGGACTCCAGCTCCGTTGCTTGCGACTGGACGATGGCGGCGTAGTCTGCAGCGCTTAGGGTTCGGTTGTGGTAGGCCGCAGGCAATGGGCCAACCAGCGGCCCTGCCGTCAGGTCCACGAGGAATTGGTCACCCACCGCGTACACGGGGGCATTGGGGTCGGTGGGCGGCCAGGGCAGGGGCGCGCCTACACAAGGGAGGGAGTTGCCCGCCTGCCAGTACGTGCCGAATGGTGGCAGGCTTTGTGCGGAAACGAGTGGCAACGCTTGCGCGGCAGCCACGACGGCAACCACCGAGTCTCCCTGCGCTCGCAGTGAGGATGCGGGTAATGTGGAGAGCGCTAAGGCCAGCGCCAGCGGTTTGGTGTAGTCAGGTTTCATGGGGTTATGGGTTCAGGAGGGTTGCGGTTTACATGTGTTTCAGACGGCCTGCCATCATTGGGCTCGTTTGTAGCAGGTACGCTTAAGCATGTCGAGAATTATTTGCTATCAAGCTGATGCTTTGACCTAAGCGGCGGCTCTGACGCCGTTCTGAAAGCGAGTCAGCATCCGGACCGCGGGGCTTGATTCGATGCTCGAAGCTGCGTCCGCAGTTCCGCGGGGTGGGAAAGCCCTGTTGCAAATTCAGCAGGATGGGGAAGGTTGCTGCCGTTCAACGTGCAGACCCGTCCGAACGCATGGTATTTAAGCGTGCAACACTTACCGGAGCTCGAGCATTTACGCTCATTGAGTTGCTGGTAGTGATCGCGATTATCGCGATCCTGGCTTCGCTGCTGCTTCCGGCTTTGGCCCGCGCCAAGAACAAAGCGCGTCAGATTACCTGCGTCTCGAACATGCACCAGGTCGGGATCTACTTCTCCCTGTACCTTGCAAACAACGGGGACCGCTTCCCCGACCGGCGCGATCTCAAGACGGCACTCGGCTATATGCCCTGGACCTCCTGGCCGACATCCGACCCTCGCGGGGGCTGGGCCGGCCTGGTCTTAACCAACCTGAACCCAGCCGATGCGCTGTGGGTTTGTCCTGATGTGCGCAATTCCTCGCTGAGCACGGTGACGCAGTGCGTGCAGGCGTTTCGAGCCGACCGGACGAACGCCGTAGTGACCTATTGGCTATGGCGGTTCGACCGCCCGGACGATCCTGTGCCGCTGGACGACTTTTGGGGCAAGTCCATTGATCAATGCGTGAGCGACTTGCGGCTGGCCAATAATCCGCAGGCGGGAATTCCTTCCGGCCCCAGTGACGTGGAGCTGATGGTGGACCCTTATTTCCCCAATACAATCCCGAGCGTGCCGCCGGAGTTGCGGGGGCGCGCCGCCCATCACGGGGGGCGGAACCGGCTCAGCCTGGATTATCATGCTGAATTTGTCCGCGACCTCAGGCTGCAGTGAAGGCGGGAAAGCGGGTAACAGGAGAGGGAAATACAGGCGCACAGAGAGAAGGGCGCCCCGCGACCGGCGCGCGGGTCAGGGCAGGCGAGAGGATTCGAGGGTGTCGAGGAGCCGCCGGGCCGCGGGAAGGTCGCCTTTGGAAAGGTTGGCGGAAATCGTATCCAACTGCCGAACACGGTCGGCGTCGGGCGCGCCGTTCTTTCGGAGGCGATATAGGCGCAAGGGCAGGGCAAGGTCGTTGGTCGTGCCGGCGAACTTGGGGTCGAGGTAAAGCCGCCGATGCTCCTGCACGATGCCCAGGTCCCGGAAGCCGTATTCGACGGTGGGCTCGATCATGGTGCCTTCGCCGAAGTCGTTCCAGGTGACAACCATTGCCATAGTGGAGCTGTTGGTGAGGGCATGACCCAGCGTCTGCCGAAAGGTGCGGCCCTTGTTGTCCCCTAAATAGCCCCAGTAATCGCGCGCGCCGGCCGACTGGTAGATATCGTGGAACCGCGGGAAGGCGCTGCTGATGTAGGCGGGCCAGGTGCTGCCCTTTTCTTCGAACTGGCTGAGGTAATCCTGCAGGGCAGCGGAGGAGAGGACCCCGCGAGTGCCCGGGGCGATGCTCATCCACATGGGCGGCCAGTTGAACGCGCCCAGGCCGGCGGGCAGGCGGTTGTCCTCGGTGAAGAAGGCGGGCCGGTTCGAGGCCTGCAGCACGGCGAAGATGGCCTCCCATTGGGCCGATTCCTTGAAGTATTGCGGGCCGAAGTTGAGCAGCACAGGGCGATGAGCTTGGCGGAGGTAAGCGGGGTCGCCGAAAAAAGCGCCCTCGGCGTAACGCAGGGTCTGCTGCGCGTGGGCCAGGGCGTTGCTCGACGCGACAAAGCCTCCCTGGACTTGCTGCGCCAGGGTCTGGTCCTCGTAGCACAGCGCAAATTGGAGCCCGCTCTTGCGCGCTTGCTCGAAGATCGCCCGGGTCCGGGCATGGTTTACCGCGTAATCGAGGTAATCATCCGGGCCGTACCAGTCGGCGATCAACCCATCAATGCCGGCCAGCTTCATGAGGAGCACGTGGTATTCCAGCACGGCCGGGTCTGCCGAGTCGTAGGGGCCGATTAGCGGATGATACCAGGAGGCAATCTGTCTTTGGCCGGAAGCATCCACCTGGTCGGGATCGAAGTGGTTCATTGTCCAGTGCCAGCCCCAGTGATCGCTGTAGGGCCTGGCGACGAACCAGGTCTGGTAATAGACCAGCAGCGGCTTGGGGGCGGCGGAGGAGGAGGCGGCGAGGAAGAGGGACAGCAGTGTCGTGAACCAGAGCCAGCAGCCGACCTTGAGTGCAATCCGGCAGCTAAATCCGAAGGCCGAAGGCCGAAGCCCGAAAGAAGGCCGAAGACCGAAATCCGAAGGACCGTCCCGTCGGAGCAGCGGAAGCCGAGTGCTGGGCAGTGCCGGGCGGTTACCGTTTGTCGCGGAGGGCGGTCTGCGCGCGCGCGAAGCGCCAGGCTCAGGGCTAAGCCGTATCCATGCAGTTGGTTTCGGGGAGCACACGCGCCCTCGCGTGTCCCGGCCGGCGCCCTCGCCGGCCGGAGCCGGGCTGGCATCGGTCACTAAACGGTTAGCCGCGTAAGCCCTGCCTGCTTTCCGCGGGGGCGCGGAAAACCGCACGCGGGGGCTCGTGCGCTCCCCTTCACCAACTGCATCGTTACGGCTAAGGGGCTTCGGGCTTCGGATTTCGGCCTTCTTTCGGCCTTCGGCCTTCGGGCTTCGGGTTTCAGCCGACATGCCCCTGCCCGCTGTCAATGTCGTGGAACCATGCTTCATGGGTTGCAGACCATGGCTGAATCACAGCCGCATATACTTGGCCACCGCCTCGGTGCGGGACTGCACGTGCAGCTTCTGGTACACCCGCTTCAGGTGGGTGCGGATGGTCTCGATGCTGATGCCCAGCTCGTCGGCAATCGCTTTGTAGGTCAGTCCTTTGGCCAGGCTGTCGAGCACGGCTTGCTCGCGAGGCGAGAGGTGGACGGCGGCTGCGCTAGCCGGCGTGGTCTTCTGGAATGCGGCCACGACCTTGCGAGCGATGGAGCTCGACATGGCGGAGCCTCCCTCATGCACGTCGCGGATGGCCTCGAGGAGCTTGCCCGGAGCCACGCGTTTCAGCAGGTAGCCGGTTGCCCCGGCAGAGAGCGCGCTGAAGATCTTATCGGTGTCTTCGTAGATCGTGAGCATGACGACGCGGACTTCGGGCATCAGCGCCTTCAGCCGCGTCACGCATTCGATGCCGTCCATGCCCGTCATGTTGATGTCCATCAGCACGACGTCGGGCTTGTCCGCGGGAAGGTGTTCCAGCGCGGCGGCTCCGCTCCCGTAAGCGCTCACGCAGCGAAAGCCGGGTGAACCGTTGACGAAGATGGTAATCGAGTCGCGGAGCCGCTTGTCATCATCAACAATGGATACGGTTATCATAGGTTTCGTTCGGTGTTCAGGGCGGGTTGAGCGGCAGGACGAATTGGACGGTGGTGCCGTGGCCGGGCGCCGAGTCCAGGCGGCACACACCGCCAAGGGCCTTGATGCGCTGGCGCATGTTGCGCAGCCCGTTTCCCGCGTCCTCACTCGGTTGTGACTTCGCCAGGGGCGCCGGAAGCGCGAGGCCTTTGCCGTCGTCGTTCACTTCCACGGTTAAGGTCTGGCCGGTGCAGGAGACCGCGATCTTTACTCGTCTTGCGCCGGAATGCTTCAGGACATTGGTGAGGGCCTCCTGCACAGCGAGGAACAGGTGGTGGCGGGTCTGCGAGGAGAGCGGCACGTCGGGGAGATCGGGCGAGATGTGCAGCTCGCATTCGACGCCCGTTCCCTGGAAATACTCCTGGGCGTATTGCGCCACGTAGGAAGCAGCGTGTTCCAACGTGTCGTTCTTCGGGTTCACCACCCAGACGATCTCATCCAGCGAGCACAGGAGCTTTCGCGAGTCCTCGGCAATGCTGCCCACCTGCTCCTTGAGCTCACCGGAGCTGGGGTCGAGGCGGCTGGCGTGTTCGCTGACGAATGAGATGCGGCACAGCTTGGCCCCCATTTCGTCATGGAGGTCCTGCGCGATGCGCGTCCGTTCGCGCTCGAGGGCGTTCTGTTGTTCCAGGCGGCGCAGGCGTTGCTTCATCCTTCGGTTCTCCACCACGCGCGCGCCCCCTCCCACCAGGGCCAGCAAACCCCCTGCTCCGGCGCAAATCACCCAGCCGCGCTGCCAGAAATAAGGGGAGACCTGTATATCAAGGCCG
>Ga0335069_10010900_pt1 | contig 12857 bp, 12 predicted proteins | sample Lox_Sample_11_FD_206714 | JGI IMG/M metagenome (GOLD analysis project Ga0335069, IMG submission 206714) | Soil microbial communities from Loxahatchee National Wildlife Refuge, Florida, United States - Lox_Sample_1.1 | ecosystem: Environmental > Terrestrial > Soil > Wetlands | place: USA... | reverse complement strand
CCTCGGTGCGCTCCAGCGCGTTCATGCTGAGCGTGTTCATGATGATGATGATGGCCACGATGAAGAGGAGCACCACGAACACCACCACCACGCTCTGCAGCAGGTCCGCGGTGGAGGCCACCTGCCCCGACGCCTGCTTCCAGCTCAGCACCTTCACCGGGAGGTTGTTTTCCTTGACCAGCTGTTTCATGCGGGCCACGGAGGCGTTCAGGTTCTCCCCCGGCTTCAGCAGGATGGACACGTAGTTCCACGCCGCCGTGTCGAAATCGATCTGCCGCGTGACCCTGGTCTCCGTCTTGATGCTCTTCTCCAGGTCACCGATGGAACCCGCCGGCGCTCCGCTGGAGTAGATGCCGCCGCCAAAGAGATCGTCCTCGCTGGCGTCCATCAGCTTCTGCTCCTTGGCCGGCAGCGTCTGGACGATGTCGCGCGCGGTGTAGTACCCGAAGATCTCTCGGTAGGTCTCGATGTCCATGAACGAGATCTGCGAGAGAGAGGAGTTCAGCGAACGGAACTTGTAGATGCCCAGGACCGGAACGTCCTTGTTGGTGGAGTTGACCTCTCCGAAGCCCTCCACGGCCAGCGACGTGCGGGTGACCAGCCGGCCCCCCTCTTTCTTGGCGTCTGCCGTCAGGTTGGCCGGGTCGACCTCCGTGCCGTCCGGGATCAGCCAGTAGCCCTGGTTCTTGTACTGGTTCTCGCGGCCTTCCAGGTTCACCAGGAGGCCGTGGTCCTGCGCGGTGAGCAGCCTTCCCTCCGCCGCCTTGACGGGGCTGCCGAACACGCGCTGGAAGTCCTGGAAGTTGCAGCCGAAGGTCAGCATGAAGTTCATGCCCTGGCCGCCCAGGATGGCCACGCCGCCGCGGGTCATGGGGATGAAGTCCTTGATGAAGTCCTGCCGTGCCAGGATTCCCTTGATCTTCTCCCAGTCCTTGAGGATCTTGAGCGGCTTGGCCATGGGCGTGAACAGCACGTTGTCCTTGGTCTCCTCGTCGGACACCAGGATGATGTGCCCCGTGAAGCTCTGCACGATGTTCTTCTCCACCCCCTGGCGCATGCCAATGGCGGTGGCGTCCCCGATGATCATGATGAGGGAGGCGAGGAACAGGATGGTCCCGATGATGATGCTCTTCGCCCGGTGGCGCAGGAGGCTTCTCCAGGCGATCTTAAGGTACAGCATGCCGCCGCTCTCCCTAGCTTACCTTCAGCCCGTCTTTGATCTTCACGACGCCCCGTGCGTATTTCAGGATGTCCGGGTCGTGGGTGGAGAAGATGAACGTGGTCTTCTCCAGCTCGTTCAGCTCTTTCATCTGGCGCAGGATCATTTCGCCGGTCTCCGAGTCCAGGTTTGCCGTGGGCTCGTCCGCCAGCACGATGGCCGGCTTGGTCACGAGGGCGCGCGCGATGGCCACCCGCTGGCGCTGCCCGCCGGAGAGCTCGAACGGCTTCTGGTTGATCTGCTCCTTGAGGCCGACTTCCTCGATCAGCTTCTCCGCCCGCTCGCGGATCTCCTTGCGGGTCAAGTGCTCCTTCTTCATGAGAAGCAGCGGGAACTCGACGTTTTCCCGCGTGGAGAGCACCGGGATCAGGTTGAAGGTCTGGAAGATGAACCCGATGGTGTGCAACCGCAGGTCGGTGAGCTGGCGGTCGGTATAGGTGGTGACCTCCTGGCCGTGGATCTTCACGGATCCCCCGGTGGCGTGGTCGATGCACCCGATGATGTTGAGCAGCGTCGTCTTGCCGCTTCCCGAGGGGCCGATGATGGAGATCATGTCTCCTTCCGCGATTGCGAGGTCCACGCCTCGGACGGCATGCACCGTGGTCGCACCCAGCGGGTAATCCTTCTTGACGCCTTCAAGTTCGATCACGTTCATCTCAGGAATCTCCTTGGAACGAGTGGGTTGGGGGATAGCAAGCGGCGCACTTTCTCTGCAAGGACCGCTGATGCTACCTACGCCCCGCGCGTTCTGTCAATACGGAAGTGCAACACCGAACGGGGCCGATTTTGCACTCCCTGCGCAAAGAGACGATATCCGCCGCCGGTTATTGCCTCCTGCCCCGTCGGTCACCCTGCGGTTACGAACAAAGTTTTCATGCGGCGTTTATCCGCCGTTTACGACAGGCGCGGGCGGGCGGCAGGAAGTTCGCTGTACCATCCTGCAGGTGGAAGACCTGATATACCCAAGGAGGGACCCGTCAATGCGACGGCTCACACTCGCGTTTCTCGTTGTCTCGGCTCTCTTGTTCACGGCCGCTGGCGCGGCTTTCGCCGACATGGCCGGCGCCCAGCAGCCACAGTCCAAGGGATGGATGAACTACAGCATGGAGGGCGCACTGCCCCAGACGATCTCGGCGGACGCCAGGACGCTGGTCGGCGACACACTGGACCAGCTCCAGATGGCCCTCGGGCCAACCAGCCTCACGTCCTCGGACGGACATGGCGGCACCTACTACCTGTACCAGGTCGAGGCCGCCCCCGCCCGCAACAGTGAAACCACGGTCGCCGAGTGGTACGACGTGGATTCTACCGGCAAGGTCGTCAACGTGGTCCTGAACTGACACGGGTGACGATTCTTTGGGGCCCGCTTCCCAGCCGGGAGGCGGGCCCTCTTTTGGGCCTGGGATTCTGTGCGGGTGCGTATGCGGTGCGGGTGGGCGTATGCGGCGTGCGGGTGCGGGTGGGTGCGCCAGCGCCGGCGTCAGCGGCAGAAGCCCCCAACAGTCTCCGCCACGATCTCGCGGCACGCGCGAACGGAGTCCAGGTCCACCCACTCCTCCACGCCGTGAAGCCCTTCTCCCGCAGGTCCGATGACCACCGTGGGAATCCCCGCGCCATCCAGCAGCGCGGAGTCCAGCCAGCCGCTCATGCCGGAGAACACCGCGGGCTTCCCAGTGGCGCGGGCCACCTGGGCCGCGAGGGCCGCCGCGACGGGTGAGGCGCGGTCGGCCTCCATGGGATTTCGAGAAAACAATCGCCGCAACTCGGCCCGGAAGCGCGGCCGCTCCCCGCGGATCCGGTCCAGGAGGACTTCGAGCTCCCGCTGCACGGACTCCGGGGTTTCCCCGGGCACGGTGCGTCGCTCCAGCCGCAGGACGCAGGAGCGGGGGTAACTCGAGAGCTCCTGGCCGCCGGAGATCAGCGAGGCATGGATCGACCCCGGGCCCAGGGAGAAGTGCGGCGGGCTTGAAGCGAGGCGCCGGGCTTCTCCCTCCAGGCCGACCAGCACGTGTCCCATCGCTGCGATGGCGTCCACGCCGACGGACGGCAGCGAGCCGTGCGCCGCCACGCCCGTGGTCTCGATCTCGAACCAGACAAACCCCTTGTGCTCGGTGACGATCTGCAGGCCGGAGGGCTCACCCACGATTGCGGCGTCCGCCCTCAGCCGGCCTGCCGCCAGGTCGCGCACCACGGCCTCGGTGCCGAGGCTCGCGTACTCCTCGTCCACCACCGCGGTGAGGACCACGTCGCCGCCGAGCCGCATGCGCCGGGCGTCCGCCGCGGCGCACATGAACGCGGCAAGTGCGCCCTTGGTGTCCATGGCGCCCCGCCCGTAGAGCCTGCCGCCGCGCACGCCCGGCTCGAACGGGGCGCGCATTCCCTCCACCCCGACGGTGTCCATGTGCGCGTTCAGCAGGAGGGCCTGCCCCGCGCCGCTCCCGCGGGCCGTGGCGATCACGTTGGCCCGCCCGGGGCGGCCGCTTTCTGCCAGTCGCACTTCGAGACCCTGGTCCGTCAACCAGTCCGCGACAAAAGCGGCGATCTCGGATTCACCGCGGGCGCCGGGCACGAGGTCCGGATTGACCGAATCAATGGAGACCAGCCGGGAGAGCAGGCCAGGGAGGTCCACTGCGGGCGCGTTCATGCCCGCAGGGTATCACCGCGGGGCGGCCGGCTCCACCCGCAGGGCCCAGCGCAGCCCGCGGTCCAGCACGCCCTGGTAGCCGGGATGGGCCAGCACCTCGTCGGTGTGCCCGGGGGTGAAGCAGAACACCCTTCCCGTGCCCAGCTCGTGGGCCCAGGCCGCGCAGGAGCTGCCGTAGTCGGCATGGACGAGCTCGAGGAGCTTCGTGGTGCGGGCGGAGTCCACGCGGACGAAGTACATCTCGTCGGTCAGCTCGAACGGCAGGAACCCGTCCGTGACGGGATGCGGCGCATTGAGCCGCCGCACGGTGAACCGCGGGTGGGGCCGGGGATGGAACTGGAAGCCCCCTCTCATGGTGGCGAAGTAGCGGCCCGCCTCGTCGTACGAGGCGAGGCCGTTGTGAAGGCCGATCAGCGCGCCGCCCCCGGCGGCGAACTGCTCGATGACCTGCTCGTGGCGGGCCGTGGCCCATACCTCGGCCGACTGCGCCGGGGCCACGCGATTTTCCTTGGCCATGACCAGCGCCTGGAAGCGGTCCAGCGAGTCCCACGGAACGGCCGCGGGATCGGTGAACGGCTCGAGCTCCGCGCCGATTCCCGCGGTGATCCGCTGCAGGACGGCGCGCATGCCGTCCGCGGAATGGTAGTAGTCTCCGATCAGAGCCGCGATCCGCCGTGATGCCATGTGTCAACCTCCGCGGCCCCGAGGGCCGAGTCGAGCCGTGCCCCTGCGCATGGTCCCAGGGATCCGAGCAAACTCAGGGGTGAAACAGGAAGATGTTGCCTTCGTCCGGGATGTGCCGCATTGCCTCCGAGGACAGGCGCGTGAGCTCATCGTCCAGGGTACCGGGGTTTCGTCCCGCCGCGGCGGCCACGTTGGCGCGGATCTGCTCCCGGGAGCGCGCGCCCACCAGGGAGGCATGCACGCCCGGGCGCCCGAGCACCCAGCGCAGCGCCACCGTGCTGAGGGGCGCGCCGACGCTCGCGGCAGCCTTGCGCAACGCGTCCACCGAAGGCTCGAGGCCCGGCCAGACGTCCGCCCGGTAGTACAACGTCCTGCCGCGGGCGTCGTTGTTCACGAACGTGGACGGGTTTCTCGGCGTATCGGAGAGCAGCCCCTGCGCGATGGAGCTGAAGGTCACCACCGACACCCGGTGCTGGCGGCACCAGGGCAGGATGTCACGCTCGGGGTAGCGCCACAGCAGGTTGTAGCAGAGCTGGTAGGCGTCCACGCGCCCCGCCTGCGAGACCTGTTCCAGGTCGGTGACGCTGAAGTTGCTCACACCGATGAGCCGCACTTTCCCCTGCCGGCGCAGGTCTTCAAGGGCTTCCATCATGGGCCTCAGGTCGAAGCCGGTCCTTGGCCAGTGGAAGTAGAACAGGTCGATCCAGCCGCGTCGGAGGCGCCGCAGCGTCTGCTCCACGATCCCGGCGACCTTTTCCCGCGGCGCGGGGTGGCTCTTGGAGGAGACAAAGGCGCGGTCCGCGAACGGGCGGATGGCCTCCCCGATGACCTCCTCCGAGCGGCCGTTCCCGTAGTCCTGCGCCGTGTCGAACTGCCGGATGCCCTGCTCCCAGGCGTCGCGGACAAGGGAAACCGAGAGGGTCGCGTCCGAGGGGCCGCCGCCCATGTCGCCGAACTGCCAGCAGCCCAGGCCCAGGCCGGGCGGAACCCCTGCCGCCGGGGACACCGGCTCGATACCCGGGCGGTCGCTCTCAGTCATTCTCGAGGAGCTCGATGAGGACCTTCAGGTCCCTGTTGGCGTCTATGTATGCGTAGCGCCCGCCGGTGTACTCCCCGGACTGTACGAGCGGCATGTCCTCCGCGGCCAGCGCGGCCACCTTCTCTTTCATTCCCTTGACCACGAACGCGATGTGGTGGACGCACTCGCCCTTGCGGTCCAGGTCTTCCCGCCAGGTGCTGGGCTCGTGGTCGGGCTCGATGAGCTCCAGGTCCAGGTTCTCGCCGACCTTGAGGAAGGCCAGCTTTGCCCGCGCCCGTGTGGGCGCGCCCCGGTACTTCGCCTGGGATTTTTCCAGCACGTCGGTGACCTGGATGGGCGGCTTGGGAACGCCCAGGAAGTCCGCGTAGACCTGGGCGGTCTTCTCGATGTCGTGCACGAGCAGGCCGACCTGCATGACCGTGTGCGTGCCCAGGATGCCCTTCTTCATACGTGTGCCCTCCTCCGGTGCGGTCCCTGTTTCACTGTCGGTAGCCGAACCGCTTCTCGAGGCCCAGCAGCGCGGCAATGAGGAACAGGGCAATGATCAGGAGAATCCAGGCCATTGCCGACGCAAGGCCCATCTTGAAGTACTGGAACGCGTTCTGGTACAGGTACAGCGAGTAGAACAGGGTGGCCTGGTTGGGTCCTCCCGAGGTGATGATGTACGACTCCGCGAAGGATTGGAAGATCCCGATCACGTAGGTGATCACGTTGAAAAGGATCACCGGCGAGATCATGGGGATGGTGATGCGAAAGGTCCGGTGGAAGAAGTTCGCCCCGTCAATGGAGGCGACCTCGTACAGGGACTGCGGGATGTCCTGCAGGCCGGCGAGGTAGATGATCACGGCCCCGCCGGACGTCCACAGGAACATCATGATGAACGCCGGCCGCGCAAGCTTCGGGTCCGCCAGCCAGCCCGGGCCCCGGATCCCCACGTAGCCCAGGATGGTGTTGATGATGCCGGTCTGCGGCTGCAGCATCCACACCCAGAGGATGCACAGGATGACCAGCGGCACGAGCGTCGGGATGAAGAAGATCACGCGGAAGAACCCGAGGCCGCGGATGCGCCGGTTGGAGAGGATGATGGCGATGGCCAGCGTGGCCACCGTGATGATGATCGTCCCGAAGAACACCATGTACAGCGTGTTGAACAGGGCCGTGCGGAACACGGTGTCCGTGGTCACCAGCTCGACGTAGTTGCCCAGGCCGCGGAACCTCGGCGGGTCCACCACGTTGTACTGCGTGAGGGAGTAGTACAGCGAGCTGAAGATGGGGTAGGCGGTGAACACCAGGAACCCGACGATCCACGGGGAGATGAACAGCAGGCCGTTGCGGAGGTTTCGAAGCTCGGTGCGCATGCGCGGGCTACCCCTTGATCCCGGTCATCGCGATCCCCTGGATGAAGTACTTCTGCAGCAGGAAGAATACGAACAGCACGGGCAGCGTCATGACCACGCCGAGGGTGAGCAGCATGTCCCACTTGGGGTCGAGGTTCTGCATGATCTGCTGCGCCCCGAGGGACAGCGTGTACAGCTTGTTGTCGGTGAGAAAGATGAGCGGACCGATGAAGTCGTTCCAGGTCCGCAGGAACTGGAAGATGATCACCGTGGTGATGGCCGGCATGGAAAGCGGCAGGATGATCCGCGAGTAGATGCGGAACTCGCTTGCCCCGTCGATCCGCGCCGCAAAGCACAGCTCGTCGGGTATGGACTGGTAGAACTGCCGCAGCAGGAATATGAAGAAGGCCGTCCCGAAGAAGCCCGGCACCAGCAGCGGCAGCAGCGTGCCGATCCAGTGCAGGCGGTGGAACAGGATGAACAGCGGGATCATGACCACCTGGAAGGGCAGGATGAGCGTGGCGAGCACCACGTAGAACAGCGCTTCGCGGCCTTTCCACTCGATCTTGGTGAACCCGTAGGCGATCAGCGTGTTGGAGGCCACCGAGGCCGCGATGTTTACCACCACGAGGATCCCGGTGTTGCGCAGGTCCAGGAAGAACGGGAACTCGGTGAAGATCCTGACGTAGTTGTGCCACTGCGGGACCCGGGGGACCCACTGCATGGGCACGACAAAGAGCTCGGCGGGCACTTTCAGCGAGCTCAGGATCATCCAGAGAAACGGGACGATGAACACGAAGCCGAGCACCGCGGCGAGCACCGTGGTGACCACTACTTCGCCCGGCTCCAGGTAGGCAGATTCCTTGGCCCGCATCCGTGCCTCCGAGTGGGCGGGAGGGCGCGAAACGCGCCTCTTCCCGCCCGGTTAGAATACGGGGCGCTGGGCTACTGCGCCAGCTGCTTCTCGAACTTTGCCTGCAGCGCCGCGAGCAGCGGCTGCGGATCCTTGTTGTTGTAGATCACGTCGTCCCGCATGGCGTTCAGGTCGTCACCCAGCTGCGCGGCCACCCGGGTGAGCGCCGCGTGTCCCGAGTTGGGAGAGTTGGCGAGCTCGCGCTCGAGCTTGTAGATGGGGTCTCCCTTCTGGGTCCAGCTGATCTCGTCGAACTGCTTGTCGTTGGTCGGGATGGACCGCCAGATGTCGAAATCGTTCGCGAGGATCGGCGTGGTCTCGCAGAAGTTGAAGAAGCGGTAGGCCAGGTCCGCGTGCTTCGCGCCCTTGGGGATGAGGAAGACGTTGGACTGGAAGATGGTCCCGCCCGCCCGGCCCCCTGGCGGCACCGGCACCTTGGCCACCGCGTACTGGATGTTCGGGGCGTAGATTCGAAGGGCGTTGGTGAACCAGTTGCCCACCACCGTCATGGCCACCTTGCCCGTCATGAAGGGGTGGTCCGGGGAGAACAGCGCCCCGAATGCCGAGGTGAAGCTCTTCATCTCGGTGGGACTCTTCTTCTGCGCGTACTTGTTCATCCAGCGGTAGACGTTCACCAGCTTCGGATCGGTCAGGTTGAGCTTCTTCGTCTGCGTGTCATAGATGGAGGCACCGAACATCCAGCCCCAGTAGAACGGGTTGTCGTTGCCGTAGTCCAGCCAGGGGATGAACCCGAAGCGGGTGATGGAGCTCGAATCGTACTTGTCCAGCTTGGCCGCCACCGCATCCAGCTCGTCCAGCGTCTTGGGCGGGTTGTTCACGTCCAGGCCCGCGTCCTTGAAGACCTGCACGTTCATGTACAGCATGATGACGTTGGTGTCCTGCGGCAGCAGGTAGGTCTTGCCGTCGATCTGCGTGACCCCGCGCATGCCGGGGAGCATCTCGTCCAGCTTCAGCGAGATCTTGCTCATGTCCCAGGGCAGCGCCGTGCCGTTGGCGGCGAACGAGTAGGCCGCGCTGGCGTTGTCCGAGAGCACGATGTCCGGGGCGTCCCCGCCGGCGATGGCCGCCAGGAGCTTGCCCGTGTTGACCCCGCCGGCGGGAGTGGCCACGAGGTTGACGGTCACGTCCGGGTTCGCCTTCTGGAACTGACCGATGCGCCACTGGTCCCACTTCAGCGAGTCTCCGCCGAACGGGGACCAGTAGGTGAGGGTGCCGGTGCCCGAGGCGCCGCCACTCTCGCCGGAACCCGAGGCAAGGGCCGGGAAGCTCGCGGCCGCAACCAGGGCCGCGGCGAGCAGGAACTTCGACCAGGTCCGAATGCTCATAGACACCTCCTCATCGAGTCGGGATTTGGGAACGGGATCACGTGGGTTCGTACTTGAGATTCAGCAGCACGCCGAGCTGTTCTGCGCTTTCCACGAACACGTAGCGTCCGCCCGGGTAGTCCCCGCTGTGCCGCTCCGGCATGCCCTTCCGCGCCAGGGAGTCCAGCGTGGAGGCGAGGTCGTCCACCATGAAGCCGATGTGGTGCACCCCCTCTCCGCGGGTGTCCAGGAACTCCTTCCACGAGCTGGGCTCGGAATCCGGCTCGGTCAGCTCCAGCACCACCGCGCCGAGGTCGAACACCGCAAGCTTGGCCTGGGTCCGGGTGGGCTTGCCGCGAAAGCGCGTATGCGCTTCCTCTGCCGGGGGCAGCGTGAACACCTTGGGCTTGGGCATGCCCAGGATCTCGCTGAATCGGCCAGCGGTTTTCTCGATGTCGCGCACGACGATGGCGATCTGGCAGATCTTTCTACCATCTATTGCGGCCATGCTGGTGTTCCTTTCGAGGGCAGTCGGGGCGGGCGATGTCGGGGCAAGCTTGCAGGTTCATTGCATTTATCGTTTACGTACACGGTAAATTAGCGCCGCAGGTGCGTGCCGTCAACAAAAATCGACTGCGTTCGATCGCCTGAGAAGAATTCGAAGACGCCCGGTAAAGCTTGACATTATTTATTTACTTTAAAAAGAATTAATAATATAACCACCCTCCCGGAAGCATCCTCACGGCGCCGCTTCTCGGAGGTTTGTGCCGTCGCCTGGGCTTGGATCGAACAAAGCGTGAATACGGTAACGAAAACGATTATTGGGATGCCTCCGCCTCGAAATCCCGCTATCCGGATCACTATATGCCGAATATTCCAGGATATTTGAGCTCAAGAGCTGGCCACGCTCCTCTTCTGTACCCCAAAGCTTTTGCGTGTACGTACACGAAAAATTGGGTATAATTGGAGCGAATCTTCCGTCGTTTGAGCGGTTTTTCCTGGGGGCAGAGGTGACAGGGGTTTCGTTGACACTCCAACTGGCGATGAAAGATACTCCGTGCACATGCGCGCGCGGCCGACGTCCCCCGCGTGGTCTCCGCCGACCTCGCGGCCTGCGCGGTCCGCGAAGCGTGCGGCTCCAGGAGTTCGTCCAGTGAGGGTCACGATCAAGCAAATCGCCGGCATCTGCGGGCTGTCCATCGGGACGGTGGACCGGGCGCTGAACGGCCGGCCGGGCATCAACGCGGAGACGCGCGAGCGCGTGCTCGCCGTGGCCCGGGAGATGGGCTACCGGCCCCACCTGCTTGCGAGGAGCCTCGTGACCGGCTCGTCCATGAGCATCGGGGTCATCGTCCCCAACCTCAAGAACCCGTATTTCTCCGAGCTGATGGAGGTCATCCAGATCAAGGCCCGCTCCGCCGGCTACCACGTGTACATGATGCTCAGCGAGTTCGACGTGGAGGAGGAGCAGGAGTCCCTGGAACGCGCGCGCGCGCTGTACGTGGACGGCATCATCATCATGCCGGTCAACCGCGGGCGGGCGTTCCACGCGTACATGAAGAGCCTCGCCACCCCGATCGTCACCATCTCCAACCGCGTGGCCCAGCAGATGCCGTGGGTGGGCATCGACGACCGCCTGGCGCAGAGGGACGCCGTACGCTACGTCGTGTCGCGCGGCTATCGGCAGATCGTGTTCGTCACGCAGGAGAAAAGCCCCCGTCTCAAGGACCTCCCGTTCTACTCGGACGAGCAGCGTATCCTCGGTTACCGCGACGCCCTGCGGGAAGCGGACAGCGGCTTCGCGCCGCAGGTCGTTACCGACGCGGACATGATCGACACCATCCGTCGGACGCGGCTCCAGGACAACCCGCGCACGTGCATCGTCTGCTCCTGCGACGCGGTGGCCCTGGAGGTGATGAACGCGCTCAAGGCCTGCGGCATGCGGATCCCCACGGACGTCGGCCTGATGGGGTTCGACAACCTGGAGGAGCTCAAGTACATCACGCCGCGCCTGGCCACCGTGGGCAGCCCGATCCAGAGGATCGGCGAGGAGGCCTTCACCGCGCTCCTGGAGACGCTCCGCGGCGGCCCGTCGGTGAACCGGGTGCTGGAGCACCGGGTGATCGAGGGAGAGACGGTGTAGCGCTTCGCGCGATGACACCAGCGGTCATCGCGCGCCGCGCCGCACGGGGCTAGATTCCCGCGGCCTTCTCCGCCGCCTCCACCGTCTGCGTGATCAGCGTTGCAATGGTCATGGGTCCCACGCCGCCCGGGACCGGGGTGTAGGCCGAGCAGCGGGAAATGACCGGCGCAAGCTCCACGTCCCCCACGTTGCCGGGATGGTAGCCCGCGTCCACCACCACCGCCCCGTCGCGGATCCAGGCGGCCTTGATGAACTCGGGCTTGCCCACCGCGCCGACCACGATGTCGGCCCCCTTCACGAGCTCCGGCAGGTGCTCGGTCCTGGAGTGGCAGATGGTCACCGTGGCGTTGGCGTTCAGCAGCATCAGCGCGAGCGGCTTGCCCAGGATGGGACTGCGGCCCACCACCACGGCGTGCCGGCCTTCCAGGCGGACCCCGTAGTGCGCGAGCAGGCGCATGATGCCGGCGGGGGTGGCCGAGCCGTACGCCGGCTCGCCCATGGCCATGCGGCCGAAGCCGAGCATGGTCACGCCGTCCACGTCCTTGGCCAGGGATATGCGTTCGAAGCACCGCCGCTCGTCGATCTGCTTCGGCGCCGGATGCTGCAGCAGGATCCCGTGCACGTCTGCGTTGGCGTTCAGCGCGTCGATGCGGGCCAGGAGCTCCTCGGTGGTCGTCGCCTGCGGAAGCACCACCTTGAGGGACTCCATGCCGACGCGCCGGCAGGCGTTGCCCTTCATTTTCACGTAGGTGGCGGAGGCCGGGTCGTCACCGACCAGGATCGTGGCGAGGATGGGCGATCTCCCGCCGTTCTTTTCCTTTATGCGCGCGACCCGCGCGCCGAGCGCGGCCTCGATCTCCTGAGAAAGCGCCTTTCCGTCCAGCACGGTGCCGGCCATGTGTGTTACCCCCCCTGTGGTGTCGTGGTCTGGAGCGCAGCCTGAAAGTGCGGGTGAAGTACTCCGCAGGATACCCCGAAAGTGCCGCGCGCGTCACGGGCATGCCGCGGCGCCCGGCACCTTGACAGGTCCCGCGAAAAGGCCGACATTCTGTGCATTCACGCGGCTGTACCACAAACTCTGTATGACACCCGCATCGTCGATGCCCGTGGTACGGGCACGGTGTGAACGCACTGGAACGGAGGTTCGCCACATGAAGTATCTCAAAGTGATTCTCCCGATTCTCGTCGCGCTGCTGATCGGCGCGTGCGCCCAGCCGCCCAAGGCAGACATCGACGCGGCGCGGGCCGCGGTGGCAGATGCGGCCAAGAACGCCGACGTCGTTGCCTACGCCCCGGACACGCTGAAGTCCGCCCAGGACAAGCTCGCCCAGATGGAAACCGAGCTCACCGCGAAGCACTATGACAAGGTGAAGGCCCTGGCCCTGGATGCCAAGGCCACCGCCGGCACCGCGGTCAACGACGCGGCTCGCAACAAGCAGAAGGCGCAGGCGGATGCCACGGCCCTGATCGCGGCGCTGAAGCAGGCGCTGCCGGATGCGTCCAAGAAGCTCGCCGCGGCCCGGCGCGTGCCCGGCATCAAGCTGGACTTCGCC
>Ga0335069_10010899_pt1 | contig 12858 bp, 12 predicted proteins | sample Lox_Sample_11_FD_206714 | JGI IMG/M metagenome (GOLD analysis project Ga0335069, IMG submission 206714) | Soil microbial communities from Loxahatchee National Wildlife Refuge, Florida, United States - Lox_Sample_1.1 | ecosystem: Environmental > Terrestrial > Soil > Wetlands | place: USA... | reverse complement strand
AGCCGCGGCGCCGCGGACGCGTCTGCCCGCGCCAATTGAAGCGATTCGGCCACCAGCACAAGGTCTGAGCAGACCCGACATGCAACCACATGGTTGCGCAGCTCAGATGTAGAGCCATCGGGCCATTTGCCTCGGTAAAGGGCCTCCCTTACTTCGGCTTCACGCGCACAAGTCAGCGGTCTCATTGCAGACCTCCTTTGCGCCCCTCACGCAGAATCCTCGCCATTTTGCGCCGCGCCCGAAAAAGCAGCAGCCGGATGCTCGCCGAGGCCAAGCCAGTTACTTCTGCAATTTCGTGATGGGAGTAACCCTCAGCGTACGCGAGCCACAGCAGTTGCCGGTCGCGTGGCCGCAGTTGCGCCATCGCCGTATCCAGCGTCGCCTGCGATTCCGCCTGCGCCCGGCCGCACCTGGCTGCAAGCGACTCTTCGGGAAGTTCCTGGATCGAAGTTGTAGAAGGCCTTCGCCAGTGATCGCGCAACAAATTGGTTGCGATTCTAAACAGATATCGTCGCGCGGCAACCTCGCCATCCGGCTGCTCGGCGCAGAGAAAGCGCATATAGCTTTCTTGCGCGAGGTCGTCGGCCAGTGCGGGGTCCCGGCTCACGCGCACAAGATAGGTCCATAGGGAACGGGCCGATCGCTCATAGAATGCCGCGAACTGCTCGCTATCCATCGGCTGGCAGACGTGACGTCGGGCTTCGCCTGCCAGCACATTCGGTATCGCCGATTCCCACATGGGCCGTTGCTTCCTCACCGTCTGCTCGCACCCCGTGCTTCACTGCCTGTCCCTGAGTGAATCGAAGGAGCGGTCCGCGTTATCCCGTGCGGCCGGGTTCTCAGGCATCAGGCCGAGGCGCGCCGCAAGCAGCCACGTAATGCCTGCGGAGATGATAAGGCCAATTCCCGGCATCAGCACCACCGTGCCGAAGAACAGCATGGGAGTCTCCATCTCGATTCCCGCATGCCGCAACAGCAGCAGCCCGGTGCCAAGCAGCACAAGCACAATGCCAATTTGCAATGGCGTCAGCACCCGGGCAACTGCGTTGGGCACGCGCTGACCGGATTCGAGGCTGACCGGAATCGGAGCGGCTTCAAGAAAGCGCTTACCCGACTCGGTCTCCATGTAGGTTGCCAGTTCCTGGTTCGAGCTGAACTTGTCGATCAGCTTTCCATGCACCTCGCTCTGTAGCTTGAAGACACGGCTCCAACGACGGTTCTCAAGAAACACACGGACCATCCAGATCAGTGCGGTCAGGAATCCCAAAAAGGCCACCGTCGGGCCGAAATCATGGGTCAGGAACTCGCCAAAGGGCGACTGCGGCGGACCGGAGCGATATACATCGGGCCAGACCGCGCGCTCCAGAGCCTCATCCGGTTGTCCTTCGCCCCGGTTCATGTGCGTGAACAGGAAGAAGTCAGGATTCCGAACGACCTCAGGATGAGCCGCCAGAAACGCGGCAAGCTGAGGATTGTTGCGCGCCACGTAGTCCTGGTCCGAGAGCAGCGATGGGTCGCGCAAAACAACTGTGGTGAGTCGTGGGCTGAGGCGAAGCAGTCGAATCAGTTCCGTCTGCGTCTCGGCAACCTCACGATCATTGGGAGCTGGAGCTCCTGCGGCCGCAGGCAGTGCCTTGGGCGCTGGTGGCGCCGGATGCTGCGGGGGAGGGCTGGTCTGAGCTGCAGCAAGAGAAACAACCACCAGCGCGGTCGCGGCCATCATTGAGAAAAACAGGGCAATCGAACGACGATTGTGCATTTTCAGTTTCCTCGGGCAGAAGTCGGCTTCGCCGCTTCTACTCACACAACGATCGAGAGCATGCATTGGTTAACAAGTCTTCGCTCCTTCGAACCGCAATCCTCTGCCTCTCGTCTGAACTGAGCCAATTCTTCAGTTTCCCTTGAGGCCGCATGCATAACTCGGAAGGCGTATTGGGATGTGCAGATTTTTCGAATACCTTGTGAATATTCCCCGAAAAATTGACTGTCGGGCAAATGAGCGCTCTTCGACGCCTCAGCCTCGGCTTGAATTGGAAGGGGACATGATCTCTGATGGAAGAGGAATACAGAGGCAGGCTGTTCTCGTCGTTTTGTTCAAGCTACTCAGACAAGCGGAACACCCTTTCATGGGCTCTGCTGATCTGGGCTGTGACTGTCGCTGGCTTTAGGACATTCATGCCCATCCCGGCAACAATGGTGCGGTCCATCCTCGTCGTCGCTGGCTGGGCCGCGATCCACCTCATACGCCGGATGTAATCGAGCGCCGGCGCCGACCATCAAATAAAATGGCCGGCATGCCCACCTGTCACAGCAAAGCGACGATCGTCAGCGTGGGTGATGGTATTTCTGTTCCAGTTGTTGCCGACGCCGCCTGTCTCGAAGTAACCGTTGACCGCGCAACGAGGATCTGGTGGGGGCTTTTTGGCGTCATCTGGTCTTTTTCTTCCCAGCGTACGCAATCGTTGTGTTTATAGAAGGCTTAGTTGGGCCTGGGGCAAACACGCATCATCACAGCTCTCAGCGGCGTCATTGCGAGCGTGCCAATACAAATCTATGCGGTAGGGGCTGTACTGCACAGAGAATTCCGCGGCTTTTCAATTCGACTTGTTGCGTCTCCACGCTAACAAACCACTACCGAATTCTGGATCGCGAAATGGTCTGTCGGGTGAGGGTTTAGAATCATTCGTGGCGCAATCAGCAATGTGCGCCCGGGATTTGCCTGCGTAGCCCGACATCGTTGACAGCGGCTGCGGCGGACAGTTTTGCGGGCCTGACATTGAGTCGCAGACTCCACACCAGCTCCAGCCAGAGCGGAAGACTTACGGGAAGCGAAGAAGACATGCGAGCGAAGACGGCGGTCGTGCTCGGAGCCCAATGGGGCGACGAGGGCAAGGGAAAAATCGTGGACGTGCTCAGCGAGCGGTTCAGCGCGGTGGCACGCTACGCGGGCGGGCACAATGCCGGGCATACGGTAATTCACGGCGGACAGAAATTCGTGCTGCAGCTTATTCCCTGCGGCGTTCTCCGCAAGGGATGCAAGGGCGTGATTGGCAACGGCGTTGTCCTCGACCCAATTGCATTCCTCAAGGAAGTTGCCAAGCTCCGCAGCCTCGGCATCGAAGTCGACGGCCAGCTTTTCGTTTCCAATCGCGCTCAGGTCATTCTGCCCTATCACCGCATGATCGAACTGGCTGCCGAGAGTGCCCCGGGCAGAAAGCGAATTGGCACTACCAGCCGCGGCATCGGCCCCGCATATGAAGACAAGATGGCCCGCAATGGATTGCGCATTGTGGATCTCATGCGCCCCGATCTGCTCAAGACCCATATCGAAAACGCGTGTGCAGAGAAGAACGCGATAGCGCATGCTCTCTTTGGAACCGACCCCCTCGATCCCGCAATCATGTACGACGAATACGCCGCTGCCGCCGAGCAGGTCAGACCCTTTGTCGCCGACACCGGTCGGTTGCTGCACGGCATCCTGGGTCAGGGCGGCTCTGTCATGTTCGAAGGCGCCCAGGGCACGATGCTCGACATCGATCATGGAACCTATCCTTTTGTCACGTCTTCATCTGCGACGGCAGGAGGCGCGGCCATAGGAACCGGCGTTGGCCCCACGGCTATCGGGACTGTAATCTCTGTGACCAAGGCCTACGTCACGCGCGTCGGCGAAGGTCCTTTCCCCAGCGAGATTCACGAGCCCATCGGCGACCACCTTCGCGCGCGTGGCAACGAATATGGCGCCGTTACGGGAAGACCTCGTCGCTGTGGCTGGCTCGACATTCCGCTGCTTCGCTACTCCAATCAGGTCAACGGCGCAGAGTGGCTGGTCATCACGAAGATGGATGTCCTCGACGAACTTGATGAGATCCCCATTTGCGTCGGATATGAGGTAAACGGAAAGACCTCCGACGAGATTCCGGCCGATGTCCAGGGTCTGGATCACGTCAAGCCGGTTTACACTAAGCTTAAGGGCTGGCGAGTATCCACTGAAGGAATCACCGAATTCGAAAAACTCCCAAAAGCCGCACAGGATTATTTGCGCTTCCAGGAGCGTGAAAGCGGTGCGAAGATTGGAATGATATCTACCGGGCCCGATCGCGAACAGACAATGCTCCTGCCTGAGTTTGCCACTGCACTTGAGGCGATTCACGCGTAAATTGACTGCCTGGGACCCCACCCTTTGCGATGAGGATTGATTTCCCCATGATCAGCTTTACTGTCCGGATCAGGTTTAACCACGAGGATCGGGCTGAAATTGCCGATATACTGCGCGAACTCACGCAGGCTTCCCGCCAGGAACCGGGATGTGTGAGCTACATTCCGCACTGGGTACAGGGTGAACCGTGCACGGTGCTGATCTACGAGCAATATGCCGACCAGAAGGCAGAAGAAGCCCACCGTCAATCGGCGCACTTCAAGAAATATGCGGTCGGCGGCCTCTATCAGAAGATGCTCGAGCGAACTCGCGAGGATCTCGCGGCTTTGAGTTGAGTGACGCCCGCTGAACTGAACGCCAACATTCCCACATTCAGAAACCTCAAGGATGCCACGCTCATTCGCGCATCTAACGCGAATGGAGCACGGTTGTCGCGAAGGAGTCTGCATGGCAACTCCCTTCGAATTGTTTATGGATCGCCGCACGCGGACCACTGAGGCGCGTAATAGGAGGGGTACGTCTGACCTTCGGAACGTTGACCCTCGGAACGATTCGGGGCTACTATCCCTTACGCCTATGGGAACGTGGAAGCCGACGTCGCGTGTGGAATGGAAGAGTCGACTGACGTTGGGTGTTTTGCTTCTTGCGGCGACAGTGCCTCTCCGCGCGGGCGTGCCGCACACAGATCACCGTGAAGATCGGCACACGATCAATCGCATGGAAGAAACCTGGCGCGACGCTCTTCTCAATGCCAACACTGCCGCGATGGAGTCTCTGCTGGCAGACGACTACATGGCCATCACCCCTAATGGCACGCTCCAGTCAAAAGAGCAGACCATCGCCAATCTCAAATCGGGCGTTTTGCGCTTCGACCGCATCGAGGTCACAGATCGCAAGGTAAAGTTCTATGGCTCGACTGCGCTTGTGCGGTGTCGGGCAGAGGTCTCGGGAAAAACGGCGGAGGGGCAGATTTCAGGAAGCTACCGTTATACCCGGGTCTATGTCCAAGACGCCAAGAAATCCTGGCGGATCGTGAGCTTTGAAGCGAACCGCATACGCGAGCCCGAAGACCACAACAAGTAATGCTCCTCTAAAATAGGCAGATGCCTGAACTTCCTGAGGTGGAAACGATCGCCCGGGGTGCGGATGCGCGTGTGCGCGGCGATCGGATTGTGGATATCTGGTTCAGCGGGCATCGCGAACCATTCAAGACGACTGCTGGACGCCAGGCGAAGGCCCTGGCAGGACGCAGGATTCTCGAAGTCCATCGCACCGGCAAGCACATTGTCTGCGAACTGGGACCGGCTTCTGGCGGCCCTGTTGTGCACGGGCCTCGCACGGAACAGAGAGCTGTCAGCGCACAGTGGATCGTCCATCTCGGAATGACGGGGCGTCTGCTGGTGACGACTCCTGAAGCTCCGCTCGCACCTCACACCCACGCTAGGCTGACGCTCGACAGCGGAAAGGAACTGCGATTTGTCGACCCCCGGCGCTTCGGTCGCCTCGAGTTTCGTGATCTCGCGAGAACCTCGGGATTCGAAGGTCCCGGAGCGGAACCTCTCGCCATCGGCCCGAAGGAGTTTGCAGAGCTCTTCCACGGGCGGAAGCTGGCAATTAAGGCAGCACTGCTGAATCAGTCCCTCCTTGCCGGGGTAGGAAACATCTACGCCGACGAGAGTCTCTTTCATGCAGGCATCCGGCCGCGAAGGAGCGCAGGGCGCCTGACTAGAGCGGAACTGGAAAAGCTTAGAATGGCGCTTCGAGAAGTCCTGGCCCACGCAATACGGCTCGGCGGCTCGTCTGTCTCCGACTATGTCGATGCCGAGGGTGTCAGGGGCTTCTTTCAGTTGGAGCACTGTGTCTACCAGCGAACGGATGAGCCTTGCAGGAACTGCAGCACTCTGATTCGACGCATCGTTGTCGCCGGTCGAAGCACTCATTACTGCCCACGCTGCCAGCACTGAGTGCGACCGCTGAATAACCCACCGACGGGCTCCTTGATGATCCTGGAGCCACAACCTCGCATCCGCTTACTGGCTGGTCTCTTGGCTGCTGATCTACGAAATTTGGAAGTTACTTCGAATCGGTTTACCAGAATCAAAACGATTTACCGTTACACCGAACCGCAAATCGATGAAAACAAATGATGATAGAAACGGCATGCCGATTGCTAACTTAAATAGCGCCAGTGATGTACCGGCTGCTGGAAGATTCCGGCCAGCCCGCAAAACAACAGACGCTCGGCAAGAGCAGCCGCCAAAGAAGCGGCAGACCGGCCGGGAGAGCCTGTCAAGGCGCGGTGGATCCAACCACCGCCCGTCAATTGCTGGGAGGCCAGTGACCAGCGCAGGAAAACGAAACGCCACTCCCCAGAGTGGCGTTTCGTGCTTTTGAGGCCCCCGCCCCGAACGGCTCCTCCCGTGAACTCCAGATCCATCCGGTAAAGCTGAGCGGCATAAGGTTACGGTTGTGCTAATCTTCGCCCACCTTCGTCTACTTGCAAGCGGAACCATCTGCCTGTAGTATCGAAATTGCCTATCAAGCGGCTGAAGCGAACCACCCGGGATTGGGAAGAGAAGGCTTGCCGCTCAGAGAGATAATTCGCCGGAAGAGACAGGCTGTTCCGTCCGGAGTCGGCGAAGAATCCGAATAGGAAGGGCACCACCCCAGGAAACGTTGACCACAGCGTACCGAACCATGCGACTCGAGTCTGCAGTTGCAGCTGTTCGAAATGCTGAGTGGTGCGGGCGTTTTCGATATAGGTTTCGCCCCGGAGCCACATCACATGAGTGGCGTCCTTCTCTGCGGGAATCCTGGCAGGGTCTTGCCAGGTGAGCATGAGAATGAGACGAGGTGGCTTGGGCAAGAAGGGTACACTCGCCGCGCAAGCGTCGTGGGTCCGCAAAGGGTCGTGATAGATTTCGTGCAGAGTTCCGTTCTACAGCAACACGCGGTGTTTTCGAGCAGCGAAGGTTGCGTGCTCTCGTATTCGTCCGACTCCGGCGAATTGCGTTTGAGAGGAACCCTGAATCCCCGAAGAGAGCTTAGCTGAACGAAGAATCGCAAATGCACCAGATCGCAAAGTGCCAGGAAGTGCACGCATGACAACAGAATCAACACCACCCCAGCCGGAAATGGGGAGCGCCCCCGTTACGCCGGGGCAATCGCAGGGACATCGGCGCCGCCGCCGTCGTCGCAAGAACAAATCGAGCCAGCATGCCGGAGTGCAGGCGCAGCAGGGCCAGCCGCAACAGCCTCAACCAATGCAGCAGTCCCAGCCTCAACAGCAGGCCCCGCCTCAAAACGGCACGACCAGGCAAAACAACGGCCGGCAGGACCAGGGCGGCGGTCGAAGGAAGAAAAAGAAATTCTTCCAGAAGGGCTCGAATCCTCCTCCCCAGCCCGGAAACAGCATCGGCGGTCAGCAGCACGGAAGGCGCAAGGACAGGCAAAAGGGTCCCCGCGTCTTTGTCGGTCCGATGGATCACAGCTACCGCGCCGTCAATGGCAACGTCGCTGACGGGCCTCCTTCAACCATTCAGCTCACCAGCAACGGTCACGGCGGCAACTACTACGCCGATGTCAATCAGGGTGCGCCATCAATGCCGCTGAAGGAAAACGCCCCGACACGCATCTTCTGCTTTATCGATGACCTGTTCTTTCAGGCCAAGATTCAGGAGACTGCTCGCAAACTGGGCGTGAAGGTTGAGTTTGTGAAGAGCGAGAAGGATACGATCGCCCGCATCACCGATGCGCCCGAGAACGAGAAACCGACTCTCATCGTCTTCGATCTCAACAATCTCAACGCCAAGCCGATGACGCTGATTCCGAAGTTGAAGACAAAATTCAAGAAGGCAACATCGATCGTGGGCTTCCTCAATCATCTGCAGGGCGACCTGAAGATGAAGGCTATCGAGGCAGGATGTGACACTGTCATGCCGCGGTCTGCGTTCTCACAAAGTTTGCCCAACCTCCTCCGTCGATACGGACTGGAAGAAGAGGAAGAGAATTTCCCTCAACCGGTGTAAACCGGGCCGGTGGTAGAGAAGAGGCGTCCGTGTTGCGGACGCCTTTTCTGTTTTCTCGGTTCCTCGTTGCCTTGTTTCCTGTCTTCCTCATCCCGGTGGCCAGGCGAGAGACCGGCCCCCAAGAAGATGTACGTGAATATGATCGACGCTCTGGCCCCCGTCCGCACCGGTATTGATCACCGTGCGATAGCCGTTGGTGAGGCCCTTCTCTCGTGCGATCTCGGCTGAAGCCCAGAGAAGATGGCCAAGCAGAGCCGGATGATGCGCACCGGCGTCCGCGAGCGATGAGATGTGTTCACGCGGAACCACAAGCACATGCACTGGCGCCTTTGGATTGATGTCCTGAAAGGCGTAGCACTTATCGTCCTGGTAGACAGGAGAAGAAGGAATGCTTCCCTCAATGATCTTGCAGAAAAGGCAGCTCATCACGGGACCAGTGTACAGGAGCATCGAAACACGGCTTGCAGCGATGGCTCGGTGCACAGGGCCGCGGTGGCATCTCTGTGCGCCCTGGCGCAAGAAAGTGCTCCGTCAGCCGGCGATGGATGGCGAAGCACGTGTTCCAATGCGATAAATGCGCCTGCTACTTCGTCGCCGTAATCACGTCTTCAAGCTCATAGAGATTGATCAGCGCAATCGTCCTGAGCTTTGCAAACTCCTCAAAGGTCGTTCCGAGTTCCATATCTGGGTGGACCTTTCTGAATCTGTCCACAAACTGAGGGTCGGCCGCAAAAACTGAGTCCCAGCTCGGGAAAACGTCCACGGTAACCGCCTGGAATGGTTGCTCGCTTCCCTCCGGCAGCACCCGTGTGTTGAGTGACCATCCGTCTGCCTTGCCGTCCTTCACCAAAGCCTCTGCCAGTGGCTGCCAGACCTTCTTCTCGTAGGCGATCCAATCGTCAACATTGGGGACCTTCATGTAGTTGACCCGAAAGTAGTCTCCCTTCTTCGCCGAACCTACAAAGAGCTGATTCTGAAAGATCCCAACCGATACAAGCGTGCTGACCGCATTTCGGCGTTTGACATATTCTTCGGGCGTGATCGAGAGGCCCGCCTTCTTGATCGCTGCCGACAGATCCTGTTGCGCGAGCAAGTGCGGTGTTCCTGAGAACATCGTAACGATCAGGTAATCACACTCTGCGGAACTGCCTTGCGGCAGAACCGATCGAAGCAGATACCAGGTCGTGATTTGGCCGGTATCCACCCTGCCCTGCGCGATCTTGTGGGACTCTTCGCTGAAGAACTTCTGGAGTTCGGCCGCGCTATCCGCCTTCGCCTTGAAGCATGCTACGGTGTGATAGCCGGTATTCGACTGTTGGGCAACGAGTGAACTGGCAAGCGCTGTCGCGACGACCGCGCATAGAAGCAACCGAGCAACTCTCATTGAACCTCCTCTTTCTTTGGGTCTCCAGCTGGTCGGGTACATTTCCAGGGGGTACCAGTCTCGAGGTCCGACATGACCATACATCAGCGACAGATAAGGAAGATATGATTTTCTGTCGCAATTGGAGTTGTGCAGACGATTCCGATTCGCGTACCAGTTCTTTGAAAGCGGTTCCATTCCGGCCCCAGTCGCTGCGATGGCAACCGTTTCGTCTTCAGCGATATCTCAATGACCAGTGGCACAAGGATCGCGAATCATGTGGCCCCTCTGAGGCCTCTGGACGAGTCGGTTCGGCACCGGTATTGTGCTCAAAAGGGAACAGCCTCAAATACAAAGAAGGAGAATGATATGAAGAGAACGCTCAAAGCGGCTCTGGTTGCACTCGTCGTTGCTCCGCTGTTTATAGGGCAGATAAGCGCGGGTCAGGCGCCGGCCGGTGCAACTGGCCAATGCAAGGATGGAACCTACACCACCGCCGCCACCAAGAGTGGCGCATGCCGCGGACATCAGGGTGTCGATAAGTGGTTCGCCTCAGATACAGCTGGTGCCATGAGCGACGCGTCGAAGACTGCAAAATCCTCCAACACAAATCCGAACTCCGCTGCGAGTGCTCCCAAAGCCGCTGCGGCAGCAACTCCCGGTCCCATGCCCGCCGGAGCCACCGGCCAGTGCAAGGACGGCACCTACACCTCTGCGGCCACCAAGAGCGGCGCATGCCGCGGCCATCAGGGCGTAGACAAGTGGTTTGCGGCTGACACTGGAGCAAGCGCCGCGAAGACTTCCAAGCCTGCCCCTCCCGCTGCTGCGCCCGCACCAGCACCGGCTCCTGCTCCAGCTCCGGTCGCAAAACCGGCACCGGCTGCGGCTCCCGCTCCGTCCTCTCCGCCCAGGGAAACCGCGACGCGGACTGCTCCCGCTCCCGGCGCTACTGCGGGCAGCGTGTGGGTCAACACCGACAGCAACGTCTATCACTGCCCGGGCACCCACTACTACGGCACAACGAAAGAGGGCAAGTACATGTCTGAAGCCGACGCAGTCAAGGCTGGCGCGCGCCCGGCCGGCGGCAAAGCCTGCTCGGCAAAATAGGCGTCCCTGTCGCCCCAAGTCCAGGGCTCCTACTGGCTGGTGTGGTCGAGGATGATCTTCCAGCCTTTAGGACCCTTTCGCCACACCAGCGAAAAGATGCCCTCATCCTTTTGGCCCTCGACATTTGCACGATCGAGATGGAACTTGCCGGTAACAACCGCAAACTCCGTCTTTCCACACGAGGGGTGCAGGACGTGCACCTCGATATCGCTGAATGTGAGCTTGCCCATCTTCGCGGGACTCGAATAGGTTAGCTCGTAGTGCTTCCGGATCGGCTGAACACCCTTGCGCAAGGTCGAGGAACCCATAAACGTGGTGTCCGGAGCGTCCTCATAGGTCTGCATGAACCCCGCAATGTCGGCCTGGTTCCAGGCGTCGGATTGCGCCTTGATCGCGCTGCGAATGGCAGCCTCGTCCCCATCGGCAGCCTGGGCACTCACTGGCAAGGCAACACCAAGGACCAAAACGAGAATGAAGAACTGGAAAACACGGTTCATGGCCAGGCCTCCTCGCGGGGGATACGGTAAAGCTTACAATGACCGCCTGCGCCTTGCTCCAAATTAGGCAGCGTCTTGACAATCGCCCGGAATGAGGAAGAGTATGATGCCCCTGACGTGGCTTGGGCCCTGATTGATCGGAACGCATCTTCGCCCCAAGGAGTCGCCTTGAGTTGAAGGCGCGTTTCACGATCTGCGTCCGCTCCGGCCCGGCAAAAGAAATCGGCTCACTTCAAACAAGGAGATCGCACGAATGAGAAGGAAACTCTCATTGTCTCTGCCCATGGTTCTTGGGCTTGCACTTATGATGTTGATCGTTGGCGGCAGCGTTGCGGGGCCGGCTCAGGCCCAGTCTTCGCAGACTGCCGCAAAGGCAGCTTCCGCGAGCACCCTTGTCGATCTGAACAGCGCCAGCCTCGACCAGTTGAAGGCGCTTCCAGGCATCGGCGATGCATATGCGCAAAAGATTGTGAATGGACGGCCCTACGCGAAGAAGACCGACCTCGTTCAGAAGAAGATCATCCCTGAAGCGACCTATAAAAAGATCGCCTCACTCGTCATCGCAAAACAGGGCAAGTAGAGCACGCAATCTGGGAGCGTGGAATCATCCAGTTCTGATTATGGCCACGCTCCGAAATTGGTCTGCCCTACAATAGCTGCATGGCGCCCGGTTCCGCTTCCCCATTTCGCGTGGTCCATACCGTTTGTTCGCATGACTGCCCGGACTCGTGTGCCGTGCTTGTCACCGTCGACGACAGTGGCCGCGCCGTAAAAGTCCAGGGCGATCCAACACAGCCCGTTACCCAGGGATTCCTTTGCGGCAAGGTCGCCAAATACCTTGACCGTGTCTACTCCCCGGACCGCATTCTTTATCCCTTGAGAAGAAAGACCGGCGTAGCGAAGGCGCCCCTTCAACGGGGACGCGAGCATGAAGCCTTTGAGCGCATCACGTGGGATGAGGCCCTCGGCGCGATCGCCACTCGATTGAAGGCCATCAGCGACGAACACGGTCCCGAGTCGATCCTGCCTTATAGCTACGCGGGCAACATGGGCGTGCTTGGATACGGCTCGATGGATCGCCGCTTCTTTCACCGGCTCGGCGCCAGCCAGCTCCATCGTTCCATTTGTTCTGAAGCCGGTGGCGTGGCCTGGAATCTGGTCTACGGAAAGAAACTGGGAACGCCGGCTGAAGACTTCCGGTTGGCAAAGCTCATCGTGGCGTGGGGCGCAAACATCCACGGAACCAACATTCACCTCTGGCCGATGGTCGAGCAGGCTTGTCGCAACGGTGCTCGGCTAATTGTGATTGATCCCTACAAAACGCGCACCGCGGCTCTTGCCGATTGGCACATTGCCATCAGACCCGGAACGGACACGGCTCTTGCGCTGGGCATGATGCACGTGATCCTGCGCGACGGCCTCGAAGATCGCGACTACATCGCCTCGATGACACTCGGGGTCGAAAAGCTGGCCGAGCGGGTGCGCGAATACACTCCGGAGCGAGTTGCTCATTGGACGGGGATGACGGCTGCCGAGGTGGAACAACTCGCGCGGGAGTATGCAACAACCCGGCCTGCAGCTATCCGCTTGAACTACGGCGTGCAGCGTGGCGAATTCGGCGGGGCCGCCGTCCGCGCGATCGCAATGCTCCCTGCCCTCACAGGTGCATGGAAGTATCGCGGGGGCGGTGGGTCCCTTTCCACTTCA
>Ga0335069_10010898_pt1 | contig 12859 bp, 12 predicted proteins | sample Lox_Sample_11_FD_206714 | JGI IMG/M metagenome (GOLD analysis project Ga0335069, IMG submission 206714) | Soil microbial communities from Loxahatchee National Wildlife Refuge, Florida, United States - Lox_Sample_1.1 | ecosystem: Environmental > Terrestrial > Soil > Wetlands | place: USA... | reverse complement strand
CCCTGCGGATCTTCGGCCCCGTTCCAGCACGTTCTGTCCCCTTCGTGACACGCGATCGGTCTGAAAAACCAGTGTGGACAACCGAACTCTCAGCTCTCATGAATTAAGCAGGCTATACTCCGGCGATGGCTTTGTTCTGCAGAACACGCACCACCACGCGACGATTCTCCGCCTGCCCTTTTGCCGTTTTATCGCTGCCGACTTGTTCGCTTTCTCCCATTGCACCTGGCGCCAGCATTCGGGTGAGGGGAATGTGGCCCTGTTGAATCAGGATATTGGTGACCTCGTGGGCACGGTCTTCGCTGAGCTTTTGGTTTACGGCCACGCTGCCGACGGACGAGGCGTAGCCTTTCACCTCGATCATGTAGCCGTTGATGGTCTTGGCCTTCTCAACTAACGCCAACAGTTGAGAATTGTACTTTGGGTCGACTTTGATTTTGCCATTGCCGAAGTAAACGGTTACCTCATCGAAAATATAGTAGTCGTCCAACTGCCCAAAGCGCGCGATGGCAGCGTCAATGGCGGCCTTGTTGGCTGCAAGCTGCTGCTGCTGTTGCTGCAAGGCTTCGTTCTGCGCCTTCAGCGCGGCGTTTTGTTTTTCTAACTCCTCCTTGTTTCTCCGTGCTTGGGCTTGGGTTTCGTGCAAACCAGCCTGGATCTTTTGAGCTTGTGCCAGATCGTTGCCTTTGAAAGAGACCGACGTTGCTACCAGTTGGGCCTGAGCGTTGTACGTCCCTTCGACTTTAACAGCAAGACCCGGAATGAGTGCGGCCATTGACATTTCCTTTTGGCGCGCCTTTAGAACACCCTGCACCTGGCCCACATGAGTGTTATCGGTCAGCAAAACGACAAGCGCCGGGGAATCCGAAGTCTGCAGAATCATGGTATCGCCGTTTCGTCCTTTGATAAGGCCTTCGACTTTTACGGACTGGGCGTCCACTGTCGCACTTAACAATGTGAGCTCGATGAGCGACAGAGCTGCGGCATATGCGACTCTAGCTAACTTGAACTGCGTCATGAATGTGTCCTTCCTTAAAGAGATTCACGTTCTGGCTTCCACGGAGGGGAGTTCGATCTCTCGACACGTCCGATTGACCAGGGGTGCCAATCGTCGTAGTTGAGATCGGGTTCTTCCAGGCTCATAGCTCGTCGATCATCCTGGCTACAAGGTTGTCCGTTCCGACTGTAGGGAGGGGGACATGCCGGCGATACTGGCAATACTGACAGCCCTTCGGAGCTGAATCGTCAGAGGTAGTGCCGTTTGCCAGATGAGACTTATCTCTGCAGCCAGCGCCATGACCGAACGAGTGCACTCTCTCTGGGACTGTCAAAGTTGCCAGTGGGCAATGCGCCATCAATACCCTACAAATGGGCTTCACGGGGACTCCGGGTGAGCCAACACGCGTGAATAAGAAACGGAGTGGACCGCAGTCGTAGATGGGGTTCCAGAGCTTCGACCGACAGGATTGTTTGAGGAAGGACAATCAGATGAAGCAACGAATTGCAGTGTCGCTCTTCGTGCTCCTGCTTTTGGCTTTTGGTCCGATGGCTCTTGCACAGGGACAAACGCAATCGCAAAAGACGGAGAAGAAAGCCACAACATCCACCGCGGCAAGTATTCGGGACAAGAATATCCAGGAATACATCGAACTCCTACGCACCAACGTGCGACAGCAGAAGGCCGAAATCATGGGTGCCGTTATGCAGTTGGATGTTGATCAGGCGGCGAAATTCTGGCCCATCTACAGTGAGTATGATGCAGAATTGACCAAACTGAACAATTTAAGACTCGCGAACATTCAGGAATACGCGCGCAATTACGACCAAATGACAGACGCCAAAGCGGATGAGTTGATTCAGAATGCTTTCGAGTATCGAAAGCAGCGTTCTGACCTTGTGGCGAAATACTATGGCCGCGTCAAGGCTTCGCTGGGGGCCATCCAAGCCGCGCGTTTTCTTCAGATTGAAGATCAACTGCTTCTGATCATTGACCTTCAGATTGAATCGGCTTTGCCGATTGTTGCGCAGGGGTCGTGAGCTCCGGGAAAGAGAGAACAGCCATGCGACATGCAATCGTTCAAGCAGCAGCTTCTCTGGTGGGATTGCTTTTGACAGCGACGACCGCGCTTCCTGCATCTCCAATACCATCAGCGCCGACGAGGGTTACCGTTCCTGCGGGTACACGCATCCTGATCCGCATGATCGATTCCGTGGATTCGGTGAAACAGAAGCCTGGATACCGCTTCACCGCAAGTTTGGAGACAAATCTGCAGGTCGAGGACATGGTAGTGGCGCCAAGAGGCACAACGGTTTATGGACGGCTTGCCGCCGCCCAGGCGGCTGGCCGGATGTCAGGCGGTGCTGAACTGACTCTTGAGTTGACGGATATCGTGATCAACGGCACAGCCAATCCTCTCCTGACCAGTACTTATGAAGTGAGGTCCAAAGGCCAGGGCAGCAAAACGGCAAAGAGAGTTGTTGGTGGCGCAGGCCTAGGCGCGCTCATCGGGGGAATAGCCGGAGGTGGAAAAGGCGCTGCGATTGGCGTGGTCGCTGGCGCTGCCACCGGAACGGCCGTCTCTGCCGCCACGAAAGGGACTCAAGTCTCGGTGCCAAGCGAGTCTTTGCTCGAGTTCCGGCTTGAACATCCGGTCACGCTTTCGGTAGCGAGGTAGCCGGCAGCCTGAGCGGCTGCGGCCCGTGGGTCTGCTCCGGAACGCTATAGGATGTCTATTATTCGCGAGCACGACGCCGCAGGTCGGACCGCATCTGAGCTTAATAGTAACGGATCTCTTAATTTTGTCGGAGATCGATGTGCCGAAGACAGGGCGATATGAACTGCTTTCCCATCAGGGCGGCCGCGACTGCCAACGGAAGGTCGCTCATTACATGACTCTTTACAACATATCCGTAAGCCCCCGCCGACATAGCGCAGCGAACAAGCTCGGCATCTTCGTAGACGGTCAAGAACACCAGCCGAGTGCGCGACCTTAGACTTCTCACCCGCCTAGCTACCTCGACGCCATGCATCCGGGGCATGCCGATGTCGACCACGGCCACATCGGGAGACAGCTTGCCAATGGCGTCCAGCAGGGCCTGGCCATCGCCCACCGTGCCGACCACCTGGTGATGTTTTCCCAGCAGCTCGGCAGTAACGGAAAGCATGAGCGCATGATCGTCCGCGATCAGAATGCGCGCACCGGAATCTCGGCGCCGATCGGTTAAGCTGCCCCCAGCTTCATGCACCAATTCCAACGAAGAACCAGGGCGTCGCTTCGGAGGTGCCGAAATTAGAAGGTGATGAGGCTTCATGTGGGCGGCCGCTCTTCCATATTAGTAGCAAAGACGTGTCGGAAGGTTGCATTTCTTTCCCACGTCGCTACTTCGGCAACGCCCTGGTTTTATACTTCCATACCAGGTAATGAGTAACTGTCAGCACCGGTTGTAGCCTGGCCGAACTGCGCCACTTGATTAATGAGTGTGCCTACGCCATCGCCCTTGGGGACGAACGCGTCAACGCTGGCCATTTTGCTTTGCGCTATATCAACCGCGCCAGAGTAGAGGATTATTTTTAGCCCCGGACAGATAGATCTGATGAGGCCGGCGAGGATACATCCATTCATTACCGGCATGTCATAGTCGAGAATTGCAACCTCGATCTTCTTAATCGCGCCCGCCAGAATGCGGATCGCTTCAATGGGACCGGAAGCGGTAGTGACCGAGAGACCAGACGCCTTCATAACACGGGCGCGCACCGCCAATTGCTGGACTTCATCGTCCACGAGCAGCACTCTCATAGGCAGCGGACCTGGTGAAATCATCATTGTTGTGGCTAATGCCCCGAAAGGAGACCGGTACCTGCCTCCGCCAGTCTTTGCTCGCCGGCAGCAGCTGGCGCCATGGCCGGGAACAAGTAGTTGTAATGATAGATTTCCACTACTGTGCGACCGATGATGCGCGCGTTAGCCACGGAGTAGGTGTGCGTAAGGAAGGTAAAATTGCCGATATCCGCGTAATCCTGCACAAACTCGACCTTCTTCAGGACAAAAGAGGGACTCTTAACGAGCCGACCCTCGCTTCGCACCAGGCTGCCGGTGAAGACATCAAGGAACATCCGACCCTCGAAGAGTCCAACACGACGCTGGCGCGGCTTTAGCCGATATTCGTGCACCAGCCGGCCCTCGATTTGTGTGGTACCTCTAAAGATAATCCTGTAATTCGCTGCGTTGATGGCCGTCGCGAAGTGCTGCGGGTCCTGTAAACGGGTTACCTCGGACTGCAGCAGTCGGGCAATCACGTTGGTCTTCACGAAATTGTCGCCTGTGAACCGCACGGGGGTGAACTCCAGCGTCTTCGGCGCCTTATAAACACGCCGCAGTTCGAATTCCCCCTCCCGTGACATATCCGGAAGCGTGACGCTGATCAGAGTGGTAGCCGAATACCCCTGAAGTTCAATTGCCTGCAGTTCACTCCTGCGTTCGAAAACCTGGATAGCGGTCTCCGAGGGAATGGGGAAGCGGTTCACGTCACCCCGCAGGGGGGCAATGGCCCCGGGTGCCGCCCATACGGGACGCGAGCACCCTAGCTGACATTCGCCAGACAATGTGGCCTGGCCAATGGCAACTCCGCTCAGGGCGACGAGTACGATGCACGTGGCGACGAGGCTCGCTTTCAATATTCGTTACCGTCCGCAGTGGAATAGGCGCATCGTAAGCGCAGATGCTACTCGCGTATACTCCCAAAACCTGCAGTAGTGCTGAGCAAAGTTGACAGGTCGGCTTGGTCCCTCCCGTGCGGCTGTGGGTGTTTGATCGCCAACGAAATTCCCAGTCAACATCGACTGGTAAAATTACCAGTGTGTTCCTACCAAGTTACCCTGTAGAATAACCTGCCGCTCGGAGGAGTTTCCCCTCCGCCCCATTCGCGGTGCTCAGGCCCCTAGCAGCAATGCTGCACACTGGTAGTTTCTCGGAGAGCGTTATGACCAAGCCCAGCATATTGATCGCAGATGACCACACCTTGATTGTTGAGGCATTCCGAAAATTGCTGGAGCCGCAATACGAGGTCGTGGCGACGGTGTCGGATGGACGCGCGTTGCTCGACGTCGCCTCCAAGACGCGACCGGACGTAATTGTCGTCGATATCGGCATGCCGTTGTTGAATGGACTAGCCGCCGGCCAGCAACTCAAGAAGATCATGCCAAAAGTGAAACTGGTCTATGTCACGATGAATGAAGATCCTGACATTGCGGCGGAAGCGGTGGAAACCGGCGCTTCGGTTTATCTGCTGAAGAGTTCGGCCGCCTCCGAACTTCTAAAGGGCATTCATCAGGCACTCAAGGGTGGATCTTACATTACTCCGCGAGTTCGCCGGGCAATGGACGACTCATTCATTCGATCACCGATACGGCGGGCAGTACCCACAAAGTTAACAACTCGCCAGACGGAAGTCCTGCAACTGCTGGCCGAAGGCCGATCCATGAAAGAAGTAGCTGCGGTCCTCGACCTCACGCCCCGAACCGTGGCGTTTCACAAATACCGCATAATGGAAGTGATTGGAGCAAGATCGAACGCCGAGCTGATCCAGTACGCATTCAAGAACCACATAACGGCGGCCTGAGCTGAGCTGCTGAGTGAAGCTTGCCACGAAGGTGTGAGCCACAAGGGAAGGGCGGGCGTCCAGGCCTCTTGGCGAGCGCAGCACGACCTCTTCTGCGACTGTCGGCTTTTTGTCCCTGGCTTGAGAGTTCTGCTAGTTGCATTACCTCCTGTCACGACCTAATATCGGTTCCATGGATTCGGCCTGATTGCATCAAGGTGCGACATGCACACATAGCTTGGCGGCTGAGAATGGCGATAGCGGCTGCAGCAAACCAATCGTTTCACGGGTCTTTCTTTGGCAAACTAGCCAGTGCCGACGCCAGCGTTTTGCTCCTGGACTACGATCAGACCATATCTTTATTTTGCGCCAGTCAGCGCGATGGATCGTCCGGCCCCTCGATTCCCGAACTGCTTCAAGCAATCATGACTCAAGGAAGGACACGCGTGATTCTAGTCAGCGAATTGCTGGCCGTGGAGGTCGTTGCGCTACTGCAGATGTCGCCCGCTCCAGAAATCTGGGGCTCGCGTGGCCTTGAGCGGCGCACACCCAAGGGCGACTGTGAAATGCTCGACGTTCGCATCGAGGCAGAACAAGCGCTCGCAGCTATGGATCTGTCGTTGGAAGCGCAGGGGTTAGGCAGGCTCACCGAGGTTCAACCTGGCACCATCATTGTGCGCTGGGGTGGCTTGGGTCGGCGGGTTATGGAAGAGGTTCGTGAGCGCGTGTCTGAAGCCTGGTCAACTGCGCGTGATCACCGATGGCTCGCAACGCGCGAGTTCGAGGGCGGAATCGAGTTCCGCTTCCGTTTGTGGGACAAGTGCGACGCCGTCCAGCAGCTTCTCTACGAGGTGGGCAGCGACGTTCCGGTAGCGTACTTGGGAGACGAGAAGAGCGATGAGGATGCGTTTCGTGCCCTCAGGCATCACGGATTGTGTGTCCTGGTCCGGCCCAAATTCATTGCTACTGGTGCCGACCTCTGGTTGCAGCCGCCGGGCGACGTGGTTCGGTTTCTGATCGACTGGCTGGGAGCCTGTGCCAGCGACGCATGACGTTTCGCGATACAGGACGCAGAGTCGTCACACGTCTCGACCTGAGCCCCGGATTTCCTGCAAAGATTACCAGTTTCCCCGACCGATGGGCCGAACGCGAAGCGACGGTAAATTCCCCCCGCCAACTCTAACTTCTGACAGTAGGCAACAGGCCGGCCCCTCTCGTACTTTGACTAGTATTGCTTGAAATTTCGGAGAATCGCTTATGGCGAGCAAAGTGGACGACCAGGCGACACTGACAGTCGATCAACCCCAAAGAACAGATTTGTCAACCCTAGGTCTGCCGCAACAGCGAGAACGTAAGCCCCTGGTGCCTCAGCCCGAGCCCATCGACATATGCAGACATCAATACCCGTCCCTGTACCAGATCAACACTCGCGTCATGCTTAGAGACCTGTCCGACACGCTTCGCCGGCAGGCAACGTTGGACGACATCCCCGACAGAGAGCTTGATCAGCTTGCGGAGAAAGGCTTCGACTGGATTTGGTTTCTGGGCGTATGGCAGACCGGGGATGCGGGGCGAAGGGTATCGCGGGAGCATCTCGAGTGGCAGGCTGAATTCCAGCAAGTGCTGCCGGACCTTCAGCAGGAAGACATTTGCGGTTCCTGCTTTGCGATCACGCGGTACGCTGTGGACTCTGAACTCGGTGGAAACCAGGCACTGGAGCGCCTCTACAAAAGGCTGCACGAACGCGGACTACGCCTGCTGCTGGACTTCGTGCCCAATCACACTGCGCTGGATCACCCCTGGGTCCAGCGGCACCCGGAATTCTACGTTCAGGGCACTGAGGAACAGCTACAGCGTGAGCCCCAGAACTATATCCGCGTCGAGACTTCGGGAGGAACCAGGGTATTTGCCTACGGTCGTGATCCATATTTTCCCGGCTGGCCCGATACGTTCCAACTGAATTATGCCGAGCCTTCTCTGCAGGAAGCGATGCGTCTGGAGTTGTTGAATGTGGCGGCGATGTGCGACGGCGTCCGGTGTGACATGGCCATGTTGATTCTGCCTGACGTATTCGAGCGGACATGGGGCTTGCGGGCGGAGTCGTTCTGGCCGGGTGCGATTCAGTCCGTGCGGTCCTATAAGCCAGAGTTCGTCTTCATGGCCGAAGTTTACTGGGACCTCGAATGGACTCTACAGCAACAGGGCTTCGACTACACATACGACAAGCGGCTCTACGACCGGCTTCGCGACGGACATGCACGCCCGGTGTATTACCACTTCCGCGCCCACCTGGAGTTTCAGCAGAAGTCCGCGCGATTCCTCGAGAACCATGATGAACCTCGAGCCGCAGCAACGTTTGCGCCTGAGGTCCACCGGACGGCTGCCGTCCTCACCTATCTGTGTCCGGGCTTGCGCTTCTTCCACGACGGGCAATTCGAAGGCCGGATGAAAAAGATTTCCGTCCATCTCGGCCGCCGGCCGAACGAAGTGGTGGACCCATCCTTACGCGACTTTTACCAACGCCTGCTAGCCTGCGTGCATCAACCGGAAGTCCGCGATGGCAACTGGCAGTTGCTGGATTGCGTGCCGGCCTGGGAAGACAACTGGACTTGTGATTGCTTTATCTGTTTCTCTTGGCAGAAACCGGGCGGTCCTCCGCTCATCGTTGTCGCAAACTACGCCCCGAATCAGAGCCAATGCTACCTGCCAATTCCCTTTGACGAGATCCGTGGACATACCGTCAACCTGCAGGATCTGTTGGGCCCATCGGTGTACGAGCGAAACGGCGATGAGCTACGTTCCCGTGGGTTGTATCTCGACATGCCGCCCTGGGGTTATCACGTTTTCAGACTAGCTACCCTCAACTAGACCCGGAATGATTGAGGCAGTCGATGAGCGCAGCAAAGGAGAGTTCAATGAAACCGAGCCAGAAGTTACCAATCGCTTATAGCGAAACTAACGAACAGAAGCGTCTGAACGCTGCTCGTGAGACCGGTATCCCGTGGAAAAAGTGGGGGCCGTATCTCAGCGAAAGGCAGTGGGGCACGGTTCGCGAGGATTACAGCCAGGACGGGAATGCGTGGGACTACTTTACTCATGACCAGGCACGCTCACGCGCTTACCGCTGGGGCGAAGATGGTCTGGCTGGGATCTCCGATGACAAGCAGCAACTCTGTTTCGCCATTGCTCTGTGGAACGGTCGGGACCCAATCCTGAAGGAGCGTTTGTTCGGCCTGACCAACAGCGAGGGCAACCACGGCGAGGATGTTAAGGAATACTACTTCTACCTCGACAGCACACCAACGCACTCCTACATGAAGTATCTGTACAAGTATCCGCAGCAGGAATTTCCGTATAAGGACCTTGTAGAGACGAACCGGAGCCGATCGCGCGAAGAGTTGGAGTATGAACTGCTCGATACGGGCGTGTTTGACGCCGATCGATATTTCGACGTGTTCGTGGAATACGCCAAGGCAGATCCCGAAGACATACTGATCCGGATCACAGTGCACAACCGCGGTCCTGAGACAGCGGAGTTGCATCTGCTTCCCACCCTATGGTTTCGCAATACGTGGTCGTGGGGTGAGGCGAGCAGGCCTACAATGCGCCAGGTCGAGGACGGAACGGTCCGCGCTTCTCACTCAGAGCTTGGCGACCGGACATTAACCTGCGAAGGCAGCCCCGAACTCCTGTTTACGGAGAATGATTCCAACGTCAACCGCCTGTGGGGGCAGGCAAATCCGTCGCCGTATGTGAAGGACGCATTTCACGATTACGTAGTCTCAGGCAAGCGGGAGGCGGTCAATCCGTCCAAAACGACCGGAACGAAAGTCGCGGCATATTACCGTCTGGACGTACCTGCTGGGGGCAGTAAGATCGTACGACTGCGGCTGAGTGCAAAGGCACCAGCCGACCCATTCGGCACGTTCGACCAGATATTTGCTACCCGCCTCGCGGATGCGAACGAGTTCTACGACAGGATCACTCCGCACGGGTTGAGCGAAGACGAGCGTCGTACACACCGTCAGGCACTGGCGGGCATGTTATGGAGCAAGCAGTACTATTACTTCGATTTGGATAAGTGGCTGGACGAGCATGAGGCTCATCCCCTGCTGGGAACGAGTCACCGCAATGTCCGAAATGCTGAGTGGTTCCACATGCTAAACAGCGACATCATCTCGATGCCCGACAAGTGGGAGTATCCCTGGTACGCCGCATGGGATTTGGCTTTTCATACCCTGGCACTATCGCTGGTGGACTTCGATTTTGCCAAGGAACAACTCCTGCTCATGCTGCGGAGTCTGTACGCGCACCCCAACGGACAGATTCCAGCTTACGAGTGGAACTTCAGCGATGTGAATCCCCCGGTACATGCCTGGGCTACATTGTTTCTTTACAACGTTGAAAAAGAGCTGGGTCGAGCGGATCTACGATTCCTTGAGCGATCCTTTCAAGGTCTGATGTTGAATTTTAACTGGTGGGTCAATCGGAAGGATCCCCAGGGAAAAAACGTTTTCGCTGGCGGCTTTCTGGGGCTGGACAATATTGGTGTGTTCGATCGCAGCGCTCAACTCCCGACGGGAGGGCACCTCGACCAAGCAGATGGCACGGCATGGATGGCCTTCTACTGCCAGAACATGCTGGAGATCGCGCTCATTCTGACAGAGTACGACTCCATGTATGAGGACATTGCCTTTCGGTTCCTCGAGCATTTTCTTTGGATCACGTACGCCATGGATCGGATTGGGGAGAACCACGACGAGATGTGGGACACCAAAGAAGGTTTCTTCTACGACCTGCTACATTTCCCGAATGGCGACGCCATGCGGCTGAAAGTCCGGTCCATGGTGGGATTGCTGCCGTTGTGCGCATCGACTGTGCTTGAAGCCCAAGGCCAGATGGCGCGCCATCCCCGACTGATGGAATTGGTCGAGTTGTTCAAAAAGCGCCATCCCGAATTGCTGAGCCATATCGCTCCCGCCGATGACAGGTTTGTCGGATACGCCAGCCGCCGGCTTCTTTCGGTCTGTAACAAAGAGAAGGTAAAGCGGATTTTGGCTTATATGCTTGACGAAAACGAATTCTTCGGTCCCTTCGGCATACGCTCACTGTCTCGATACCACATGGAACATCCATTTGTGTTCAACCTCAACGGACAGGAATGCAAAGTCCAATATCTGCCGGCGGAGTCGAACAACGGAATGTTCGGGGGTAATTCCAACTGGCGCGGGCCGGTTTGGATGCCGGTCAATGGCCTCGTGATACGCGGACTGCTGAACCTCTATCAGTTTTATGGCGATGACTTCAAGCTCGAATGCCCCACGGGTTCGGGAAAATACATGACCTTATTCGAGGTGGCAAAAGAGATTGCCCGCAGACTGTCCAGCATCTTTCTTCGCGATGCGAATGGCAAGCGGCCCGTCTATGGCGGAACCAGGAAGTTCCAGGAAGACCCGCACTGGCGGGATTACATCCTGTTCTACGAGTTTTTCCACGGCGACAACGGCGCGGGTCTTGGGGCCAGCCACCAAACCGGGTGGACGGGGATCATCGCTCGCATGCTTGATATGTTCGCGCGGGGGAGCGCAGCCGATTTTCTACAGGTCGCCAAGGACGATCTTACAGCTCGAATGACTCGTCAGCAGGTTGCAGGATAGACGTTGCGACAAGCTGTCTTTGCTTTGGTGATGCCGGAACTTTTTTGCGGATCTCACGCAAGGAGCGAAGGCTCAATTCATCTTCCAAGGGAATGCGGAGGCTAGAATGGGCCGATTGAAGACTTTGCGGCAGGCTCTTCTCTTGCTGAGTCTGGTCGCACTCTATGGCTGTAAGGACCTGGTCCCACGTGACACGTCCAGCCTTCTTATCCCTAGCCTCCATCGGTCAGAACTCTTCGGCTTTGTGGCGGGCCTAGGAACGACTTTTGCGGCTGTGCCCGACTTGGTAGCCATGCTTAGGCGTCGGTCCAGCGCTGGCATGAACCCGAGGATGGCGGCAATCATGGGCGCTTTTCAGGTCCTGTGGGTCTACTACGGTTTATTGATTGCGTCACGGCCCGTCATCGCGTGGAACGTGATCGCCGTTTTCATCAATTTCTTAAGTGTCGGCGCGTACCTTCACTTCGCACGTAAAGAAAAAAGAGCGGAAAGGGCTGGAGATTGTCGTGCTTGATATCTGTTTCGTGCTACCATGTCTCGCATTGATCGCACGTTGGTTGTGAGCATTGCTGTCATGTTAATACTTAAGATTGGCGGCAGTCTCGAGGCAAGGATTGGCTCACGCCGACCCACACGACTGTCGAGTGTAGGATGCAGCCTAACCAGCCTAACCTCACGCTCGTCGCATCGGTTGTAATGGCTGTGTGCGCAGTGGAGGTGTTGCGCGCCCAGGACCTCGCACCGCGGGCTTATATCATTGCTCCCGTCCATTCCAATGCGGTCACCTTAACCTGGGGCTTTTACGACGGCAGTATTGAGCTCAACGCCCTCCCCATTAGCGCCACGGGAACCTACAACGTATCGACTTTCAGCTATTACCACTCGTTCAGCTTCTTCGGCCGCTCGGCCAACGTCCTCGCCTCGTTGCCTTACGCAGTAGGAAACTTCCAGGGGACAGCACCCGGCGCGGAGAAGCAACTTTACCGTTCCGGCCTTCTGGATTCGGTCTATCGCTTCTCCGTAAACCTTAAGGGCGGCTCGGCGATGCCGGTGCAGAAGTTTATGAAATGGAAGCAGAAGACCCTGCTGGGCGCCAGTCTCAAGGTTGTGGCTCCGACCGGCCAGTACGACCCGACGAAGCTAATCAATTGGGGCAGCAACCGGTGGGCGTTCAAACCAGAGCTGGGTTTATCTCGTCGCTGGGGACAATGGGTGGTCGACACATACGGAGCGGCTTGGTTTTACACCACGAACCCCGAGTTTTTTTCGAACAATCCGTTCTCTCCTGGTACCAACACCCGATCGCAAAGCCCTATCGTCGTGTTCGAGGGGCATCTGAGCCACGGTCAGTTACGATCCTGGGTTTCGCTCGACGGCAATTTCTGGTACGGCGGTCGTACCAGTTTGAATGGCGTGGAGAATAGGAATACCCTGCTGGCAAACTCGCGAGTGGGAGCAACGGGCTCGGTCCCAGTAAGCAAGCACGAGTCCTTGAAGTTCAGCTACAGCTATGGAGCCATCGTCCGGTACGGAGGCAACTTTCACAATGTTTCGGTAGCCTGGCAATATTCGTGGCTAGCCTGAATTATTCACTGATTTTGCTG
>Ga0335069_10010896_pt1 | contig 12862 bp, 11 predicted proteins | sample Lox_Sample_11_FD_206714 | JGI IMG/M metagenome (GOLD analysis project Ga0335069, IMG submission 206714) | Soil microbial communities from Loxahatchee National Wildlife Refuge, Florida, United States - Lox_Sample_1.1 | ecosystem: Environmental > Terrestrial > Soil > Wetlands | place: USA... | reverse complement strand
TTTTTGGCTGGTTGGGTCTTTTCTAAGAGAGGACGATCATGAAAAAACCACTACCGTTTCAAGGAATCCTTTTAGCGGCTTTGTTTCTCTCGGTTGCGTGTTCCGTTCAGGCCGCACAGGTGCGCCTTAAGAGTATCGCCAAGGTTAAGGGTGTTCGCGAAAACCAGTTGATTGGCTATGGTTTGGTTGTGGGGCTCCAGAGGACGGGTGATACCCAAAGGGTCCTTTCGACCCTCCAGAGCATTACTAACATGCTTTCCCAGTTTGGCATCGCTATTACGCCAGCCCAAATCCGCACTCAAAACGTCGCGGCGGTCATGGTTACCGCCCAATTGCCTGCTCTCCTGAAATCGGGGGACAAAGTGGATGTGACTGTTTCCTCGGTCGGTGATGCCCGCAGTCTCCAAGGAGGGACGCTTCTTATGACCCCCCTTCAAGGGCCGGATGGACAGGTTTATGCCGTAGCCCAGGGGCCTCTCGCTGTGGGTGGATTCAGCGATAATACGGGTGAGTTTCCCTTGATCCAAGTCAACCACACGACCGCCGGTCGGGTGGCTAACGGGGCTTTAGTGGAAAGGGAAGTGCCTTCCACTTTCGTGGACAACAACATGATTTCCATCCTTCTGGATAAACCGGATTTCGGGCAAGCCTCACTGGCTGTCCAGGCTCTCAACCAGCAATTTGGGGAACCTGTGGCCAAGGCGGTGGATGGTGGGCAGATCGACGTCGCTATCCCCCATAACTACCAGGACAATGTCGTCGAGTTTATCGCTGCGGTGGAGGATACCAACGTTGTGACCGACGCGCCCTCTAATCGAGTGGTAGTTAACGAAAGGACCGGAACGGTTGTTTTGGGACAGGATGTTCGAATTGACGGAGTGGCAATCGCGCACGGTAATCTCCGGCTGGTTATCAAGAAAACCACCCAAATTAGCCATGATGCGGTGTTTGGGCACGATGAGTTGACGCATTCCACAACCGTTTCGGTGGATGACGCAGGGAAGAAGGGAAATTTGGTGGTTTTGCCCGAAGGGGCCACCTTAATGGACGTGGTGGAAGCGATTAACGCGGTTGGGGCCACTCCCCGGGATCTCATTTCGATCCTCCAAGCCATCAAAGAAGAAGGCGCTTTACACGCCGATCTTGAGATTATTTAACTCAAAGGTGAGATTTTCATGATGAACATGGCAATACAACCTATTGGACTTCCACCCATGTTGAATCCCCTCGAATCAACCGGGTTTTCCATTTCCTCCCTTCAACAGGCCATTTCCCTTCAACCCTCAATCGCTACCGCTGCGGCTGGCCAGACGATGAGCCCGAGCGGGGCAAGCGCTTTTTCACTGACTCCCACCTTTAACCCCCTCAATGGGTTGAAAACCCACACGGATGAGCAAATGCGGCAGGTTTCAAAGAATTTCGAGGCCATTTTCATGCGGATGCTCTTCAAGGAAATGCGTAATTCCGTGCAAAAGTCGGGCATCATGGGTAACTCTCAAGCAATGGATTTCTTTGAAACCATGCGGGATGACGAAATATCCCAACAATTGGCCAATTCGGGCGGTCTCGGGATCGGCAATATGGTTTACGAGAAACTGAAGGAAATCTCCCTTCCCCACCAGAGAGCCTTTACGACTAGATGAGCCTTGGCAACTGCTCTCGTTGTGGCCGGGTTTATCCGAAAATCCAAGGGGGAAGGGACTTCTGCCAATCCTGCCTAAAGGAAGAAGAGGATAATTACCTCAAGATTTTCCACTACTTATCTACCCGACCAGCCGCAACCGCCCATGAAATTGCCCAAGCAACCGAAGTTGATCTCAAAGAAATCTACCGTTATGTCCGTGAAAATCGTTTAAGGTTGGTAAAGGCTGATACCGGTCTGTTCTGTGAAAGCTGTGGGATTCCCCTTTCCCAAGGCAAAATATGCGAAAAATGCCGACAAAAGCTATCGGAAGAGATCAAAACCGACTTAAATAAATTTAAGCGACATCATCCAAAAGGATCCGCGTCTGAAGATGGACCCCGGGACCCCAAATACCTTAAAGAGCGGCGGGAATAGGCATTTTTTTAAAGGTTTTTCCGAAAAAGGCCTGTTTTTATTGGTTCTTTCGAGTTTCTTTGTAAGCCACCCAGCCCCCTTTTAACCAATTTTCCTAAAGTATTTCCAGACTCCGTCGTTAGGTTTTACAGAAAACCTAAGGAGTTTGTTATGCGTGTAGACGGTTTCCAGAACATTCCGGCCCTTCTCCAATCCTTCCGGGCGGATAAGTCGTTGAAGTCCAATTCCGAAAATGATTTGTTCAATTCATCTTCCGCAGTTTCCTTAAGTGCATTCGGAGAAGTCCTTCAATCGTTACAACGGGAATCGGCGCAGGCCACGCGCTTGCGCGCTTCCCACGTCGATCAACTGGCGAAGGACGCGCAATCGGGGGCCTTGAACGTGGATGTTGTAAAACTAGCCTCAACTCTAGTGGATTTGCATGTGATCGACACGCAAGGATAAAGCATGAACGATTTGATCCAATTATTGGTGCAGTGCCTCAAGGATGAGGCGGCCCATTATCGAAAACTGGCGGTGCTGGCGGACGGTCAGAAGGACTTGCTGATGGCGGGGAAGACCGATCAACTTCCGGAGAACGTCCGGTTGGAAGAGAAAGAAGTTTTCGCTTTGAACCCGCTCATCGGGAAACGAAACGACTTATTGGCACAAATGGCGAAGGGCTATAGGATCAAAACCTTGAGCTTGGCCGAGGCTATCAAGAGGGCCCCTGTGGAATTAGTGGAAGAACTTAAATCGGCAGTGATTGAACTTGTTCAATCGGCGAAGCGCTTGGAGGAAACCAACCAGACGAACGAGAAACTACTCAAGAACGCGCTTTCGTACGTGAACTTCACCCTGAAAATCATCGCCAACGGCGGAAAGAAGAAGGCCTTTTCGCCCTCCGTCACACTGGAAGAAAAGACGCCTTCCATCATTAACCGGATCGTCTGAGGAGGCTGGAATGTTGAACAGCTTTTTAAGCTTGAACACCCTTTCGGGAAATTTGTTCAACCAGCAATTAAACCAGGACATCATCGCCAATAACCTCGCGAACACCTACCTGGACTCGAACGGTTACTTGATGAACAGCCGCCAGAGGCTCGACCTCATGGAAGCTTCGCCATTGTTTTTTGGGAGCGGCCCCGCGGGTCTAATGGCTGTGGGTCAGGGGGCCGTGGTTCAGCAAATCACCCGACTGAGAGACTCTTTCCTGGACACACAGATCCAACAGGAAAGCTCCATCGTGGGGCTTAATGAAATTCAAAATGGCATCCTCAACCAAATCAACGGCGTCATCAACGCTTCTTCCGGCACGACCTTGGATGCCGCCCTTACCACCTTCGCTAACGATTGGACGGCCCTTTCGGCTAACCCAAGCGATGTGGGGCTGCGTTCGGCTGTCGTGAATGATGGTGTGGCCTTCGCCAACCTGGCCCGCAACCAGTACAACGGTCTCCAGAACATCCAAAAGCAGATTGATCAACAGGTCAACCTAACTGTGCAGGACATTAACCAGATCCTTCAGCAGATCGCCGACATCAACCACCAGTTGTTAAATACCCAGGGCGCGAACGTCAATAGTTTGCTGGACGCAAGGGATTACGCCCTCGACCGCCTCAGCCGCCTTGTCAATATCCAGGTAAATATTGGTGCGAAGGGAACCGCGGACGTTTTCTTGGGGGGGAGTAGTGTTGCGCTGGTGGACGCGGCTGGCGCCTCGGTTTTGATGACCGATGTCATGAATGGGCATAACCCCGGTCTGACCGACATCAAAATCCAGACCTCTGAAGGCTCGATTTCCTACCAGGACATCTATAGTTGGATCACCGGCGGCCAATTGGCGGGTGAACTGCAGGCCCGGGATGTTACCTTGGAATACTACAAGACTCAAATTGACCAGGTGGCAACCTCTGTCATGAACGTAACCAACATCTTTCATTCTGCCGGTTACGCCGCAAACGGAGCCACCACCGGGGTGGCTTTTTTTACTGGCACGGGCGCGGCGGATATCAATGTCAATGCGGCCCTAGTCACAGACTCCACCCGGGCGTTGCTGGCCACTTCCAGTGTCCCCTTCACTGCCCCTGCGGTTGGAAACGGTCAAATTGCCCAATTTATTGGAAATATCCGGAATCTCCTCGCGAACAATTATGTACAAAGCCGTCCTGGAATTTCGGCCGGAGTAGTGGATCCGACGCAGCCCATCAACACCCAGCCCTTGAGCACGATCCCTTTCGCAGCGGGCAGCTTTACCGTGAATGGGGTTGCGGTCAATTGGAACAATACCCAGAGCATCGACACCATTTTGGCCGCCATTAACGCCGCGGATCCAAATGTACAGGCGGTTTTTAACCAGACCACAAGAACCTTTTATATGCTCTCGAACAATCCCATCAATATCGTCAACACCGCAGGAAATTTCACGCTTTGGGGAAATATCTCCAATGTCCTGGTGAGCACTATTCGAATGAACAACGGGTTTGCCCCGACTGATCCGAATGTTGTTTATGGTTTCCCCAATCCAGCCAATTCAGGGCTTAATTCACTCCCGAATTCCGCGGTCCCCCTGCCGAACGGGACCGGTAACCTCCAAGCCTTCCGGGTTACTCCCAGCTTGGGAGGTTCCTTCACCTTGGACGGAGTGACGATCAATTGGCAAAATACGGGAGCCAGCGCACCCAACAACCCTCCGGGGGCCATCCCGGGGGCCGATATCAACGAGAATCTTTTTTATATCGTCAACAACCTCATCAACTTGACGCCATTTCCGGGGACCACGATTACCGGCGTTTTCAACACGGGTTCCCAGACCCTGACCCTGTTCTCGCAAAACCAACCCCGGCCCATTACCATTGTGGACAACACCGGCAATTTCACGGTCTTCACTGGCTTGAACGGAAACACCCCCGTTGGAAACCTTTCCTCGGGTGTTTTGGGAAACATATCGAGCAATCTTTCCTCCCAGAAAATGGTTTTGGATCAATCCCAAGCGGCTCTTACCCAATTGAACAACGCCCAGGCCAATGTTGGGGCGGTGGCACTCAATTCGGGAGATCCCGGTGAACCCATTCAAGCCGAGCAGGAAGCGGCGGTGAAGTCCTTGATCGCTTTTAACGCCTCTTTGGAGGTGCTCCAGGTAATTGACCAAATGTACGCGGATTTGGTCTCGGTGGTAGGCGGCTCGCCGCCCAGCGGCTTTTTCCAGCAGAGGGCTTAACAAAGGGAATGAGGATGTTGTTTTGAAAAATGTGAATGAAATCTTAAATTCCGTCTTCAACACGCCAGCCGATAAGCCTGGTTTGTCGAAGGATAGCGGCACGGTTTCCCCTAAGGGTTCCCAATCGAACGGGAATTCCTTTGAGGATATTTTGTCGCAAGTGGCCTCTCAGGAAGCTGCTTCTGCCAGTGGGGATCAAACCGCTGCCTCCAACACAGCTACCACGCCCGATAACAATAGTTCGCAACCCTCCGAGACAGTCTCCCCCCCCCCGGCGTCTGGAATGGGGACCGTAACCTCCATTACAGAAACGGAAGTGGTTTTAACCGAACATGTTCACGTTGATAGCTTGGATCAATTGCAACAAGCCGAGAAATCCCTCGTGGCATTGGCGCAAGGGTTGGCACAGGTTCTTAACTCCCTTTCGGGCCTGCCTGCCTCGGATGCCGCCCAGGCCCAAAATGCCTTGGTGGCTTTGGGTGGGGGTGCCATCACCTCCGATGAGGCCAAGTCGCTGGTCGACAGTCTCCAAGCTTTGACTCAAAAGTATTCCCAAGGCCAAAACCCTCTCCAGTTGTCCGCGGATCAGCAAAACATCCTGCTGAGCCAGGTGATTCAACAAATGTTCCAAAATCAGCAGGCTGTATTTGGGACATTTATCAACGCCAATGCCGGAAATAGTTCCGCCGTTTCCGCCGTCGATCCGGGCAGTTTCTCCATGACGAGTGACATGTACCTACAAATGTCGTTCTCGGAAACCCAACTTTTCCAAACGGTCCAATCCAACACCCAAAGCTCCCAGGTCTTCATCAACCTAGAAAACTTCCAGATGTCGGCGTCTTTTATCCAACTTGGGGCGGGTGATTCCGGCAAGGCCACGTTCCAGCCTATTTCAATGCCCCGGATGGACGCCCTTATGCGGGCCCTGGATCAAGCTCTTTTGACCCCTGTTTCGCAACTGACGGTTTCCAATGAGGCTCTTCCATCAGGACAAGGCGCGCCAGTGCCCGCCTCTGACCAGGAAGCCCTTTCCCAGAACCTGAGAGACCTTGTCCAAACCCTGGTTCAAGCGGGCGCCAGCCAGGCTGTTTTGATCAACGTGTCCAACAACCAAAAGAACCTCAATGCCTCTGAAGCGGGACAAGCTCTGGTTCAAACCAACAATATGGATAACCAATTACAGTCCCTGGACGCGCCCTCTTTAGTCGCTCCGGTAACGGAAACAGGATCAAATTCCGGCCCCTCGAATTCGGAGGCCGGGTTCCTTTTCATGGAATCGGTCTCGGTCCAAGCGCTCGTCACGCAAGCAGAAGGTCAAACTTCCGCCGAAAACACAAATGCCATTTTGCCGGCGGCGTCCCCTGCTGTTTCTCGTGGGCTAAATTCTCAAGTCATCAATGCTCTAAATGATGTAGTGGCAAGGTTAAATGTTTTGAGTGCTCTTGAAACAAAGACAAGCGCTCAAACCGTAATGGGTCCCTTAAAACCCACAATGACCATGGATCAGTTGATGGCGCTCCTGAATAACCAGGCTCCTGTTTCTGACGTCGCTACTCCCACTACTCAAACTCTTGTCAACCAGACTCAAGTCGGGAACCAATTGATTTCCACCAGCCAGGTTGTTCAAAACGCCACAACCTTAACCCAATCCAATTCCACTTCTGATCAAACGCCTTCAATCGTCATTAAGCAAAACGTGGTAGAGTCTATCAGTGTCCTCCAGGCTCAAACTTCTCAAGCCACGACACAACCCTTGACTTTGAATTCGGCGGTTGAAACACCCGTCTCGATCCAGCCCCCGGCTGCTACCAGTGAGCCAAATTCGGGTGTGTCACCCGAAAGTGATCTTCGTTCGGTTACTTCGTTGCCCATTGACCAGACCATCACCATCACTTTATCCGACAACCAAATTTTGAACACAAACATACCGTATTCTGTGATTCCGGAGGCTGGAACTAACACGAAAGCAGCGGTTCAACCCGCGGTCAATTTCAACGCACCTCAACCCGGTTCGCCCGTTTCCAATACTATGCAGGAAGTCATTACTCCCGATTCAACCGATCCCCAAGTCAGGGTTTCAAACGCTGGTCCGGTTTCGACAACTCAAACAGACCCCGTGCCTGTCGCCACGACACCGACAACAACGGTGCCCGCTTCGACGGCGGGAAATGTTCCGGCCTCCATTATTGTCGGGGAAGCGGTGAAAGCTGTTCTCCAGGCCCCGATTGTTTTAACCCAAAATATTTTCTCGAATAATGTTCAACCGGTTTTGCCGACCCAGCCATTGGACGTTCAACCCATCACCCCCCAGGGTGTTACTCCGGTGGCCTCCGACATCACGCCAAACCTTAATTTGGGAATCTCCCTTGATTTGAACCAAAATGCGAAAAACAATCCCAATGATGTTCAAACTCCTTCCATTCCTCTGATCCCGATACAGGATTCGGGCAAAAAGGCCTCGAGTGATGCTATCGTGGGTCAAATTGCCGGGATGTTGGCTAATCCAGCCAGTTTAATCGTGGGCAAGGGCTCCGGTGACGAAACGGGGAATATCCAACAGGCTAAGAACGACGCCCAGAGCCAAAGAATTGACAGCGTTCAAGTGCTTAACCAGGTTACGGAGCAGATTTTGGCTCATGCCAACGAATCCCGAGCCGTATCCAGGCTGAGTTTCCAGCTCATTCCCGAAAGCCTTGGCCGGGTTACGGTGCAGATCGCCTTGGTGGATCAATCTATTTCAGCGCGCCTCATCGTTTCCAATCCCGAGGTCAAAGATACCCTTCAACATCACTTGGTGGAGTTAAAGACCTCCCTCAGCCAGGCGGGCCTCCAAATCGACCAGTTACAGGTGCAAGTAGGGGGGGGATCTTCCAACCTATTGGCCCAGTATTACCAATTCCAGCAGGAGGGTTATGGCAACCGGTTGCCTGCCGCCAATAGCCAGGCGGTCCTGGAGGACCTTAAAAACCTTGAAAATGAAGGGGTTTTAGGGCCTTCTTCGACCAGGAATGGCCTTGTGGATGTTTTAGTTTAAATAAGGCTTTTTTAACCAAAAAGCTAAAGTTTTTGAGGTATAACCCGTTAGAAATGTCGAAACTTCGAAGGGGAGGTGATTCAAGTGGTACCAGGAGTCGGTAGTGGTTCCAATTCGAATGCGCTGTCGCAGGTAGTGTCGAGTCAAAATTCCTTCATCTCACAGAATACGTTTTTAACGCTTCTGTTGACGCAGTTGAAGAATCAAGACCCGACTAACCCGCAGGACAGCAGCCAATTCGTTTCCCAACTGGCGTCTTTCTCCTCCTTGGAGCAAATCACCCAGTTGAACAAAACCATTAGTTCGGTTTTGGAGAATTCGGTGACTGGTTTGATTGGCCAAACCGTGACGGTGATGGATCAAAACGCGCCCAACGGTTATATCCAAGGACAAGTTACTGGCATTGTTTATTACCAGGATGGGCCGGCCGTTCACGTTAACGGCCAGGATTATCCTTTGAACGCCATTCAGAACGTCGGGACCGTGCAATAAGGTTTAATTCCCCCGTGAATGATTTATTTTCACGGGGAATAGGTAGGGACAAGTGGTCCAGCAAGTTAATTTTAATGATTCGGCTTTTAAGTCGGTCGAAACCGCCCAAACCCAGGCCCAACTGCAAGTTTTACAGCAGCAAGCCAACCGGGCGGCCGAGTCGGTTCAGCCCTTCGAGTCCGTCCTTCAAACGACGGTGGACCGGGGGGTGGGACTCAAGTTCTCCGCCCATGCGAAGGAAAGGCTGGCTTTAAGGAACATCGACCTTTCCTCGGAAGATGTGGCTCGTATGACGGACGCCGTGAACAAGGCGGCCGCTAAGGGAGCCCGGCAGTCCCTTTTGGTGATGGACAATCAGGCTTTTATTGTCAGCGTCACCAATCGGACAGTCATTACCGCCTTGGATGGGGGTAGCATGCGGGAAAACGTCTTTACCAATATTGATAGCGCGGTCATTGTTTAGGTTTTAGCTGGTTGGGGGTCTTGGATAGGCCCTCAAGTTTTTCAGGCAGGAGCCGTTAGAAGTGACATGCAGGACGGGCTGGACCTCTAAGAGGAAGCCCGAATGGGTGGATCGAACATCCGCTCAAATCTCAAGGAGGATGCAATGGGTATTCGTTCTATGTTCAGCGGAATTTCCGGGCTCCAAGCGCACAGCACTTGGCTGGATGTCATCGGAAATAACATCGCCAACACCAACACGGTGGCTTACAAGGCCAGCCGCGTGGAGTTCGCGGATCAAATCAGCCAGACCATCGGGGCGGCTCAGGGGGATGAGTTCCTTTCGGGCTTCGGCGGTGTCAACCCCGAGCAGGTGGGGTTGGGTACCCGCGTGGCTTCCATTCAAACCAATTTCAATGAAGGCCCGACGCTTAACACGGGTATCAACACCGACATGGCCATCATCGGAAATGGTTTCCTTATCGCCAAGAGCGGTTCGCAAACCTTCTACACCCGTCAGGGTAACCTAACCTTCGACAGCGAAGGGAACCTGGTGGACCAGAACGGCGGGCTTATCCAGGGCTGGACGGCGAAAGCCGAATTCAAGACCCGCACCATCAACTCGGTTTCGGCTGTTAACCCCAATGGCATGCTGGCCACCGACGCTTCCTTGGTGTTGGATAACACCAATGTCAGCTTGATCGGTAATATCCAGATCAAGCGTGACATGGTTCTGCCGCCCAAGGCGACCACCGTCATGCAGTTCAGCGGCAACCTTGATTCCTTCCAGACGGCCGTCAATAACGCCGACATGGGCGCCGCTGGCGCTGAAATTTTACCGTGGGCCCAGGTTGGGGGTCTGAATGCCGCCTACATGACTTGGCCCTTTGGATTGGCCAATGGCGGGCAGGCGATGCAACAGGTCGATAACCTGCAGGATCCCGCCTTGCAAGTCCAGGTTAACGAGGATCCGCAGCTGCAGTCTGAGGGACTTTCTACCCTCACGCAAGCTACGGTAGGCGAGCCCCTCCAGTTGGCGGGTGAGACCTTGGCTACGGCTCAAGGTAACGCCACCAACGCCTGGCAGCAACAGCCTCCCATTCCGCCCTCCCACGTCTCGACCGAAACGGTCTACGACTCCACGGGCAACCAGCGGACCATCACCATCCAGTTCTACCAGGTCAATGACCTGGGGCAGAACCCCAACGGTGGGGCGGGAATCAACACCCCTCCCATGAACCAGGCCGTTTATGCCTGGTACGCTTTCGATACCACGGGCGGAAAGCCGGTTTCCAACGCGACCTTGATCGGTGGAACGGGTATCATCGAGGGCGATCAGTCCCAGCCCACTGGCGCCGGACCAGGCTACGACCGCGGTTACGCGGGCGACCAGTTCTGGGGAGATTTCGTTTGGTTTAATACCGATGGCTCTTTGGGAAACATGGGCGCTGTGGATCAACAGGGATTGGAAGCTGGAACAGCTGGCGCTGGACAAGCCCGGCCGCATCTTTACCTGTCTCCCATCCAGGACGACCAGGGGCCCGCTCCTGTCGGGCCGATTCCCAGCCAAGGCGCCGATACCATGGACGTTGTGCTCGACTTTGGAACTCCGGGCATGTTGGGTGGACCGGGTGTTGCCAATCCGGGACGCCGGGATGGCCTTTATAGCGACGCGGAGGGAACCTATACCCTCATCAACGGTGTCAATACCTACGTCCCGAACAGCACGGCCTACGTCAAGGAACAGGACGGCTACACGGACGGCCAACTGTTAGGGGTCTCTTGGGACAACCTGGGAGATATCATCGGCCACTTCAACAATGGCCAGGACGTAGCCCTGGCCCAGGTGGCTATGGCTATGCCGAATAACCAAGAAGGCTTCGCCAAGGTTGGGGGCAACTATTACCAGACCACGGCGAACAGTGGACCCATGTTCGTGGGCCACGCAGGCCAGCTTGGAATCGGTACCACACAGGGAGACGCCTTGGAAGGCTCCAACGTGGATCTGACGGTGGAATTGTCCAACATGATCATCGCGCAACGCGGCTTCGAAGTGAACGCGCGTGTCATCGCGGTGACCAACTCCACCATGCAGACGACGGTCCAATTGGGCCAAGGTGGCTGAGGTTAATTAAAAATAACTGGCGGAGTTTCGCAAGAAACCCGGCTTGAAGGTAAAAGCGGCGCCCCGAAAGAGGCGCCGCTTTTTTATTTTCGAAGTCGATTAATAGTTAAACGGGTTTTCCCGGGAATTGTCCGCCTTTCCTTAAAAAACGCCAAACGCTAGGCTGGGGGTTGGGTTAAAATACGATAACATCCGGTAAAAGGAATTCGCTTTGAAGCGACGTTTATTGACATCATCTTTCTTTGTCGCCTTGACCTTCCTGCTTGGTTGCGGCAGTTCTCCTTCGGAGCCCGGTGGATCTTCTTGGATTAAGGTGAGCACTGCCCCCTGGCCACCCCGCCATTTCCTTTCGGGTACCGTTTTTAACAACTCCATGTGGGTCATTGGAGGCCTCAATTGCACCCCGGACGCTTCTGTTACCACCTATTTTGGGGACGTGTGGACCTCCGGGGATGGAGTCAATTGGACCCAAACCCTTTCTACGGCAAGCTCACCCTTTGGAATCCGCTACGGGCACCGTGTTTTATCCCTCAACGGCAAGATGTACCTCATTGGCGGGAATAGCGGCGCTCCCAAAAATGACGTATGGTCTTCCACTGATGGCGTGAATTGGACCAATATCCTTCCCAATTCTTTTTCCCCGGGGCCTAACCAATTTACGGCTCGAATGGATTTCGGAGCTGAAGTGTTCAATAATCTCCTGTGGGTCATCGGGGGATTTCCCGACACGAATGACGTTTGGAACTCCCCGGATGGAATAACTTGGACAAAGGTCTTGGCGAATGGGAACGCGACCCCCACCCATTTTCACAAGCGGTGGGGGCAGTCTACCGCCGTGTTAAACAACAAACTCTACGTTATCGGCGGTGCCAGCGGAGGCCCGCCAGCCACTGCGTCCTCGGAGGGCTATCAGGATGTTTGGAGCTCACCAGATGGAATTACCTGGACACAGGTTTACCCTGGTAGCAGCTTTGGGGCGCTTTATTACCACCAATCCGTTGTTAACAACAATAAAATCTGGCTGACCTGCGGATGGGGGTGGCCACTTTGGGGAGCTCGGGATTGGGTCGGAAGTAGTCCGGACGGGGCGAATTGGACCTTTTACCCCAAACCACCCTTTCCCGCCCGTTTTTACCATCTCAGCCTGTCATTCAATGGAGCCGTTTGGATCATGGGAGGGATGGGAGCGGACAACCCTCCGGGAACCAGAGTTTTCTTCAATGATGTTTGGGAATCCCAATGATTCGAAAGAATGTTGGGGTTTTCGATGAGGCCTGTTTCAAGACCAACGTTGGATTATGGTAAGATTGAACAAGCGGGAAGGACTAGGAATATGATTGCGGTTACCCGTCTTAATGGGCAGGAAGTTTATGTTAACGCCGATTTAGTCCTTTTCTTGGAAAGTTCGCCGGAAACGATTTTAACCCTGCAAAACGGAAAAAAAATCACCGTCAAAGATTCCATACCCCAGGTGATCGACAAAATCGTGGCGTTTAAGTCCCGCTGTTATCC
>Ga0335069_10010895_pt1 | contig 12862 bp, 12 predicted proteins | sample Lox_Sample_11_FD_206714 | JGI IMG/M metagenome (GOLD analysis project Ga0335069, IMG submission 206714) | Soil microbial communities from Loxahatchee National Wildlife Refuge, Florida, United States - Lox_Sample_1.1 | ecosystem: Environmental > Terrestrial > Soil > Wetlands | place: USA... | reverse complement strand
CGCGTTCGGCGGCTTCCTGCGCGAACGGCGGCGCTTCGACGCCACCGTGGACCGCGAAATGGAGGCGCGGCGCCGCAGCCTGTTCTATCTCGAAAAGCTGCGCATCTTTCACGCCGTGGTGACGGTCCTTCTCGCGCTCGGCCTGCTCGCCTGGGCGCTCATCCTCTGGCAGCAGGGCGCGGCGACGACAGGCGACGTCGTGCTCGCCTGTACGCTTGCGATCTCAGTGCTCAGCGCCACCCGCGACCTCGCCGTGGCGCTGGTCGACATCACCCAGCATATCGCGCGCCTCTCCGAAGCGGTGGCGACGCTCTTGGTGCCGCACGATCTGCGCGATCATCCCCAGGCCGAGCCGCTGATCCGCCGCGGCGCCAGCGTCAAATTCGAGAATGTCGATTTCCGCTATGCCGACGGCCAGCGGATTTTCGAGAATTTCAGCCTGAATTTCAGACCGGGCGAGCGTGTCGGCCTGGTCGGCCATTCGGGCGGCGGCAAGTCGACGCTGTTTGCGCTGCTGCAGCGCTTCTATGACCTGCAGGCCGGCCGCATCCTGCTCGACGGCCAGGACATCGCGCTGGTGACGCAGGAGAGCCTGCGCGAGGCCATCGGCGTCGTGCCGCAGGACATTTCGATGTTCCATCGCAGCGTGATGGAGAACATCCGCTATGGCCGGCCGGATGCGAGCGACGAAGAGGTGCTGGAAGCCGCCTTTGCCGCACGCTGCGACTTCATCGAAGATTTGCCGCTCGGCATGCGCACGATCGTCGGCGAGCGCGGCGTCAGACTGTCGGGCGGCCAGCGGCAGCGCATCGCCATTGCGCGCGCCTTCCTCAAAGACGCGCCGCTCCTGCTGCTCGACGAGGCGACCTCCGCGCTCGACGGCGAATCCGAGGAGGCCATCCGCCAGGCGTTGGGCCAGCTGATGAAAGGCCGCACCGTCATCGCCATCGCGCATCGGCTGTCGACTGTGCGTAATTTCGATCGCATCGTCGTGCTGCAGACCGGTCAGGTCGTGCAGGACGGCCCGCCGAACATTCTGGTCCGCAACGAGGGCGTTTACCGCGAGCTGGTGCAGCGGGAGATGGACCGCCTTGCCCAGCAGGCGGCGTAAGGCGAAACGCCGGATTCCTTAAGTATCTGCCGGAAAATTTGTTTCTTCCGGTCGTACGCATGAAGGCGGATTCATTCGCCGCAAGCGGCCGCGCGCGACCAAGACTCTCTTATTTTGTCGGGCCGGATTGACGCCGCGCGGCGAGATGCTGAGATCAGCGCAACGAGCCGCGCGCGGAGGAGTTTGCGCCCGGCAGCCGTCAAGGACATCGCCGCCATGGCAACCTATGCCGCGAAGGAATCGCTTCTCACGCAACAGGCGCCATCCGACCTGCGCTCGGAATTGCTGTATCCCGATCTGCACGGCGCCCTGCCCGAAATGGCCCGCGGCGCAAGGCTTGACGAATTGCAGCCGGCCGAAAAGAAGCTGATCGGCTTTAGCTTCGGCATCGGCCTGGTCCTGCTGGCCGCCCTTGTCATCGTCAATCACGTGTTCTAACGCCGCCAGGCCTCGCGTTATCGATCCGGAAACCGCGTTGCACACGCACGAATGCGGTGCGGTGCCCATGTTAACCTTTCGTTAATCATCCAGGTTCGTAATCGTCACAGCGGAGCATGATCACGCTCCACGAAATCTGCGACGGATGACGTTCCATGTTTGAAGTCACAGGCTACGACTATCCCGATGTGTATGTGAAGTGCCGACGCACCGCGGAGACCTATCATTTCGAGATCGGCAGCGACGGTTCCCTCACCCACAAAGAAGCGCGCTACGACCAAGACGCCGCGCGCCGCACGGCAATGGCTTTCCTCGATCGGATCCGGACAACGCCGCAAACCGCTGCGTGACAAGCGGCCTGCGCATCGCGTCGATTTGACCGAGCTGTGTTTGCTATGGCGGCACATGCCGCCGGCATGGGGGAAGCGGGGCGCGCGCCCGGATGTACGGCGGCGCCTCGCCGCCTCCCCGCAAGGCCCTGCACTCAGTGCGTTTCGGCCGCGGGCGTAACTTGAACCGTCAAGGTCGGCGCGATCCGGTCCCACATATGGCCGAGGATGCGCTTCCAGCTCTCGCAATAGACGCTCGGATTGTCGAAACGGCGCTCGGTCGACCAGCGCTGCGCCAGGTGACCGCCGCCGCAGGCATCAAGGAACTCGCATTTCCGGCAGGTTTCGCAATGATGCGTCGAGGCCGCGTAGGCTTCCTCCCAAACCGGATCGTTGTGCACGTCCTTGATGGCATTGCTGCTGACATGGGTCTTGGTCGCCGTCGAGCCGTCGCCGGCGATGCGCAGCACGTCGAGCGGCTCGAGCGAGCCGTCGGGCATCAGCGTGATCGTGTCGATCGGGCCGAGCCCGATCGTGTCTGACAGCGACAATTGTCCGACCAGGCCGCGGATCATGGCATCGAGCGTGTCGATATTGACGCCAAGCGCGGCATATTTGTCGAACCAGACATCGAACAGCCGGATGAAATAATCGTCGATCGGCGGCGGATTGTCGGCATGCGTCGCGTCGGGCGGCAGGATGTCGAATTGCTTGTAGCCGAGTTCATTGACGACGAAGTCCAACACCTTTTCGGGATCGGTACCGGGATTGCACACCGAGATCAGCCCCGGATCCAATCCGGCCGCGCGCAGCAGCGCCAATCCCTCCAGCGTGTGCGCCAGGGTGCCTTTGCCCTTGAAGTCGACACGAAACCTGTCGTTGATCTCGGCCGGGCCATCGAGGCTGACAGTGACGCTGACGTCATGTTCCTTGAACAGCCTGATCCATTCGTCGTCGACCAGAATGGCGTTGGTGGTGACGCCGCGCTTGATCATGCAGCCGGTGCGAACCTCGACCGCACGCAGCTTTTTCAGGAACGCGTCGAAGCGGCGCTTGGGAAACAGCAGCGGCTCGCCGCCGTGAAACACCAGGAGGAAAATCGGCAAATCGAATTCGCGGATGTGATCTTCGAGACGCTGGCAGAACGCATCCTCGGCCTCGGGCGTGAGCACCGCGGGCTTGGCGTAAACCATCGCGTCGCGAAACCAATAGCAATAGGTACACTTGATATTGCAGCGCGCGGCGAGCTTGACCAGAACGAAGGTGAAAGGACGGTCCGCCAGCGGCGAGGTCGAAAAGCGGCGCATCGTGCCTTCCGATGTGACGCCGGCAATATCGGTCGATGTCATGCTCGCCTCTTTGGCTTGCTCACCGGCTCGCTTGTTGCGCCGGCCCTATGCGCTCGCCCCGCATGTGCAGCCGCGGATCACCGCAATACTCCGCTTCACGCCATATTATTGTGCACTTGGCCGATGCGGCCAAGAACGTTGAAGTGCAAAAAGCGCCCGATTTGACGCGGGCGCTTCGCTTCGTTGTGCGTCGTGGCGAAGCTCAGGCCTCGCCGGCGCCGATCACCAGCGGCGATACCACCGATTGAAGAAGCGGCGGAAGTAGCGGCGGAACCAGGCCAGCTGCTGCATCTTGTCGTCGGTCGCGGCTTGGCCGGTTTCCGAGCCGCTCTGGATGATCGAGGCGAGCGCCGGATTGTTCGACTTCACCACCACATTGGCGTCGGGCGCAGTGGCCGCGTGCGCGCCGGTCATGCCCAGCACGAAGGCCGCGCCAAATCCGAGGCCAAGTCCTTTCAGGCGATTGGCGAGAGCGCCGCGCGACAGGCGGCCTTCGTGCAATTCATTGGTAATCTGGGCAACTTCATTGACGTCCAATTTGCTGGAACCGTCGCTCATCTCTGCCTCCTGCTGCATTTCCTTCGAATCACGCGCCCCCGGATGGCCGCCGAACACGCTATACTTTTCGCCATGACGCAGAAATGACGCTTTGGCCATCTGAGTCGGTACTTTGCGGTTTCGACGACCTATTCGTCAAGCAGCACTCTGCGCATCGTCGGCAAGCCGTTACCGCGCATCGCGCAATTGCGCAGAATTGCATAAGGCGATCGACTCTTTTGCGCGGCTCGCGAGATGGCTGGTCGAAGCGCGACCCTTGCATGTCCGCGCACGTGTGCGCTCGCAACGCTTGGTCAGGATTAAGTCGCGACGATATTTGCGCGGCGACAGCGGCGCGAGATAACTGCGCGAGAACACACAGCAGCCTTCCGCCACGCCTCGCCGCCGCCGCAATGCGTGGCCTAAATCGCGGCCCAGATGTAGCGAGAGGGTGTGGCCCCGAACTACTCGTCGGGGATGGCGCTAGGTCCGGGGCCACGGGCACGCACGGCCGCAGGGGACCACAGCCCGGCGCGCCGGAGGGATAACTTTTCCGCCGCCACAATGTTCGGCCCGCAAACCGCAACTGGAAGAAGTTGCGGCATCCGGTTCCCGTGAAACCTTCGCCGGCCGCAAAATACAAAGGGCCCCGAAACGGGGCCCTTTTTGCATTTTGGTTGCGGGGGTAGGATTTGAACCTACGACCTTCAGGTTATGAGCCTGACGAGCTACCGGGCTGCTCCACCCCGCGCCAAACTTTTGATTTTTCGTAGGTTCATGTAGCAAGGGCCCTGGCATAAGGGAAGTGCAGACGGGCGCTATTTTTCGTCATAATGTCATAAACTAGCCCATCGAAACGACATGCACGGCCCCGTAGAAGCGCTTATGGCCGAAAAACACGCCCTGCAACCCAAAGCGGCGATCGGGCCGGCTTTGCGCGCGGTTGCGGCCGGCATTCTGGTCGAGGCGCGGGTGGCCATTTCCGACCCCGAGCGCACCAATGAGGCGGCCGTTCACCATTTCCGCCGCGCCATGAAGGAATGGCGGGCGCTGATGCGGCTTCTGGCCCCGTTCATAGCGGACGCGACCCGATGGCGGCACGAAGCGCGCGACCATGCCCGCACTCTGGCCCAGGCCCGCGACGGTGCCGCGGCGCTGAACGCCTTCGACGGCCTTCTTGACAAGGGTAATCTCGTTCTGTCGAAGCGAACGAGCGACACCATCCGCGCCCGGCTCGAAGCGTTGCGCGCCGGCGAAGAGCGCACCGGCCTGACCCCGATGCTGCGCGACGCCATCATCGCCTGGCTCGATGTCGCGGCCTCCGCAACTGAAATGTGGCCGCTCGACGCGCTCGAATTCGCCGCCGTCGCCGAACAGCTCGCCAAGAGTTATCGCAGCGCGCGCAACCAGATTCCGGCGGATTGGACCACGGCGCCCGGCGAGGATCTGCACACGCTGCGCCAGCGCGTCGTTACTTTGCGCTATCAGATGGAACTGGTCGAGCCGCTGTGGCCGCCCTTCGGCAAGATGTGGATCGGCGAAGCCGAACGCATCCGCGGCCGGCTCGGCCAATGCCAAGACATCGAAGTGCTGACGAAGCTCACCGCCCCGCATCAGATCCTGGCGCATTGGCGCTCGCGGCTGACACCCGCCTGTGCCGAGCGCACCGCGCAGCTCGCGCAGCGCGCCGCCCGCATCGCCGCCCGCCTTTTCGCCGAAAGGCCCAAGGCGTTTCGCCAGCGCCTCGAGGCGCTGTGGGAGCAGTGACGAGCGCCTAGATTCCTGCTTGCGGCTATGCGTACATATCGAGAAGCCGCTCGATCGCGCCGTTGATACGCGCGAGATAGGCCAGCGGATATTGCGCCCCGAACAAGAGCTGCAGCCCGATGCGATTGATCGCCTGTGACGCGCAGGTGGGGCGCGTCGAATTTTTGCGTCAGGCACGACTGCAAATGCTGAACGAGGAGATCACGGCGCACCGGATTGACCTCAAGTCTGCGGCGGCGCGGCGGCAGCGCCGTTCGTGCTCATGCCCAGATAAATCTCCTGCACATGCGGATCGCGCTCGAGTTCCGCAGCCGGGCCTTCGAGCGCGATGCGGCCGGTCTGCAGCACATAAGCATAGTCGGCGATGCCGAGCGCCAGCGGGATCGACTGTTCGGCGAGCAGCAGCGTCAATCCTTGGCGATGCAATTCGCCGAGCGTGTCGTAGAGCTGCTCGACCACGGCCGGCGCGAGCCCGAGACTCGGCTCGTCGAGCATGAGCAGGCGCGGCTCGCTCATCAGTGCGCGGCCGAGCGCCAGCATCTGCCGTTCGCCGCCGGACAGCGTGCCGGCGGCTTGCCGCCGCCGTTCGGCAAGCCGCGGGAACAGCGCATAGACGCGCTCGAACAGCGCGTTGAGCCGGGCACGATCGGCCAGCGCGGTGGCGCCGAGCCGCAGGTTCTGCTCGACGGTCTGCGAGACAAAAAGCCGCCAGCCTTCCGGCGACAGCGCCAGCCCCTTGCTGACGATGGCGAAAGCCGGCTGGCCGAAAATGCTTTCGCCGCGCCATTGGATGCCGCCGCGCGCGGGCCGCACCAGGCCGGCAATGGTATTGAGCGTCGTCGTCTTGCCGGCGCCGTTCGAGCCGAGCAGCGCCACCACCTGCCCGGCCTCGACGGCGAGCGAAATATCGGCCACGCCGACCAGATCGCCGTAACGCACTTCGAGATGCTCGACCTTCAGCTCCGGCATGGTCATGATTCCGCCGGCCGCCGATGCCGGCGGCCGAGATAGGCTTCGATCACCGCATCTTCGCGCACCACCTGCTCCGGCGTGCCGCTGGCGATGACATGGCCCTGATTGAACACCAGCACGCGCTTGGTCAGCGTCATGATCACTTCCATGATGTGCTCGACAATGACGATGGTGATACCCATGGCATGGATGCGGCGCACCAGCGCGATCGCCTCGCGCAATTCGGTCGGCGTCAGTCCGGCGAGCGATTCATCGAGCAGCAGGAGCCGCGGCTCGGTCGCCAGCACGCGCGCGATTTCGAGCCGCTTGCGCCCCGGCGTGCCGAGCGAGCGCGCCGGCTGCTCGGCGCGTAGCCCGGTCAGTTCGACGATGCGCAGCGCCCGCTCGCGCGCATCATTGCGATGCGGATGGCGCAGAAACGCGCCCACCATCACGTTGTGCAGGACGTTCATATCCTCGAACGTGGTCGGCACCTGAAAGGTACGGCCGATGCCGAGCCGGGCGCGCAATTCCGGCGGTGCGAAGGTCACGTCCTTGCCGGCGAATGAAATCGCGCCGGTCGAGGGCATGGTCTCGCCGGCGAGACAATTGAAGAAGATCGACTTGCCGGCGCCGTTTGGCCCGATCAGGCCGATGATCTCGCCCTCGTCGACCGCAAGATCGGCGCCTGCGACCGCGCGAAAATCGCCAAAAGCCTTCGACACGTTTTTGGCATCAAGCAGCATGTAGGCGTTTCCGCAAAACCGGCGCGACGCGGTGCCAGAGATCGAGCAGCCCGCCCGGCTCGAAACGGGCGATCAGCACAATGATGCCGCCGTAGATAATGTAAGTGAGGCCCGAGCCGCCGCCGCCAAACCAGCTATTGGTCGCGGTCTGCAGCGGGATCAGGATCACGGCGCCGAGCAGCGGCCCGAACAGCGTGCCGGCGCCGCCAAGCGCGGCGACGATCACCATCTGCACCGAAACCAGAATGCCGAAGCCGGAATCCGGATCGATGAAGCCGGTCTTGATCGCATAGAGCGAACCCGCGACCGAGGTGAAGGCCGCCGATAGCGTGAGCGCCTGCATCTTGGTCCGCCGCACCGGCACGCCGAGGCTCTTGGCCGCGCGTTCGCTCGCCTTGATCGCGCGCAGGTAAAAGCCGAAGCGGCGGCGTTCCAACAGCGCCGTCGTCACCAGCACGACCGCCAGCACGGCAAGGAAGATGTAGTAGTACGGCAGCTCGCTGCGGAAGGTGAGATCCCAGACGCTGCGCGCCGTCGCCGGCCCTTGCAGGCCGATGGCGGCGCCGACGAAGTCCCAGGTGCCGGTGAAAATGTGAATGAGCTCGGCGACTGCGATGGTCGCCATGCTGAAATAATGTCCGGTCAGGCGGAAGGTCGGCAGGCCGATGACCAGCGCGAGCGCGACGCTGAGCGCGATGCCGGCCGGAATGCCCGCCACCGGCGGCCAGCCCCAGAGATTATAGAAGAGCAGCGGCAGATAGGCGCCGAGCCCGAAGAACATGCTGTGGCCGACGGACACCTGCCCGGCATAGCCGCCGACAATGTTCCAGGCCGAAGCAGAGATCGCCGCGAGCAGAAGCGTCACCCCGATATCGCGATAGAACGCGCCCGGCAGGACCAGCGGATAGATGATCAGCGCCACCGCGAGCAAACAAAGTCCCAAACGCGGAGAAAGATATCGGGAGAGCATGTTCACGCTTTCCCCATCAGGACTTCCCCATCAAGCCTTGCGGCCGGAACCAGAGCAGCGCCACGAACAGGCCGTAGACGACGATGTCTTTGTAGATGGCGCCGAGCCAGAACGCCGACATCGCCTGAATGAGTCCGATGATCAGGCCGGCATAGAGCGAGCCGATCACGCTGCCGAAGCCGCCGAGCGCGACCACGACAAAGGCAATCAGCCCAAAGGTCTCGCCGACCGAGGGCGACCACGGATAGGCGGTTGCGAGCAGCGCGCCGGCAATGCCGGCGGCGCCTGCCGACAGACCCCAGGCCAGCGCCTGCATGCGGTCGGGCCTGATCCCCATGAGCATGGCGGCGGCGCGATCTTCCGCCACGGCCAAAAGCGTCGAGCCGACCGTGGTGTGGGTGAGCAGCAGATGCAGCCCAAGCGTCAGTGCGATCGCCACGGCGCCGGCGACGAGCTGCGCCAGCGGCAGGAACACGCCGCCGACATTGACGGTGCCGGACAGCGCATTGGGCGGCAGCGTCACGAAATTCGCCGAGAAGATGAAGAACGCGCTGTAGCGCAACAGCAGCGCCAATCCGAAGGTGGAAAGGATCTGCGACAGCATCGGGCCGCGGATCACGTGCCGGATCAGCGACGAATAAATGCCGATGCCGAGCACGAACAGCGCCAGTGCCGCGGCCAGCGAAAACACCGGCGGCCCGCCGTGCAGCCACATCACGGCGAGAAACGCCACATACATGCCGAGCATGACGAATTCGCCGTGGGCGAAATTGATGAAATTCATCATGCCCCAGATCAGCGTGAGGCCTGACGAAAACAGCGCGTAGATGGCGCCGAGCAGCAAGCCGCCCGCGATCACCTGGACAATGACCATGAACGCGCCAGCCTCCCCCAGTGACGCTTTTTCTTGGAGCGCGTCCCCCACCGGCCGATCCAGTCTGCCACCAGAGCATGATCCCGAAAAGCCTGCCCTCGGACCCGATCCGAGGGCGGAAGCCGGTTTTCGGATAGGATCATGCTCAAATAAGATCGGCCACGGTCAGGAAAAGCCAGAACGGCGCCTGCGGCATCAGCCCGCCGTGATGCCGAGTTCCTTGATGGTCTTGCTCCATTTCGCCGCGTCGCGCGCCGTCAGTGCGCCGAGTTCCTCGGGCGTCGCTTTCGCCACTTCGACGGCGATGCCCGCCATTTTCTCTTTGACGTCGGGAAGAAACAGGATGCGGCTGATCTCGGCATTGAGCTTGTCGACGATCGGCTTGGGCATGCCGGCCGGTCCGAACGCGCCGTACCAGACCGCCATCTCATAGCCCGGAACGGTTTCGCCGACGGTCGGCACATCGGGCAGCAGCGGCGAGCGCTTGCCTTCGGTCACCGCCAACAGCCGCAGCGCGCCGGATTTCACATGCGGCAAAGCTTGCGTGCCCGCAGTGAAGAACAGCTGGCACTCGCCGGCGACAGTCGCGGCGACCGCGGGAGCGCCGCCGCGATAAGGCACGTGCACCATTTGCACGCCAGTCATCTTTTCAAACAGCGCCCCGCACAGATGATTGGTCGAGCCGGCACCGGCCGAGGCATAGTTGATCCGGCCCGGATTGGCTTTGGCGTAGGCGATGACCTCGCTCACCGTCTTCGCCGGCACCGAGGGATGAACGACCATCACGTTGGTCACATAGGCGAGGAGCGCAATCGGCGAGAAATCCTTCACGCCGTCGAACGGCATCGACGCAAACAGCGTCTGGTTCATGGTGTGCACGCTCATGGTGTTGAACAGGAACGTGTAGCCGTCGGGCGCCGCGCGCGCGACGATCGCGGTGCCGATATTGCCGGACGCGCCGTCGCGGTTCTCGACCACGACCGGCTGGCCGAACGACTGCTGCAGGTTGCCGGCGACGACCCGCGCCAGAATGTCGGTCGAGCCGCCGGGCGCGAACGGTACGATCAGCGCGATATTATGCGTGGGATAGTTCGCCGCGTCGTCCGCCAGGCTCGGGCGCCATGCAGTGCTTGCGGCCAATCCGCCAAGCCCTGCCACAACGGCTCTCCGCGTCGAAGCAATCATCACGCTGTCTCCAATATCGCCGGCAAATTTTTTTGCAGACGCCAGTCTGTCAGATCGGTCGCCGAGGCGTAAAGCCCGAAACAAACCGCGCCGCGACCTTCCGCCGCCGGCCGCGTTCAGGAATTGCCGGTGAGCAGGACCGGGATCAGGAACGCGGCAAGCAACAGGCCGGTCTGTTCGTCTTCGTGCCGATACCAGCCGGCCTGGTGCAGAAGATTCATCGTGCCAAGACAGCGTCCGTCGAACACCACGGGGATGTTGAGCACCGATCCCAATCCCAGTCGCAGGATGGTGGCGTGGTCGTCGAAGGCGGATCGGATGTCATCGGCTTCGGCGCCGCGAAAGACCTTCATGTCGCCGAGCACGTGGCCGGCCCAGGCGGTGTCCTTCTTTTTCTTGCGGCCGCCCGCCGGATAGGCCGACGGCAGATTGCTGTAGATGCGCTCGACCTCGGACTGCGCGCCGTGAAAGCGCATGACCGTGAACAGCCGATGGCCGATCACTTCGCCGCTCACTGTGTCGAGCGTCTGGCAGATGCGCAGCGGCTGTTCCGGCGAGCGCAGGGCGGCAGCGAGCAAACCGAGATTTTCCGCCGTGAGGTCCCGGCGCGCAGGGGCGTCTATCGACATGCGGGCGGGTCCTTCAAGCGACGGCGTGCGGGGTTCCGCAGTTTGGTTCCCGGCTCCGGGGTCCCCTGCGGCTTTTTTCCGGGAGGCACTATCATGCAAAATTTGCAAAATTGACTTAGGCGTTGCGCTGAAATTAGATAGGCAGGCTCCGTCGGTCCACTCAAGTGCTTGAAATAAAAGGCAAACAGGTGATTCCACCGATCTGGTTGCAGAAGTATTCTAGCCGCAATGGCTTGTGTCTGGCCCTGTTGGCCTTGTTCGGCGTCGCTTGTATGGGCGTTGCCGGCGCGCAGGCGCAGTCCCTGGTGGGCCCGCCCGCACAAGTGCGACCGGCGCACCCCCCGCAACAAGCCGCCGCACCGCAGTCCCACGCGCAGCAACCGCATGCCGACCAGCCGCATGGGCCGCACGCCCACGTCTATCTGTTGCGCGGCCTGTTCAACGTGTTCTCGCTCGGCATGGACACGCTCGCCGAAGAGCTCAGCAAACGCGGCGTGCAGACCTCGGTCAACAATTACGCCGATTGGTCCGCGCTCGCCGAGCAGGCCGCGGCGCGATACAAAGCCGGCACCGAAAATCCCATCATTCTGATCGGCCATTCGCTTGGCGCCGACGCGGTCATGGACATGGCCGCCGCGCTGGGGCGCAGAGACGTTCCGGTGGCGCTCGTCATTCCCTTCGACGGCACCAAGACGTTATACGCGCCGGCCAATGTGGCACGCGTCGTCAATCTGACCCAGCGCAACTATGCCTATGCGCGTGGTGGTGCAGGCTTCCACGGCTCGCTCGCCAATGTCGACGTCAGCTTCGACAAGGGGATCGATCACATCAATATCGACAAGGCCGCGCGCACGCATGCCCGCGCCATCAGCGAAGTGCTGGCCGTGGTCGGACATCCAAGCCCGCCGCCAAAAGGTGAGGCCGCGCCCATGGCGGCAAAGCCCGCATCTCCCGAGCCCGCAGCCGAGCCCGCATCGTCCGCGCCGATACCGGCTGAAGAAGGCGCGAGGTCCTCTCCGCCACCCGCAACAGCGGGTCCGACAATAGCCGCGCCGGAAGCGGCTCCCGCCGCGCGCCCTTCACCAGCACCGGCTCCGCCGCGATCAGAATCCGCTTCGCCTTCGGCGCAAGACATCAGAACCGGTAGCCTGCCGCAGAACGCAGCGCCGGCAGTCACGCCGCAACCTGCGCCGACCGCAAAGCCGGCCAAGCCGACCGCGCATTCGATCGAAAATTGATTTCAGGCGCGATCGAGCTCGGCAGCGACGCGCGCGATTGCCGAATCCCAGTCGTCGGGCTTCGGCTGCCGGAACAGGCGCGCGCTCGGATACCAAGGCGTGGCGTCGCCGGTGAGCGTCCAACGCCAATCCGGCGCAAAGGGCACCAGCACAAAGACCGGCCGTCCCATGGCGCCGGCGAGATGCGCCGCTGCGGTGTCGACGGTGATGACGAGATCGCACAGCGCCAGCACCGCCGCGGTATCGGCAAAATCCTCGAGCTCATGGCCGATCGGGGTGATGCGGCTTGCAGCGAGCGTTTGCGCATCCGCGTCGCGCAGATCGCGCTGAATGCTGATGAAGCTTGCCCTGCTGTTCTCGAATAACGGCGCGAGGCGTTGCAGCGCGATCGAGCGGTTGCGGTCATTGTCATGGTTCGGATTGCCCGACCAGGCGAGCGCGATGCGCGGCTGTGGCAGCGCGCCAAGCTCCGCCGACCATTTGGCGAGCCGCGCTCCATCGGCCGTCACATAAGGAATGTGCGCCGGCACTGTCGCGGGCTCCGTCTTGAGCGCGAGCGGCAGGCTGCCAAGCGGGCAATGCACGTCAAAAGGCGGCGCGGCCTCGCCGCGTGCAATGACGGTTGGCCTGCCATCGAGCCGCGCCATCAGCGCCTGCAATTCCGGCTGCACTTCGAGCACGACCTTGGCGCCGGACGCGGCCAGCATCGGCACATAGCGCGCGAACTGGATCGTGTCG
>Ga0335069_10010894_pt1 | contig 12863 bp, 10 predicted proteins | sample Lox_Sample_11_FD_206714 | JGI IMG/M metagenome (GOLD analysis project Ga0335069, IMG submission 206714) | Soil microbial communities from Loxahatchee National Wildlife Refuge, Florida, United States - Lox_Sample_1.1 | ecosystem: Environmental > Terrestrial > Soil > Wetlands | place: USA... | reverse complement strand
CGACCTCGGCGCGGTGGGTAAAGTCGCCTTCAGACGCCGCGGCCACGACCGTGAGCATCGTGCGGATTTCGCTCTGCAAGCGGCGGCTGTCTTCTTCGGCTTGGACAAGGGCATCGACGCGTTCGTCGAGCATTTGATTGAAGCCGCTGGCCAACACGCCGAGTTCGTTGCGAGCGCCGACCTGCGCGCGGGCGCGGAAGTTGCCCTGCTGGATTTCTTGCATGGTGCTGGCCAAATTGCGGACCGGACGCGAGAGGAACGACGCGAAGGTCAATGCCACCACCACGAACAAGCCGATCAATCCACCGGCAACCCACATCGTCTGATTGCGCAACCGCAGCACCGGCGAGAGCGCTTCGGCTTCGCTCATTTCGGCCACCACGCTCCACTTGAGGCCGCGGAGTTCTTCCAACCAACCGGATGCGCCGAGCACGGTGATGTCGCGGTAGCTCACGTAGCGTCCGGTGTACTCGGGGGTGTCGATGGCTTGGGTGACCGCCTCGGACTCGACCTTTTGGTTGAGGATGGTCGTGCCCGCCGCCGCCACGGCCGGATTGCCTTCCTTCAATTCGTCGAGATAGCGGGAGTCGTTGCGCATGAAGCCGTCGTTGGCGCCGCGACCAAAAAGATAAGTCTCGCCGGTGGCACCGAGGCCGACCTCTTCCCACTGTTTGTCAGCGGTCATGATGCTGTTGATGCGATCGATCGGGAGTTGCACGATCAGCACGCCGGTCTTTTGGCCGCGTTCGAACACCGGCGACGCGGCAAAGGCGGCCGGTTTGCCGTGGAGAGGGGCATAGGCCGCGAAGTCTTGCAGCAGGTAGTCGCCCTCGCGCGATTCGGCCTGCACGCGGCGGAAGAGCTTGCCGACGGTGGTGTCGGCGTAGGGGCCCTGGAGCATGCTGGTTTGAAATTCCGGCCCCTTGCCGACGGTGTAGACCACCCGACCGGTGGTCGCATCCACGAGATACAGATCTTGGAAGCCGAACTTCTCGACCATGGTGCGATACAAGGGGTGCCACACCTTGTGGTAGCCGGTGTATTGGCTACCTTCGCTCCCCTCGTCGAACAGGTACTTCTTGCCTGGCGGGTTGGGGTTGTCGGCAATGTAGGTGGCCTGCAGCCAAACGGCGGAGCGTTCGGGTAGCAACAGGCTACGCAGTTGGATCTTTTTCTCCGCGAGCTCCTTCTTGTAGTAGGTTTCGAGGAAGCTCTTCAGACTCTCCATGCGCGGCCGCATCTGCTCACTCGCGGTCACCGGATCGTTGTCGAGCGCGGTAGTGGCGTTGTTGAACTGCTTCAGCGCAAGGACGGTGCTGGGGTCGCGCGCGAGCATGATCACTTCGTTCTCGATCGAACGGAAGTAGCGCGTGATCTCGCGCTTTTTGTTGTCGCGCACCGACTGCAACTGCCGCAACGCCTGATCGCGGAGCGAGTCGGACGCCACGCGATAGCCGACGGCGCCGACCGCTGCGATCGCGAGGACGGCGAGCGGCACGAATGCGAGGATCAGTTGCCAGCGGATCGCTAGCCTGAATCCGCGTCGAGCGCCGGGAGTTGTGTTATCGGCCATGGTGGACCTCCTATTCGTTACTCTGCGTAGTGACACCGGCCGCCGAAGCGGCGGCGTCGCGGTACCAATGCGGGCGTTGCTGAAATCGCGTGTTGACCGAGTCGACCGCTGCCGCGATCAACTGGTCGGCATCGAGGACGGTCACGACAGCGGTAGCCGCCGACCAGATGCCGCGCAAGAGATGAGCGTGCGCCGCACCACTTGGATGCGCTTGAATCTCGTGCTCGTCGATCGATCGCACATCACGCACACGGTCGACGACCAGACCGATATCGACCTCGTGCGAAGAGAGCACGACGATTTGATCACCCGGCGTGTACGGGCGCGTCGGCATGTCCAACAACGTGTCGAGCTGCACCAACGGCAAGACCTCGCCGCGGAGATTCAACACGCCGACCAGCGAGGGCGGCGACTGGGGCACCGGCGTCACCGGTTCGCCCGTGAGCACCTCACGCGCAACTTGCACACTGATGCCGAAGTCGCGCCCGCCCCGCGTGAAGATGCAATAGTCTTCACCGAGGTGAGCGAGTCGCGCACTCAAGCGCGCCGCCAGGTCAAAATGTGCGTCGCTCACGCGAACCTCTTGACAATCGACACGAGGTCAGACGGCGAGAAGGGTTTGGGAAGATAGTCGGCGGCCCCTTGCTTCTGCCCCCAGAAGCGGTCGCTCTCACCGTTTTTGGAGCTCACCAACACGACCGGGATGTCCTTGGTTACGGCGTCGCGTTTGAGTTGCCGACACGTCGCGAAGCCGTCTTGCCCGGGCATCACGATGTCGAGCAGGATCACGTCCGGCCGCTCGCTGCGCGCGCGCTCCATTGCCTCGGTCGCGTTGCTCGCTTGAATGCAGTGATACCCGTGCGGAACCAACGCGTCAGCGATCAGTTGTTGTTCGCTTCGAATGTCGTCAACGATTAGCACTTTCGCCATCATGTCCCCCAAACCTCAAATGTCGTCACACCGACGCGTGATCGAACGCCGACAGCGCCGGAGGAACCGGCGTGTTCGAGCTTGAGCGATCGGCGTCGCGTTCAAATTCGAAAACCGAACTCAACACCCGAGCGATGCCGCGTTCGGCCAGCGCGGCTGGCTCGATGTTGCCGGCTGCGCGCGCACCGTCACTCACCCCCACGACGGTCAACGACCGGGCTTCCGGCAGTCGCTGGAGCACCCGGAGTTGATCCCACAGCGCACCGCCTCCGGTCACTTCGGCGATCACATGACTCGGCCCATAGAGCCGCACCATCATCGGGAGCTGACGGAAGCCGCGACTGATCGAGAAGATCTGCCAATCGGGATGCGCGGCACCGATCGATCGCAGTTGATCGATCAAGCGGCTGTCGGGCTGACAGACGGCAAGAACCCGCCGACGATTGACCGGGGTCTCGTGTTCGACCGCGCCGGCAACTACGGCGCGGAACAACAGCCGACACGAGCGGCGGAACACGTCCAACAAGGTCTCGTCCAGCGAACGGATCGAGCCGTCGCCGTACAGCGTGTAGCGGGCGCCGGAACGCGCGTGATGCAGCGTCTCCCGTAGTTCTCGACTGAGTCGATCGATCAGGTCGGTATACGACGTCGCCTGGTCCGCCGCGGCGCCTTCGGGCGTATCGACTTCTTCGACGTACACGCCTTCGAGACCGGCGCGCAGCGTCTCGAACATCATGTCGAGCATCTCACGACGAGCGCTCGCGCTGAGCCCCGTGTCGGCGGGTCCGGATTCCGCCAACTCTTCGAGATCGAATTCCTCGCTCAGCTCGTGACCATTGCCACGCGCGCTGCGTTCCGCGTCGAGCCAGCTGGCCTCGGCGCCGGTGATCGATGCCGCAGCCGCCGGAATCGGTTCACCAGGCAGCTCCGACACATCGACGACTGCCGGCGGCGCCCCGGATGTCGGCATCGCCGTGGGCGCAACGCCCTCGTGCACCGGCACGGCCGACTTGATCAATTCGCCGGCGGCATTCTTGGCGAGCACTTCAGCGACGATGCCCGTCACCACCTGCGGCTTGAACGGTTTCGCGATGTAGCTGACGACGTTCCCCGCATCCCGATAGGCTTGTCGGATCTCGGCGCCCTTCGCCGAAATCAGCACGACTGGGATTTGCGCCGTATCGGGATCATCCGCGAGCTGGCGACACACTTCGGTGCCGCGCATGTCTGGAAGAATGAAGTCGAGCAGGATCAGCGCGGGCTTGAAGGACTTGGCCTTTGCGATCGCTTCGGCGCCATCGGCCGCCAAATCGAGATCATATCCGGCGGGTCGCAGCACGATCTCGAGCGCTTTGCGAATAGTGAGGCTGTCATCGACGCCGAGGATGCGCGGCTTTTCGTCCATCACCAGTCTCCTTCACTCCTGATCCGATCGCGACCGCGCCGATCGACCGCGTCGTTCCCCGCTAATCTCCGCCAGCGCCTCGATCAGCACCCACAAGGTGGCGTCGCCGAAACTCGAATGTGAAGGAGCCGGGTCGGCGGTGTCGAATCGATAGAGCCCCTCGCGCGCGGCCAATACGCGCTTGAGCGCGACTCGACCCCACTGGTCACCCACTGAGGCGTCGATGATTCGCCCCGAATCGAACAGCACAGTTGCCGCCGATTCTTCGGGCAACTCCACCTTGAATTGGCCGCTGCGACGCATCACCGCTGCAGCGACGAGATCCCGCAACAGCGTCTCGGCCTCGAGACTGCCGGCAATCGAGTCGTCGCCGGCGTCGAGGTGTTCGGCATCTTGCAACGCTTTGAGCACGACTCGAGCGGCGGCGGCGGTGCGCGTGCGTCCGTTGCGGCGACTGAGTCGGCCGAACGTCTTGATGCCAGCAGCGGACGGATGGCGCTTCAGTTGCTCCGCGAGAACCGCGAGTTTCTCGTGACGCTCACCAAAGGCGATTGCTTCCTTGACGACAGGCTCAACCTGCTCGCGCAACGCGCTACTGAGGATGCGACTCGGCTCGAGAAGGCCATGTAGTGTGCCGTCGAAATCCACCAAATGTCCGACGCTGACACCTCCATCGCGGAGCAGACTGCTCGGGACCGGAGTCTTCGAGCGAAGATCCAAGTCGCGCACGCCGAGGCACGCGTCAACTTGCAATGCAAGCAACACAGCGCCCGCGCGGACAATGAGAAGCGCATCGCGCTCAACTCGTCCGAGACAATCACTGAGGTCGAATGCCTCTCGCAAGTCCACAACCATCGCCGGTCGGCCGCGATGAAGGAGAAAGGAGCGATAGTCTCCGTTTGCGCCCTTAATGGAATGGAGGGCGGCTTCGTCACGGCGGCAGGCCGCCTCAACCCAATCGAGATGGATACAAAAGCTCCCATCATCAACTGTGAAGACGAGCACACGCGCGCTCTGGCTGTCCTCGGCTATCGCGGTTTGCGCCATTCACCCTCCGATCCGCGGCAGGATTGCAGCAGGAGGTGTGCCACGCAGAATGTCGGGTGGAGGCTTCCGCGAGTGGTGACGCTGTTGGTCAACCAGGTGGTACCCAGTTGACGCAGCGTTCAACATGCGTCACGTCAAGCGAACGCTGTATCAAGCGACCGGTCATCCGCGCCTCACCCAGCACTCTCAGAAGCTCCGCAGTTGTCCGCGTTTCAAGGCGGTTGCTCTCGCAAATTCAGCGAGTTAGTCGGGCGCTGAAACACGCGATCAATACGCGATCCAAGTCGGGCTCGCGACCTCGATCGCGGTGCCGAATTTCGCCGAAAGCTTCCGATGCACCCTTCGCTCCGTCGCCGTCCACCGACATTCGCAGTTCAAAGGGCCGCCAGTACGCACTGGTCTTCACGTCGGAGCACGTAGCACGCCGATTGCAGGGTGAAGTGTGCGTTGAGGAGGATTTGCATGCTAAGCAAACACCTAAGCAAGTGTCTGATTCTCGCGATGGTGACGTGGTTGTGTTCTGCCACGGGGACCTTGGCGCAGGTGGACTGGAGTGATCTGTTCCCAGAGGAAGGTGCCAAGCCCGCCGCAAAGCCGGCGCCGCCACCCGCAGCCGCTCCCGCACCACCCGCCGCCCGAGCCGTGGAGAATCCGGCACCACGCGTGGCTGCAAAGCCGGAACGCGTGACCGCGCCGACCACCAAAGTTGCACATCTGAAACCCGCGCCACGGCGAGTTGCAGCGCGCCCGCAGGTGCGATCTGATCGCGAGTTCCCGGAGGCCGCCGAGGTTGCCCCGCCGAATTTCGATCGCCACAGCCAGCGCCGATCGAGTCCGCCGCCGGGAACACTCGAAGAGCAAGAACAGGTGGCAAAGACCGCGCCCGAACTTTCTGAACCGGCTCGCGTGGCCGCCAAGGCTGACGCAGCGCCGCCCGCGGCAGTGGTTCGCGAACCCGAACCCGAGCGTGAGCCCATTCCGGCGAACAAAGTTGAACCGCCGGCTGCACACGAAAGTGCACGCGTCGCAATGGCCGAACGTGCGCCCGAAGCCGCGCCAGCGGCGGTTGGGTCAACCGACCGCAGCCGTGCCGCTCGCGCTGCCGCGGCGCAACCAGCCAAGGAGTTCGCGGTGGAAGCGCCTCCGCGCCACGTTGTCGAACCCGATGAAGCCCCGGTTCAAGTTGCGGCGGCATCGGCCGAAGCGGCAACGAGCGCGGGCACCCGTCGCGGCGGTGCGGCAAGTGACGCGACGGCAGGCGTCAGTGTATCGCCTGGCGATGTGATTTCCGACAAAAATATGGGGCAGTATGAAAAGGTGCTCACCCCAGGTCTGGAGTGGGCATTAAAGTACGGCTTGCGGATGCGAGTAGCTGCTCCGAGGCATGTCGCAATGACTCGTGCCTACCGCGAGGCGACCGAGAAGTATGCGGGACAGGTCAAGTTGAGCGCCGACGGCACGCGCATAACGAACTGGACTGCCGGCCAACCGTTCCCCAACGTGGATACCAATGATCCGCAGGCCGCCGTCAAGATCATGTGGAACTACAGCTACGGCGGATACGCAACCGACGATCTGAACGCCGAACTGTTCGATGCCGACACCGGCACGATCGGCAAAAACCGCGGTATGACCGTCGAGCGGCACTACATGATCGATAACCTCCGACGGCTCATGTACACCGGCCGCCTGGTCGTTGATCCGAAGCCTGAGTTGCCCAATCCAGACGGCGTGCGGTACAAGGAATCGCTGCATCCGTTGAGCGAGCCGTTTGACCTGAAGGGGGTTGGCGGCACCTTCTATCGCTACTCCGATCCCGACCGACAGGACGATAGCTGGCTGTATCTCCCGCAGCTCCGGCGCGTCCGACGTCTGTCGAGCGCGCAGCGCTCCGATGCGTTGTTCGGACAAGACAGCGACGTCGACAGCTACTACGGCTACAGCGGCAACGTCGCCTGGATGGACTGGAAGTTCCTCGGCGAGCGGACGGTTATGGCCGTGATGCACGGGGAAAATGCGCCGGTCAAATGGCAGCAACCCGAAGATTGGATCTTCGATGAAGTGTGGGAACCGCGCCAAGTGTACGTGGTCGAAGGCAACTCGAAGTTTCCTCAGTACGCCTATGGCAAGCGCGTTATCTACATCGACAAGGAAGCGTACGTCGTCGCGCACTCCGACATTTACGACCGAGCCGGCCAACTCTGGAAGGTCTGGTTCAATTCGTACAGCTTCAAAAAAGAAGCCATTCCGGGTGCGCGCGTATCGAGATATCCAGACGAGATGTCGTTTATCACCGCGATCTCGATGCTCGACACCCAACTCGTGCATGCGACCAAAGCCGCATTGCCCAGCACCCACTCGCAGGGACAGGAGTGCGTCTACTACAACATGGGTGAGAAGTCCGGCACCAAGGAAGACTTCTTCACGGTCGCCAATCTGATCGAGATGGGTCACTGATCTGCCCGCCTGGGGTGAGGGACGCCGTTCCCTCACCCCATCCCCCTTTGCTTCGTGAGCCTTGACAAACCTGACCGCTTCCCGAGATATAGGCGGTCCGATGAAGCGATCAGTCCTCGTGCTGGCGTTGCTCGCGGGCGTGGCAGCTTGTCGGCCGCAAGGCATCAACGTGCCGTACGGGCCGTCTCAACGGTTTCGTCTGGCGGAAGATGCCTTCGCTCGCGGCGACTACGCCGCCGCCGCGCAGACCTATCGCGAGTTCATTGACACCACCGCACCCGACCCGGCGTTCCTGCCGCGCGTCTACTACCAAATGGCGCTCGCGCAATATCGCCAGCAACAGTATCAGGCGACGCTGGCCTCGCTCGACGAATTGCACAACCGGGTGCCCGATCGCCGCTGGGTGCAGGTGCAGGCTCTGCGCGGCGACACGGAACTCGCGCTTGGCCACCGCAAGGAAGCGGCGATGGCGTGGGAGTCCGCTTGGCTCGTGGCGCAACCGGCCGAGCGTGGGCGCATCGAGGTACGCCTCATTTCGGTTCGCGACCAACTGACGGATGCTGAACGCACCGAGATGGCCGAAGTCATCACCATCCCACCGGTGCGCCAAGCGTTGGGACTCAGCGGACCACCCGCAAGTGGAACCGCATCAAAAGCGGCTGCACCGACCGCACCCTCACCGCCGGAGCCGGCTGCGTCGGCCGCGCCACCGGCTGCAGCGGCACCCGCAGTGGAAGACTCGACGCTCGAGGAGGCGGAGCCGAGTGGGCCCGGACAGGAAGTTGTCGTCACCGAAGCGAGCGGAGAAGAAGCCGCACCCGAGCCGAATGTCACCATTGCTTGCCTGCTGCCGCTCACGGGTCCCGACAACGCGTATGGCAAGCGGGCACTCGCGGGTTTGCGACTTGCCTTCGCCGACGCGCCGCGGCAATTGGTGGTGCGTGACACCGGCGGTGATCCAGCGATCGTCAGCAAGTTGCTGACCCAACTCCACGACGATGCCAAGGTCCTCGCCGTGATCGGGCCGCTGCGCAGCAGCGAAGCCGAGGCGGCCGCACCGCTCGCCGAGCGGGACGGACTGCCACTGTTGTTGTTGTCGCAACGTGAAGGCCTGTCTGGTCGCTTTGTCATGCAAGCCGCCATGACCCGATCACAACAAGCCGAGCGGCTTGCGAGCTATGCGATCGATAGCGTGAAACGAAGCAAGTTCGGAATCCTATACCCGAACGACGGCTACGGCTCGGCGTTCGCTGCGGCCTTCAAGGCGGCGGTAACTGAGCGCGGCGCCGATGTTGCGGGCGCCCGCGCCTATACGCCCGGCAATCCAAACCTCGCGGAGTTGACCTCAGCGGCCGGGCGCTGGCACCAGTCCGGCGTCGATGCGCTGTTCATCCCCGATGGCGCCGCCACGGCGGCGGCGATCGCCGCCGACATCCGCAAGAGCATTCCCGACATCACTCTGCTCGGCACCGAGAGTTGGAACAACCAGCCGAAACTGGCGGATGCGGGCGACAGTATCGATGGCGCGGTGTTCACCGATGCGTTCTTCGCCGACAGCGCCCGACCATCGACACGCCAGTTCGTCGAGCGGTTCGAGCGCGGTGCGGGACGCCCACCGACCGTGTTCGAAGCCCAAGCGTTCGACGCGGGGATGGCCGTGCGACAAGCGATCAACGCCGGCGCATCGTCGCGCGATCAAATGGTCGATCAACTACGCAATCTCGGCACCTTCGAGGGCGCCGGCGAAATGCACGCCTCGGCGGCCGGGTTCCAACGCAGCCTCTCCCTGCTCCGCTTCCACGGCGGACGCGTCGAAGAAATCACCGACTGATCCGCGGTCGCTCGGCTTCACACGTGGAGCACGCGGCCGAAGGCGTCGAGCACGGCCTCGTGCATCGTCTCCGACAGGGTCGGGTGCGGAAAGATGCTCTCGATCAACTCCGCTTCGGTTGTCTCCAACGTCTTGGCAATCGCGAACCCCTGAATCAGCTCGGTGACCTCGCTACCGATCATGTGCGCGCCGAGCAGTTCGCCAGTGCGCGCATCGAAGATCGTTTTGACCAGACCATCCGCTTCGCCCAACGCGATCGCCTTTCCGTTGCCGACGTACGGAAAGCGTCCGACCTTCAGCGCGTAGCCCGCATCACGTGCCTGTTGCTCCGTCAGCCCGACGCTGGCGATCTGGGGCCGACAGTAGGTGCAGCCGGGAATACGCGAGGTGTCGAGCGGACGCACGCCGCTCACGCCGGCGATTTTCTCAACGCACACGATTCCTTCGTGGCTGGCCTTATGCGCCAACCACGGCGGCCCGACCACATCGCCGATGGCGTACACGCCCGGCTCGCCGGTCGCGAGCCACTCGTCGACGACGATGTGACCCTTCTCGATCGTGACGCCGGTTTCGTCGAGCCCGAGGTTCTCGACGTTGCCGGTGATGCCGACAGCGAGAATGACGCGGTCGACGGTGACGCTGGTGGTTTTGCCGCCGCCCAGATCGATCGCCGCAGTAACGTTGTCCGCCGTCTTCGTCAGCGATTGCACGCTCGCACCGGCATGGATCGTCATGCCCTGCTTGGCAAACGCCTTGTGCGCCAGCGCCGAGATTTCCTCGTCCTCGACCGGCAGAATGCGCGGGAGCACTTCGACGATTGTGACCTCAGCGCCCATGTTGCGGTAGAAGCTCGCGAACTCGATGCCGATCGCGCCCGACCCGATCACGAGCAGCGACTGCGGCATTGCCTCGGGTACCATCGCCTCCTTGTACGTCCAAATCAGCTTGCCGTCGGGCTCGATGCCGGGCAGCGATCGTGGCCGAGCACCGGTCGCGAGAATGACGTGCGAGGCATGCACGCCGAGCGGGGCACTCCCCCCCTTTTCGACGACCACCCGCCCGTCGCCGTCGAGCCGGCCGTGGCCGTCGAACACCGTCACCTGGTTCTTCTTCATCAGATGGCGGACGCCGTTCGATAGCCGCTGCGCCACCGCACGCGAGCGCGCGACGACCTTCTGCGTGTCGAAGGTGATGGTGCCGGCGCTGAACCCAAACTCATCGAGACAATGCAGCAGGTGGTGAATCTCCGACGCGCGCAATAGCGCCTTCGTCGGGATGCAGCCCCAATTGAGGCAAATGCCGCCGAGGTGCTCGCGTTCGACGATGGCGGTTTTCATCCCGAGTTGGCTGGCACGAATCGCCGTGACGTACCCGCCGGGGCCACTGCCGATGATGACGAGGTCGAAACTCTGGTCGCTCATATGGCGCTAGCCTAGCACGAGCGCACCGACCATGCGGGAGCCGGATCAATTGGATGCGGGGCTTCGCCCCTGCGCCCTACCAGAGGGAAACCGCGGCCGGTTTCCCTCTCGTGCTCTCCTTTCCCGCTTCGGAGCCGGGCAAATGGGGCGCGACACTATGAGTCGGCCTCGCGCGTGAATGGCAAGCGTAAGCACCGCTGCGTTCACGCCAAGGGTGCGCAACTCAACTGAAGCAGCGGCCTCTCCGGGGATATAGGACCGTCGACAACACAGTTGATCGTTGGAGTCGGATGCCCGGCCGGAGAGGAAACAGACGGGAGACGGAAGTCGGGAGTGCGGAGATGGACGTGAGCCGGAGGAAGACGCGGCGCTGAACCTACAGAGCCCAGAGGCCATCTCTTGCGATGGGTAGCCCACCATTGGTGGCGCAGCCAAGTGCCGATGCAACACGACGGTCGGGCGAGGCCGACTCGGACAGCAACGACCCATTGCCGAGCGCAGCGGGCGCGAAAGGGAGAGCGAGGGAAAACCGCGCCGTCGGTTTTCCCTCGCTCCGCCGTGCAACGCAGCCCGCATCAAATGACACATCGTCGTGGTATTGCGGGGCTCCCTTGCCGCTGCGCCGCTGAGCGCGCTATGCAGAGCCCATGGAGAACGCGTTGAAGAACCGCGTCGCGGTCATCGGCGTCGGCTGCACGAAGTTCGGCGAGTTGTACGAAATGAGCGCGGAGCAGCTCATCTGCGACGCCGCGTTCGAGGCGCTCGCGGATGCAGGCGTCGAACCGCAGCGGATCGAGGCCGCGTGGGTCGGCACGCAGATCTCGCAACTCGCAGGCGACGTGCTCGGCGATGCGCTCCAGCTCCACGACATTCCGATCACGCGCGTGCAGAACTACTGCGCCTCCGGCATGGACGCGTTTCGCGGTGCCTGCTTGGCCGTCGCCGCCGGCATGTACGACGTCGCCCTCGCGGTCGGCTTCGAGAAGATGCGCGACGGCGGCTACCATCGCCCGGCGCGCATTCATCCGGTGATCGACCAAGGCGAGCGTGCGCCGCACGTCTTCGCGCTCGCCGCTAACCGCTACTTCAAACGCTACGGCGCGTCGAAAGCGACGCTGGCGAAGGTCGCGCAGAAGAACCATCACCACGGCACCCTCAGCCCGAAGGCGCATCTGCGCATGGAAGTGAGCGAAGAGCAGGTGATGAAAGCGCCGTTGATTTACAGCCCACTCGGTCTGTTCGACTGTTGTCCAACCACCGACGGCGCAGCCGCGGTCGTCGTTTGTCGCGCCGATGAAGCCAGGCAGTTTCGCTCCGATCCGATCTACGTGAAGGGCATCGGGCTGGCTGTCGCGTCGGGCCAGCCGTACTACAAGCCGAGTTTCGACTATCTGAGTTTTCCGGCGACCCAGCGCGCGGTCGCGAGCGCGTACGAGCAAGCCGGCGTCACTGCGAAGGACATCGACTTCGCCGAGGTTCACGACTGCTTCACCATCACCGAAATCATCAACTACGAAGACCTCGGCTTCTGCGCACGCGGCGAAGGCGGACGGTTTGTCGAAGACGGCCGCGCCGCCCTCGGTGGCGAGCTACCGGTGAATCCGAGCGGCGGCTTGAAATCCTTCGGCCATCCGATCGGCGCCACCGGCGTGCGGATGATCTACGAGCTCACCCACCAACTCCAAGGCCGCGCCGGCGACCGCCAAGTCAAGAACGCGGAGCTCGGCCTCGCCCACAACCTCGGCGGCCCCGGTGCGGTGTCGTGCGTGAGTATTCTGGGAAGTTGCTTGTAGATTTGTCACGGCTCTCGCACACCGATGCAGCGGAGCGTTGGAGTTGAAGCGTGGCCAGCCGCCGAGCTAACGTGTAAGTTGAATATGCCCGAGTTGAGCCGGTTCTATGGCATCATCATCCGGATGTTTGTGGAAGTTGCCGCGCCACACCATCGGCCGCATTTCCACGCATACTATCAGGATCACGTGAGCGTCTTCTCATTTGATCCGGTCGAACTGATCTCGGGCGAGATGCCGCGTCGCCAGCGACGGCTAGTCGAGGCGTGGGCCGAGTTGCACGGGGCCGAGTTGGCTGCAGATTGGCAACTGCTTCAGGCGGGACAGAAGCCGCGGCCGATCGCGCCGCTATCCTGAGTGAGGAGCCATGGAGCATCAAATCTATCGCGTAGTCGGATTCGAAATTGTC
>Ga0335069_10010893_pt1 | contig 12864 bp, 24 predicted proteins | sample Lox_Sample_11_FD_206714 | JGI IMG/M metagenome (GOLD analysis project Ga0335069, IMG submission 206714) | Soil microbial communities from Loxahatchee National Wildlife Refuge, Florida, United States - Lox_Sample_1.1 | ecosystem: Environmental > Terrestrial > Soil > Wetlands | place: USA... | reverse complement strand
TTGAGAAACAACTTGAAGACGCTCGCAAGGCGGCAATCGGAGGAGACATGGACCCGGCAGAACTGGACAAGAGAGTACGAGAGATCGTGAAGGCAAACGGCGGGGTAACGCCCGATGAGTTGAAGGCTGTTATTGCAAGCGAAGCAAAGAAGCTTTCAGAGGAAACCTTCAAAGAGCAGTGGAAGACGAAGGAAAGCGAATTCAACGAGAAGACGATTCCTTTTGTAGCAGGGTTCTCTGGAGCAAACGCGATTATCGCAACTCGCTACGAGCAGCAGACCGGAGAGCAGTGGAATGCTGAGACGCAAAAGGCCCTCTTCAAGAAGATGTCCGACGCGCAGAACTTTGATCCCTTCGCAGTTGGTGGAGAGATGATCGAAGAGGCCAAGGGCAAGAAGAAGGCTCTGACGATGGAAGACGAGCTTAAGAAGCTCAAGGAAGAGAACGAAGCTTTACGGCAGGGACGCAGTATGCCGGGTGGAGGAATGGAGCCTTACATCCCAACTCCGGGAACGAAGAATCCTTTGCAGATGATGTTGGACCGGAGTGCAGGAACGGACGACGTAACGTCATTGGTTCAAAAGGCAGCACAAGAAGCAGGGAAGGAATTGCGGTCTGAAGGTAAGATCTACGGCGCATAGGGAGTGCGCAAACTGGTAACCGATTGGAAGCTTACAGGCAGAGCCAATCGGTTATTAGGGTTCGATCAGTCAGGAAGCCATGTGGCCGAGCCTGATGGATCAGTGAATGGCGAAAGCTAAAGTATCAGATAATCACTGGCCCGTTAGGGCGGAAAGTGTTTTAAAATCACATGCTTACGTGGAACGATTTGACCGGGAAAACACAAGACAAGATTGTTCCGTATCTAACGGACAACGTGTTCAAGAACTCACCTCCACTAACTCGTTTGAAGAACAAGAGGCGGTTTGAGTTTGACGGCGGATTAACGATTCGCCACAACATTATGTACGCTCCGTTGAAAGGCGGATGGGGTAAGAGAGGACAGGCGTTCGATACCTCAGCCGTACAGACGGATACCGCACTGCAATTCAACATCAAGTATGCGTGGGTCAACGTTACGTTGCTGGCACAGGATCAGGTTCTAAACCGTGGACCAGAAGCGGCAATGAGCTTTGTCGGATCGAAGATGATCAACGCATCCGGTACGATGGCTCAGATCCTTGCAACGTCGCTTTACGGTGATGGGCAGGGAACGCTGAACTCAACACTAGAGTTTGACGGTCTGAACGCGGCCATCAACATTCCAGCCAACTACGCCTCCTACGGCGGAATTACCCGTACCGACATTGCCAGCACAGCAAACACTGGTATCAATGCTTACTACGCAGCTCCTGCGGCATTCTCGCTGGCAGCAGTGCAGACGGCCTTTGGTGCAGCATGGTTTGGCCAAGAAAAGCCTGATATGCTCTGCACGACACAGCCGGTGTGGGATGCATTCTGGAACAAGCTCCAGCCACAGCAGAGGTTCAACGATGAGACATCAGATGTTCACGTTGGATTCAGAAGCTTCTTCTGGAACGGAGCGCAGGTAGTTGTTGACCAGTACCTAAGCATCTTGGGTGGTGCATACACGATCTTTGGTCTCAACACCAACTATCTGTACATGTACGTTTCGACCGTGCCGAAGTATAGCTTTGGGTTTACTGGGTGGAAAGATGCGCAAAATAGTGATGATGTGGCCGGACAATACCAATACGCTGGAAATATCGTAGAAGCTGCGCCACGACTAAACTTTCAGCTTGCGTTTAGCGCATTGTAAAAAGGCACAAGGTGATGATCTACACTGACGGACAAAACGGAGATAAGATTGTGGGTATGACCACATTTGATGATTCTATTGTCTCCAGTGTAGATCCCAAGCCGGTTGGATATTGGGAAAACAGAATTGATATAGCTCGGCTAGCCATGCTTGTCGAATGTGAAGGGTCGATAACAATAGGCATGTCACCGCCTACTAAGACTCGAAATCGTCCTTCATTGTCTCCAATGGTGAGTATCACCAATACTTCTATGGTGATCATGGAAGAAGCAAGATGCACATTGATTGGAGAAGGTATCGGGTTTTCATTTAAGACCAAGCGGTATGGTAGTGGATTTGGAACAAAATTGCGTCAGGATCTGCAAATAAGCGGATTTCACAGAACAGAGCAAATTTTGACCACCATACTCCCGTTCCTTAATTCCAAAAAGACTCAAGCTGAATTGGTGATGGAATTCATAGCATCAAGAAAGCAATCTTTTGGAAGAGCAATGTATTCGGATCGTGAGTGGAGGATAACGACAGATATCAGAAAACTAAACGGAAGAAAATCAAATCGTAGATCTTTGGAGAAAGCATTGATTTACTTGAATTCTGAAGAATCTGAAAACCATCCACGCGCCAAAGAATATTTCAGGAAATATGTCGAAATGTGCTCTGAGCTAGACGAGGAGCTTCGCAGAAAGGAATTTAGCTAAAATGGCAATCTACAACCCAAGTAATCAGCTTCTCCAGATCGATACAGGGTCTGCATCAACGTATCTGTTCAATCCGACTCTCGGTCTAGGAGCAATCACAGCGTACAGCGGTTTGGGTGAGACGCAGGTATTGGGACAGCGGTATGTAGCGGTTACCAATGCAACAGCGTCGAACCCTGACGGATCTCCAGCGATTTATATCCTGGTGAAGTACCTTTCAACGTCGGCAACGACCACAGCGAACCTGACCACAGCAGCAGCCCCGGCTCCGGTTTACTGGACGGACAACACGTTCACGACCGTGACGGGAATTACCACTGAGGGTATTGGTGGTACGACTCTGGGGTTGAACTTCCCAGCAGGGTTCATGCTTGTCAATACAACCACTGGCGTGGGTATCGCGGGAACACCATTAACCGCATCGCTTCTTTTGGGCTCTTACATCTTGATCCAAGTCGCCGGATACCTGAAGGGTGCCTACATGTCAAGCTCTTCGAATGCTGCAATAGGAGCGTGGATCATGCCCGTTGCTGGAACGTTCAGTTCACAATTTGTTACTTCCAGCAGTACAGCACCAACGTATCAGCCATTTGGTCGTCAGTTGACAGCGCTTTCGAGCGGGTTGTGCGACGTACTAGTAAGCTGTGACATCATCTAAGGAGGCGATGTGGCGTACACGATTACGAAAATCGCCGATGGCGATCTAAGTTTGGGGAACTTGGCTGGGGAGTTTGTAGCGCTTCAGCCAAGCGTCTCAGACTATCCATCCAGCGGATATCCGATCATTGATACATCTCAGGTGGTCGCCAACTCTGCACTGAAGGCAAATTGTGATCTTGACAAGATTGCCTTTGTTGCTCCGGTAGGAGGTCAGGGTGGGTATGGTCCGATCTGGAATCCAACGACCAAGAAGCTTCAGATGTTTGTGAATGGACCATCTGGACAGCCAAACATTGAAGTAACGGCTGGAACGGATTTATCGAAGCAGACATTCAATCTTCTGATAGCAGGTTACTAAAGCCCTTCGCGGGGGCATTACGGAGGGTGGCTTAATGGCCACCCTTTTGTTTGGGAAGGAGAGAGAGTATGGGACCGTATGATGATCCTGGGGATAGCGGCAGGGCAACGCAACCGGACCCTCGACAGAAGTCTCCAGGCACTTCTGAGTCTCGGTGGAAGAGCGGGTTAAAGTCGGCAGGGAGGAGCTTGTCTTCCTCTGGGTCCGAGATGATGTCAGAGGCTCGTTCTGAGGGGATAAGGCCGGTTGCTTATCGAAACGGCGGGAAAGTACGAAGGACAGGACCGGCAATACTTCATCGTGATGAAAGGGTGATACCAGCCAGCAAGAGAGGCAAGGTAGAGCGGATGATGAAGCGGTCAGGAATGCGTTTAACGAACAAGAAGCGTAGGGCTTCGAGGAGTTAGAGATGAAGATGCATGACGAGAAGAGAGAGACGGCCAAGGACGAAGCTAGGGCGCATGGAGCTGGTTTCTTGAAGAAGGCCGCACGTATGGCCGAGAAGAAGCGTGGTAAGGGTAAGAGGGGCAAGAGGAATAAGGCTGGAAGGTACTAATGCCTGTTGTATTCTCAAATCCGCAGTTTCCCAATCAAGTTGGGGCATCTCCGTTCAGTCAAGCCTATAGTGTCCAAAGCAACTTTAGGGCGATGATTCAAGAGGTCTGCGGCTGGAACAGCGAAGTGGACCCGATGTACGCAGGCCGAATGATCAACAACATTTATCGTTGGATCATCGATATGCGGGAGTGGTACGGACTGAAGATTAGGGGACAAATAGCGGCTCCGAACATTTATCAAACAGGTCAATGCACAGCGACAGCAGGTTCAAGCACTGTTCAGGGGATTGGAACGGCTTGGGATTCTTCCTTAATAGGACAACAGTGGAGGATAGGGTTTACATATACTTGGTCCACGATCACAAACGTTGATCCCGTAGGCCAAGTCTTGACGATAGATTTGCCTTTTGTTGGTCCAACACAAACTACCGGGTACATGATTTTGCAAGCTTATTACGCAATCGGCCCAAACATTAAACGAATGCTCTGGGCGGTGAATCAGCAGCAGGGATGGGCTATGCATGTCAATGTTCCACAGGAATGTTTAGAAGCATGGGACACATGGAGACAGCAAATCGGATGGTCTACCCATATATCGACTATGCCGCCTACCCCAGACGGACAATACCAAGTTGAAATCTGGCCCAATCCATTTTCTTTTCAGCAATTCCCGTTCCAAGCGTATATTCAGCCTCCTGACATGGTTGCTGATACTGATTCTCCTGTGTCCTTTATCCGTTCAGATGTGCTTGTGAGCAGGGCTATTCAGCAGGCTTTATTGTTTAGGCCGAAGCAAAATAAGTATTACGACCTCGCATCGGCTTTAGCGATTGCTAGGGAAAAGAAGGACGAGTTTAAGGAAGGTCTTCAATCAATGATGAGTGCTGATAATGAACTCGATCAGAGAGATGTCACATGGGATTACGAGAATACCGATCCTGGAGACATTTCTCCTGGGTACGGAGCCACATTTCGGCAGAGCCATGATGTCTGATTTCTGTAGCGGATGTAAGCAGGTATGGCAATAATAGCAGCAGAGGTTTAATGATGGCATACCAAAAAACGCTATGCGCCAACGAAGATTGCCCCAAGAGCAAGAAGCATGTCGGGGGCCGTTTCCGCAACTTTCACGGGAAGTGGTTCTGCGAGGAATGTGCTCAGATTCAAGGTGTCATGAATCCAGGGAAGGATCTGTGGAGCTTCACTACGAGGCACCTGAACGGAGATCCGATCAAGGTCAAGAGCCTTGCACATTTGAGACAGTTGGAAAAGCAGTATGGGGTGAGTAACCAAGCGGCTAACTACGATGAGCGGCATTGGGATACGACACCTACGCAGTACAACAGCCAGTACGTAGCGAAGCCTGGGACATTTCAGGGAGGATTTAAAGAACGTGATTAACGACATGAATTACGTAAACTGCAAAGCGGAGTTTAGATGGATGGATGCCAAGAATCCTCCTCGGAAATCTACGATCAGGAAATATGGAGATTGGGATCAATCAGACTTCATCTGGATACGAGTGGCTGAAGTGTTGTATGAGAGGGATGAGTTTGGTCATAAGAAGGGAGAGGTTAAACATCCCTCGTATTCCGTCATTGGACGTTGCGTGTGGCCAAAGATTGCTGCTGCCTTCCATCCGGTAAACAATCTTCCTGATTCCCCGGTAAAAGTTCAATGGGAAGAAGGAGAATGTTTCTACCGCGACGAGCAGGGGCATTGTCTGAATGCAACTCACTGGTATCCGATTAACGAACCTCTCCCGCATGGAACGGACTTAAATAAACTTCAGACCTACAACGGAAGCGTGGTTGCCGTTAATCATGTGGAGGTTCATTATGCCTAAGAAGAGATCCCCAGAAAAGGTATTTAGCTTCTACAGGATTACAACCAGGACCGATGGTTATGGTGGAAGAGTTTTGGCCTCTTCAGAAGAGGACGCCATAGAACATGCTAAATGGTGGCTAAAGGCTACGAAAGTAGAGAGTAAAGATGAAAAACAAAACGAAAAGTAGCGACTACCCGATGATGGTACAGAAGCGTTATCCGAACTGCATGGATGAGTTGGGAGAGACGAACGCTATACCCAGGCATACGGATCACGATTTGAAGCCAACGTACAGCCGTACACGGATTGGGAGTTGGGGAGATGAGCAGACGTTTACGGTAGTGAAAGAAGGGAATAATCCGTAATGATCAGATCTTGGGGAGTATTGACATTAACCGCATCGTCTCAACCGTGGTTTGGTGACGTTACAACGGCGGCTGTAGGTCTTCCTGACTCTTTTGGGAAGATATCAGTCACAGTCGCTTCAACGGCTCGCTATCAGGCAGGAGACCGCATTCTTGTGGGTCCGCAGACGGCAACGCAAGATGTAGTGAAGGTTGATTCGATAGCAAGCTCCACGGTCTTGAACTGCCAGTCAGAAGGGAATGCGAAGACTCACACGCATGTGACCAATACACAAATCATGTTGGACATTGCTTGTGCAGAGATCATCATTACGAATCTGGCCAGCGATCAGCCTGTATGGCTTGGTAGTGACAATACCGTGACAAATACAGGTGGTGGAAGTGGTTTCTATCCGATAGAGCCTGTGACTGGGACGAACCAGCCGAACTCCTTCCGTGTATCAAACTCGGTGAATAGTGATGCCATTCGTACATCCGAGGGATGGATTGTTGGGACTAACGGAAGAACGTACTCAGCAGCGGCAATAGTGGTGTAGTCCAAAATTTGGAGTAAGCATGGAAGAAGAAAAAGCTTGTCATCGAGAGATGAATGTCACCGAACTACTGATCCACGCGATGGAGCAAATAGACAAGGACAACGTGGACAGAGTAGCGGTAGTGATGCTGGATAAGGATGGGTACACCATATCATTGCATTCGAATGCTCGTAGTGAGCCTGAACTGTTAGGGATGCTGCAAATGGCATCTGAATCATGGAAAGGTGAAGAGTAGGCATGGCTGTAACCCTGAGTTCCTTGCTTCCGGATGTTTTAGGTAGAATTGAAGACCAAAGCCCTCCAGGACCAATCTTCTGGAACCTGATAGGAGAAGTCTACCCTCAGATGGTAGACGGCCTGTACGAAGCGGCCTTGATCTCAGGGCTGGTGCAGGCGAACGATGTACTGGTGACTCTATCCGCTAATCAAACATACTTCAGCCTTCAAAACAATACCTCCATCGGCATTCCCAAGGGAGTGATAGCGGCCTTGAGGATGAGAGCGCCGTACAGCATTCGCAAGACATCGCTGAAGGCGCTTGATGACATTAATCCGAACTGGCAAAATGCCACACCTTCGGACACGACGATTGCTTGGTTTCCGTTGGGGGTGTCTTCGTTTGGAATCTATCCTGCCTTGGCAGATGAGAGCCAAGTGGTCATGGATTTCCTTGTGTCTCCGATTAATGAGTACAGGCCGATTACTGGGAATGAGACAATACCATTTCAAACCGAATTTTGCGATCTGGTAAGTCAATACGCTGCTGCGAACTTACGCGCTAAAGAAATGGGTGCGGAGGTCGAGGAGTCTGCCGTGGTCTATCAGGAATACCTATCAAAGATTAAGCAGTTGTCATCATTCAGCGGCAGACTGGACAGTGTGGTGTTCTCTGCGGCCTACGGAGCACAAGCGGGAGTTAACCCACGTACTGTTGTGTAGAGCATATTCTTTCCGCGTAGTCGGCAACACAGGTTGCTATTTCGATAGGAATCGTTGCTGCTTGAGCTGTAGCTTCTTTTCTCTCTTTACTCTTAGACCAAGTTTGAACTTGATAGTGTTTTTTCCGGTACTGAGTAATCTCTTCTTTGGTCATGCCTTTCATTTCTGATGCGTTCCCTAGATCAATCCCCTTCGTTATTCCTTTAGGCATGAGCGGAGGTACGCCAGATCCCCACAGATAAAATGGCCCGCAATGATGAACAGCGTTGCCTACAAATTTCTGTGCAGAACGTACATTCTCCATCACATAAGGCAGTCCGCTATCTTCACATAGTTTCCGCGTGTGATTAAACAGTTTGATCCCTAATTCTGGATATTTCGGATTTGGATGAAAATGCTTCATCCCGTGAACACTAAACTCTTCGCAAGGAGAAGAAGCACAAACGAAATCAAAATCCCATCCCGTCATCCATCTCTGAATGTGATTAATCGATAGCACATCAATATGATAGAACGTGCATCCATTCGGGGTTTCTGGAGGTTTTACCAGATCAATACCTATGCACTCCCATCCCCTAGCGGCAAATGCGCGGCTCCAACCCCATCTCCCACAAAAAAGGTCTAGCAGTTTCATGAATCAAGTATAAGCGATGTAGGCACGAGAACCGTGGTATAGTAATTTCAGTTGCACAGTAATCCCTCCTATACAGAAGCGCCATCCCATTGCCTGGGGTGGCGTTTTTGTTTTGGGGTTAAGATGTAGGCATGAGCGAAAACAATTTGAATTCACAGGAACCCTTGGCCTACGGTAGCGTCACTCGTAGTTCATCACTGGCATACACCGAAGGCTCTTCATCTTCAGGACAAATCACCCCAAAACTCGTGCTAAAAGCAATCGAAACTATGTGGGAACAGAGTTCAAAACAAGCAAGCTGTTTTATGGAATTTGAAAAGAAGTTGAAGGAATACGAGCCGCTGCTGGATCGGGGTGATTTAGAAGGATATCTAGCAGGGTATTGGTTGACTGCAAGCTGCTTTTACGCGGAATGTGCTCTACATCCAGCAGTTGCTATGGAGTATATTTCGATCCTGAAGGACAGAGGTATGATGTAGGCAGGAGGAAAATTATGGCTTGGGAAAATCAGGAATACTACAAGATCGCGGTTTACTGGCCTGAAAGCGATACATACGGACTTCCGAGTATTGTCACTACCGAGAAGGAAATACCAGAAGCGGTTGCAAAATTGAAGAATTTAGGTTTTGGTTCATGGAGATCGGAAATACACGTATGCCACGTCAAGATTGAATTAATACCGTTTTAAGCAAGGAGGGGAAGGAAACGAATGCCTTGGGCGTTAATTGAAGCAGAAGATGAGAAAACAGGTGACTGGTTCGTCCATATCGTGCCGGTAGTAGATGTTAATGGGTTTGACACCAAAGAGGAAGCCGAATCGTTCCTGAGGCGAGTGGAGGCCGCTGGAGAGCCTTGTGTGACAGATGGAGAAGGGAATATCACGGCAACGTACTTTGGACACATTCTGAGTCCTTCATGTCCGTGTGGACCGAAAGAAAAAGAAGCAGATCCTGGTTGCTACATTCATAGGCAGGCACAATGAGTTCAATGGTTAAGTGGTATCAAGTAGACATTCCTTACGCTTGTGGAGGGATAGCGGTAGACGAGCAGGAGAGAGTATGTACGGCGGCTCCGATCTTTAAGTGGATGGTGATGCGTACTCTCAGCGAGGTCAGGGCTTGGGTGAAGAGTAAGAAAGGAAACTTGATTGAGGTGGAAGGAGGAAAACCATGAAGCAAGACAAGAAAGATGAATTGATCGTCAGGCTTTATACAGCACTGAAAACAATCACGCAATATGAAACACCTGATAGGCTACAAAGGACTTCAGAGAAAGAATGGGGGTTACCTTGGGAAGAGGCGTTATCGTGTTCCTACGAAAACATACAGCAGACTGCCAAGGATGCAATCAAGGGAATCAGACTTCCAAGGCCAAAAGTGCAACCATGCCAGAAGTGATAGTCGCCACATATCGATTCGATTTGAAGACCGCAAGGTGGGAACCTTTTCGATGGTCATACACAGATGGTCGAGATGCTGGACAGGACTTAAATATGGAAATCATCACTGCAATGCGCGAACATGGTTGTTTCGTAGACTGATTCCTCTAGACTCCGAAGGCCATACCGTTCGAGAATAGCGGTATGGCTTCTCCAACCTTAGGCGTAGGTTATCTCGTCGCAGAATCCCTACTCGAAGACATCAGTTATAGTCTATTCGAACCATTCGTCCAGACCACTGTTCCTGCGCCTGGGATCACCGCAGGGGCCGCAACAGTACTTGTTTGGGACGCAAGTATGTACGTGGGAGCGCAGCTCGTTGTAGGGGCTGTGGGAGCCTCAGACATCGAAGTAGTGACAATCACGGCAGTGAACCCTGGTACGAGCTTTACCGCTACGTTTGCCAACAATCATGCAACAGGTGAACCAATCCAAGGAGCCACGTTTCCAGTTCAAAACTCCGGAGGAGATCCTCTGTTCCAGCAAGGGGAGATGCTGGCGTATTTGAGCACTGCTCTCAACGATTTTTTGACGGATGTACCGCTGGCGTACGTGGTGACCACTTCGATCTCGGTAGGACCGACAGCGCAGAACGCGGCGTTGCCTTCAGATTGTATGGTGCCGATGAGGATTGCAGTGGGGAACTATCCACTGAGGGAGACATCACAAAGCAACCTCGATGCGATTCTCGTAACATGGCAACAGCAAGCGGCCAGCCAGCCGTACTGCTACTTCAGGGACAAGGTACCGCTACAGAACTTTGGAATCTTTCCCAGGGCCAATAATACAGTCAATACAGAGATCGTCTACAGCCAGCGTGGACCGCAGACGTTGGGGCTGGCTGATGGATTCGGAATTCCTGATCCATTTTTACCATATGTGAAATGGCGAGCGTTGGAATTTAGCTACTCGAAAGATGGAGAGCAAAAAAATCCTGCACTTGCCAGATACTGGAACCAACGATATCGGACTGGATGCCAAATTTCTAAAGTGATTCTGGGGGCAATAATGGACCCAAATCTAGAGATGAACGTAGGTAGTTGATACAATAGGGGTGGCGGTGTAGAAGCACCGACCGAAATCACATCGCTAGAAGGAGCGACATGCCACCCCGTACGATCACTTTACCACCTGGACTATGCATCTGCCGCAACCCTGAATGCACCATCCCCTACGGTCTTTGCCACTGCGGTTGCGGAGAGAAAACAAATATTGCGGATCGAAGTTCCCGACTAATTGGATGGGTTGAAGGAGTTCCTATCCGATACGTCATGGGACATGCCAATAGACAAAAAAGAACTGATTTTGCGGATGCAGTTCCTTTTAAAATAGATGGCGTTTATTGCAAACTTTTACCGTTGACCCGTGGTCTCTACGCAATTATTGATGCAGATGATTATGCGTATTTAATGCAGTGGCATTGGTATGCTCTATACGCAAAGGGTAGTGGATTTTATGTAGTTCGTCATGCCCCAACCAAAAAGAAAATAACAGGTAAGCATATATACTTGCATCGATTTCTCCTTGGCCTATCCGATGATGATCCAATGCTCTCAGATCACAAGAACGGTATCACTTTAGATTGCAGAAGAAACAACCTGAGACCGGCAAGAAATTGTGACAACAATAGAAACTGTAAAAATCACCGCACCAACACTTCCGGAAGAAAAGGTGTCTACTGGGACAAAGCAAGGAGGAAATGGTGTGCTTGCATAAAAGTTAACAACAAATCAATTTACCTCGGAAGGTTTGATTCGTTTGAAGAAGCTTGTCGTGCAAGAGAGATAGCAGAGTCCAAGTATTTTGGAGAATTCGCCAGATCAGAATAGGTAAAACACTTTACCTATTGCGTCTACTCTCAATTGCCCAGATGTCATTTTTGCCTTTATGATTTCCCTTGATCGGCCTTCTACGTCCAGCGATCTGAGGTTTAGAGAAAGTCACCTGTCCGTCAATGATTTCCATGATCAGGTGACATCTTGAGCATTTGTAGCGAGTCTCCCAAGAGACTTTAGAGACGTTCTCCATCACACTGCCGCAATCGGTACAGGTTCTCATGTCGTCACCGGGAACAGACCTTGCTCGAATTGTGAAGCGTAATACGGACCCAAATACTTGTCAGGGATTTCCACGGAAAAGAACTTCTGTCTTCCTACCACATCGATTTCTACTGGAAGCCGTTGGATGTTCTCCAGTTTGAACGCATAGCGACCATAGGAAAAGTCTCCCCAGAACGCGTGATTTTGGCTTATACGGCCTCGTATCTGTTCAGTGGGGATACAGTCAGTCAACGTCGCTATGCAATGCGCCTTGCCGTACCTGAGCGCGTAGTGAGGGCATCCTGCTTTCGATAGCCTGCGGCATACTTCCTGGTAAAACTGAGGTTCGTAGTCCTGATGACGAAAAGGCTTCTTTGCTGAGCAGATGACAATGGGGCCACGGTAGTCAGTGGCCCAATGCCTCGTCTCGTACGGTTTGAGTTTTAATTCAATGGCCGTAGCCCAAGGCTGCCAGAGACAAATAGCACGAAGTTTCATTGTGAAACCTCAGAATCTTCGACTGGGGGATGGTAGTAAAAGTCTCTATGAATTCCAGTACATGAAGACATAAAGTCCGCATAGTCATTGGCGATAATGTACTCAAGTTCGTGAATAGCTTTCTTTAGACGTTCATCAATAAACTCTTCTGTGGTCATGCAGGCAGTTTATCAGGAAAGATCCCACGACACATCTGAACGTGGTTTTTCAGGTGTTGAATGATCTCTTCTGGGATCTCGTCAGCATCGACGGTAAAAGTTGGGCACCCAGCTCCCGGACACCCATTCCCGGTTTGGCACTCAAAGAAAAGATCTTCTTTTTCTGGACCTCTCACCAGTTTGAACTCTACTGTTGGAACTACTGAGGTAGGAACGTCGTTTCCTGGAATCACTGCGGCATAAGACTTTTGTGGGACAGGTATACGAATGGTGGAAGCAACACGCATTTTCCCCTCCTGCACGTCGTTGTGGACAGCATACCGCAGGACTTTCCGTTTGGAACAGAAATGAAAAAGCTCCCCGAGTGGAGAGCTTT
>Ga0335069_10010892_pt1 | contig 12864 bp, 8 predicted proteins | sample Lox_Sample_11_FD_206714 | JGI IMG/M metagenome (GOLD analysis project Ga0335069, IMG submission 206714) | Soil microbial communities from Loxahatchee National Wildlife Refuge, Florida, United States - Lox_Sample_1.1 | ecosystem: Environmental > Terrestrial > Soil > Wetlands | place: USA: Florida... | reverse complement strand
CCGGCGGCATCCGTGGCGCGCGATTCGCGGCGGACCATGCGGGGGCCGTCGAAGGCGGCGATGGTGAATTTGGAGCCGCCGATGTCGATGGAGAGGAGCATGGAAAAGAGGTCGTCAGTAAACAGTCATCAGTTCTCAGTCAGAGGCTAGCCGCCGATGGCTTGGCGCATCCCGCGACTCGAATACTGGCCCGTGCCGGCGCGCCACAATTCCACACCGCGCTCGCTATCCTGCGGCGGTTCGACGGTGCAGGTGGCATCGAGCTTGCGCGGCCGGGGGATCTTGCCGACGGTGTCCGCGACCATGGCGAGGGTCTTGCGTTCGGCAATGCGTCCGCCCACCACCAGCACGGCGTTGTCGGGCTGGCAGTACTTGCGGCAGAACTCCGCCAGGCGGTCATTGGGCGCCTTTTCGATATCCTCGCGCGAACCGATCACGGCCTTGCCGTAGTTGTGCCAAATGTAGGCGGTGGCCATGACGCGTTCGTCCAGGACGCCGGCGGCGCTGTTTTCGCCGCGCTCGAACTGCTTGGACTGGTTGACGTTCCCCGTGCGGTCGGCTTCCAGGCCGAGGGCCCAGCGGAGATTGCCGTCCGTGGCGGTGAAGGTCTCATAGTAGTTGGTGCGGTCGAAATCCGTGGCGTCGTAACAGTTGGCGCCGCGGTTGACGGTTTCGTCCTTGATCCGGCGGCCGTCGTTGGTCTGGACGAAGTCCATATGCTCCAGCATGTGGGCCACGCCGGGCGCCCGGCGTCGCCCGGTACGTGTAGCGAACCGGCTTCGGCCGGCTGCATTCGGATGATGGGATTATAGCGTACGTTGCCAGGGGGGACCGGAGCGGGATCAAGCTTGTGCGGGATCAGCGTTCGAAGGTTCCCATGGCATTGGCTTCGGCGAGGATCTTCCCTTGGAGCGCCCGGTAGAGATCGGCGGGGCTGGAAGCGGGCTGGAGGTTCAGGGAGTCCACGGTGAGGGCGTAGAGGCGGAAGAAGTAGCGATGCACGCCATGGCCCTTGGGCGGGCAGGGTCCTCGGTAGGCGAGGCTGCCAAAGCCGTTCCGGCCGGCCATCGTGGAGGGACCTGGCTTATAGCCCTGCGGGAGGGCTCGGACCGTACCAGGAATATCCCAGAGAAGCCAGTGGGTGAATACGCCGCCAGGGGCGTCCGGATCTTCCACCACAAGGGCAAAGGTGCGGGTATCGGCGGGCGAGCCGTTCCATTCGAGCGGCGGGGAAACGTCCGCGCCCTGGCAGGAGTTCAGGAGGGGGATGCGCCCGCCCTCCGGGAAGGCGCTGGAGAAAAGCTGAAAGGACATGGATGCCGCCAGTTCCCAAGCTAGCAGTTTTCGGCGGCATCGGGCGCGGTTCCGCGGGATCAAGCCGCGGGGCGCCCGGATGCGCCCGCCGCCGGATGGGGGGCGGCGGCCGCGGGAGCGTTTCCCGAGCATCCTATTGCATTAGGTAGGGCGTTTCATTAGAATCTCCCTAATACGGCAGGTGGTTGCCGCGGGGCAGCCGCCCATCGGGGAGGGCTGTAACAATGGCTCACACGCGGCTTTTGGCCGGGGTCGCCACGGCGCTCACGGCCGCGGCGCTTTGGGGGTACCAGGATGCCGAACGCATCCGCGGCATGGAGTCCGCGGGCGAGGGCATGGCTGCGCGCGCCGCCTTGGCGGAGCAGGCGCAGAACCACCCCACCGACGTGGCGGCGCTAACCGCTTACGCCGAGTTTCTGGACCGTCACGGCGACTCGGAGACTCAGGCCGCGTATCGCAGGCTGCTGGACGCGCTAGTGGCGACGGGCAACGCCTCCAGGCAGGCGGATGTAGCACGCAGGCTGGCCCGGCTGGACCTGATCAACGGCGAACGCGAGGCCGCGGCGCGCGATATGGACGCTTACGCCAAGGCATCCGGCAAGAAGCTCCCGGCCGGCGATCCTGCGGCGCCCGACGATCACTGGCCGACGGCGCAAATCCCCGGCCCCATCCGTTCCTTTGCCCGCATGGCGGCGGTGCCGCCGGACTCCGCGCCCGGCGACATTCTGCCAGCTTTGGCGCGCAACGTGATGACCGGCGGGTACCAGACTGGGCGCGGCAGCGAGACGTTCGAGCCCACAGAATACCTCAAGCTCGTGTTCCGGTACCTTTCGCAGGCCCGCGAGCTGCAAGCCCTGGCGGGCGCGGACCACATGATACGCGTGCCGAAATGCGAATCCGCGAACGTGGCGGACCTGCTACGCGTGCTGGGCTACCGCATGCGGGGCGGCTGCGGCTCGGAGGTGGTGCTGGAAACCGTGAACGCGGGGCGCGCCTTCATCACCAGCGATTCCGGATTTCCCATCAATTCCCTGGAACAGGCGCTGCGCAACGACCGGCCTTTCGACTACGATTTCACGCCGACCAGCATTCCGGTGGTTTTCGGAACGGATTACTGGACGGCGGGCAACAAGGAGAGCGCCAGTTTCGTGGAGACCTTGATTGGCGATCCCGGGCTCTGCCGCCTGTACCTGGCCTTCGCCAAGCTGGATAACGAAACCGCCGACAGCCTGAAGACGGCGATTCCCTTTGCGCGCCTGAAGACCTATGCGCACGTGTTGGATTTCTACGGCGGGATGTTCGCGATACGCGGCGGCAAGGCGGTGACTCCGGGCGGCGCGCGCAGCGCCTCGGCTTGGGCGGATCTGGCGGGCGCCTCACCGGAGCAAGGGCCGCAGTTCTTCGCCGCCCTGATTGCCAAGGACGACGGCTGGCTGGCGAGCTTCTTCGACTCGCTGGCGCGCATCCAGGGCCCGTCGCAGGAGTACCTGACGCAACCGGGCCGCATGAAGAGGTTCTACGATGCGATCCGCGGCAAGGTTACGACGCCCGGACCGGCGCGGCCGGTGCTTCGCGGCAACGCCGATATGATGCTGCTCACCAGCCGCCTGCGGATTGACGGCACTGGGGCACCGCACATTCCCGGCGACCTGAACATTTGGAAAAGGCTCTTCGCGCAGAGCGCGTTGGGGAAGTACGATGCGCGGCTTTCCAGGCAGGCGGCGAGCTGGAAGGACCCCGACGACCTGCTGGAAGCGCTGTTCGCGCTGTGCCGCAAGGATGTGGAGAATCAGCCGCTGAAGATCTTCATGGCGTTAAGCGACCTGGACCGCGACCGGAACGCGCCGCTGGATACGGCCACGGTAGAGCGGCTCGTGCGCGACTACCCCACATTCAAGGCGCAGTACGCCGTCTTCAGCGAAACGCCCGCGCTCACCGGGAAGTCCATGATGGCGTTTCTGGATTCGGCCGAAGGGCTGGATAAGATCCGCGACTCGGCTCTGCGGGCGGATGCCACTGGGGTGTTCCAGTCCGCCGTGAGCATTTGGCAGATACTGGTCCGGCAGGGCAACATCCCGGACGACCGCGCGGACGCGGTCTTCGCGGCGCTGCTAGGCCAGTTCGGAAGGCTGGCTAACGAGCAGGCGGTTTTCGACGCCGGAACCAAGAGCCTCACCGCGCTGCTCGCCGCCGCGCATACCTCCGAGGACCCGGCCGAACATCCGCAGGAAGCGCTGCTGGACCTGCTGGGCGGGCCAGCCGGCGCCGAGACGCGCGGTGCTCTATCCGACGCGCTGGACTCCCAGCGGGTGGCGTCGCTCGACGCGCTCTATCAAATCTCCGACCGGATTGAGGCCATGCTGAAGGGCCAGAAGTTCGACGCGGCGTCCGTGGTGAAGCTGACCGCGCCCATCAGCGAGATCGAACTGCCGCGGCCGGCGCTTTCCACCGCGGAGAAACTGGCGCTGCCCGAGCAATCGACCGTGGATGCGCACCTGGACGCGGAGCGGAACTTCCACCCGCGCACGGCCATCCAGCGCGCGGGCGGCGACCCCGCAAGGCTGCGGGAGATTCGCGGCAGCCTGGCGCCCTGGATGCGGGACACCCTGATGGCGTTCAACTACGCCTATTACGCTCCGCCCAAGGCTCAGGTGCTGTACACCAACCCGCTGTACGTGCGCAACCACGATTTTGCGGGCCCACAGGGAGATGACGCAAGCTGGCATGCCACGCAACCGGGCGAGGCCGGATGGCCGAACAACGAGGGCGGCAGGCAGGTTGGCTCCCTTTCCGGGCTGGCGTATTCGCTGGCCGAAGCGGAACAGAATTTCCTGGTACCCACGCACACGCAGGCGCTCATCTGGACGGATCTGGTGCCGCAGATCATTGTAAGCGCGACGCTGCCGCGCTGGAGCAATGTGACTCCGAATCAGTTGCACTGGGTGGCGCTGAACCTGCAGTATGCGCGCGAACTGCTGGCCGAGTCCGTTTTCGAAGCCGATGTGCGGGCGTTGACATTGAAGGACGTGGAGGGCATGGCATCGCCGGCCAGAGCGCATGAAGTGAGCATCGCGCTGGATCGCGGAGACGTAGCGGCGGCGGCGCGCATCCTGACGCCCTCGGAGCTGTTTGCTCTGGCGCGGGGGATGGAAGCGGCGGGGAAAGATCAGGACTCGGCGGTGGCGGCGGGGATCAAAGACCTGGAGCGGCGGGCGCCGCGGGAGGTGAGTTACGCGGCCATTTCACGGGCATTCGGAACGCCGAAGCCGGTGCTCACCAACTCGTACCGGCCCGGCCTATTGAACCTGCGCACATTCCCCACTCTGATGGGCTACTCCAGCCGGATCATGGCCGAGAGCTGGGAGTCGAATACTCTGTATTGGGCGGCTTTGGCGGACGAACTATATTTGCCGCCCGCGGAATTGAATGTGAAGATCCCGGAGTGGACCGGGTCTCTGGTGGAGCATATTTTCGCGGCGAATCTGGATGATTGGCCGGCGGTGCTGAGATCGCTGCGCACGGTAGGGGCCGACGAGCGGGCTCATGCGCGGCAGCAGCAGGCATCGCTCGACGGGGCTCCCAACAGGTGAACTCATGAACGTCTCGCGAAGAACCTTACTTGGATGGGCCGCCGGCGCTCCGCTGCTGCGCGCGCCGCTCCTGCGGGGCCAGGATTCCACGAAGCCGCCGGTGTTCAGGGTGAAGGTGGATATGGTGGTGCTGGCCTTCACCGTGACGGACAGCAAGAACCATTACGTGAACGGCCTGAAGCCCGGCGATATCCGCATACTGGAGGACGGCATCGCCCAGAAGATCGCCACCTTCGCGGAAGGGGCGAGCCAGCCTCTGGCGGTGTCCGACGATGGCGCGGTGCGTCCGCTGGTCTCCGGCGGATCCGGCGCGCAGGACCTGCTGCCCGGGATGGAGAACCCGGACGCGTTCATCGGCACGAATGTCTTCGTGCTGTTCGACACCAGCAATTTCATGTACCGCAGCTTTGTGTACGCGCAGGACGCGATCGCGGATTTTGTACGGGGGCTGGACCGGACGGATTCGGTGGCGGTTTACACCTTCAGCCGCAACCTGTCGCGCGCGGCGGAACTTTCGCGCGACCGCAATACGGCTATCGCGGGGCTGCGCGAGTCCGTGGCGGGCGACGATACTGCGCTCTATAACGCCCTGCTGATCACGCTGCGCGACGCCGCCAAGATACCGGGCCGCAAGATGATCATCGTGTTTTCCAACGGGCCGGACAACGCCAGCGTGGTTTCCCCAAGCGACGTGGGTGCGGTGGCCGAGGACGCGGGCATCCCCATCTACGTGATCTCCACCAACGAAGTGAACCAGGACCCGATATCGAGCGCGGCTTTCCGCCGGCTGGCCACGGGCACGGGCGGCAAGGCTTATTGGGCCCGCTCCTGGCAGAAGCAGGTGGAAGCGTTCGAGGATATCCGCGAGGATCTGGGCAATTCGTACACGGTGACTTACTACCCGCGGCCCAACCCCAACGAGGGCTTCCGCAAGATTGCGGTGGAGATTTCCGGCGACGCGGGCAAGAAACTGCGCGTGCACACGCGGCCAGGCTACCGGCCGAATACCAAGGGCGCGTAGGGCCGCCGGGGGCGCGGGCGCGGAGGGCATTTGCCCCAATCCGTGGTGGCCCCTAAGAGCCCTATCCGGCGCATTCCGGCTGTGATAGCTTAAGGCCAGGAGATTCTGGTATGACTGACGCGCCTCCTTCGCCCCAGATCAACGTCTCCAAGATGCCCGTGGGCAGCGGTATTGCCGGGAGCCTCTTCACCCTTGGCAGCATGGCCATTTTTCTGGTTGGCATTCCGGCCTTGCGCTACTTCCTGGGCGCGACGGCGGCGCTTGGCCTCGGTGTGGCGCTGCTGATTCGGCGGCGCGGCGAACCTTGCAGCACCCGCCGGATTCTCTCAGAGCCGATCAAGAGGTGACCGCAGTGCGCTTGCGCGCTTTTCTCCTTCTGGTTTCCCTTCCCCTGGCCGCACAGCAATCCGAACTCTCTCCGCGGGCTGCGGCCGCACCCGAGGCGTCCAAGAGCTTCATCTCGCTTGACGTGGTGGTAACGGACAAGGCGGGCAAGCCGGTATCGGGCCTGGAGCAGCAGGATTTCAACGTCATCGACAACAAGCAGCCGAGGAAGATCGCGTCGTTCCGGGCGGTAGACCCATCCACGGCGCCGCCCACGGAGGTGGTGATCCTGCTGGACGCCTTGAATGCGCCGTTTGCCGATGTGGCGATTCAGCGCCAGGAACTCGAAGCGTTCCTAGCGAAGAACGCGTCCACGCTTCCCGGGCCAACGACCATTGTCATGATGGGGGATCTAGGCGTGGCGCTGGGCGCAGCCTCGGCTCGCGATGCCAAGGACTTGGTGGCCGCGATGAACGCGGGGCGTTCCGGCAAGCTGGTGGCGGCGGAGGACATCGGCGCGTACGGAGTGGAAGGCGCGCAGCAGGTTTCACTGTACGAACTGGACCGGCTGGCCGATTTTGAGGCAGCCAAGCCGGGCCGCAAACTGGTGATCTGGATCAGCCCGGGATGGCCGCTGCTGGCGGGTGACGACCCGGACCAGGGGCTCAACAGCAAGGAACAGAAGGCGCTGTTCGGCACGATAGTCTCGCTATCGGATAAGCTGCGGCGGGGGCGAGTTTCGATCTACGACATCGACCCGGCGGGTCTTGCGGACGCGGACCGCTTCGGGACTTCGGACTATAAGCAGTTCGAGAAGGGCGTGAAATCGGCCGGGCAGACGCAGGTGGGGAGTCTCGGGCTGCAGATCCTGTCCGACCAGACCGGCGGGCGCGTGCTGAATTCGAGCAATGACATTGCGGGCGAGCTCGAGAAGTGCCTGGCGGACGCGAAGGTTTACTACACCATCACGTTCGACGCGCCCAAGGGCGACGGGCCGAACGAGCTACATACACTGGACGTGAGAATTTGCAAATCGGGCCTAACGGCGCGCACGCGGATGATGTACTACGCGCAACCCTGAGGAGAAGAGAGGCCCTGGGATCATCAGGCGCCCGGCGAGCTTCGCCTCGATTCACGCCGAACCCCCGCTACACTGGAGTTTCCACAATGGCGGGCGCGGAGACGGGGACGATTGCGGTACTGGCGGAGAAGCCTTCCGTGGCGCGCGATATTGCGCGCGTTCTGGGAGCCGGGAGCAAGGGCGACGGCTTCCTGCACGGAAACGGGTACGTGGTGACGTGGGCCATCGGCCACCTGGCGGCGCTGGCGCAGCCGCATGAGATTGAATCGGCATGGCGCGCATGGCGGCGCGAACTTCTGCCCATGCTGCCCAAGCGCTGGCCGCTGGTTGTCTACGACAAGACCAAGGACCAGTTCGAAGTAGTGCGGAAGATCCTGAACTCGCCGCGCGTGGGACGGGTGGTGTGCGCCACGGACGCCGGGCGCGAAGGCGAGCTGATCTTCCGTTACATCTATGAAGCCGCGGGATGCGCCAAGCCGTTTGAGCGCCTGTGGATCTCGTCGCTGACGCCGGAGGCGATCCGGAAGGGCTTTAGCGCGCTGAAACCCGGCGCGGACTACGACGCCCTGGCCGACGCTGCCCGCGGGCGCAGCCGCGCGGATTGGCTGGTGGGCATGAATCTCTCGCGCGCCTACTCGCTGGCCTACAACGAGGATCTCTCCGTGGGCCGCGTGCAGACGCCCACGCTGGCCATGCTGGTGGAGCGCGAACTGGCGATTCGCAGCTTCGTGCCGGAAGACTACATTGAGATTCAGGTCACGTTCCATCCATTGGATGCGCCGAAGGCGACCACCTACCAGGGGACTTGGTTCCGGGACCGGGGGGAAGGCGCGGACAAGGAATCGCCGGCGAAGTCCATGCGGCTGCCGGCGGACGGGGAGGAAGCCGCGCGGATTGTCGCGCGCGCGCGGACGGGTGCGGCGGAAATCGAATCGGTGGAATCCGAAACGCAGCGCATGCCTCCGCCGCTGCTTTACGATCTGACCGAGCTGCAACGCCACGCCAACCGGCTGTTCGGCTACAGCGCGCAGCGCACGCTGGAGATTGCGCAGGCGCTTTATGAGACGCACAAGCTGCTGAGCTATCCGCGTACCGATAGCCGGCATTTGTCCCAGGATGTGGCGGCCACGCTGCCTCTGATTGTGCAGACCATCGCGGGCCCATATCGAGAGCATCTGTCGGCCGGGACGGGTGAGCGGCCGTTGAGCCGGCGCTACGTGGACGACGCGAAGGTGACCGACCACCACGCCATTATTCCCACGCCGACGCGCGCGGAGAACGCCAAGCTAACGGCGGAAGAGCGCAGGATCTATGACCTAGTTTGCCGGCGGCTGCTGAGCGCGTGGCAGGACGATCACATCTCATCGGTGACCACCGTCATCACGGCGATCCGCAACGGCGAACTGACGGACCGCTACCACACCTCGGGCACGGAGGTGAAGCACGCCGGGTGGAAAGCCCTGGACGTGACGCCGGAGCGACGGCAGGCGGAGGCCGAGCCGCAATTACCGGCCGGGCTGAAGCAGGGGGCCGTCCAGGAGGTGGTGGACGCCGAGACGCTGCGCAAGAAGACGCGCCCGCCGAAGCGTTTCACCGAGGCAACCCTGCTGACTGCCATGGAAACGGCCGGCAAGACGCTCGATGAGAAAGAGCTTTCCGACGCGATGAAGGAGAACGGGCTGGGCACGCCCGCCACGCGCGCCGCGATTATCGAAGTGCTGCTCAAGCGCGGTTATGTGGAGCGCGCCGGCAAGACTCTGGAGGCCACGGCCAAGGGCATACGGCTGATTGAGATTGTCCACCCGGAAGTGAAGAGCCCGGCCATGACCGGGCAGTGGGAAGCCTATTTGGGGCGCATTCAGAAAGGAAAGGCGCAGCTCCCGCCCTTCCTGAAGGGAATTGAAGATTATGTCCGGGAGGTGGTGGGCAAGACCGGCGAGGTGAAGGCGGAAACGGCCACTTCCAGAGCGGGCCTGCCCAGCGGCGCGCCTCGTCCTGCCGCCGCCGCCGCGCTTGGCCAGAGAAGACACTTTGCACAGGCGGATACTCACGCCGAAGCGCACGCGCAAACCGAACTCGGCGAGCGCGTGCCGCTTTCAGGCGAGGAGTCTCTCCTGGAGCTCTTGCAGCGGACCTTCGGCTACGCGGCGTTTCGGCCGAATCAGGAGGCTGTTTGCCGCGCGGCGGTGGCCGGGCAGGATGTAATGCTGGTGATGCCCACGGGCTCCGGCAAGTCGCTGTGCTATCAATTGCCCGGCCTGGCGCGGGGCGGAACAACCTTGGTGATCAGCCCGCTGATCGCGCTCATGGAGGACCAGGCGGCCAAGCTGAAGGAATGGGGATGCCGCGTGGACCGCATCCATTCCGGCCGCGAGCGCGGGGCGTCGCGGCAGGCGTGCATCGACTATCTGAACGGAGAGCTGCAATTCCTTTTCGTCGCGCCTGAGCGGCTGCGGGTCGCGGGATTCCCGGAGATGCTGGCCAAGCGCAAGCCATCGCTGATCGCCATCGATGAGGCGCATTGCATTTCTCAATGGGGCCACGATTTCCGCCCGGATTACCGCATGCTGGGGCAATACTTGCCGTCGCTGCGGCCGGCGCCGGTGATCGCGCTGACGGCTACCGCGACGCCGCAGGTGCAGGACGATATTGTGGAGCAACTTGGCCTCACCAAGCCCGCGCGATTCATCCACGGGTTCCGGCGGGAGAACATCGCGATTGAGGCGGTGGAGATCGCCACGTCGCAGCGGGCCGCCGCCGTGATCGAGCTGCTGCGCGACCCGGCGCGGCGGCCTGGCATTGTTTACACGCCCACGCGGAAGGAAGCGGAGAACCTGGCGATGGAGTTGGGCGCGCTGTTCCCAACGGCTGCCTACCACGCGGGCCTGGACGCCGAACGCCGGGAACGGGCGGGCGCCGGATTCCTGGCAGGCAAGCTCGAGGTGATCACGGCCACCATCGCGTTCGGCATGGGCATCGATAAGCCGGACATTCGCACGGTGATTCATACGGCGCTGCCGGGTAGCCTGGAAGCGTACTACCAGGAAATTGGACGCGCGGGCCGGGATGGCCAGCCGAGCCGCGCGGTGCTGATGCATTCCTACGCGGACCGCTACACGCACGATTTCTTCTTTGAGCGCGACTACCCGGACGTTTCAATTCTGGACGCGATGTTCGCGAAACTGAGGGCCGAACCGATGGAGATGAGCGCGCTGCGCCGGCGCGTGCACGTGGAGTCCGACATTTTCGATAAGGCAGTGGAAAAGCTCTGGCTCTACGGCGGCGCGGTGGTGGATTATGCGGATAACATCAGCCGGGGTCAGGGGCAGTGGCGCGAGGCGTACATCGCGCAGGGCGAGCACAAGCAGGCGCAACTTGAAGAGGTGATCCGCTATGCGCAGGTGAACCAGTGCCGCATGTCCGCCCTGGTGCGGCATTTCGGCGACTACGAGGACGCCCGGACGGATTGCGGGGTGTGCGATTTCTGCGCGCCATCCTCCTGCGTGGCGCAGACGTTCCGCAAGGCCACGCAGCCGGAGCGGGAGGCGGCCGCGCGCGCGCTGGACGCACTGCGCAAGACGCGCCAGAACACCACCGGCCGGCTGTATGCGGAACTCTTCCCCAGCTCCGAAATGACCCGAGACCGCTTTGAGGAACTGCTCGGCGCCATGGCGCGCGCGGGGTTGGTCCAGCTTGCCGAAGAGGTGTTCGAAAAGGACGGCCGCCAGATTCCGTTTCGCAAGGTGCGCTTGGGTCCGGCGGCTGACTCGACGGACCTGGGCAGCGCCGAGTTGGCGATGCGGACGGCCGCGTATACGCCGGAAGCCAAACGGAAACGCGGTAAGAAGAAGTCCAAGGCGGCGGCGCGCGGGGAGGCCGCCAAGCCGAAGCGAGCGCGGAAGCCCGCGCCGCAGAAGAGCGAGGAAGAAGCAGCGGAGGATCTCCCGGAGATGGAGGCGCCCCGTGGCGTTCCACCGGCGGTGGCGGCCCTCGAGGATGCCCTGCGCGCGTGGCGCTTGCAGGAGGCGCGGCGGATGGGCATTCCGGCATTCCGAATCTTCAGCGACCAGACCCTGCAAGCCATTGCCCGCCGCCGCCCGGCCACGGCGGCGGCCCTGCTGGCCATTCCAGGCATCGGACTAAATACCGTGGAGAAATACGGCCGGCATATCTACCGCATCCTGGAAGAGAAACGCGGGGGGTAGACCGGGTGGAGGGGGCGGCAGCCGGTTCTATCCGGGCTCCCGTGGTCACCAAATTCAGATTTCTCTTGCACTCCGACTATGACGATAGTAGAGTAAATGTCGAAGCAGGTGCTTTGACATGCCGCGTGCAAGACTAACCAAGCTGGAACTCCAGATCATGGAGGCCTTCTGGGACAGGGGCGCGTGTTCCGTGCGCGAGGTCCAGGAGACTTTTCCCGAAGCCTCACGCCCCGCATACACGACGGTGCAGACGGTGGTCTACCGCTTGGAACGCAAGAAGGCGCTGCGATGCGTGAAGCGCATTAGCAACGCGAATATTTTCGAAGCTGCCATCTCGCGGACGGACGCGCAGCGCGGGCTGGTGGACGAGTTGCTCGCGCTTCTTGGCGGGCGCGGCAAGCTGGTGATGGCACACCTGCTGGACGCCGGCGAAATCACGCTGGAGGACCTGAAAGAAGCCGAGAAGGCTCTGCGGAAGCCCCCGGAAAAGGGGGGACGGAAATGACTTGGGCGCAGTTTTCGCCATTGGCCAATCACTTGTGGCAATCCACGGTGTGCGTGGGAGTGGCGTGGACGCTGACGCTGGCGCTATCGAAAAACCGCGCGGCGGTTCGGTATGGCGTGTGGCTCGCAGCCTCTGTGAAGTTCCTGGTACCGTTCGCCTGGCTGGCAGCGATTGGGGCGCGCTTCGAATGGCGATCTGCTGAGGTCACGGCGCCGGTGCGAATTCCCGCCGTGGTTGCGCAGATCGGGCAGCCATTCGCCGTGATTGCACCGGAGCCGGCGCTTTCAGTGGGGCGGACCTCCGGGTCTGCCTTCTTCGTTTTGTTGCTAGCCATCTGGCTCTGTGGCGTTCTCGTCGGCCTCGCCTTCTGGGCGCGTTCCATATGGCGGATGCGCGGCATTGTGCGAGGCGCCAAGCCGCTCGATCTGCCTCTGCCGATCCCTGTGAAGACCGCGCCCGGCCGCATGGAACCAGGCGTCTTTGGCATCTGGAAGCCAGTGTTGCTGCTGCCCGAAGGCATCGCCGAGCGCCTCACTCCGCAGCAACTGGAAGCCGTCCTGGCCCACGAACTCCGCCACGTGCATCGGCGCGACAATTTCACGGCCGCCGTTCACATGCTGGTGGAGACGCTCTTCTGGTTCCATCCAGCGGTTTGGTGGATCCGTACGAGGCTGATCGACGAGCGCGAGCGAGCCTGCGACGAAGGGGCGCTGCGGATGGGCAGCGAGCCGCGCGTTTATGCGGAGAGCATCCTGAAGGTCTGCGAATTCTACATGGCCGCGCCGGCTGCGTGCACATCCGGAGTCTCGGGCGGCAGTTTGAAG
>Ga0335069_10010891_pt1 | contig 12865 bp, 11 predicted proteins | sample Lox_Sample_11_FD_206714 | JGI IMG/M metagenome (GOLD analysis project Ga0335069, IMG submission 206714) | Soil microbial communities from Loxahatchee National Wildlife Refuge, Florida, United States - Lox_Sample_1.1 | ecosystem: Environmental > Terrestrial > Soil > Wetlands | place: USA... | reverse complement strand
GCTGTAACGGCGGAAACCCTGCGCCTCGATGATCGGCCAAGTATGCGGCGCGGCCGAGACGTTGGTGTAGGTCACTTCTTTGTGACGCAGCGCCTGCGACACCAGCATCGGTGCATAGGCGCGGAACGCGGGCTCGACATACCAACTCGACAGGTTACAGCGCGGCGCGAAAGTTCCGTCTGCCGGCATAGCCGAGCAAATCAAGAGGATTACTCCGACCGGCGCGCCGGCGGTTTCCAGCAGGTAACCATATTTAGGTAGGCCTTGCGGCGGATCGCGCCGCGTCAGCTGATCGAGCGCGTGATGCCAGAACTCGTTGCCGCGGCTCGGAAAGCCGCGGGTCAGGAGGGCGGCGACAGCATCAATGTCGCTTTCCTCGATCTGTCGGCAGCGGATGTCGGACAAGGATAAAGCTCATTCACGTTGACCACGACCGTGTCGTGAACTTGATCGTAAGCGTTGGGCGAATATAGGGGAGCCGAGTGAAAAAACGGTAGGCTCGGCATCATGTCGATAAAATTAACCATAATGGAGCAGATGGCGCAGATCGCGCGCGAGCACGGCAAGCAATTGGCGCCGCTCTCCGACGATCTCGTGCTGCTCGAGTCCGGTCTCGACTCGCTCGGCTTTGCCGTGCTGGTCGCCCGTCTCGAGGACAAGCTCGGCGTCGATCCGTTCACGGCCTCCGAGGACGCGGTGTTTCCCGTTACGCTCGGCGACTTCGTGAAGGTCTATGAACATGGCGCGCACTGAGACGCCGGCTTTGCGCCAGCGTCTTTCCGATACTGCGCCGGAGCAGTTCCTGTTCGATCGCTCGGCGCGCGCCTGTTATACGCAGCTCGCGCGCGGCACCTGCCTGGGCGGTCAGCTTGCTGATCTCGCCGGCAAGTCGGTCCTGCTCGCGACCTGCAGCCAGTTGACGTCCGCGCTTGCGCTGATCGAGCTCGACGGCGTCGCGCGCCGCATCACCATTCTGCCGCCCGACGCTGCGCCCGAACACTTCGCGGCCCTGATCGCCGGCGCCGAGATCGATGCCGTTGTCGTCGACATCGGCTCGGTGAGCGAATTCTACGATATTCCACTGCGCGTCCCCGCGTCGCTCTATCTCAACGTGGCGGACGAACTGCCGGCTGCATCGTTGCCGAGCGAATGGGTGATGCTGACGTCGGGCACGACCGGCGTGCCGAAAATGGTCGCGCATACGCTGGCCGGCCTGACCGCCTCGTTTGCGGCAAAGCCGCCGGATCCAAGCGTGATCTGGGCGACCTTCTACGATATCCGCCGCTACGGCGGCTTGCAGATCTTCTTGCGCGCGGTGCTGGGCGGCACCTCGCTGGTCTTGTCGAGCGCAGGCGAGCCGGTTACCGATCATCTGATGCGCATGGCGGAGCATGGCGTGACCCATATTCTCGGCACGCCGACGCATTGGCGGCGCGCGCTGATGTCGCCTGCGATCAAAAAAATCTCGCCGCGTTATGTGCGGCTCTCCGGCGAGATCGCCGATCAGGCCATTCTTGACGGACTGCGCGCCGCGTTTCCGCAGGCTGGGGTCAGCCACGCTTTCGCCTCGACCGAGGCTGGCGTCGCCTTCGAAGTTAGCGACGGACTTGCCGGTTTCCCGGCGGCTTATGTCGGTGAGACGCGCGACGGCGTCGAGATGAAAGTCGAGGACGGTTCGCTGCGCATTCGTTCGCCGCGCACGGCGTCGCGCTATATCGGCAGCGACCTGCGGCTCGCCGACGAGGACGGCTTTGTCGACAACGGCGACATGGTGGAACAGCGCGGCGACCGCTATGTGTTCACCGGCCGCCGCGGCGGCATCATCAATATCGGCGGCCAGAAAGTTCATCCCGAGGAGATCGAGGCCGTCATCAACCGCCACCCGCAGGTGCGGATGTCGCTGGTGCGGCCCAAGCGCAGCCCGATCACCGGCGCGGTCGTGATCGCTGACGTGGTGCTGAAATCAGCCGGCAACGACGCCGAAGCGGTCAAGGGCGATATCCTGACGCTCTGCCGCGACGCGCTGCCGCGTCACAAGGTGCCCGCCGCGATCAGCATCGTGCCGGCGCTCGATGTCGCAGCGTCAGGCAAACTGGCGCGGCGGCAAGGTTAGAGCGCCATGGCCAAAGCACCGACCAAACCCGGTAAGACAAGCGCCAAGACAAGCGCCAAGACAAGCGCGAAGAAGACAACGCGCACGGTTCTGGTCACCGGCGGCAGCCGCGGCCTCGGCCTCGGCATCGCCCGCAAGCTTGTCGCCGGCGGCTACGACGTCATCGCGGTCGCGCGCAGCGACAACAAGGAACTCGCCGGGGCGATCGCCGAAGCCAAGCGGGCCAGGCTTGGTGCGCTGCATTTCGTGCCGTTCGATCTCGGCGAGGTCGCAAAAATTCCCGACCTGGTGCGAAATCTGCGCAAGCAATTCGGCCCGCTATTCGGACTGGTCAACAATGCCGCGCTGGGGCACGACGGCGCGCTGCCGCTGATGCATAATTCGCGGATCGAAGAACTCATCCGCATCAATACGCTGTCGCCGATCGTGCTGACCAAATACGTGGTGCGCGCGATGATGTCCGACGGCGAAGGCCGCATCGTCAATGTCGCTTCCATCATCGGCTTCACCGGCTATAGCGGGCTTTCCGTCTACGGCGCCACCAAGGCCTCGATGCTCGGCTTCACCCGCTCGCTGGCGCGTGAAGTCGGCCGGCTCGGCATCACCGTCAATGCCGTCGCGCCGGGCTTTCTCGATACCGAGATGACGCATGGACTTGCCGGCGAGCAGCGTGAGCGCGTCGTGCGCCGCAGCGCCTTGCGCCGTCTCGCTGGTGTCGACGACGTTGCCGGCGCCGTCGAATATTTGCTCAGCGACAAGGCGAAGAGCATTTCGGGGACGGTGCTGACAGTGGACGCTGGCGCGACGGCCTGATCGCGATCGGGGCCGGTAGCAGCGGCGGTTTTCCGCTGTGTGCCGCCCCCGATGTCGATGTTCCTGGCATTACGCTTCGGCGAGCGTGGCCGGCGGTTGCTCACCCGAGTTACGGGCAAGGATGCCGCAGGCCGTCATAGCCCAGATACGTTCCCGACGCCGGATCGTAGGAGCGGAAGCGTGCCGCGCAATACGACGCGTCGCTGTTCTGCGCGACGACAGGTCCTGAGGCGACATAAGGGCCGGGTGCATAATATAATCCGGCGCATAGGCATAGCCGGGCGCGTAGTCATAGTAGCCCGGAGCCCAGAGCGGCGATGTTGCCGCGGCAACGGCGCCGCCCACGACGCCCGCAGCCGGCCATCCGAAGCCGCCGCGATGCCAGCCGCCACCATGCCGACCCCACGGCGCCGCCGATGCGGGCGCGCCGGTCGCAAGCACTGTGCAAGCCGCGAGACCAAGAGCCGTAACGCTGCTCAATAGTTTTGCTCTCATGCTGTTCTCCACCTGTAAGTTCCAAGTTTTTGGAACAAATGTTTTAATGGCGGCCGGCGAATAGCTCGCACCGCTGTTCGCTAATGTCGTGAAGCTGGCTCTGTTCCGGGAACGCGCGACCGCACGCCGCGGCTTTTGCGCGATCACACGCGAAGTTGAATCAGCGCGGTCAAATCGCCGCAGCAGTGAACAATCTTGAGTCAGCGCGCTTTGCTGCGCCCACGGTCCGTTGTGCGGCCAGTGCGAAAAAGCCGGCGTACTAAAGTCGAACCCCGCCGGTCACGATGCGGGCATGCAGCGCCGCGTCAATCGGCACATAGGCCTGGCTTTCCTGGTCGTCGAAATAAAGCGCGTCGGATGTCGTGGCGGGATCAAAGCTCTCGCGTGCAATATCTGACTTCTTGTGCTTGAAGGTCGAGGTGACGTCGATGTCATTCTTGATGCGCAGAAAGAGCGGGCGCGCATAGGGCGGCAGCCTTTGCGCGAGATGCCGGCGCAGGCCCGCAAGATCGAGACCGCCGTCGCCGACCAGCGCTGCCATTCCAGCGGCACCTTCAGTGCCGGGCACGGCAACGCCGTAGACGACAGCTTCCGCGACGCCGGGAAAGGTCATGATCGCGTCGGCCACTTCCGAGGTCGCGACGTTTTCGCCCTTCCAGCGGAACGTATCGCCGATGCGGTCGACGAAATAATAGAAGCCGCCCGAGTCCATGCGCATCAGATCGCCGGTGCGATACCAGGCATCGCCGGCTTCGAACACGTCGCGCAGGATCTTGCGCTCGGTCTCGGCCGCGCTGCTGTAACCCTCGAACGCGCCGCCGGCGTCCGAAGCATCTTTGCCGCTTTTGATCTTGCCGATGGCCTCGCCGGTCTCGCCGATCGCGCAGCGGACGCAGCGGCCGTCGCTGTCGCGCGCCGGAGCGCCGGTCGCATCGTCGAATTTGACCAGGGCCAGCGGGAAGCGATGCTTCAGGAACGGCGGCACGCGGCCGATGGCGCCGACTTTGCCTTCGACATTATACAGTGAGACATTGCCCTCGGTCGCGGCATAGAATTCGAGAATCTTCGGAATGCCAAAACGCGACTGGAATTTCTCCCACACGTCGGCGCGCATTCCGTTGCCGGCGGCGAGCCGGAGCCGATGTGCGCGGTCGCGCGGGTGAGGCGGCGCATTGACGAGATAGCGGCACAGTTCGCCGATATATTGGATCAGCGTGCAGTCCCATTTGGCGACGTCATCCCAGAATTGCCGCGCCGAGAATTTTTCGGCGACGACCACGGAGCCACCGCTCACCAATAGGGCGCCGGGCGCGACGACCCCGCCGACGGAGTGATAGAGCGGCAGGCAGTCATAGATGCGGTCATCCGGCGTCGCGCCCATCAGGCCCGCGAACCACAGGCTCCATTGCAGCAGCCGGTGATGGCTGACATTGGCCGCCTTCGGCAATCCGGTGGTGCCGGATGTGTAGATCGCAAGCGCGCGGTCGGCGATGGTGACGTCGCGGCGCTCCGCTGCCGTCAGAGAGGCACTGGAGAAATTTTCGATCGTGCAATCGATGCGCGGCAGGTCGCCGCCGCCATGCATCCAGATCGTCGGCGTCGTGGAAAGCGCTGCCGTCCGCGCGGCCTCCCTCAGTTCTGCCGCCACGATCACGTGACGCGGGGTGACCAGATCGATGCAATGCGCAAGCGATGGGCCGCGAAGCTGGGTGTTGATCAGCGCCACCACGCCGCCGACGCAGGTGATTCCAAGCCAGATCGGTAGATAATCCGGCCGGTTCGGCATCAGCAGGCAAACGGTCTCGCCCTTGCGGAGATTTTGCGAGAGTGCCCAGCGCGCGTACCGATTGGCGCGCGCGACGAGTTCCTGATAGGTGAGCGTGTAGCGCTTCGAGATCAACGCCGGCGTGTTGCCCTGCGTTTGCGCCCGTGCAGCGATGATATCCAAAAGGAGCCGCTGCGGCTGTTGGGCAATCGGCGCAGTCGCTTCGAGGGCCCGCACCCAGGCGTGCAGGGCGCTTTCGCCGCCGCGGCTGCGCGTAGCGCCGCGCGTCCCGGTGATCTCGGCCACGGTCATGCCGGACCATCGCCCAATAAAGTGAATCTTTCGCTTCAAGATTAGATAAAATTTGAAGCAACTGGAACCGCAGGCTTATCAGCGCGCATAGTCCGGCAGCGAGTGGCAAACAATTAAAGTTAACCGCTCGAATTGCTCGTTGTTACGTTGCTTCGCCACTACAAGCCACGGATAAGAAACGCAATCTCCCTAGTATTGCGCCCAGAAAAATACGCGCAAAAAAGCGCGATCGCAGGCAGGCGAAGGGATCTATGAAAAGCGAAACGGTGGCCATTCACGGCGGCTACGAAACCGACCCGACGACGAAAGCCGTCGCAGTGCCGATCTATCAGACGGTGGCTTACGAATTCGACAGCGCCGATCATGGCGCGGCTCTATTTAATCTCGAAGTCGAAGGCTATCGCTATAGCCGCATCAGCAATCCGACCACGGAAGTGCTGGAGCGCCGCATCGCCGCGCTCGAAGGCGGCGTCGGCGCGCTCTGTGTCGCGACCGGCCAGGCGGCGCTGAATTATGCGGTGCAAAATCTCACCGCCATAGGCACCAATATCGTTTCGGTGCCGCAGCTTTACGGCACCACTTACACGCTGTTCGGTCACATCCTGCCGAGCCAAGGCGTCAGCGTCCGCTTTGCCGCATCCGACAATCCCGAGGCGATCGAGAAGCTGATCGACGACAAGACCCGCGCGATCTTCTGTGAAAGCGTCGGCAATCCGGCCGGCAATATCTGCGACATCGAAGCGCTCGCGGCCGTGGCCGAACGTCACGGCGTGCCGCTCGTCGTCGACAACACCGTGGCGACGCCGATCCTGCTGCGCCCGATCGATTACGGCGCGCATATCGTCGTGCATTCGCTGACCAAGTTCATGGGCGGCCACGGTACCACGCTCGGCGGCGCCATCGTCGATTCCGGCCGCTTCGACTGGAACAAGCACGCTGCCCGTTTCCCGATGTTCAATGAGCCGGACGCCTCCTATCACGGCCTGATCTATACCGATCATTTCGGCGCTGGCGCCTATATCGCCCGCTGCCGCAGCGTCTATCAGCGCACCACCGGCGCCGTGCTGCCGGCCATGTCGTCATTCCTGCTGCTGCAGGGGATCGAGACGGTCGCGCTGCGGGTCGAGCGGCATATCGAGAATGCCCGCCGCGTTGCCGAATTCCTGCGCGACGATCCACGTGTCGAATGGGTCAATTATGCCGGCTTCGCCGATCACCCGCATTACAATCTGGCGCAGAAATATCTCGGCGGCAAAGCCTGTTCGCTTCTGACCTTCGGTGTGCACGGCGGGCTCGATGCCGGCAAGGCATTTTACGACGCGCTGAAACTGTTCAAGCGGCTGGTCAATATGGGCGACGCCAAGTCGCTTGCCTGTCATCCGGCCTCGACGACGCATCGCCAGATGTCGGCGGAAGAACAGGCCAAAGCCGGCGTGAAGCCGGAAATGATCCGGCTCTCCGTGGGTATCGAGCATATCGACGACATCCTTGCCGATCTCGATCAGGCGCTGAAGGCGTCGCAGTTGTCGCCCGCGCTCATCGCGGCAGAGTAAGCCGGAGCAGGGGATGCCGCTTTTCCTCGACACCGGCCGATCTGCCGCCGAGCTGAACGCGGCCAATTGCGTCACCATCGGTCTCGTCAACAACATGCCGGACGCCGCCTTCGCGGCCACCGAACGGCAGTTCGCCGCGCTGATCCGCGAGGCGGCGCCGTCGCGCGTCGTGCTGCTGAAACTCTTCACCATTCCACAGCTGCCGCGCAGCCAGGAGATGCGGGCCGCGCTGGCCGGCAAGTATCGCGACATCGCCGAGTTGTGGGATACGCCGCTCGACGGCCTGATCGTCACCGGCACCGAGCCGCGCGCCGCCAATCTGAAAGACGAGCCGTATTGGCCGGCGCTCAGCGCCGTGGTCGACTGGGCGCGCGACAACACCGCGTCCACGATCTGGTCCTGCCTCGCCGCGCACGCAGCGGTGCTGCATTCCGACGGCATCGTGCGTCAGAAGCTGCCGCAGAAGCAGTTCGGCGTGTTCGATTGCCGGCTCGCCGCCGATCACCCGATGACGCAGCATTTTCCCGAGTCGCTGTGGGTGCCGCATTCGCGCTACAATACGCTGCCGGAAGACGCGCTGACGGCGGCCGGTTACAAGATCCTCACGCGCTCGGCCACGGCCGGTGTCGACGCCTTCGCCAAGCAGGACGGCAGCTTCTTTCTGCTTTTTCAAGGCCACCCGGAATACGATGCCGATACGTTGTTTCGCGAATATCGGCGCGACGTGTCGCGCTTCTTGAACGGCGAGCGCGAGGTGCCGCCCGGCCTGCCGCTCAACTATTTTGACGATGTGGCGAGCGCCCGCGCCGAGGCCTTTGCGGAGCGTGCCGTGGCGGACCGACGCAGCGCGCTGATGGCGGATTTCCCGAACCAGGCGCTGGAGTCCGGTCTGCAGGAGAGGTGGCAGAACAGCTGGCGGCCGGCGGCGCTCGGCGTCTATGAAAAATGGGTCGAGCTCCTCAGCGCGCGCAAGGCGGAGCGGTGCGCGGCGGGCGTTTCGATCAAGTCGCCGCGGCTGCGCCGCACCTGGCGCGATTGGCCGCTGCCACTGCGGCAGCCGGCTTCCGGTGCGCCGCGCTAGCATTCTCGGCTCCCGGTTTACGGTTTTTTGGTCGATCGGTCCCTAAGGTGCTCGGCAATCCTTGGAGAACAATGCCGTGACCGATCCTGTGATCTTTGCCGCGCCGGCCGATGTCGATCTCGATCCGGCGCCGATTCCCGCGAACTGGATCATCGAGGGCAATCCGCAGGCGCGCTCCAAGCGGCTCGCCGCCAGCGCCGACGGCACGTCGACGGTCATGGCCTGGTCCTGCACGGCAGGCCGCTTCAAATGGCATTACACGGTCGACGAGACCATCCATCTGATTTCCGGCGAGATCTTCGTTACCGACGAGAAGGATAATGTGCGCCGCGTCGGCCCGGGCGACATGGTGTTCTTTCCGGCGGGCTCCGTGAGCACCTGGTACATTCCCGATCATGTGCGCAAATTCGCCGTGTGCCGGCACAGCATGCCGCGCGTCGCCGGCTTCGCGCTGCGGGCCTTCAACAAGATCGTCGGCATCATCACCGGCTCCGATGGCGGCAATGCGCTCGAGAGCGTGCCGGCAACGAGCGCCGATGCCGCCACCGCTCGCGCCAAGACGGCGTAAGCTCGATCTCAGATCGCGATTGGTCCATCCATCGTCACGCGCGCCGGCGCGACTGCTTCGGCGAGCGCGGGCAGTTGGGCGCGGTCGCAAAAAGCCGGGATCACAGTCAGGGCTTTGACGGATTTCACTAGCGCTGAGATATCGGCGAGGCGAGGGTGCACATTCCAGCGCATGGTTTGCGCGCGGCCGCTTTTGGCAAGCCGCTCCGCCGGCGTGTTGGCATTGATGCGGCCGGTGAACAGGATATTGACCTCGGCCTTGTCCTCGACCTGAGGAAGGAGCTTTGCGCACGTGCCGGATGCCAAATCCGCCGAGGCCGCAAGCATGATCCCGCGGACGCCATCGATCGGTGCAGCGATTTGGGCGAGCCGCTCGATCTCCTCGCGCAAGCCGTCACGCAGCGAGCGGTGATCTTCGCCGGCGAGATGTCGCAGCGCTTTACGCATTGCGTCGTCGACATAAATGTCCTCGACGCCGTGGCGCATCAGCTCCAGCGCAATCTCCGGACCGCGCCCGTTCGCCGGCACGGGAAGCAGCAGCGGACCGCGGCCGAGATATTGTGCGAGGTCGCTCCAGCATTCCGCGAGCGGCTTTCGGTAATCGCCATAGGAGCAGTCGGCCAATACGGTTGCCGCGGCGGCTGCCGGCAGATCGTAGGCGTAGAGGACCGATTCCGCAGAAATGTCGCCGGTGTAAAGAAAGCCATCGCCGGTGGGAAAGCTGAGCCAAACGCCGCCCGGGGCGTGGCCGTTGCGGCCGGTCTCGACCGGGATTCCCATTATGCTGCTGCGGCCGCCGAGCGGCAGCGGACGCACGGCAACGGAGCCGGGCAGGGCGCGGCCAACGGCTTCGGTGGCGTAGACGGTGGGATTGCCCAGCTTGGGGAGGAGCACAAGCCCGCCGATATGATCCTGGTGGCCATGGGTCACAACGACGGCGTCGACCGGCCCAAGATCATCGATCTCCGGTAAGCGCCCTGGCGGGGGACCCTCGCCAAGGTCGAGGAGCAACCGCTTTTCCCCGGTTTCGAGCAGGAAACAGGCCGGTGCCTTGCTGCCGACCCCGGAAATGAGCCGTAACGAGCCTGAATTCATTGCGTTTGCACCCTATATCCCCGCGAGACAGCCCAACATTGACAATACCGGGCGGTGTCCTTAATCAACGGCCCAAATTCCAAGGAATAACGCCATGAAAGTCCGCAACTCGCTGAAATCGCTGCGGGGCCGCCACCGCGACAACCGCATCGTGCGCCGCAAGGGCCGGGTTTATGTCATCAACAAGACCCAGCGCCGCTTCAAGGCGCGCCAGGGCTAAAGACGCTGGCCTGATATCGCCGGCGGCTATCGCCGGCTGCCCACTTCCGCCGCAATCTCCTCGCTCGAATGAGTAGTTTTCCGGCTTGCCGCAAGGCGGCCAGCGAATAGACTCATGCGCATGAAAGTCCGATTCCCGACCGCTTGTGCTATCGTCGTCATAGGCCTCGGCTTAATGGCTGCGGCTGCGCCGGTCTCCGCCCAGGATTTCGACCAAAGACACTCGTCGACGAGCGACGCGCTCAAGCCGGTGCACGGCGAGAACTACAATCTCGACACGCTGTTCGCCGCACTCAAGATCGCGCCGGACGATGCCAGCGCCAAGGCGATCGAGGACCGCATCTGGGCGCTGTGGCTGGCGTCCGGCAGCGACACTTGCACGCTATTGATGACGCGGGTGAAGGAAGCGACCGACGACAAGAACCTCGATCTCGCGGTCCGGCTCCTCGATGCCGTGATCGCGCTGAAGCCGGATTATGTCGAAGCCTGGAACCGGCGCGCCACGGTCTATTATCTCAAGCAGGACTATGGCCACGCGCTCGCCGATCTGCGCCAGGTTCTCGCCCGCGAGCCGCGTCACTTCGGCGCGCTGTCTGGCCTGGGCCTGATCCTGCAGGACATCGGCGACGACAAGCATGCGCTTCTGGCCTACCGCAAGGCGCTCGAGATCGATCCGCATCTCGAGAACATCCCCGAAGTCGTAAAGACGCTGAGCGAAAAGGTCGAAGGCCGGCCGATCTAGCTCTACCCGTTTTGGCCGCAGCCCGGATTTCGCTTTGTGGAATCCAGGCTACACTGTCCTTGCAGTGCAAGGGCAAGGGCCGGGGGAGTGAATGAACGCCGATCAGCTGACGATCCGAGAGCTTGTGGAAAATTGGGTGGTGTGGCGCGACGCGCGCCTGTGGGACCGCTTTCGCACCGTCTGGCATCCGGAAGGGCGCATGATGGCGACCTGGTTCCAGGGCACGTTCGAGGAATTCATCAAGGGCAATGACGAAGGTTGGAAGCGCGGGGTGCGCATTCTGCATTTTCTCGGCGGCTCTTCCATCGACGTCGCGGACAATCGCGCCATCGCGCAGACCAAAATGACGATCTCACAGCGCGCGCCGGTCGACGGCGTGATCTGTGACGTGGTCTGCACCGGCCGCTTCTACGATTTCTTCGAGAAGCGCAACGGCCGCTGGGGACTGGTGCTCAAGCGGCTAGTCTACGAGAAGGACCGGCTCGATCCGGTCGATCCGGCGGCAAAACTGTCGCTCGATCAGGATCTGCTCAAGAGCTTCCCGGAAGGCTACCGGCATCTCGCTTATCTGCAGAGCAAGATCGGCTACAAGGTGAAAACCGACATGCCGGGTCTTGAAGGTCCAGACCTGGACGGGCTCTACGCGCAGGGCGCGCGCTGGCTCGAGGGCGGGGCGCTGTAGTCGCGGAGTGCGGGCCTACTTGAATACCGGTTGCGGATCCAGCGAAGCGCGTTACCCCATTGCTGGCTCCGCAAACTGGGCCTAAGCTTTTTTGATTGGCTCACGGCATTTCAACTGGGCCGCGCCTTTCCTTGAAAAGGTGTCTCTGAAAAAATGCAATTGTCGCAGATCGCGTGCCTCGCATGACAGGGGGTGGTGATGCGCAGAGCCAAGGTTGCTTTTGGAACGACGGCCGCAATCGCGTGTTTGTTTCCTTGCCTTTTGATTGCTCTCGGCCACGGCGCTTCCGCCAAGGACAAGCCAGCGCCGAGCAAGCCGGCCGTCGACACGGCGGCAAAGTCCTCCCCGAGCGGTGCGCCCAGCGATGCGTCCGGCTGGAGCGGGCAGTCCGGCAGCTCTGGCAATCCGCTGATGACGGCGGAGGCCATCAAGCGCGCGGCCGCGAATTTCAGGAAATGCCTCGAAGATCAGTGGCCGGAAGCGCAGCGCCGCGGCGTCACACGTGCCAATTTCGATGCTTACACGGCGAAGCTCACGCCTGATTTGCAGATCATGGATCTGCTCGACGATCAGCCGGAGTTCGCCAGGCCCGTCGGGGACTATGTCGAGTCGATCGTTACCGAGGATCGCATTGCGCAGGGCCACGCCGCGCTCGACCAATACCGCGAGACTTTCGACGCGATCGAGAATGTTTATGGCGTCGACCGTGCCGTGATCGCGGCGATATGGAGCGTCGAGACGAATTTCGGCAAGCAAGCAAATGACCGCCCGGTGCTTCGTTCGACTGCCACGCTAGCCTGCGTCGGTCGTCGGCAGGGCTATTACCGCGAGGAGTTCGTCTCTGCCCTCGAAATCGCGGCCAAGGGCGATGTCGCCGTCGATAAATTCAATGGCAACTGGGCCGGCGCGTTCGGCGGCACGCAATTCATGCCCACCGCGTTTAAGCAATTCGCGGTCGATTTCGACAGGGATGGCAAACGCGACGTCTTCGGTTCGGTTCCCGATTCGCTTGCTTCTACCGCGAATTATCTCAGATATCACGGCTGGTATCCCAACCGGCCCTGGGGCTATGAAGTGAAGCTCCCGGAAAATTTCAACTATCTTGCCAGCGGTGGTCCGCGTCGCTCGCTCGTGTACTGGGGCCGTGCCGGGATAACCTTAGCCGATGGCAGTGCATTGCCGCAGGTCGTCGAACAGGGTTCGATCATGCTGCCGGCCGGGGTCCACGGACCGGCGTTTCTCGTACTCGACAATTTCAGCGTCATTCTGAGCTACAACCCGTCCCAAGCCTACGCGCTCGCGGTTGCCCTTTTGTCGGACCGGCTGAATGGTCTTGAACCGCTCGTCGCGCAGTGGCCACGCGACGAGCGCGCTCTGAGTGCCGCGGATGGTGTCGAGTTGCAGCGGCGGCTGCGGGCGCGCGGGTTG
>Ga0335069_10010890_pt1 | contig 12865 bp, 10 predicted proteins | sample Lox_Sample_11_FD_206714 | JGI IMG/M metagenome (GOLD analysis project Ga0335069, IMG submission 206714) | Soil microbial communities from Loxahatchee National Wildlife Refuge, Florida, United States - Lox_Sample_1.1 | ecosystem: Environmental > Terrestrial > Soil > Wetlands | place: USA... | reverse complement strand
TATTATTAAGTCAAATTAAACTGTGGATAACTCACGCGTGCTATGATCCGAAGATGAAGCAGAAAGATTTCTTGAGTGACTTTATCGGCGACCAAGCGCGCGCACGTCTTTTGCGCATCTTTATTTTCAACGAAGCTGAGTCGTATACGCTTACACTTGCCGCTAAACGCGCCGGCGTCTCCACGTCGATAGCGACCCGCGCGTTACGCGAGCTTGAACAACTCGGAATAATCACGAAAGGCAAATCACTCCCGCTGCCGCTCTTGCGCAACGGGAAACTCGTGAAGGGTTCGTCGAAAGTCAAAGTCGAAGCTGTCTGGAGTGTCAATACTGAGTTCGAACATTTCCGTGCGATCTCCAACTTCATCCATGAAGCAACACCCGCTCGATACGAGACCATCACCTCGGCACTCAAACGCACCGGGCGGCTCGCGACTGTCGTCCTCTCGGGCAACTTCATGGGAGATCCTTCGCGCCCCACTGATCTCATCATGGCCGCCGATGGAATCAACAAACAACGCCTCGAGAATGCCTTGAGGGGACTCGAGCAGACCTTCGGGCGTGAGATCCGCTACGCTGCCTTTTCTACACCCGAATTTCGATACCGGCTTACCGTACAAGACCGTCTCATCCGCGATACACTCGATTTCCCGCATCTGGTGCTGCTCGATAGAACGCGATTGTTGTAACCTACCTATCCACAGGAGGCGAGCGGATCATCTGTACGAGCCCGTGAGGGTGCTATCATTTTATGCATGTAAGAGGTCCGAACCTTTAATCATCTATTAATAAAAGGCTACTATTTTATGATCGTCTCTCAATCAACGGGTGCCGTGCAGGGATCGTTAAATGATCTCTGGTTTGTCGTCTTGCAATACACGCCCATGCTTATCGCTGCCATCATCATCTTCCTCGTGGGCTGGATCATCGGGATTGTGCTGTATCGGCTCGTCGTCGAGGTCGTGAAAGTGTTGCGCATCGATGACGTAATGAAGTCAGCGGGTCTTGACGAAGCCGCGAAGGATCTCGGCTTCAAGCTCAACATCGGCCGTTTCCTCGGGACACTCGTCATGTGGTTCGTCATACTTGGATTCTTGGGAGCCTCTCTTAATGTCCTTGGGCTCACCACCGTGACCGTCGTTCTCGAAGAAGTCGTCCTCCTCTACTTACCGCATGTCATCATCGCGACCCTCATCCTCATCCTCGCCGCGGTCGTTGCCGAAGTCGTGAGGAAGCTGGTCGCGGGCTCTGCTCGCGCCGCCGGCTCGCGCCACGGCAACTTCGTCGGGACGATAGCCAAGTGGGCGATATGGATCTTCGCTGTCATGACTGTCATGACTCAGCTCGGCATCGGTGCTCAATTTGTGAACACGCTCTTCTTCGGGTTCATCGTCGCACTCTCGCTTGCACTCGGTCTTGCCTTCGGTCTCGGCGGACGTGACGCCGCGGCACGTGCTATCGAACACATCAGAAACGAAATCTCGCACGATCGGGAGTAATGTGTATTCCATAGAAAGCTGGCCGGGCCGTCCTGACCCAGTAGGTGATTCTACTGAATCAGGACGTCCCCGCCGCTTTTTGTTACAATCTCGGCATATGCAAGCAGTCATTCTCGCTGCCGGTCGCGGTACGCGCATGGGAGCGCTCACCGAAGACACCCCCAAGCCGTTACTTCGTATCAATGGACGACCGATTCTTGAACATATCCTCGATGCATTGCCGGATGAGATTGATGAAGTCATCATCGTTGTGGGATATCTCGGCAGTCTGATACAAAAGCATTTTGGTGGTCTCTACAAAAAAGGTACGAGAATTTTGTATGTAGAACAAAATGTATTGAATGGCACGGCAGGAGCATTGTGGTCAGCCAAAGATCTTTTGAAAGACAAATTCCTCGTCATGAACGGCGATGACATTTGCAGAGCAGACGACATGCAAGCATGCGCTTCTTCACCCGACTGGGCGCTGCTCGTGCAAGATGTGGAAGAAGTTGGAAGTAGCAGTCTTGTTGTCGTCGATGAACGTGGATGTGTCACCGACATCTTAGAAAAAGAAGTGCACAAAGGAGGTACTGGTCTTGCAAACACCGCGAACTTTTTCCTCCTTGATACACGGGTCTTCTCATACAACCCCGTCTATCGTCCCGGGAGTAATACGGAATTTGGCTTGCCTCAGACTGTCGTGCAAGCGGCCAAAGACATACCAATTCATCCGATAGAAGCACATTCGCTCATCCGTATAACCGAACCCGAAGATCTCCAAAAAGCCCAGGAAATCCTCACCAATCAAGGTTGAGGTTTTGAGCCACCAAATCCCTACAGAGATCTGATCTATGTAAATTCTGGGGATAACTACAGAGGTCAGATCTCTGTATATTTTGAAGCACAACCTTGATTTGACAGTGTAGAAGCACTCGCGTATACTCGCGAGCGTATATGAGTAAGACTTCAAGCGCGAAAAGGTGGCAGTAGCCGGCTTATTTCGAGCCGACCGACGCCGCTTCCAAGCGGCTTTTTTCGTACCATATACATGCTCACTGACAACTGAATAGACACAAATAAGAATCAAAATTCTCATTCCAGTATCGTCTACTGGATGAGAAAACAGGAACCTTGTGCAAAGAAATTTGTACGGGGCTTGAACCCCGTACAAGTGCATTCGCACTCACGGGGCTAAAACAAAAAATAACAAATCGTCGTCCCTTATTCCCGGAAGACAGCGGTGTTGGAACGGAATGACACGATGATGCAGAAAATAACTTGGCCCCTTAGACAGGGTCGGGTGCCCCGCAAAATCACGGAAGTGATCGCGGGGTAAATACGCGGTTCTCAGAATTCCTAGCGGGAGTTCTGAACAAGGGCGTATGGTGGATGCCTAGACTGAAGAAGGCGATGAAAGACGCGGCATAGCGGCGATATGCTTCGGGGAGGTGCTTAGCAACCTTTGATCCGGAGATTTCTGAATGGGGAAACCCCATGGAACGAACTTCCATGACCTTTCTCTTAAACGCAGAAAGGAGCTTACCCTGGGAAGTGAAACATCTCAGTACCAGGAGGAAAAGAGAACAATAGTTATTCCCTTAGTAGCGGCGAGCGAAACGGGATCAGCCCAAACTCAGCCACAAAATTTGGATTCACTTCGGTGAGGACAAATTTTGGGGATGGGGGTCATAAGGCTACAGCGCTAGTAATAGGTAGAGTCACAAATTGCTTGTCGCGTGGGACACCTAGTCCTTTACGCGGCTTAGTTAGTGGAACACTCTGGAAAGAGCGGCCCCAGCGGGTAATAGCCCCGTACACGAAAACGAAGCAACTCTATGGCTGTAGTTCTTGAGTAACTCAAGACACGAATAGCTTGAGTGAATTTGCCGGAACTAACCGGTAAGGCTACATACTTCTTCAGATCGATAGTGAACTAGTACCGCGAGGGAAAGGTGAAAAGAACCCCGGTGAGGGGAGTGAAATAGAACTGAAACCATATGTCTACAAGGAGTCGAAGAGGGTAGTAATATCCTCGACGGCGTGCCTATTGAAGAATGAGCCAACGAGTTGATGCGTGCGGTTCGGCTAAGCCCTATTCGGGTGGAGCCAAAGCGAAAGCGAGTGTGAATAGCGCGTCTATCGCACGTATCAGACCCGAAGCCAGGTGAGCTACCCATGAGCAGGGTGAACTTCTCAGAGATGAGGAGGGAGGCCCGAACCGGTGGATTGTGCAACATCCTCGGATGACTTGTGGGTTGGAGTGAAAAGCTTATCGAACCTGGTAATAGCTGGTTCTCTCCGAAAGAGCTTTCGGGCTTGCGTCGTGTGTTCCCACTGGGGGTAGAGCACTGGAAGGTCCCGACAGACCGCAAGGTCGCGGGTCCTATCAAACTCCGAATACCAGTGGTCATAGCACGGCAGTTAGACGGTGGGGGCGAAGCTCCACTCGTCAAAAGGGAAACAGCCCAGATCGCCAGTTAAGGTCCCTAAATCGATGCTAAGTGCAAGCAAGGAGGTGAGATTTCTCAGACAGTGAGGATGTTGGCTTAGAAGCAGCCACCATTCAAAGAAAGCGTAACAGCTCACTCACTTAGAGATCTTGCGCCACAAATGATCGGGGCTAAGCATCGTACCGAAACTGCGGATTCGTGTACTTCATTGAGGAAAGAGGAGGTCGAAATGCGGAAATATGTAATCTGGTATACTCATCAAGACGATAATATTGGGTTCGCTTCGCGTGCGGACGTCATTAGTCATCGGTTTGATGCGCCAGACACAGAAGCTGCAATCCGGGAAGGTAGAAAATGGTGGAAAGAATATGCGGCCCGAACTGGCGCATCACGTTACCATTTTCACGGATTGTCAGAGATTGTCATGAACCATGAAGATTTCTTTTCCGATCAGGATTGAAGCTATTAGGCAAGCGTACGCGCTTGCCTCCTCAATGAAGTACACGAGTGGTAGGAGAGCGTTCCAATCCGCTATGAAGGCAAAGGGGTGACCCATGCTGGAGCGTTTGGAAGTGAAAATGTTGGCACGAGTAACCGCAATGCATGTGAGATTCATGCACGCCGAAAGAACAAGGATTCCTTCGCAATGGAGATCAACGAAGGGTTAGTCGGGCCTAAGCCGATGGCGAATGCCGGAGGCGATGGACACAGGGTTAATATTCCCTGACTCGGGTATCGAGTGATGGAGAGACGGAGTGCTGTACTTTGAGCCCCTTATTGGATTGGGGTGTATGGCGTGAGGACGTGCTGTAGGTAAATCCGCAGCGCATCATCCAAGCGTAGTCTAGATGTGGAAGCCTCGGCTGAAGCAGATTCAAAGGAGCGCGCTTCCAAGAAAATCTTCTAAACTCATCGATAGCTGAACCGTACCGCAAACCGACACAGGTGTTCAGGGCGAGTAGCCCAAGGCGAACGAGTGAGAGGTCCCCAAGGAACTCGGCAAAATAGCAGCCGTAACTTCGGAATATGGCTTGCCCTGCGCAAGCAGGGCCGCAGCTAAAGATCATCAAGCAACTGTTTACCAAAAACACAGCTCCCTGCAAACTCGTAAGAGGAAGTATAGGGGGTGATGCCTGACCAATGCCGGAAGGTCAACCACGGGCGGTCCATGTATTTATATATGGGCTGGCTTGTGTAAGCCCCGGTGAATGTCGGCGATAACTATAATCGTCCTAAGGTAGCGAAATTCCTTGTCTGGTAAGTTCAGACGCGCACGAATGGTATAATGACTTGGTGACTGTCTCGGGGACTTGCTCGGTGAAAATACAAGGGCGGTGAAGATGCCGCCTTCCTGCAGCTAGACGAAAAGACCCCAGAAGCTTTACTACAGCTTGATATTGGGGATACGGGTGCGTTACGTAGCGTAGATGGGAGGATTTGAAGCAGAGGTTTTGGCTTCTGTGGATCCGCCAATGCAACACCATCTCTCGTTTCTGTATCTTCTAACTTCGGTGGAGAAACCATCGAAAGACAGTATCTGGTGGGTAGTTTGGGTGGGGCGCTCTCCTCCTAAAAAGTAACGGAGGAGCCTATTAAGGTCAGCTAGGCGCGAATGGAAACCGTGCCGATAGTGTAATGGCAAAAGCTGGCTTGACTGCAAGTCGTACATGACAAGCAGGCGCGAAAGCGGAGCATAGTGAACCGACTGTTCGCATTAGATGCGGCAGAAGATTATCGGACAAAAGTTACTCTGGGGATAACAGGCTGGTATTGCCTAAGCGTCCATAGCGACGGCAATGTTCGGCACCTCGATGTCGGCTCATCTTATCCTGGAGGTGGAGAAGCTTCCAAGGGTTTGGCTGTTCGCCAATTAAAAAGGTACGCGAGCTGGGTTCAAACCGTTCAGCATCCAAGCAAAAATATCAAGGTTTAACCTTGATACATTGGAGATTGAACGGTTTGAATCCCGAGGACACATAAAAACAAAAACTGTTAACAATCAAAAATAACCGCGTAAAGGCACGAGAAGTGCCCACGCGGCAAGATCGACATATTCACGGCGGCGATATGTAGCAATACATATCGAGAAGCTAACTGATATCGGTGGAATCCTATCTATTTGATAGGGCTATACCGAGGGAATCGCGTAAAATTCGCTTCGCGAATCACGCGGGCCCGTAGAGACTAATTGTTAGCCTTCCCTAAATAAGGGTTTACGAAACCCATATATTCGGAAGAAGTTATAGTCCAATACACACAGTAATGTGTGAGAACCCCGTAAAATTTGCAAAGCGAATCACGGGGCTAGATATGCGTGAGACAGGTTGGTCTTAATCTGCTGCAGGCGTTGATTCTTGAGGAGATTTGATTCTAGTACGAGAGGACCGAATTGAACTGACCTCTGGTCTGGGGGCTGTCGTACCAACGGCACCGCCCCGTAGCTATGTCGGGAACGGATAACTGCTGAAAGCATCTAAGCAGGAAGCCAACTCCAAGATAAGGAATCGTTTGAGGCCCGTGGGAGATTACCACGTTGATAGGCGCCAGGTGCAAGCATCGTAAGGTGTTCAGCCGAGGCGTACTAATCCGCCGATCAGAACTCTCGACAGGAATTGTGGGAGTCGCGCGTTGCCCTTTGAAGCCGCGTTCTACGCGGCGAAGTAGGGTTTGTTAGATTCAAGTTTGTGTCGTTCAGTTTAAACGAGCGCAGAGAGTTTGAGCTCTCTGTGTTGGTGCTTTATCGGAGGGGGTACACCCGTTCTCATTCCGAACACGGCAGTTAAGCCCTCCAGAGCCAATGGTACTCGTAAGGGGAGAGTAGGTAGGCGCCAACACAGAGTGCTCAAGATAGATAAAAGAAAAGACCGTCGCGAGACGGTTTTTTCTTTTTACCGTATAATCCCTCTTATGTCCTGGGCATCACGACGTCGCTCTCTGTACCTTTCGGGAATATTCCTTTTTTTACTCGTGGTCATCGGTGGACCCATCGCCTATAAAATCGCGACGATTCCGGTTACGTGTCACGACGGCAAGCAAAATCAAGGTGAAACGGCGGTCGATGAGGGTGGCCCGTGCCTACATCTCAATCCGAATGACCTCCAGCCGGACTCAATTCTCTGGGCGCGTGCATTCCAAGTTCGCGATGGTTCATACAACGCCGTTGCCTATATCCAAAATCCCAATCCGAATGCGGGTGTTGCAGCGGCTAACTACAAGTTCAGTCTCTACGACTCACAAAACATTCTCATTGCCGAGCGCACAGGTATGACCTACATCATGCCCACAGGTATTACACCGGTCATAACAACCGGCATCAACACGGGCAATCGCATCGTTGCACATACGTACTTCACACTGACCGACCCCACAATTATCTGGGAGCGCATGAGCAATCCAACCTCCGTCATATCGATAGCGAGCAAACAGGTTTCCAATACCGATATCTTGCCACAGCTCTCAGCGATCGCGAGCAATACATCGGTGAATGATCTCAAAGATGTTGAGTTCGTTGCTGTCGTCTTCGATACGGTGGGGAACGCTATACAGACATCCGCGACCGAAATTCCGGATTTCCCGGGCGGTTCAAACACATCGATAGGATTCACTTGGCCCAATCCGTTTACGGAAGTCGTCGGAACCGAAGACATCATCCCCCTGTTGCCACCGGTGCCGGATCTTACCGCGCAGCGCTGACTATGGTTTCGATACGAGAGGGGGGAGCAAGAGCCCCGTCGGGTCACTTCTACCAGCACAAAAAAGACACTTCCATTTTTCTAAGTCTGCATACAGCTAAGAAAAATTGGTCGAACATCGATTGGTATCTCTTCGCTGCCGCATTTGCTATCTCACTCCTTGGTCTGGTGACGATGCATTCATTCTCTGCGGAGAATGTCTTCTTCGGCAGGCAAATAATCTGGATTGGGCTTGCGGTTATGGTTTTCTTCGTGGCGAGTATACCAGAGTATAGTTTCTTGCGCCGGACACCGATCGTTGTCGGTCTCTATACAATCGTCGTCGCACTTCTCGCGCTTATCTTCGTATTCGGGGCGGTAGTGAAAGGTGGACAAAACCGTTTCAACCTCGGTCTCTTTGCGTTCCAACCGGCCGACCTTGCGAAACTCATCCTTGTTGTTTTCCTTGCGAAGTATTTTGCACGACGGCACATCGAAATAGCACACATCCGCCACATCCTCGTCTCGGGTGCCTATGCGTTCGTTATGCTGTTCCTTGTCTTTCTTCAACCAGACTTTGGTTCTGCTATCACCATCGCAAGTATCTGGCTCGGCATGGTACTCGTAGCCGGCATTTCATGGAAGCACCTCGCAACATTATTTATCATCGGAGCGGTTGTTGCCGGTGGCTTGTGGCACTTTGGCCTCCATCAATATCAGAAGGACCGCATTCTCACGTTCCTCCATCCGCTATCGAATATTCAAGGCACCGGCTATAACGCCTATCAATCGACCGTCGCGGTAGGTTCCGGAGAGTTCGTAGGGAAGGGAATTGGATACGGCACGCAAAGCAAATTGCAATTCTTGCCGGAGTTCCAAACCGACTTCATTTTTGCATCGTATGCGGAGGAGTGGGGTTTCGTCGGCGTTCTCTTGCTCTTCGGACTCTTCAGTATCGTCATTGTCCGCATACTTATGATAGCGGTGCATGGGTATGACAACTTCGACATGCTCGTCGCGGCAGGAATCGCAATCTATTTTATTTCGCAATTTACCGTGCATGCGGGCATGAATATGGGACTCTTACCTATTACGGGGACGACCTTGCCCTTTATGAGTTACGGCGGCTCGCATCTCATTACGGAATACCTAGCACTCGGAATATTGATGGGTCTGCGCCGTCGCGCGCGACCGACGATTCAAGCGCGCGATGAGACGGAGATCGTGGGAGCGGTCGTGTAGAGTTCGATGGTTGTATCGACCATGTCTGAAAGTGAAGAGGTCAAAGGAGGAACGGGTCTTGTTTTTGGATGGAGAACTTTTAGTATTGCATCGGCGAGCGCTTGAGGATGAGCTGGATCCACGGGGATGATATTGGGGGATAACTTAAAGAACATCGGGTCGACCACATTGGTCGAGACGATGGGAAGCCCTGCCATACCGGCCTCTAAAAGCACATACGGCATACCCTCCTTGATCGAGGGGAGTAGAAAGATATCGAACGCCTGCAAATAGCGACCGGCATCGGGAACGAATCCTAGGAAATGTACGCGGTCGGATATCTGCATCGCCTCGGTCTGTGCGATGAGTCGGTCACGTTCTTCGCCATCACCGATAATGAAGTAAGAAATATCCGTCTTGTATTCTTTAAGAAGCATCATTGCTTCGAGTCCGAAACGAATACCCTTGTTCGGGGTCAGTTCTGCGATCGTGACGATCCGCTGTCGCTCATCTATCCATGGTGTCAGTATCAGTGATGCCTGATCACGTGGTACAAATTCGGGAATCGTAATACCGAGCGGTACGTAATATATCTTGTTGTGTAAGCCCCACATCGCCTTTCCGATCCGTTCATCCTCTTTTGATACGACAATGACGACATCGCTCAGTAGTGCCGTCAGCCAACTTGCCACGCGGATCATCGCGGTTGCAAGGCCTCCACGATCTTCTTTAAAAGGCCATCCGTGCACGGTAAAGATAATTCGTGGAACTCGAGAAAGTCGGCCGGCGAACGCACCGAGAGCAGCAGCTTTCGAACTATTGAGATGCAGTACGTCGGGACGCTGCCCGCGTAATAGTTTCCAAATTTGAAAAAATGACTTGATATCGGAAGCAAAACTCACATCTCGTGCCAGTGCGGAGATTTGATTTAGTGGTATACCTGATATGGCAAGATCTGCGGAGAGCTTCCCCGAAGATCCAAATGCGACGATCGCCTCGAACCGATCCTTCGGCAGATGTGTCGCCAAGTCGTAGACGTACCGCTGCGCGCCGCCCCAATTCGCTTTTGTAATGAGAAAAAGGACCTTTTTGCGGCTTTCGGGGATCGTTTTTGGTTCTTCTTGCTTCATGATGTCGGCAATGCCATGATACACCCAATCGCCTATGACGCTCGTCCCGCGCCGTGAATACATAGCCCTTCTGGTGGGTGACTTGATCGTTTTTACCCTCGCGCTCTGGCTCACGCTTCTGGTGCGTTACCTCACATTTCCGACACCTGAATTCTTCCGCCTCCACCTCGTGCCGTTCTCACTCCTCTTCATTGTATGGACTGCGGTGTTCTTCATTGCGGGTTTGTACGGACGATATACACGATTGTTCCGCCGGAAACTCATGGGAATCCTGCTTTACACGCAGTCTGTCAATATCATCATAGCAGCACTGTTCTTTTTTCTCATCCCTGCTTTTGGTATTGCTCCTAAGACGTTGCTCGTTCTCTATCTGATCGTCTCGTCCCTCCTCATTCTTTCCTGGCGCATCTACTTCTTTCCGCAACTACGCACCACACGGCGTCTGAAGGGAGTCCTCATCGCCGCTGGCACTGACGGGATGGCGTTGGTGCAAGAAGTAAAGCATGATGGCAGATTTCCGTTCGTTTTCGATTATGTTGTCGATACAGCAACTGCCCCTTCGCATGAGGTCATCCAACAAGCGTGCCGTGTGGCACAGAAGGACGATGTCTCATTCCTTGTTGTCGACTTTTTTGATCCGGCAACCGCCGCAGTCTTGCCCATTATGTATGATGCGGCATTCCGCAAACAGCGGTTCGCACTCATTGATGTGATCGATCTCTACCAAGAAATGTTCGACCGCGTGCCACTTTCTCTCATTCGTTACGAATGGATATTGCGTCACGTCTCGGCATCGCGCGTGTACGATGCGATGAAACGTGTGTTCGACATCATCCTTGCACTCACCGCAGGTATTGCATCGCTGATCATATATCCATTTGTCGCACTTGCGATACGGCTTGACGATGGCGGTAATGTGTTTATCACGCAAGAGCGGGTCGGTCGATTCCAAAAGCCGATTCGCATCATAAAATTCCGCACCATGTCCGGCAATGATAATGGTGTCTATGACCAGACCGGCAAGTCGACATTGAAGGTAACCCGTGTCGGGCGATGGTTGCGGCTCTTACGCATCGATGAACTGCCACAACTCTGGAATGTTGTCTCGGGCGAGCTCTCACTCGTGGGACCACGGCCCGAGCTGCCCGCGCTCGCAGCCCAATACAGCGCGCGCATTCCGTATTATAATGCGCGATACTTGGTGAGCCCGGGGCTCACCGGTTGGGCGCAGATACGCCATGACCGTGATCCTCATCATGGTGCGGATGTCGCCGAGACCAAAATGAAGCTTTCGTACGATCTCTACTATCTCAAGCGGCGCTCATTTTTACTCGATCTGTTTATTATGTTACAAACGGTACGCATTGTACTAACGGCACGTGGCTCATAATTACGTATGGAAGACTTTTCAAACAAAATTGTCGTCGTCACCGGTGGAGCCGGGTTCATTGGCTCTCATCTGGTAGATGCATTGGTTGAACGCGGAGCGAAGGTGCGCGTCATCGACGATTTGAGCACTGGCAAGAAAGAAAATCTCGCACAGGTGATGGATCGCATCGAGTTCACGCAAGACTCGATTCTCAACCCCGAAGCGCTCGCAACAGTATTCGCTGGGGCTGATTACGTCTTTCATCAAGCAGCAATACCTTCAGTGCCTAGGAGTGTTAAGGACCCGATGACCTCGCACAATGCCAATGCGACGGGATCGCTTTGTGTCCTCCTGGCGGCACGTGATGCGAAGGTGAAGCGGGTCGTGGTCGCCGGGTCGAGTTCATACTATGGCGATACACCGACGCTGCCTAAAGTCGAAACGATGCCGCCGAATCCACTCTCGCCCTACGCACTACAGAAATTCGTTGCAGAAAAATATGCGATGATGTTCTACAAGCTCTACGGTTTAGAGACCGTGATTGTGCGATACTTCAACATCTTTGGCCCGCGCCAAGATCCCAACTCCCCGTATTCGGCGGTCATTCCGATTTTTATCAAACAGATGAAAGCGGGCATAGCTCCCACGGTAAACGGGGACGGAACCGCTTCTCGTGGATTTACCTTTATTGATGACACGGTTGCGGCCAATCTCGCGGCAGCGATAGCACCGAATGTAGGAGGGGAGGTTTTCAATGTTTCCGGGTGGGAACAAACGAGCATCAACGATCTCATCGCGAAGATAAACGCATTGCTCGGCACTTCGATAGTACCGATCTACGGACCCGAACGACTCGGCGATATAAAACACAGTTTTGCGGATGTTTCGAAAGCGGAACGCATGCTTGGTTGGAAACCACTCATTTCATTCGAAGAAGGTCTCAAGCGCACGGCGGAGAGTATAGAATAATCCCATGATTATAGACGGGCGCGCGATTGCCGAGGAGGTGTATGCAGAGTTGCAAGCTCGTTCCTCGCGCACACTCATACTCGGTATTGTCGTCGCTTCTCATGACTCGGTCATCGAGTCGTTCGTGCGGATAAAGTCGCGCGCTGCAGTACGCTTGGGCGTCGAGCTTCGTCGTATTGACCTGTTGAACAAGCCGACGACAGCCGATGCGCTTGCCGCTATCGAGAAACTCGCTAATGACGTTGACGGCATCATCGTGCAGCTGCCGTTGCCGGAGTCGTTGGATACCGAGGCTATCCTTAGAGCGATCCCGGCGTACCTTGATGTCGATGGCATCAATCCAATAATCGCTGAACCGGCACGACTCGTCCGCGCACCGGTGGCCGGTGCGATAGAAGAGATCTTGAAGCGAAATACTCTAGAGCTGAAAGATAAAAAGGCCGTCGTCGTCGGTGCTGGTCGGTTAGTCGGAGTTCCTGCTGCTGAGCTTCTGAAGAGTCTCGGCGCACAGGTATCGATCGTCACGCGTCAATCCGGCTCACTCGAGCAATTGCACGATGCGGACATCATCGTC
>Ga0335069_10010889_pt1 | contig 12865 bp, 8 predicted proteins | sample Lox_Sample_11_FD_206714 | JGI IMG/M metagenome (GOLD analysis project Ga0335069, IMG submission 206714) | Soil microbial communities from Loxahatchee National Wildlife Refuge, Florida, United States - Lox_Sample_1.1 | ecosystem: Environmental > Terrestrial > Soil > Wetlands | place: USA: Florida... | reverse complement strand
GGTCCGCGACGCTGAGCACGGTCGCCAGCGCCTGCAGGCTCTCGCCGAGCGCCGCCGCGCTGATGAGGTCGAAGTTGTCCGCCGAGCTGTGGTACTCCGGGTACTCGTTGTTCGGCGTGCGCGTCAGCCGGCCGACCGGCAGGTTGAAGCCCGGCGAGCAGAACTGCCGCTCGTCGTAGCCGTAGGGCGAGAAATCGACCGCACGCGCGCCCGGGAAGCCGCGCAGCGCGTGCGCGGCGATGCGGTCGACGGGCCGGTCGCCGTCGCGGGATCGCTTGAACGTCAGCGGGCCGGGGTCGCCGAGCAGGCCGATCACGAGCCCGTGATCGACGCGCGGCAGCACGTCCCGGTGGGTCGCGAGCCACGCGATCGAGCCGATCGTTCCGGGTCCGACGATCACGCGGTAGGTCAGCCGGCTGGATTCCGCCTGCAGCGTGCGGGCGAGCAGCGTCGCTGCAACCATGCCGCTCAGGTTGTCGTTGCAGAGCGAGGGATGGCAGGCATGCGTGTAGATCAGGAACTCCCGGCCCGTCGAGCCCGGGATGACCAGCTCGGCGTAGCTCAGGCCGCCGGCAACCAGCGCCGTGTCGATCACGACCTCGTACAGGCCCTCGGTGAGCGCCGCGAGCCGCCGCTCGGGCAGGCAGAAGCCCCAGTCGTCCCGGTAATAGCTGGTGCGGTACGGCGTCCAGTCGGGGTGCGCCGGATCGCTGTGCAGGTGCGGGCGCAGTTCGGCGAGACTCAGCCGGCCGCGAAACGGGCGGCTGTAGCTGACGAGCTCGAGCGAGTGCCGGCGCACGTCGGCGATCAGCTCGCCGTCAGGCCCGCGCAACCAGGCCTCGCGCAGGACCCACTCCGGCGGAATCTCCCAGTCGAGCACCTTCGTGCCGGTCGGGACCTCGGCGAGCTCGAACGGGGCGATCTCAGCGAGCCGGCGCAGCGTGTCGCGCAGCCCCGCTCCGGTGATGCTGCGGCAGAGCGGGTACAGCTCGCGCATCAGCCCGAGCGCCTCGGTCGCGAGTGCGCGCGCGGGTTCCGGCGAGCGCAGGTCGGACAGCGTGGGTGCGTCGCTGCGTTGCGCGGGTGGCGCCATCGCTCAGCTCCAGCGCATCGCCATGCGCGCCGGGTCGAAGTCCGGGTACTCGTTGTCGCGCGCCACGATCACCGGGTCGGCGAGCGGCCAGCGGATGCCGAACGCGGGATCGCTCCAGCGCACCCCCCCGCCGAGCTCCGGGGCATAGTAGTCGGTCATCTGGTAGAGGACCTCGGTGTCGTCGGTCAGCGTCTGGAAGCCGTGCGCGAAGCCGGGCGGGACGTACAGCGCGCGCAACGAGCGCGCATCCAGGTCGACGCCGAAATGCTGGCCGCAGGTCGTCGAGTCCGCGCGCAGGTCGATGATCACGTCGTAGACGCCGCCGGACGTGCAGCGCACCAGCTTGGCCTCGCGCGACGGCGGCTTCTGAAAATGCATGCCGCGCAGGGTGGCCTTGCGGCGGTTGAACGAGACGCTGCACTGGACGAAGGTGTCCGGCAGCCCCGCCGCGGCGAACTCCCGCGCGCACCAGGTCCGCGTGAAGAAGCCGCGCGGGTCCTCCAGCCGCTCGACCTCGACCAGCAGCGCCCCGGCCAGCGGCGTCGGCACAAAACGCATCAGTGCCGCCAGTAGAGGTCGCCGTCGAGCTGACCGGTCGACAGCAGGTGCTTGAGCTGCTTGAGGCGCGTGAAGGCCCGGAACTCGTAGCGCTCGGGCGACAGCTGGATCCGCTCGAACAGCTCGCGCAGCTGCTCGACGCCCCGCCGCGCGTTCCAGCGGCAGCTGAACTCCGGCAGGATGCGGCGGATCTTGTCGAAGTTCACGCGGTAGCTGCGGTTGTCGCCGCGACTCGTTCCGACGCTGACCTCGCAGCCGGGGAACACCGAGGCGATGATCTCGGCCAGCTCGCGCACGCGGTAGTTCTCGCGCGTGTCGCCGACGTTCATGATCTCACCGCGCACCGCGTCCGCCGGCGCGCCGAGCGCGAGGCGGATCGCCTCGCAGAAGTCCTCGATGTGCACCACCGGCCGCCACGGGCTGCCGTCGCTCAGCATGGCGATCTTCCTGCGGGTGAAGGCCAGCGCGCACAGGTCGTTGATCACGATGTCGAAGCGCATCCGCGGCGAGGGCCCGTAGGCGGTGGCGTTGCGCAGGAACACCGGGCAGAAGTCCCGGCCCGCCAGCGCCCCGACGTCGCGCTCGACGCGCACCTTGCACTCGGCGTAGGCGGTCTGCGGGTTCGGCGCCGTGCGCTCGTCGAGGAACTCGCCGGTCCCGGCGCCGTACACGCTGCAGGAGGAGGTGTAGACGAAGCGCTCGATGCCGGCGCTGCGCGCCAGGCGCGCGAGCGCGACCGACCCCTCGTGATTGATCTTGAAGGTGACCTCGCGCCGGTTCTCGCCGAGCGGGTCGTTGGACAGTTCGGCCAGGTGGACGATGGCGTCGAAGCCCTCGAGGTCCGCGGCAGTGACCGCGCGCAGGTCCTTGTTGGCCACGCTCGGGCTGGACGGGAATTCCCGGTTGGCGCTGTACAGCCAGCCGTCCCGGTAGTAACCGGTGTCGAGACCGGCCACCTCGTGACCGTGCCGGGTGAGGTACGGCGCGAGCACGGTGCCGATGTAGCCATTGACGCCGGTAACCAGGACCTTCATGCACGTCTCCTGCACCGCTGCCATCATCCTACCCGAAGCCGCGCGGCGGCCCGGGGGGCCGGCGACGGCCGGCGGCGCGGCGGCGTCATCCGTCGGCGGAATCGCCCGGCGGCCGGGCCCGCGACCGCCGCTCGACGAAGCCGGCGCCGGTGCGCAGGCGCCGCCCGACCTGCAGCGCCTCCCAGTAGGCGATGCGCGCCAGCCGCTTCGCGAGCCGCAGCCGGTCGCGCATCGACAGCGGCGCGCGCAGCGCCGCCGCGAAGTAGCCGGCGACCTGGCGGATCTCGGGCAGGAAGGTGCCCACGCCGCGGCGCAGGAAGTAGTGCTGCAGCAGCTCGTCGGCGTCCATCAGCTTCGTCGCGCTCTCGGGGTTCATGCGCCGGTAGAAGATCCGCTCCTCGAGCTGGCGGATCTTGCCGTGCAGGGACAGCTCCGCGACCAGCACGACGTCGGCCGCGATGTAGTCCGGGATCAGCGCCGTCCGCCGCAGCACGTCCGCGCGAATGACGCCGTTCACCGCGCTGTTCAAGCGCATGTTCGCGAGCACCCCGTCGAACCGCTTGACGGCATCCGCATCGACGGCGTCCAGGTCGTCCTGGTACGGCACGGCCGCCTCGATGCGGTCGGAGAACAGCGAGGTGCGCGAGAAGCAGGCGATGACGTCGGCATCCCGCTCGAGCGCGGCGACGCACAGTTCGAGGAACTCGCGCCCGACCAGGTCGTTGCACGACGCCCACTTGAAGTAGCGGCCACGGCTGAGGCGGAAGACCCGGCAGAAGTTGGGGTTGACGCCGATGTTGAGCTCGTTGCGCTCGTAGCGGACGCGCGGGTCGCGGCTGGCGTAGCCCTCGGCGATCGCGCGCGTGCCGTCGGTGGAGGCGTTGTCGAGGATCACCAGTTCCAGATCCGGCAGCGTCTGCTGCAGGATGGACTCGATCGCCTCGGCCAGGTAGCGGCCGCCGTTGTAGACGGGCATCCCGACGCTGACCAGCGGCGTGCGCTCCGGGCTGCTCATCCGCGACCTTGCGGCGCGATCTGGCCGGTGCGCTCGCGGGCCGCGGCGGTCGACAGGCCGGCGAGCGACGCCGCGACTCCGAACTGCTCGATGCACCGGCTGTGAAGGCGAAAGGCATGCGCGCCGAGCTTCTCGCGCAGCCGCGCGTGCTGCGCGGCGAGTTCCCCGAAGCGTGCCAGGATCGTGGCGGCGTCGGTCGCGCCGATATCCAGCGCGAAGCGTCCCATTTCGACGCTCTCCATGAGCTCGCGGGTCTTTTCCTGGTAGCACAGCGCCACCACCGGCTGCGCAGCCAGCAGGCTCAGCAGCACGCCATGGAATCGGGAGGCGACGACGAAGTCGGCCTCGGCGAGCAGTTGGCGGATCTCGGCGACGGTCTGCGGCTCCTGCACCGGCGCCGACGCCGCCTGCGTGCCGCGCAGTCGCTCGAGCACGGCGTCGATCACGCGCCGGTCGGCGCGCTGCGAGCAGACGAACGAGACGCGGTGACCGAGCCCGGCCAGCCCCGCCGCGACCTCGGCGATCATCGCGACGTACCGGCCGAAAGCCTCGCTGGCCGCCGGCACCAGCGGATCGTAGGCCGGATCCTTGTACGGGAACACGTTGACGACGACGCGCGCCGGCCCGGTGCAATACGGCCGGGAGGCCGGGTTCGGCCGCAGCCCGAAAGCGAGATCGGGCGCGACCACCGACACGCCGCGAAAGCCGCAGGCCTCCACGAGTGCCTGAGAGCCGCGATCGCGAAGGCTGACGTAGGCGGCGAGGTTCAGGGCCCAGCGGCAGAAGCGGCCGCTGAGGCGCGCGTCGATCGGGCCGGCCCCGACGCCGAGAAACACGACGCGCGCGCCGGCGGCGCGGCCGAGAGCGCACCACCTGAGCACGGTATACGGAAAGCCCCACGGGCCCCCGAACCAGTCGCCAAGCTGGTTCGAGCCGGCGATGATGACGAGCCGGGTGCCTCGCAGGCGCCGCCACGAGCGGAACAGGAACGGAATCTCGAGCAGCACGGCCCGCACCGCCGCCCCGCCCTCGCGCAGCGCATGCACGGCGCTGCGCGCACCGGGGATGGCGCGCAGCAGCGCGCCGAGCCCCGCGCCGCCGCGGGCGGGCCGCGGCGCAGGCTCCGCCACCGCGACCGCGGACGCCGGCGCCGGCACCCGCGCCGGCCGCGGACGCACGGGATGGGCCACGATCGCATGCCGCTGCGTGCTGTCGGCGGCATTGACCGAGAACACGAGCACCTCGGGCGCGGGCGTCCAGGCGCGGACCATGCCCATCGCCGCCGACAGGATCGCCTCATCGCCGAGATTCGTGGTCCCGACATGGCTGACGAGCGCGATGCGCACCGCACCACCCGGCTTCGGTGGTCCCGGGCTCGCGGGCTGCGACGGTGGTGCGGTGCCTTCGTGCATCTGCTCGGTACGTTGGCCGATCGGACCTTACGGGACCAGTGCGACCTCGGGTATGGGCACGACGAAGGCGCCGCCCCACTCCCGGACGTAGCTCGCGGTCTGCACGATCTCGTCGCGCAGGTTCCACGGCAGGATCAGTATCAGATCGGGCCGGGTCTCGCGAATCTTGCCCGGCGCGAAGATCGGGATGCGCGTCCCGGGCGTGAACTTGCCCTGCTTGTACGGGTTCGCGTCGACCGTGTAGTCCAGGAAGTCGGTGCGGATGCCACAGTAGTTCAGCAGCGTGTTGCCCTTGCCCGGCGCGCCGTAGCCGGCAATCCGCTTGCCGGCCCGCTTCGCCTCGATCAGGAACGCCAGCAGGTTGCGCTTGGTCGCCTTGACCTGTTCGGCGAAGCTGCGGTAGCAGCCAAGTGAGAGGAAGCCCTCGCGGACCTCGCTGTCGCGCAGGTCGCGCACCGCGTCGCTGACCGGCGTGGCGCAGTCCTCCTGGTGCCTTGCGTAGATGCGCAGCGAACCGCCGTGCGTCGGCAGCTCCTCGACGTCGAACAGCGTCAGTCCGTGGTGCGCGAATACCCGCTCGGCCGTGCAGAACGAGAAGTAGCTGAAGTGCTCGTGATAGATGGTGTCGAACTGGTTCTCGCGCATCAGGCGCCGCAGGTGGGGAAACTCCATCGTGATGACGCCGCGCGGCGCCAGCAGCGCCTTCAGCCCGGCCACGAAGTCGTTGAGGTCGGGCACATGCGCGAGCACGTTGTTGCCGATCAGGAGCTGCGGGCGGCCGTGCTCGGCGGCAAGCTCCGCGGCCGCGGCCCGGCCGAAGAACTTCACGACCGTGGGAATCCCCTTGTCGATCGCGGCGCGCGCGATGTTCTCGGCCGGCTCGATGCCGAGGGCCGGGATGCCCTTCGCCACGAAGTGCTGCAGCAGGTAGCCGTCGTTGCTCGCGATCTCCATGACGCGGCTCTGGCGGCCGAGCTGCAGGCGCTCGCAGATCGCCTCGCAGTAGCGGCGCGCGTGCTCGACCCAGGAGTCGGAGAAGGAAGAGAAGTACGCGTACTCGGAGAAGATCGCCGCCGGAGCGACCATCTCCGGCAGCTGGACCAGGAAGCACTGCTCGCAGACGAACGCGTGCAGCGGGTAGAAGGGCTCCATCTCGCCGAGCCGCTCCGGGCTGACGTGCGTCTGGCACAATGGCGACATGCCGAGGTCGACGAACGTGGCGCGCAGGCTGGCACGGCAGAACCGGCAGCGATAGCGGGCGCCCTCCGCCGCTGCCGATGCGGGCGCCGCAGACTCGGGCGTGGTCATTGGTGCCGTCCCCATGCGAATTGGCTGCTCCTTCCGATGCGTCCCTGCGACCGGCATCGCCCGCCGGGCGATGCGCCGTCGCGGCCCGCCGGGCCGGCGACTGCTCCATTGCGGCCTGTTTGAAACACCCAGTCTACCGCCGGCCCGCCCGGTCGCTGCGACTCGTTTCACATATGGCCCCGACCGCCCGGTCCTCGCCATCCGCGTGGCCGCGGCCTCGTGGCTGCGCCGCGCGGCAGCGCCGGGGTTGACGTGAGCCGTGAAGCGCGCGGACCCTCAGGTTCGCGGCCGCCGCCCGGCGGCCGCCGGGCGCGGCGCCGCGCCGCGGCGCAGCGGCGCGCGGCTCGATCGCAGGCCGCGGCCGCGACCGTGGGCACCGCGTGATGGAACGCGACCTGCGCAGCAGCATGGCGCGCGGCGCCGTCTGGATGCTGCTCTTCAAGGCGGTCGACCGCGGCATCGGCCTCGCCAGCACCCTGATCCTCGCGCGCCTGCTGGTCCCGCAGGACTTCGGCGTCGTCGCGATGGCGACCTCGTTCATCGCGATGCTCGAGCTGCTCGGCGCCTTCGGCTTCGACACGGCGCTGATCCAGCGCCAGGGCGCGACCACGGCGCACTACGACACCGCCTGGACGTTCAACGTGATCGTCGCGGCGGCCGTGGGACTGCTGATGATCGCGGCGGCGATCCCGATCGCCGCCTTCTTCAACCAGCCATCGCTCGCGCCCGTCATCGGCCTGCTCGCGCTCGGGTCCGTCGCGCAGGGCTTCGAGAACATCGGCATCGTGGCGTTTCGCAAGGAGATGAACTTTCGCAAGGACTTCCAGTTCCTGGCGGCGAAGAAGCTGCTGACCTTTCCGATCACGATCGTGCTCGCGCTGTGGCTGCGCAACTACTGGGCGCTGGTCATCTCGATACTGGCCGGGCGCTTCTTCGGCGTCTGGATGAGCTACCGGATCCACCCGTACCGCCCGTCGTTCACGCTGGCCGGGGCGCGCGACCTGCTGCACTTCTCCAAGTGGCTGCTGCTGGTCAATCTGCTCGGCTTCCTGGACGCGCGGCTGTCCGACTTCATCATCGGCCGCGTGGCCGGTCCGCGCGCGCTCGGACTCTTCAACATGTCCTACGAGCTCGCCAACATGCCGGGTACCGAGCTGGTCGCGCCGATCAACCGGGCCGTGTATCCGGCGTACGCGCGCATCGCCGGCGACCGGCCGGCGCTGCAGCGGGAGTATCTCTACGTCATGGGGATGATCTGCCTGCTCGCCGTGCCCGCGGTCGCCGGCATCGCCGCGACGGCGACGCTGATCGTGCCGGTCGTGCTCGGGCCGAAGTGGCTGGAGGCGACGGCGACCCTGCAGCTGCTGGCCTTCTTCGGCATCACCCAGGTGCTCCAGAGCAACACCTATTCCGTGTACCTGGCGCTCGGGCGGGCAGACCTCTTCGCGCGTGTGAAGACGCTGCAGGTGGTGACCCTGGGGATTGCGCTGGTCGCGCTGACGCCGGCCTACGGCCTCACGGGTGCCGCGGTCGCGCGCCTGGTCACCGCCGCCATCATGCTGCCGCTTGCGCTCGGCGTGATCCTGAAGACACTGCAGCTGAGTCCCGCGCGCCTGCTGGGGGCGTTGTGGCGGCCGGCCGCTGCGTCGATCCTGCTGTTCGTGGTCGTCGACGCGTTCTCGAGAGCCGCGCCCAATGGGGCCTCCACCCCGGCGCTTGCGCTGCGGCTGTTGTCGGCGGTGGCGCTCGGGGTCGCGACCTACCTGCTCAGCGTCCTCATCCTGTGGCTCGTGGCCGGCAGGCCGGAGGGGGCCGAATCGTCGGCGCTGAGCGCCGCGCAGCAGGCCTGGCGCAGGCTCCGCAACCCGGACGGCGAACGAGCGTGACGGGCAGGCGGCGCTCGGCGCCGGGTGCGCGCCGCGCGGCGCAGCGCACCGCGGCCGCGGTCGAGCGACCGTATACTGCCGGCTGCCGCCGCACCTGACCGGATCCATTCGTGCCCAGCCAGTCTCACGACGACCCGATCGTGTCGCCGCCCGGGGCCGATCACGGCGCCTCAGCTCATGACCGTCGCGCCCTCGACCGGTCGCTGTTCGCCGGCATCGCCTGGACCGCCCTCTTCCGCTGGGCGGCTCAGTTCGTCAGCTGGGGCGTGATGCTGTACGTCGCGAGAGTGCTCACCCCCGACGACTTCGGTCTGGCCGCCATGGCTGCGGTGCCCATCGGCTTCGCGCGCCTCGTGGAGGATCTCGGCATCGATTCCATCGTGGTCCAGGACCGCACCCTCAGCCACGAGCACATCGCCGAGCTCGGCGGCCTCGCGATCGCGGTCGGCGCTCTGCTCTGCTCGGGGTTCCTGGCGCTGGCGCTGCCGATCGCCTCGTTCTTCCGCGAGCCGGCGGTGGCCGGCCTCATTGCGATACTGAGCCTCACGTTCGTCGCGGATGCGCTGCAGGTGCTGCCCCGGGCGATGCTGCAGCGGGACCTGGCCTTCCGCCGCCTCGCCGGCATCAACGCGCTGCAGCTGACGGTCGGCGCGGTCGCGCTCGGCGCCTATGCGTCGATGGGCCTCAGGTTCTGGTCGCTGGCGCTCAACCTCCTGACGGGCAGCGTCGCCGCGACGGTCGTGCTGAACCTCGTCCGGCCGCACCGGATCGCCCGACCGCGCGCGATCCGGCACCTGATCCGCCCGCTCACGTCGGCGGGCCAGCTGCTGCTGTCGCGGATCGCCTGGTACGCCTACAGCAACCTCGACCAGACCTTCGTCGGCCGCATGCTCGGCAAGGCGGACCTCGGCGCGTATTCCTTCGCGATGACCTTCGCGGCGATGCCGGTCCAGGAGGTCACCTCGCTGGTCGGCAAGGTCGTGCCCGGCGTCTTCACGACGGTGCAGCGCGACCTCGGATCGCTGCGCCGCTATTTTCTGCTGCTGACCGAGGCCATCACCTACCTGACGATGCCGATGGCCGTCGGCCTCGCGCTGGTCGCCGACGACTTCGTCAGGCTGGCGATCGGGCCGCAGTGGGAAGCCGTGATCACCCCGTTGCGGCTGCTCGCGGCCTACATGGCGATCAACGCCGCGCAGGTGCTGTTCGGCCACGTCGTGGTCTGGACCGGCCATTTTCGGCTGAACCTCTACCTGAACCTGTTCGCGCTCGCGGTGATGCTGCCCGCCTTCTACATCGGCGCGCATTTCGGCCTCGTCGGCATCGGCTGGGCCTGGGTGATCGCCTACCCGATCACGGTCGCGCCGGTGTTCTACATCAGCCACCGCGTGCTGGCGCTGCCCGCGGCGAAGTGGCTGCAGGCGCTCGTTCCGGCCCTCGTCGGCTGCGCCGCGATGGTGCTGGTGGTGCTCGCCTGCCGCACGCAGCTGCCGGCCTCGCTGCCACCCGCGGTCCGGCTCGCGGTGCAGGCCGCCACCGGCGCGCTCGTCTACGCGGCCATCCTGCTCGGTGTCTTTCGCCGGCGCGTGACCGGCATCCTGGCGGCCATCAGTGGCCGTGATTCCGCTGCCCCCGGGACCGCCGCGACATCGTGACGGATCGGGCTGCGCCCGCCGGGGGCGGGCCCACCGCCCGGGCGCCGCGCCTGGTCGAGCGCGGCACATGGGGCACATGAATTCTTAGCAATCATCGGTTTAACTGCTATAGTTAATACGTCATCTGAGGCTACCGCCAGCTCGGGACCTGGCCCGCAATGTCACTCAGCCGAACCCTCGGCCATCTCGTCGAGCCGCTGACGGGACGGGCGTGGACGCCGAACGAGGTGTCGGGGCGCATCGGCGCTCGCGCCATCGAGTACGCGCGTCGCGGCCTCGTGCCGCAGGACCGGGTCGCGCTCCACTACGGCAATTCGCTCGAGTTCTTCGTCGATCTGCTCGCGATCTGGCAGCTCGGCGCCTGCGCCATCCCGCTCGACGGCCGCTACACCCACTTCGAGGTCGTGAACCTGCTGCGCTCGGCGCGCCCGCGGTTCTCGGTCTGGCGCGAGCCGCCGGACGCGGCGCTCGGCGACGCACTGCGCGAGCTCGGCATCGGGACCTTGCTCGCGCCGCAGGCAGCCAGCCCGCCCGTCGCCGCAACGTCACCGCAGGCCCGGCTGCGGCCCGAGGACGAGGCGCTGATCCTGTTCACCTCGGGGACCACCGGCGATCCGAAGGGCGTCGTGCATACGCATCGGTCGCTGCGGGCGAGGTGGACGAGCCTCGCGGCGTCGCTCGGCATCGCGCCGTACCGGCGGACGCTGTGCCTGCTGCCGACCCACTTCGGCCACGGACTCATCTGCAACTGCCTGTTTCCCTGGCTGCACGGCCAGGATCTGCACGTGCTGCCGCCGTTTCGCGCCGACCTGCTGATGCGCCTCGGCGAGCTGATCGACGCACACGGCATCACCTTCCTGTCGTCCGTGCCGACGGTCTGGCGCCTGGCGCTCAAGACCTCGGCGCGGCCCAAGGCCGGTTCGCTGGCGCGCATCTCGTGCGGCTCGGCGCCCTTCTCGGGCGCGCTGTGGGCAGCCGTCCAGGAGTGGGCCGGCATCCACGAGGTCATCAATGCCTACGGCATCACCGAGACCGGCAGCTGGCTCGCGGGCACGACCGTGCCGTTCGAGGCACCGCAGGATGGCCTGGTCGGCACCGCCTGGGGCGGAGAGATCCGCGTGCTGCGCACGCGCGAGACGTCGACCGCGCCTGATGCGCACGGGGTCTGCGGGGCCGGCGAGAGCGGCCACATCTGGGTCCGGACGCCGGCGCTCATGAAGGGCTACCTGGGCCGGGACGACCTCACCTCCGCGGTGGTCGCCGGCGACTGGTTCGCCACCGGCGACATCGGCCTGCTCGATGACCGCGGCTGGCTCCATCTGCGCGGTCGCGAGCGCGACGAGATCAACCGCGGCGGGGCGAAGGTCTATCCGCAGGACGTCGAGGGCGTGATCGAGCGATTTCCGGGAGTTCTGGACGTGTGCAGCTTCGCGCAGGACGATCCGCTCCTCGGCGAGGAAGTCGGCGTCGCCGTCGTCCTGCGCGAGGCCTCCGACGCGATCCTGGTGCGGCTGCACGAATGGACCAGCGTGCACCTCGCGCCGCACCAGGTGCCGCGGCGCTGGTACCTGCTCGGCGAGATCGCGCGCAGCTCGCGCGGCAAGGTCAGGCGCACGGACGTCGCCGCGCACTGCGAGCGGCGCGAACCGGTGCCCTACGCCAGGCTGCTCAAGCGCCACGCGTAACCAGGATGAGCCTGCGCCGCGAACTGCTGTCACAACTGCGCAGCTGGGACGTCCGCCTCCCCGACGAGCTCGACGACGACGCGCCGCTGATCTCGTCGGGGGCCATCGACTCGCTCGGGCTGTTCAAGCTCGTGCTGTGGATCGAGGAGAAGACCGGGCGCAGCGTGGACCCGCGCGACGTCGACCTGGCCGCGCAGTGGGACTCGGTGCGGCTGATCCTCGGCTACCTGGCAGCGTCCGGGCAGCCGGTCGCGGCGCGCGGCGCCGCACGCGTTCTCCCTGGAGCCGCGCCGGCAGCGGCCGGCGCGCGCATCGTCCGCTACGCGCCGCAGCACAAGGCGGCCGTCGCCGAGCTGCAGACCGCGCTGTGGAGCCCGGACCCGGCGCTGAACCGCGCCTATCTGGAGTGGAAGTACGAGCAGAACCCCTATGCCGGCGAGCCGCGCATCTACCTTGCGCTCAGCGGCGACGAGCTCGTCGGCATGCGCGGCTTCTACCGGTCGCGCTGGGAACGCGGCTCGCCGGCAACCACCGCGGACGTCCTGGTGGCGGATGATTTCGTCGTGCGCGCGGACCACCGCGATCGCGGGCTCGCGACGCAGATCATGCGCGAGGCGCTCATCGACCTGCGCGACAGCGGCAGCGACTATGTCTTCAACCTGAGCGGCGGCCGGGTCACGGTACTCAACTCGCTGGCCATGGGATGGCGCAGCGCCGGACCCCTCGCCCCCGTCGCGCGCGCGACGCGTGCCCGCCGCGCGCGCATGGTGATGCGGCGCGCGCTGCGACGCCTGCCGCTCGCCTGGCGCTACGCCGACGACGCGCGCCTCGCCGCCGGCGGCGACCGGCAACCGTTCCTGAACGTCGATCGCAGCCTCGGTGCGCATCGCACGGCGGCCGGCGTGACGGTGCGCGTCGAGTCGCGGCCGCGACCGCGCGACATGGCGGCGCTCGTGGCCCGGCTCGCGCACGATGGCCGCCTGCGCCACGTTCGCGACGAACGGTATCTGGAATGGCGCTTTCGCAATCCGCGCAACGACTACCGCTTCCTGTTCGTCGGCGACGACGGTTTGCACGGCTATCTCGCGCTCGTGCACGCCCGGGCGAGCGGCGATGCGTACGCGCCCGTCTGCATCGCCGACCTCGAGGCGGATTCGCCGAGCCACCGCGCGGCGCTGCTCGACGCGGCCATCGCGGTCGGCCGGTTCAGCGAGCTCGC
>Ga0335069_10010888_pt1 | contig 12865 bp, 11 predicted proteins | sample Lox_Sample_11_FD_206714 | JGI IMG/M metagenome (GOLD analysis project Ga0335069, IMG submission 206714) | Soil microbial communities from Loxahatchee National Wildlife Refuge, Florida, United States - Lox_Sample_1.1 | ecosystem: Environmental > Terrestrial > Soil > Wetlands | place: USA... | reverse complement strand
AGCTTGAACGTCTTACCGCCCAAAGCGAGGCCGGTCAGCTGATGTCCTAAGCAAATTCCGAAGATCGGCACGCGGCCCATCATTCCGCGAATGTTGTTCACCGCGTACGTGCATGGTTCGGGATCGCCGGGGCCGTTCGAGAGGAATACGCCATCGGGCTTCATCGCCAACACATCTTCGGCGGACGTTTCTGCCGGAACTACCGTTACACGGCAGCACTCGCCCACCAGTTTGCGCAGGATATTGTGCTTGATCCCGTAGTCGTAGGCGACGACGTGATGCTTCGGCGGCGCGTCTTTCACGCCCACCACTTCGTCCGGAATGTGCGAGCGAATTCCCTGCTCCCATTCGTAGACGTTCTTCGTCGAAACAACCTTGGCCAGATCCGTCCCGTCCATTTTCGGAATCGAGCGCGCCTTGGCGACCAGCTTTTCGGGATCGGGTTCAATGGTCGAGATCACGCCGCGCATTACGCCGTTATCGCGGAGATGCCGCACCAGGGCCCGCGTGTCGATATCGGCCAGCACCGGGATCTTGTAGCGCTCCAGGTACTCCTCGGCGACCTCCTGCGAGCGCCAGTTCGAGCTAACGCGCGAGAACTCGCGGACGATCAGCCCTTCGATATACGGACGATTGGCTTCGCTGTCTTCGGGGGTGGTGCCGTAATTGCCGATTTCGGGATTGGTAAGAACTACGATTTGCCCGGCGTAGGAAGGGTCGGTAAAGATTTCCTGGTAGCCGGTTATGGAAGTATTAAAAACGACTTCGCCATAGCATTCGCCTTTGGCTCCGTACCCTTTTCCTCGAAAGATGCGCCCATCTTCGAGAGCAAGGACTGCTTGCATTGTGGCTCCCGGGGGTGGATTTTATAAATTCTATCGCATCATCTCTCCATCTGACCATCTCTTCATTTTTGATATGCGATCCGGCGATAGAAAATCTTTGGAGGTCCTTGGGTGCCCCACTCAACCTTCCTTCCGCGGCTTCCCTTTCAGCGGCTCATATCCCGGCCAACACCGATTTTTCTTTTGTCCCATGCGGAGTTCGAACGTGATAGATGACCATCCGCTCTGCCAAATGGAGAGATCGCCAAATGAACAGATGACAAGATGTTTTGGTGATCTTCGTCACCATCGCTTGGTTCAGCTGTGACTGCACTCTGGTCGCGCCTTTTGCAGAATAGGCTTGCTGGATGGCCCCAACATCCCAGCGAAAGCGGTTTTTATGTCACTCGTCGTCGAGATTCCGTTGCAACACCCGGCCCGCCGTCAAAACCCTTATCAGCTGAAGAAAGCGAATGCGCCCCTGTTCCTGTGCCCGCTTGGCTGTGGACAGGGCTTTAACGAGCGCTGGAATCTCGACCTGCACCTGATGGAGAAACACCCCGATCGCGGTCAGGCCAAGACCAAGATCGAATGGTGGTGATCGCCTCGGCTACTTTGCCGCCCGCGGCGGCCCGTCGTCTGATCCCGTGTCAGTCACAATCTTCCACGAACCGTCTGTCTGTTTTTTCCAGACCGTAATGTAGCGCCCGGTCTGCTCCATTTTGTTGCCATCTTTATCTTTGAAACGCGCCACGTACTTGCCCGTCGTGTAGCCCATCTCGCCACCGGGGAAAACTTCTCCCCGGATCGGCTCCCAGCTCAGGCTCAAGTCCGGATTCGAGAAAACTTTCTGATAGTGCTCGCTCAGCGCCGGCTTGCCTGCCAGCGGCGGCGTGGTCGGAACGGCCGAGTTATCCGCGAAGTATGACATCCACGCATCCGCGCGAGCGGCCGTGTCAGCCGCATTGAACTTCTGGTTAAACTCGCGATCCGCGTGCATGATCGCCTCTTCCGGCGTGGCCGCGAACAGTGCTCCGGCGCAAAGCACAAATAGGCACAGCAACCCTCTACGCATACGCACCTCCGAACAGTGCAATGACTGAATGCTGTTTGCTGTTTACTGTCTACCGGAGTTTTCCCAATTTATCCATGGGCCAGTACACGAATACCGCTTTCCCGTAGATAAACCGTTGATCGACGGAACCGAAGTCGCGACTGTCACTGGAACTTGTACGGTGATCACCGAGCAGAAAGAAACTGTGTGGCGGGATTTTTGTATCGGGATACGAACGGAAGTCGGCGTACTCCTGCGGAACATACGGTTCGCTGAGCAATTCGCCATTCACATACACGCGGCCTTCATCAATGCGCACGCGGTCGCCTTCCGCGGCAATCACGCGCTTGATGTAGCTCTTGGCAGGATCCCGCGGATAGTGAAATACAACAATGTCGCCGCGCTCGACGGGTCCCCAGCGATATACGAACTTATTGATGAAGATGCGCTCCTGGTCTTCGAGACCGGGAAGCATGCTCGTGCCCTCCACCTTCACCGGCTGGTACAGGAATACGATGATGAAGCCGGAGATGACGAGCGAGATGAACAGATCGCGCACCCACGTGTAGATCGCGAGAGGTTTGCTGGGGGGTGTGCGCGGAATAGTGGTTTCAGCCATCCTGGGTACGATTTTAATACGATTTTCGCGGAGACCAAGTTACTCCTATATAGACGTACGCATGGAACAATAGTCACGTTCGGCAGAAGCTGTTCTGGTTGCGGTAAAATGGGTGGCAATTTGGACGGAGGATGTGCGGTAAATGAAGATGCCATGGAGTCTGCTGCTGGTCGCGGCACTGACGGTTACGCTTTTTGCGCAAACTGATGCTGCCAATGTGCCGGCGTTCCACAAGTCGGCGCCGTCCAGGGGCGAGAAGCTGCCACCCATCCTGTCCAAAGATGAGCGCACCGGCCCGGCGTTCCAGCACGACTACCAGGATCACGCCTATGAGCTGGCGGCGAAGATCCCAAATGTCATTTACCAGATGCCGTGCTATTGCTTCTGCGACCGTTCCGTCGGGCACAAGAGTTTACATAGTTGTTACGAATCGGCCCATGCCGCCCATTGTTCCGCCTGCATGAAGGAGCTTTATTTTGCCTACAGCGAGACCAAGAAGGGCAAAACTCCTGAGCAGATCCGGGCAGCCATTGAGAGGGGCGATTGGGAGAAGATTGACTTGGCTTCCGCGGCGTCGATCGAATAAGCGCCGTTTTTCACCGTCTTAGGCAGCGTTTCCGGTGGTTTCGGCCCCCGAAAGCGTCGTTTTTTCACTGGGTTGACGTAGTCTCCGCTTTGCGTGTAACGTGCTCGCAACTTGAGCCGTTTTCCACAGGTTCCGGCGCGATTCCGGCCCGAACCCGAGCAAGGCGACCGCCCGATGAAGAAAAAACCTGTAGCAAAAGTTAAAACATCAGCTTCTAAGCCGAAGAAAAATAAAATGGTTAAGCCTTCAAAGGGGAAGATGCTGGAGATGAAGAAGGTCGCCACCCCGAAACCCTCTCCGGCCCGCGATCCACAGTTTGCACAGTCTGTGCAAAACTACGAAGCCGGACTCCGCGCCATGCAGGAGCGCAAATTCGATAAGGCCAAGGCGCTCTTCCAGAAACTGTCCACTGGCCCCAAGGAGCTCGCCGATCGCGCAGGCGTCCACCTTGCCGCCTGTAATCAGCAACTTGCAAGGGCCAACGTCAGTTTCAAGACCGCCGAGGAGCACTACGACTACGTGGTTTCGCTGATGAATGTCGGGGACTACGTCACCGCCCGCGAGCACCTGGAGCAGTTGGTAGGCAAACACGGCAAGGCCGATTACATCTGGTATGGTTTTGCGGTCTTGGAGTGCCTGACCGGCCACGTCGAGGAATCGCTCAAGAAGCTACACGAGGCCATCAAGCTGAACCCGTCGAACCGGTTCCAGGCGCGCAGCGATACCGACTTCAACAATATGGCCGACGACCCCCGCTTCACCGAGCTGCTTTACCCTGAACCGGGAGCGCCGGTAGCCTGGTCCTCCGACCACCGATAAGCTTGGATGGATCTCGCCAAAGTTAGCTCGCGCACCCCTCTGCGCCCCTTGCGCGTGGTCGCCATCGGCGGCGGCACCGGGCTCTCCACCCTGCTGAAGGGCCTCAAGCACTACGTATTGCACGCTACCCTTCCGAATGCTCCGAAATCGGCATCGTCGGTTGTCGCCATCGAGGACTTGACCGCGATCGTCACCGTCACCGACGACGGTGGTTCCAGCGGCAAGCTGCGCCGCGAATTCGGCATCCTTCCTCCGGGCGACATTCGTAACTGCATCGTCGCGCTCTCGGAGGACGAAGCGACCATGTCGCGGCTGTTCAAGTATCGCTTCCCGGAATCATCCGCCCTCGAGGGACACAGCTTCGGCAACCTGTTTCTGACAGCATTGACGGCGATCACCGAAGACTTCGCCGAAGCCGTACGCCTTTCGTCTGAGATTCTCGCCACGCGCGGGCATATCTATCCAGCGACCACAGCCGCCTGCGAACTCGAAGCGCAGATGGACGACAACACCCTTGTGCGCGGCGAGACGAAGATCACCGCCAGCAAGCGCCACATCGTTCAACTGCACATGGTTCCCGCCGACGTTCCGCCGATTCCGCAGACGCTCGAAGCCATCGCCAAGGCCGACCTCATCACCATCGGCCCAGGGTCGCTCTTCACCAGCCTGATCCCGAACGTGCTTGTGCAGGGCATTCCGGACGCGATTGTTAAGTCGTCGGCGTTGAAGGTTTATGTCTGCAACCTGATGACCCAGGCAAACGAGAGCCTCGGCCTCTCGGCGTCAGAACATATCAAGGCCATCTACAAACACGCCGGTCACAACATCTTCGACGCAGCTTTGCTGAACGTGAAGGAACTTTCCGAAGAGCTGAAAGCGAAGTACGCGCTCGAAGGCGCCTCACAAATTTCAATCGACGAGGAAGAGGTTCAGAAACTAGGAGTGCAGCCCGTCCTCGGCGACTACCTCGACGCCCACAAAGTCGTCGCAAGACACGCGACAGATCGCGTTGCCAAGGAACTCATGCAGCTTGTTGTGAGCAGGGCGATGACTTCGACACACGTCTGAACAATCGGAATATCTGGCTATCTGCTGACTCGAGTGTGGAAGAGCCGGGATTTATCCCGGCGGCTAGCGTTGGTTGAAGATGGGGCTTTAGCCCGCGTGTTCACTTCTTTGTCGCAGCGCGCTCTTGTCTTTTCTTCTTGGCCCAGTCTTCTTTGATTATTTGACGTCCTCGTCCAATAGCAAGCGAATCGGCGGGGACTTCTTCTGTGATACAAGATCCCGCGCCAATATATGAACCTTTGCCGAGCTTAACGGGAGCAACGAGGGTTGAGTCGCTGCCAACGAAAACATCGCTTTCAATCGTGGTCTGGTGTTTGTTCACGCCGTCGTAATTGCACGTGATCGTCCCGGCTCCGATGTTTACTCCCTCACCGATCACCGCATCACCGAGATACGTCAGGTGGTTCGCTTTCGATCCCTTGCCGAGCTTCACTTTCTTCGTCTCGACGAAGTTCCCCACGTGTGCTCCCGCCCCGATCTCGCTTCCCGGACGAAGATGGGAATACGGACCAATGATCGCGCCACTTTCCACGCGAGCATCATCCATGATCGTTCCCTGCCGAACGTTGACGTTATCGCCAATCACCGAATTCGCAATCACCGATCCGGATCGGATCCGGCAATCGCTTCCGATCTTCGTCTTCCCCAGCAACTGCACGAACGGCTCAACCACGGTGTCCGTCCCGATCTCCACATCGGCGTCAATCACGCACGTCTCCGGCTTGTAGATGGTCACGCCCTGGTCCATCAGGTGCATCGCCTTCGCCGCCCGCAGTTGCGCGTCCAATTTCACCAGGTCGACACGGGTGTTAATTCCCAGCGTCTCCGCGATCGCATCCTCCTTGAACGCCAGCACCTTCTCGCCTTGCTTGTCGAGCAGCGCCGCCATGTCGGTGAGGTAGTACTCCTTGTGCGGATTGTCGGTCGAGAGCTTCCCGATATTTGCGAACACCGGCTTGGTCGCCATCGCATAGATGCCGGAGTTGATCTCGCGCATCGTCTCCTGTTCTCGGCTTAACTGCTTCTGCTCGACGATGCCCTGCACTTCATCCGTTGCCCGTCCATTCTTCATCTTGCGGACGACACGCCCGTAGCCAAACGGATTCTCCGGCTCTGCCGTCAGCAGCGTCATCGCCGCCCCGTGATGCAGATGGAAATCGCGCAAATGCTCCAGCACTTCCGGCCGGATCAGCGGAGTGTCTCCTGAGAGCACCAGGAAATGATCGTAGCCCGCCAGTTGCTCGCGCCCGCACATGATGGCGTGCCCCGTCCCGAGCTGGTCGGGCACCTGCTCGATGAACCGGCAACCGATATCGGCCATGGCCGCCTTCACGCGATCGGCCTCATAGCCCACGATCGCAAACACGTCCTGCACCGGCACGACCTTCGCCGCTGCTTCAATCACGTGGCGCAGCAAAGCCTTGCCGCCAATCTCGTGCAGAACTTTCGGATGCCTGGATTTCAGCCGCGTACCCTTCCCCGCGGCCATGATTGCAATCGCGAACTTAGGTTGAGCAGACATAACGATCAGGTCTCTATCATACCAACCGCAGCAGCTCTCGTTGTCGAGAGGTATCTCGTCCCGATACTCCGCTTTCGCATCTCACCGCATGAGGACTTTATGCATATCACACGCGATGTTCCTGGCGTCGGACCAGTCACGGACAACCCCAACCCAGGTGCTACTCAAGGCAGTGATCCACTCGGCCCGGAAACCGAAGATGCACCAGCCGTCCGCAGGCCACCAAAACCGGATATCCGTCCTGAGCCGACTGAGGGTAACGGGACGAGATAGCAGCAGAAGACTAGCCAGAACAGGAAAATGTGGAGACGGGCTTCCGAGCCCGTCGGGCGGAGCGCAGCTCCGCAACTAAGCAGAGGAGCACACCATGCCAGCGAAGCACCAACCCGGCCAGCCCGACTACGGCCACAACAACCCTACCGGTGGCACGCCCGAGAACACCGGCAAATTGAACCCGCAGGGTCCAACCTCCGGCACCGAGAACTATCACCCCGATCGCAAAGACGGCAAGCAATCCGCCGCTCACAACGACTCCGGCCGGAACTTCGACCGCTGGGCCGCCGAAACCAAAGAGGCTGCCGCCGCGATAGGCAACTTCGCCACCGGCCCCGTTCCTGTCAACACCGGTGACACACAGGATGAAGCGGCCGACCTCAACCCCGGAGCCAGCGCCACTCCCGGAGCAGGCGTAGGCGACACTCGCGGCCAACACAGCTTCCGCTGCGTCGATGCCGGTTTCACCGACTGTCGCTGGGAAGCGTCTATGTCCTCAAGCGACCAACTCTGGAATGAGATCAACCGTCACGCCGAAAACGCGCACGGCATCAAATCGCTCGACGCGAAGACCAAAGGAAAGATTCAGGACGCGATACGTGTGCGCCGAGCAGCGTAGCTACTTGGCGGAACAGGTAATCTGAAAACCGGCTGGCGGAGTCTGCGATTTTGCCGCCTGGGACATGATCTCGCTCCAAGTTCTTTCGTCGACGTTGAACGCGATCGCTTTGTTGTCTGCAAATTGAGCGAAGCTCTTCTTTGTATTCTGGTCCGGGGCCAACGAGATTGCTCTCCCTACGTACCATAAGCCTCTCGCGCAATCGGGCTCAGGAGCATTCAGATAAGCGAGAGCCAAAGGATAGATAACAGAAAATTCCGACGGCTTCGTGTCCGCAGCCATCTGCAGGAACTTCTGCGCTCGGGCATAGTCTTTCTTCAGGAGAGCTGCAGTTCCTATCCTTTGCACAAAGACCGCTCGAGTTTCCTGTTTCGTGTGTTCAAAATCAGCCTCAGATAGGTCCGCGGGACGAGCGTACACATCGAGAGCTTTCAGGCCTTGTTCCGCATAACCGGTGCACTCGGACTTTCGCTTGTCTTCCTGTTCCGGAGTGCCAAAACTCTCCACGTTCGCGCACCAATAGGCTAGCACCGCGAGAGCAACAACATTGTTTGGATCTAGCTGAACTATCTGTTTAGCGGCTTCGAGAGACTTCGGGATCTGGTGAGCCTCTGTAGCGCCTTTCATAAGCTCCAACAGAGCTTCCTCTCTGCGAGAGCTGATTGGGTACGCAGAGAGGAATGCGTCAAGCTTCGCGATCCTTACGTTTGGATCCTTCAGGTGGACCGCCGCCGAGTAAGCAGCCTCCTCCGCAGCGTTCGGTGTCGCCGAGTCCTGTGCCCAGGCACCCAACGAAATCAAACAACACGCAATCACCCAAAGGCCCCTCATACCGCTCCTACTTCATCACCACCTGCCGCAGATACATGATTGGCACCGGACCCTCATCGAGCACCGCGTTGTGGAACTCGCTCAGGTTAAACTTCGATCCCGCCTTCGCCTGGTAGTCGTGTCGTAGCTGCAGCCAATCGTGCAGACCTACAAAATAAGTCGGCAATTGCGTTGAACTCAGCTTCGCGCGGCGCAGCTTCCCTTTCGCTTCGGCTTCGGTCTGGAAAGCTTCCTGCGTCATCAGCTTCATGGCGTCGTCGTCCGACATGTTCATCGTCTGCATCTTCACGTCGAGAATCGCATTCGACACCACGCGCAGCCTGATCTTCCGCATCATCATCCGGAATTTCGGATTGTTGTCGAGGAAGCCCTCATCCATCATCACCTGCGCGATGTATTCCGCCCAGCCTTCGACATAAGCGCCATTCCCCAGCAAATTCCGCAGCAAGCGCCGCTGTTCCGGTTGGAGATTGTTCGCGTGCTCCGCCTGCACGTAGTGCCCCGGCAGAGCCTCGTGAATCGTCAGCCACTTCAGCGTCCAGTTGTTGTACTCGCGCAGCTTCGATTCCGCCTGCGCCTCCGGCATCTTCGGATCAATCGGCGTCACCCAGTACTGCGCCTCGGCTGTTGGCTCCAGCGGAGGCGCGCTGTGGAATCCTGCGACGGAAAATATCCCGCGCATGAACTCCGGCGTCGGAATCACCTTCATGTTGTCGTGATCGCCCAGCGCCACAATCTTCTTCTCGCGAATGAACTTCTTAATTCCGTCGAGGTCGGCTTCAATCGTCTTCTGCAGATCCTCGCGCTTCGGGTGCTCATCCGAGATCCGCTGCAACACCTCGCTGATGATCTTGTTCTCGCGCTCGTGCTCCGCCAGGTCGCTGTGATCGCCGTGCTCCGGATACATCTCCTTATGCATCGGCAGCGCGAGTTTCAGCATTTCCGCCCTGACGTCTTTCAACTCTTTTTCCGCCGACGCCAGCACCTGCTCCGGAGTCACGGGTGTCTGCATCACCAACCGGAATTTCTCAGCGTAGAACTCCTTCCCGATTCGCCACGTCCGCGTTGTCTTGCGTTTTGCCAGATCGTTATCGAACCACTCGTCGAGGCCTTTGAGCGCCGCGATCGCTTTCGGCGCCACTGCGTTATAGCGCTTCTGCAAATCCGACCCGGTGGGGATCTCCTCCTTCAGTGTCGTCTCGATCAGGTCAATGTTGCCTTCGTTTTCATCCTTCGCCGTGGCGATGAAAATCGGATCCGCCTCGGCCAACGACTGCTTCGTCTGCTCCACGAACCGCGGCACCTGCTCCAGTCGCGACAAAACGTGACCAACGCGCACCTCTTTCGCCGCGTAGTTCTGCGTCAGCGGCAGGAAGATGGCGTTCCCTATCGTCTCGACATAGGTTTGCGGATAGTACTTCTGCGTCAGCATCTTCTCGAGTTGCAGCAGCGAGAGCGAGTTGTTGTCGTCAATCAACCGCCAGTCCGCCTGGTCCTCGACATTCAGCTTCTTCGAGTCCACCTCTGTCCGGAACCGCTGCTGCCACTCGCGATAAAACTTCGCCTGCTCCGCCCAGCCCTGCGGGCTCACGTCATCGAGCATCGCGTCGAGTTCCAGCACCTTCGCGGTCTTGGCATCGGTGTGCTTGTGATAACCCGCGTACGATGCGCTCACCGGTGAGAGCGCCAGCGACTCGTACATGTACTGTTCCGCCAATTTGGCAAATTTCGGATCGCGTTGTTGAGCTTCGGAAGACATAACGAGTAGCGCCACAACTGCAACGAGAAGATGGGTATTCCGCATGGCGCAAGAGTATAAGCGATCGGGCCACCCGCGTCCGTGATCAGCTATTCAGAGACCCAGACCACCGGCACATGGGACAAAAAATTGCGCCCTCTGGTAGAGGGCGCATTCGAGGAGAGAGGAGCGTCAGGATAAGGGGGGTACTAGAACTTGGTTTCCGCCACCGCACGGCGAACCGCCAGGCGGGCCTGGTGAAGTCCGTTCACTGATTCGTCGGTGCTGATGCCAAGAGTGCGGGCGATCCGGCTGTGATCGTAGCCTTCTACGTCATGCATCAGATAGATAAGCCGCTCCGTTGCTGGAACCTGCATCACCGCACGCTCAAGCACGGCGCGTTTCACGTTGCGGCGAGCATTCGCGGCTTCGGTCGCTGTTGGAACATCCAGGGTCAGGTTGCCGATTGGCATCATCTCACGCAGTTCGCTCACCAGGGCGCGATCCAAAGTTTCCGCCGAGGGGGTCGGGTTTCCGGCAAAGACTCGGGTGAAGGTCTGGGTGCTAACTGCTTCGGCGGTGATTTCGTTATCGGTGAGGTAGAAGGCGAGGTTATAAATGCGGCTTTGGTGCTTTTCGTAAATTGCCTTCAGGCTTTCGGCCCGGCTTGCTGCTTTGAAAACTTGGGCAGCCACAGTTGTAAGATTTACATTCAAGATGCTGCTTGCCATATATCCCCCACAGGTTCGTTTTTTCTGTTTTGCCGCTTCCGCCGACTCTTGCCTTTCAGAGTCGCACTGCTCTTCTGCACTTCCGGAACCACTCGCAAGTTGAACCTCCGAACATCCAACTCACCCCGGCCAGAATCTGCCATTCTGCTATTCGCTTGAGCAAACACTTGGCCCAAGGTTGATCCCGTCGAGAGATAATTGTGAAAAATCGTCCCAAGTCGTTACTTATCAAGACATAAGATATGTAGAAAGTGGATGCCGACTGAGTGTTTGCCTTCGATGGGCTGCTGCTGTTTAAGGTTGAAGTGGTACTTCGATGCCACTATTGAGTATTCGCAGGCGAATACTTGGTCCTGGTTGTCTTGAGTAGTTTTTTGTTTGGATCAGTAAACGATTGGCGCCGTCATCGAAGCCTACACCGTTGCCTGCGACTTGCGCGTCGCCATGGCTCGCGACGTAACCGCAATCAATCCTGACACTTCGAAGGGTTTCGCGATCGCTTGGACGCCATCCCGTTCCAGCGCCCGCCGCAGGTTGGTGTCGCTTTCATTGGAATAAGTCAGGATTAACCGGTCCTTGTATTCCGGTTGGTGCGTCGCGATCCAGTGATAGAGGTCCACGCCACCGAGCGGACCTGGCATGGTGCTGTCGAGCACGATGGCATCGAAGCGCTCGGTTCGGAGGGTTTCGCGGGCCGCCTCGGCGCTTCGCAGGCACACCACTTCGGCGCCGGCGCCGATCAGGACTTCCCGCTCGAAATCGAGGACCGCCTCTTCGTCGTCCACCAGCAAAACCCTTCCGTGCAGCGGCACATTCCGCAGCGATGGTTCCGGCAACTTTCCCACGATCTCCTCTTCTACCGCCGCGGTGGGAAGCAAGACTTCCAGCACCGCACCTCCCTGCGGGGAGTTATGCGCCCTGATGTCGCCGCCGTGCTCCTTGATGATGCCGTAGCAGATGCTCAAACCCAGTCCTGTTCCCTTGCCGACCGCTTTCGTCGTGTAGAACGGATCAAAGATACGATTAATCTCGCGGATACCCGGGCCCGAATCCTGGACACGTATCGCAACCTGCGCATTCTCCACCGTTACACTCACCAGCAAGGTCCCCTTGCGCTCGTTCTCCAGCATGGCATCAACGGCGTTGTTTACGATATTCAGGAAGACCTGCTCCAGTTGATGCGCATCCGCCACCACGGCCGGCAGGGGATCGGCAAAGTTCCGTTGCACCTTGATGTTGTTCAGGTTCAGGTCGTAGTCGCGCAGGGCCAGAGTGTCGTCAAGAATCCGCCGAACATCCACTGGCATTCGCGCCGGCTTGCGTTGGCGCGCGAACGACAGCAGGTTCTGCACTACGCGTTGCGTACGTTGCGCCTGCTTGAACAGCTTCGCGACATATTCGCGGGCGCTCTCCGACAGGTCCTCGCCTTCCAGCAGTTGCGAATATCCCAGGATCGCTGTCAGAGGATTATTCAGCTCGTGCGCGACACCCGAAATCAACTGCCCGACCGCCGACATCTTCTCGCTCTGCAACAGTTGCTCCTGTGTCCGCCGCAGATCGTCGTAGGCCTTCGAAGTCTCCTCGTAAAGCCTGACTTTATCGATGCTGTTTGCCAATTGCCGCCCAAGCGCGATGAGCAGGCCGCCATCGCGGTCGGAATACATGTTTTCGGTGCGACTGCTCACCCCCAGCACGCCCATCAATTTGTCACCCGACCGCATGATCACCCACAGCCACGACTTCAATCGCTCTGCCCGCACGAGCTTGGCGAACTCTTGCGGAAGCTGTCCAAGTTCCTTGTCCGTCACGAGTTCGAGTTGCGAGCTCTTGACCTTCTCCCAGTACTCGTCGGGAATCCGGATCTCCGGCAGGTTGCTGCCCAGTTCCGAGTGGTGCCCGAACGCGGCACAGCGCCGCAACGTCCGTGTCTCGTTGTCGCACAGCATGATGGCCGCGGTATCGGAGTGGAAGATTTCCACCAGATTCCGCAGGACCAGGTTCATGATCTCGTCGAGATCGAACGATTGGCTCGCCAGCACGATGACGGCGTTCAGCGCTTCCAGTTCCCGGTTGCGACGCCGGATCTCGTCTTCCGCCTTCTTCATCTCGGTGACATCGAGCAGCACGCCGTGGTACCGAATGATGTTTCCCGAAGCCGTTTTGGTGGCGTAGCTATTTTCC
>Ga0335069_10010887_pt1 | contig 12866 bp, 14 predicted proteins | sample Lox_Sample_11_FD_206714 | JGI IMG/M metagenome (GOLD analysis project Ga0335069, IMG submission 206714) | Soil microbial communities from Loxahatchee National Wildlife Refuge, Florida, United States - Lox_Sample_1.1 | ecosystem: Environmental > Terrestrial > Soil > Wetlands | place: USA... | reverse complement strand
GCTCGTCGACTGGGACGAGCAGGTCGGCATCTGGCGCTTCCGGCACGTGAAGATGGTCGGGCGCGTGATCGGCGAGGACGTGATCGGGACGCAGGGCACGCCGGTCGAGCTGCTCGCCGGCCTGATCAAGAACAAGATGTTCCCCGAGCTCTGGCGCGTGCGCACCGATCTGACCGAGCTCGCCAAGCAGTCGGACTGATGATCGCGCTCGAGGAGATCCGCCGCGCGCGCGAGCGCATCGGCGACGACGTGCTGCGCACGCCGCTCGTCCGCTACGACGAGCGCATCTGGCTCAAGCTCGAGTGCCTGCAGCCGATCGGCTCGTTCAAGCTCCGCGGCGCGTTGTCCGCGATCCGCGCGGCGTCGCCCTCGGAGCTCGAGCACGGCGTCGTCACCGCGAGCGCGGGGAACATGGCGCAGGGCGTCGCCTGGGCCGCGCGCGAGCTCGGCATCCGTGCCCGCGTCGTCGCTCCCGCCGAAGCCCCGCGCGCGAAGCTCGACGCGGTCGAGCGGCTCGGCGCGGAGGTCGTCCCGGTGACGCATGACGAGTGGTGGCAGGCGATGGTGAACCACGGCCATCCGGGCGTCGAGGGCTTCTTCGTGCACCCGGTCGACGACGAGGCGGTGATGGCCGGCAACGGCACGATCGGGCTCGAGCTCGTCGAGGACCTCGCCGACTTCGACGCGGTCGTGATCCCGTGGGGCGGCGGCGGGCTCACGACGGGGATCGCGAGCGCGGTGAGGGCGCTGCGTCCGGACGTGCGTGTCGTCACCGCCGAGCCCGAGACGGCGGCGCCGCTCGCCGCGTCGCTCGCGGCCGGCCACGAGACCGGATTCGACTACCGGCCGTCGTTCGTCGACGGCGCAGGCGGCCCGTCGCTGCTGCCCGGAATGTGGGATCGCGTGCACGGGCTCGTCGACGAGGCGGTCGCCGTGCCGCTCGCCGACGTCGCCGAGGCGATGCGCCTGCTGGCGGCCCGCGCGCACGTCGTCGCCGAGGGCGCCGGCGCGCTCGCGCTCGCGGTCGCGCTGCGGCGCGGCGAGCGCTGTGTCTGCATCGTGAGCGGCGGGAACGTCGATCTCGCCGTCGTCGCGCGGGTCCTAGCGGGCGAGACTCCCTAGCTGTGCGACGAGACCGTCGACCTCCTCCACCGTGTTGTAGTGGATGAGCCCGACGCGGATCGCCTCCTCGGGGTACGGCAGCTTCTCGCGGAGGCCGAGCGAGTACCAGGTGTCGTGGTGCCAGATCCCGTACCCGCGCGCGGCGAGCGTCGCGGCGACCTCCTTCGCGGGGACGCCGGCGACGTTGAGGAGGAACGTCGGCAGCCGCCCGTCCATCGTCTGCAGGCCGTAGAGCTCGACCGAGTCGGGAAGGCCGGCGAGGAACCGGGCGCCGAGCTCGTGCTCGTACGCGCGCAGGACCTCCATCCCGCCGAGCGACTCGAGATACGCGATCGTCGCACTGAAGCCGGCGAACAGCTCGTACGGCGCCGTACCCGGCTCGAAGCGCCGCCCGGCCGGATGGTTCGAGGCGGGCCGCGCCTTGTACGGGCGCCACGACTCGAGCAGCTCGTGCCGGCCGTAGGCGACGCCGAGATGCGGCCCGCAGAACTTGTACGCGGAGCAGATGAAGACGTCGCAGCCGAGCGCCTGCACGTCCACGGGCTCGTGCGCCGCGTACTGCACGGCGTCGAACCACGACAGTGCGCCGGCCTCCCGGGCGAGCTCGGCGACGCGCGGCACGTCGACGATCGTCCCGACCGCGTTCGAGGAGGCGACGCAGGCGACGACGCGTACGCGATCGTCGAGCTTGCGCTCGAGGTCGCCGAGGTCGAGCCGCAGATCCTCGGTCACGCCGATCCAGTCGACCTCGAAGCCGCGGTCGGCGGCGAGCTCGATCCACGGCGCGACCCCGCCGTCGTGGTCGAGGCGGGAGACGAGGATGCGGTCACCCTCCTTCCAGTCGCGCGATGCCGTGCGTGAGAGCGTGAAGTCGAGCACGGTCATGTTCGTCCCGAAGACGACATCGTCGGGCGAGCAGTTGAGGAAGCGGCCGGCGTCGGCGCGCGCGCGGTCGACGATCGCCTCGACCCGCCGGCCGGTTTCGTACGGGGCGCCGAGGTTCCCGCTCGCGTCGCGGAGCGCGGCCGCGATCGCGGCGCCGACCTCGTCGGGCACCTGCGAGCCGCCGGGGGCGTCGAGGAAGGCGAAGCCGCGGCCGAGCGAGGAGAAGCGCTTCCGGACCGCATCCACATCGAGTAGCATCGTGCCGATGGAGCGAGCCTACCTGGGTGGAACCGGGCTCAGCGTTTCGCGCGTCATCCTCGGGTGCGGCAACTTCGGCGGCATCGGCTCCATGCCCTCGCTGTTCGGGAAGGGCGAGACGAAGGAGGACGCGTTCGCGCTCATGGATGCGGCGTGGGACGCCGGGATCACGACCTTCGACACCGCGGACGCGTACGGCGGCGGTCGGAGCGAGACGTACATCGGCGAGTGGATCCGCTCGCGGCGCCCCGAGGGCCTCGTCGTCTCGACGAAGACGTTCGCGCCGATGGACGAGGGCGAGGATCACGGGCTCGCGCCGGCGCGCGTCCGCCGCCAGATCGAGAGCAGCCTCGGTCGCCTGGGCGTCGAGCGCGCCGACATGTACCTCGCCCACGCCTGGGACGCGGACGTGCCGGTCGAGGAGGTGGCGGGCGTCTTCGACGAGCTCGTGGCCGCGGGCAAGATCGGCGCGTACGGGCTCTCGAACGTCGACGCCGGACAGCTGCGCGAGGCCCTCGACGCCGGCGCGTTCGCCTGGGTGCAGAACTCGTACTCGCTGCTCGACCGCGAGGCCGAGGGGGACGTGCTTCCGCTCGTCGCCGAGCGCGGGCTCGGCTTCACGCCGTTCAGCCCGCTCGCGGGCGGCTGGCTCACGGGCAAGTACCGACGCGGCGCGGACCTGCCTGCAGGCTCGCGGATGACGCTCCGGCCGCAGCCGTACGAGCATCTGCGCGACGACGCCGTCTACGACCGGCTCGAACGGCTCGCGGAGCTCGGAGATCCCGCGACGCTCGCGCTCGCGTGGCTGCTCGCGGACGAGCGCGTGACGGCGGTGATCGTCGGTCCGCGCCGGCCCGCCCACCTGCAGCCCGCCATCGATGCGCTCGCGCGTCCGCTCGGCGGCCCGGAGGCAGCCGAGCTGTCCGCGCTGTTCTCCTAGCCCCTTGCGGACTCAGTAGCCGCCGCCGTTGCCGCCGCACGCGCTGAGGAGCGCGAGCAGGGCGACGGCGAGCGCGATCACGGGGACGATGCGATACAGCTCCATACCCGGGGATACGGCTGCGGCCGCGCTGCGGTTTCCTACTTCGTGGACGACGCCGCCATCCACGCGAACAGCTCGAGGTTCGACGCCTCCTCGCCGAGGCCGTCCGCGAGCGGGGTGCCGTCCCAGCGGTTGAGGTAGTAGCCGCTCTCGTTCACGGACGCGAGTGCGCGCGCCGCGTTGTGTGCCGCGAGGTCGTAGAAGCGCGCGTCGCCGCTCTCCCGGTAGTACTGGAGCATCCACTGCAGGTAGACGACGTCGTACATCGGCGCCCAGTTCAGGTCGGACGGGAACTGGCGGAGCGAGGCGTTCGCGACCTGCCGCGCCTTCGTGCACATCGCCGGCCGGTGGAGCGCCTTGCACAGCTCCCAGTTGGCCGTGACCATCAGCCCCTGCACGTAGTCCATGTCGGTGGAGTCTGTGGCGCTCCGCTTGTACAGCCCGCGCGCCCGGTCGAAGGAGTGGGCGTTCGCCCACGCGAGGAGCTTCTCGGCCCATCCGAGCGCCCACGTGTCGTGGTTGGCCACGTACAGCCGGGTGCCGATCATGACCGCGGCTGCGAGCGGCTCGATCGTCTTGTGATGGTGGAACGTGTCCCACCACACGCCTCCGCCGTGCGAGGCGTCCCAGCCCGAGCCGACGATGAACTTCATCGCGCGCTTCGCGTCCGCGAGGTACTTCTCGTTGTGCGTCGCGCGATACGTGTCGATGAACGAGAGGCCCCACCAGCCGGAGTCGTCGTAGTAGACGTTCGCGTCGCCGCTCCGCATGCCCGGGTAGTAGCCGTACCCGCCGACCGGCTTCACGTTGGGGTTCCAGTAGAGCGTCGCCGCCTGGTCGGCAAAAGAGGTGAGGGCCGCCTTCGTCGCGGACGTCGGCTGTGCGAGGTCGACGCCGACGAGCGTCTCGAACAGCGGATACGCGCTCCACAACCGCGCGAGCGGCATCGCCGGCGGCTGGCCGTTGTAGGTGTCGTTGTACCAACCGGCCTGCGCGTTCCACCAGTGCGTCCGCACGGCGAGGAGCCCCTGCTGGGCCGCGTTCAGAAATGTGTCGGTCCTGTTCTTCCCCCGTGCGCCCTGCGCCGCCGGCACCATCGCCGCCACCACCGCGAGCGCGCACACGACGACCCAAAGCCTGCGCACGCATCCACCAATTACCGGCGGCGCACGTGTGAAAACGTAAAAACCGCGTAATAGATCGTTTCGGCGCTCGCCCGCGCAGATAACAAGAGGACGTTGGCGACGCTCGAGCACGCCCAGTCGCTGCCCGGGTCGGCGGTGCATGCCCGCACTCCGGGGCGGTCACGCGTGCTCGCATGGATCGCCGGCTGGTGGGTGGCCGGCCGCGCGGTCGTGTTCGTCACCGCGGTGGGCGTGCACCGGCTCGGCCCCACGGGCTGGATCCGGAACGTCGAGCACGCGCACGCGCTCGGCGCGCTCGAGGCGTGGGACGGGCGCTGGTACCGGATGGTCGCCTCGAGCGGATACCTGCTCGTGCCGGGACGCCAGAGCGACCCCGCGTTCTTCCCGCTCTTCCCCGCGCTCGTCCGCGCCCTCCACGAGCTCGGGCTCGGCTATTCGGCCGCGGGGCTCGTGCTCGCGAACGCCGGCTTCCTCGTCGCCCTCGTCGCGTTCCACGCCCTCTCCGCAGAGCTGTTCGACGACGGGCTCGCCCGCCGCGCCACCGCCTATCTCGCGGTCTTCCCGTTCGGGTACGCGTTCTCGATGGAGTACCCGGAGAGCATCGTGCTCGCCCTCATCGCAGGGGCGGCGCTCGCCGCCCTGCGCGACCGCTGGGGAATCGCGGCCGCCTGCGCCGCGGCGGCCGCGCTCGCGCGCCCGGAGGGCCTGTTCGTCGCGCTGCCGCTGCTCGCGATCGCCTGGCGGCAGCGGGCGGCGCTGACGCCGGCCCGGCGGGGCGTCGCGCTCGGAGCGGTCCTCGCACCCGCCGCCGCGATCGCCTCCTTCTCGCTCTACCTCGCGCGCGTCCTCGGCGATCCGATGGCGTGGACGAAAGCCGAGCAGGCGTGGGGCCGGCACTTCTCCCCGCTCGGCGCCGTGTCCGCGGTGGAGGGCCTCGGGCGGGCGTTCGCCCACGACGCCTGGGTCACCCGCGACGTCGCCGCCGCCGTCCTCTATCTCGGGCTGCTGGCGGCCGCCCGGCGCGCCTGCGTGCCGTGGCCCTGGCTCCTCTCGGGCGCGGCGATCGTCGTCCTGCCGCTCTTCAGCGGGTCGTTCGACTCGATCGGCCGCTTCGGCCTGCTGGCGCCGGCGGTGTTCTGGGGCCTCGGGGCGCTCGGGCGGGACCCGCGCCTGCACCGCCTGATCCTCGGCCTGTCGGTGCCGCTCCTGGCTGCGGCGATCGTCGTCCTCCCCCTCCGCTTTCCGTGACCGCGAGATGCGCGTAGAGCTGGACGAAGGCGGCCTGGCCGAGCAGCGTCGTCCCGCCCGCCGGCGCGTCGAACAGGCCGGTGCCGGGGTCGCGCAGCCCGTTCCACGCGGCGTCGGCGTACGCCTGCGCCGCCGCCACGTAGCTCGTGTTCCCGTCGACCGCCGCGAGCTCGAGGAGATGGCGGAAGAAGATGGCCGCGAACTCAGGCGGCTCGGACAGCCAGCGGCCGTCGAACGCGCGGAGCGTCCCGTCGGCGAGCGCCTCCGCGCGCGCGAGCGCGGCGCGGTCGCCCGTGGAGCGGTACAGGAGGAGGTACGCGGCGATCGGGCTGCCCTGGTTGTAGCTCCACTCCGTCCGGTCGACGGTTCCGTCGGCGCGGACGTGGTCCCAGTACAGGCCGTCGGGCGAGAGCATGCACCGGTTCACCCAGTCGAGCATGCGCCGCGCCCAGTAGAGATAGACGGGCCGGCCCGTGAGCCCGTAGAGGCGGAGGCCGACGAGCGCGCCGTTCACGGTGGAGACCGTGTTCCGGTCGCGCACGGCCGCCGCGCGCGTCCAGTAGATGCCGCCTGCGCACGGGGTCGCCTGGTCGCCGTCCCATGCCCGCACGACCGCGCCGAAGATCGCGGACGCGCCGGCGACGGCTGCGCGATCGGGCTGGACCGCGTTCCAGTCGAGGAGATCCTGCGCGATCCACTCGTTGTCGTCGTAGTACACCTCGCTGTCCGCGGTCGCCCGGTAGACGGGGCCCTCGCGGAGCGCGGCGAGCTCGTGGAGCCCGCGCTCGACGAAGGAGCGCGCGTCCGTCTCCACCCCGGGGACGGCCGAGACCGCGATCGTCGCCGCCAGCGCCTGCGAGAGCGGCCACGCCTCGGCGCCCGGCGCCGCGGCCGGCGTCTCGCGGTACTCCCCGGAGGCGTCGTCGAAGAGCCCGCGCTCCATCGCCACGTAGCTCGCGATCGCGCGCTGCGCGTCCTCGGGCGACGCCGCCCGGGCCGTGGAGCACCAAGCGAGGCATGCGCATGCCGATAAGACGACCGCCGCAGTCGCCGCCCTCACCCGACGAACGTAATACGCGTCGCGGGAGGCGCCCAGGCCCCGTTTGGGTGACCGTCGCGGCCGCCCTCGCGGTTGTCGGCGCGGTGGTCGCCGGCGGCCTCGCGATCCAGCACGCCGCCCTGAGCGAGCCGGGCCGCGCGACCTTCACCGCGCTCCGCACGGCCACGTGGCTCTCGCGCTACCGCCTCGTCGAGAGCACCTTCTCGGTCGACGGCGGCCCCACGCTGCACGGCAGCTGCCTCCAGGACTGGTTCGTCGTCGACGGCCACCGGCGTCGCGGCGCCGCGCTCCGCGTCGACGATGGCCTCGTCGTCCTCGACGTCCCCCCGCACACGCTCGTCGTCCGCGGCGGGACGCCCGCCGACCGCGCCGTCGCGCCGCTCGTGCTGCTCGAGGCGGCGGGCTGCCCGCGCGTGCTCCAGCGACGGGTCGAGACGCTCGCACAGCGGCGCGAGGGGCTCTCGATCTCGGGCGGGCGCCTGCAGTTCGGGCTGAAGGGGACGCGCGTGGCGCTGACGCTCGAGCGCACCACGTCGCGGCCCGTCGCGATCGCGGTCTCGTCGGCGCGATCGCACGCCACGAGCCGCATTTCGTACGGACATGTTACGGAAGAAGTAAGGGCGGGTTTCCGGCTGGTATCGGGACGGAAATGACCCTAAGCGCACATGAGCGCGGTCCGGGAAGAAGAAGAGCTTCGACGTGAGGGCGCCGAGGCATTCACCGCCGACGAGGTCGTCGGACGCACTCCGTGGGAGCTCCTCTGGGTGCGGTTCCGCCGCGACCGCGTGGCGTTCGGCGCGCTCGGCTTCATCGTCTTCCTGATCCTCGTCGCCGCGCTCGCGGGACCGATCACGGCGGCGCTCGGACATCCGCCGAACGCGCAATACCCGAACAAGCTCGACCTCTTCGGCACCCCGACGGGGCCGAGCTCGTCGTTCCTGTTCGGCGTCGACCAGATCGGCCGGGACGTCGCCGCCTGCCACTTCCCCCTCTCGAAGGGCGAGGTGGAGGCGCTGACCGAGGCGCCTTCGGCCTAGGCCCGAAGCTTCCTCGGCAGCGTCGCCTGGATGCGCGTCCCGTGGCCGGGTGCGGTGTCGAGCCGCCACGTGCCGCCGACGCTCTCGATGCGCTCGCGCATCGTGAGCACGCCGACGTGGTCGTCGTCCACGCTGCCGGTTGCGAACCCGACTCCGTCGTCGGCGATCGCGAGCCCGATCGTCCCGTTCCACGTTCCGAGCGTGACGTGCACCGCGCTCGCTCCCGCGTGCTTGCGCACGTTCGTGAGCGCCTCGCGAACGACGCGGTAGATCGCGGTCTCGAGCTCGGGCGCGAGGCGGTGCTCGTTGAGGCTCGAGTCGATCGTGACCTCGATCGGCTCCTCGCCGAGGACGAGCGCGGCACAGTCGCGCAGCGCGGCGTCGAGCCCGCGCTCGTCGAGGATCGGCGGCCGCAGCTCGGCCATCAGCCGGCGGAGCGAGCGCATCTCGTCGGCGATCGAGCCGCGCAGGCGCTGGGCGAGCTCGGCGGCGCCGGCGACGTCGCCGCGGGAGAGCTTGTTCGCGAGCAGGTCGAGCGTCAGCGTCACCGCCGTCAGGTGTTGGATGGGGCCGTCGTGGAGGTCGGCCGCGAGCGCGGCGCGCTCCGCCTCCGCGACCTCGACCGTGCGCGCGAGCAGTTCCTGTCGCTCCTGCTCGAGCCGCTTGCGGTCGTCGATGTCCTCGATGACGCCGATCCCGAAGCTGCGGTCGCTCGCCATCGTCACGGTCACCATCACCCACCGCACCGTCCCATCGCGGTGGATGTAACGCTTCTCGATGCTGTAGCTCGACCGCTTCTCGGCCGCGACCTCGGCCGCGAGCTCCTCGTCGATCCCTATGTCGTCGGGATACGTGATCTCGTCGTAGTGCATCCGGGACATCTCGTCGCCGGTGTAGCCGAGCATGCGCTGGTACGCCTCGTTCGTCTCCGTGAGCATGCCGTTCGCACCGAGCGAGATGCCCATGCCCGCCGAATCGAAGACCATCCGGAACTTCTGCTCGGACTCGTGCGCCCGGTGGACGACCCCGATGATCCTGACGAGGGCGGCGGTCACAAGCACCACGCCGAACAGCCCGAAGACGTACGGGTCGGCCTCGTTCCCGACCCAGGCGTTGAGGAGCATGCCCACGAACGGCGCGAACAGCGCCGCCGAGATGACGGCGACCGTCCTGCGCGGCGACGGAGTCTCCGGCGCCGCCGGAGTGGGCAGCGCGCGCATCGAGGGGTGGAGCGCGGCCACGGCCACGAGCCCCGCCGCGAGGAGGTAGGCGAACCGGGCCGCGTGCTCCGCGACGCCGCCGGCGAGCGGCGGCGACACGTTCAGCAGGTCGCCGACCGCGAACGTCGTCCCCGCCCCGAGAACTAAGCGAAACGCGGTCTGCGCGAACGTCGGGGTGAACGAGACTCGCAGCAGGACCGTGAGAACTCCGAGGTCGGCGAGGACGACGAGCGCGGAGATCGCGCACATGAGCGTGCCGCGGGCGAAGTTCGGCTCGAGGGCGAGCGGCCACAAGAGCGTGCACGCGCCCACGAACGCGATCGACGCATCGACGCGGCCCAGGGGCACGCGACCCGTCTTGTAGAGGAAAGCGACGACCGCTCCGAGCATCAGCAGGTACGCGGCGGCGCGGGCCTCGAGGAACGTGTGGAACGTCATGTGCGCGAAGAGGACGGAGTTCGGCAGCGTCGCGACCGACGCCGCCCACACCGCGAGCGCGGCGGCGATCGGCAGCCATAGCCACGGGCGTCTCGGCTTGTTGACGGCGACGCCGGCCACGAGCGCGAGCGCCGACGCTCCGATGAGCGTGGCGAACACCGCGTCGTTCGCCGCGATCGCGCCTACGAGCGCGCCTGCCGAGGCGACCGCGAGATAGGTCCACGAGGCCTGGGGCCGCATGATGGAAGCATCGGCGGCGGGCTCGAAGCCCGACATCCTGCGTTTCGCGGACGGCTGCTGCGGCTTATCCGCCGCTGATGGCGGCGATCACGTCCACCCGGGAGCGCGGCTCGAGCTCGGCGTCGAGGCTCGCGCGCTCCCGGTCGACGTAGACGTGGATGTGCGTGCGCAGGCGCGGCCCCGGCTCGCAGAGCCGGTCGCGGAGCCCGGGCCAGCGGCGCTCGAGCTCGTCGATCGCCCCCACCACCGTCGCTGCCTCGATCTCCAGCTTGCGCGGGAGCCCGGGGAAGAGCGGTGTCAGCGTGGTGGGGAGATGGAGCTGGGCCATCAGTCCAGGATCGCGACCTCGACCGACGAGATCGGCGGCAGGTAGCTCGCGATCTCGCTCCAGCTCTCGCCCTCGTCCGCGCTCGCGAACACCTGGCCCGTGCTCGTCCCGAAGTAGAGGCCCGGCGAGTCGTACGTGTCGATCGCCATCGCCTCGCGCAGCACGCCGAGGTACGCGTCCTCGTGTGGAAGCCCGTTGTCGAGCCGGCGCCAGCTCGAGCCGGCGTCGCTCGTCCGCCAGACCGACGCGTGGCCGTCGTGCATCGTCCGCCCGTGCCCGGGGTCGAGGGGCACGACGTAGAACGTCTCCTTGTCGTGCGGGTGCGTCGCAGCCGCGAACCCGAACTCGCTCGGCAGCCCTTCGGTGATCTCCGTCCACGAGTGGCCGCCGTCGTCGCTGCGATGCATGCCGACGTGGTTCTGCTGGTACATGCGGTCGGGGTCGACGGGGGAGCGGACGAGCTTGTGCACGCAGAAGCCGACCTCCTCGTGCGGGCGCGGCCAGTCGGCGCGCAGGCCGCGGTTGCGCGGCGTCCACGTGGAGCCGTCGTCGGCGGTCTCGAACACGCCGACGCCCTGCACGATCGCCCAGAACCGCTTCGAGTCCTCGGTGTCGAACATGAGCGCGGAGATCCCGAGATGGCCGGGCGGCTGGTTCGACGGGTCGTCCCACATCTCGCTCCCGGGCTGGCCGGAAAGCGTGCTCAGCACCGACCACGTGTCGCCGCCGTCGCTGCTCTGGAAGATGCCCGGAGCCTCGACGCCGACGAGGACGCGGCCGTCCTTCGCCGCGAGGGTCGAGACCTTCGAGACCTTGCGGGCCCCGTCGGGGTCGTACGCGAGGCCTTCACTCGAGAGCGTCCAGGTCGCGCCGAGATCCCGGCTGCGCCAGACGGCGGAGCCGTGCCACTCGCTCGCGGCGGCGGCGTAGATCGTGCCCGTCGAGCCGTCGTAGATGGCGTGGTAGACCGGCCAGCCTTCGCAGAACGGGCCGCGCGTCGTCCACGTGCGCCGGCCCGCGTCGCTCTCCAGCAGGAAGCACCCCTTCCGAGTGCCGACGAGCAACATCGTCTTCGACATGTCCTCTCCTCCGCGTTCGTTCGACCTGGTCACCCTAGTAGACGGCCGAGGCGCGCGAAAATCATCGCCGCTGCGTAGATCCCGACCGCGGCCGAGATGACCATCGTGCTCGGCGGGAGGGTCGGGAACGCGTACGCGAGCCCGAGCCCGAACCACACGGACGCGACCGCGAACGCCGCCGAGAGCGCCAGGCCCGCCCACGGCCTGGCGGTGAGGCGGTGGGCCGCGCCCGCGGGGGCGGCTACGAGCCCGAGGAGGAGCAGCGCCCCCACCGCCTGCGTCGCCTCCGCGGCCACGAGCCCGAGGACGCCGAGGAAGACGACGCCGAGCGCGCGGACGACTACCGCGTGCGGGCGAAGACGTTCGCGTGTGTTCAACAGTCAGAACAGCACGCCCGACGTCCAGCGGCTCACCGACGCGGCACCGATGATCGTTATCGCGTTGTGGCCGACTGGACGACCGAGACGCTCGAGGCCCTGCGCCGCAGCGGCCGCCGGAACAGCACCGCCGGCGGGCGGTGATCGAGCTCCTCGGCCGGCAGGCCTGCTGCCTCACCGCACAGGAGATCCACGACCGCCTGCGCGGCGACGGGCGGCGGATCGGGATCGCGAGCGTCTACCGCACGCTCGAGCAGCTGTACCGCGACGGCCATCTCCAGCGCGTGGACGTCGGCGCCGGCATCGCCCGCCACGAGCCGCACCACGCCGGCGGCGAGCACCACCACCATCTCGTCTGCGCCGACTGCGGCAAGGTGGACGCGTTCGAGGACCCCGATCTCGCGTGGGCGCTCCACGAGGTGGAGGGGCAGACCGGGTACAGCGTCGCGCACGACGTCGTGCTCCGCGGCGTCTGCGACGAGTGCGCGCGCTGACGGCTCACCAGCCTGCGGCGGTGCGCACCGCGCGGGCGAGCAGCTCCACCGCGCGCGGCAGCGTCGGCTCGGGCACCGTCCCGTAGCCGACGAGCAGGGCGGGAAGCCCGTCGAATCCCGGCAGGGCGTGCTGCGACGCCGACTGCACGAGCACGCCGGCGGTGCGCGCCTCGTCCACCACGGGCGCCTCCAGCTCGCGCGCCGGAAGCTCGAGGACGACGTGCAGGCCGGCGGCGATGCCGCTCACGTGCAGCTCCGGCAGATGCTCCTCGAGCGCCTCGAGCATGACGTCGCGCCGCGCGCGGTAGATCCCGCGCATCCGCCGGAGATGGCGGTCGAACTCTCCGCGCCGCAGGAACTCGGCGAACGCGAGCTGGTCGATGCCGGAGACGTGGAGCATGCTCGGAGACAGCTCCTCCGCCACGCCGTCCGCGATCCACGGCGGGAGCACCGCCCAGCCGAGGCGGATGGCGGGCGCGAGCGTCTTGCCGGTGGAGCCGACGTAGGCGACGCGGTCGGGCGCGAGGCCCTGCACGGCGCCGGCCGGCGCGCGGTCGTACCGGAACTCGGCGTCGTAGTCGTCCTCGATCACGAGCCCGCCGGTCGTGCGCGCCCAGCCGAGGAGGCCCGCGCGGCGGTCGGCGGCGAGGGCGACGCCGGTCGGGAACTGGTGGGCGGGGGAGACGACGACGGAGTCGACGCCCGCGAGCATGTCGGTGCGCAGCCCGCGCGCGTCGACCGGCACGCCGACCGGGGTCTGCCCCGCGCGCTCGGACGCCCCGTGCAGGACGCGGTGGCTCGGGTTCTCGAACGCCATCTGCGTCTTCCCGCGGCGCGCGAGGGCGCGGCCGATGAGGTGGACGGCGTGGGTGACGCCCGTCGTGACGACGATG
>Ga0335069_10010886_pt1 | contig 12867 bp, 11 predicted proteins | sample Lox_Sample_11_FD_206714 | JGI IMG/M metagenome (GOLD analysis project Ga0335069, IMG submission 206714) | Soil microbial communities from Loxahatchee National Wildlife Refuge, Florida, United States - Lox_Sample_1.1 | ecosystem: Environmental > Terrestrial > Soil > Wetlands | place: USA... | reverse complement strand
TCCGCCACGCCCGGAATCGCGCGCAACCCTTGGGCCAGCGACGCGGGAAAGACGAACGTCCGCGAAGTAATGTTTTCCGCGGTGGTCACGAACAAATCCGGATTCAGCGCCACGCGCATCCATTCGCCGATGGAGTCATAGCTTGACCGCGCCAAACCACCGAGCGAAATCACCAGCGCCAGCGACAGCATCAGCGCGGCCACCGTCCCCGACGTTCTTCTAGGCCCCTGCACCAAACTATCCGCCGCGAGCGCGCCTTCTACCGGCCGGATTCTGGCCAGCACCGGCCGCAGCACCCGAGCCAGCCATAGCGAAAGCGCCGGAGCGAGCAGGATCGCCGCGATCACCGATAATCCGAAACCCGCGTATAGAACCAGAGAACGCTGCGTGAACGGCACGGCCGCGATCGCCAGGCCCGCGCATGCCACCGCCCACCAGCGCCGAGCCCGATTTTCGCCTTCCCCAAGCGCCTGTTCACGTCCTTTTTGCAGCGCCTTCACCGGATCCACTGCCGCCGCGGCCCGCGCTGGAATCACGCCAGCGATCAAGCTCGTCACCAGGCCCATCAACATCGCGCCTGCGATCAGCTTCGAGTCGATGGCGATCTGATCCGCGTGCTGCGCAACGCCGTAAATATCCGTGAGAATGCCGCCGATGTAGCCCGCCATCGCGCGCGCCAGTCCAATTCCGAATGCCACACCCATCGCCGATCCCACGAGGCCGGCAATCGCACTTTCGGCCAAAAACAGCTTCCGGATCTGCCGCCGGGTTGCGCCCAGGGCCCTCAGAATTCCGATCTCCGTTCGCCGCTGTGTCACCGCGATCGCAAAGGTGTTGTAGATGATGAACATCCCGATGAATAGCGCGAATACGCTAGTGATGTTGGAAGCGATGGTGTAAATGTGCGCGGTTTGCTCAAACTGTTCTCCGCGGGAACCGGGCGGCTGCACCTCGAACCCCGGACCCAGTAGCGCCCGCAATTTCGCCGCTCCCCGATCCAGCGCAATGCCGTCCTGCAGCGCCACATCGACTCGATCGAACTTGCGGCCCCGGCCGAAGAATTTCTGCGCGGCGTAAATATCCATCACCGCCAGATCGCCGCCGAAGGCGCTCGCCAGTCCGCCGGGCTTCATGATCCCGCGCACCGTGAACTGCGGACCCCCGGGCAGTTCCGAAATCGGAAAGCGGCTGCCTACCTGTAAGCGATTCTTCTCCGCAAACGCCTTGGTCACTAACAGCGAATCCGGCTGCGCCAGGAACACCAGCGGATCGTCGATCGCGTCGTCCGCGCCTTCCAGGTCGTACGTCCGGAAGGTTCTGTCCCCAAGCATGTCCACGCCCAGCACCAGTAAATTTCCGGTCTTCGCCGGAGCCGTCGCTTCAATCACCGGCGTAGCCGCACGCACTTCGGGCTGATTTTGGATTCGCTCAAGGATTTCCTCGTCGAATCCAGGTTCGCCCGCAGTCACCTGAAGCTGAGCCGCGCCCGCGATTCGGTCGATGGTTTCATAGAACGCCGCCAGCACGCTTTGATTGGCGGTGTGCATTCCCACAAACACGCCCACGCCGAGCACGATTCCGGCTAACGTCAGCAGCCAGCGCAGCAAATGCTTTCGTGCATAGGGCCAACTGATCAACCGCAGCAGGATCACGCCCGCATCACCTCCCGCCGCACGTCGCTCACAATGTGTCCGTCGCGAATGCCGATGGTCCGCTGGCAGCTTTCCGCCACCGTCGCGTCATGCGTCACGATCAGGATCGTCGATGCCAGACGCTCATGCACTTCGTGAATCAGCTTGAGTATCTCCGCGCCGGTTTCCGAATCCAGATTTCCGGTTGGCTCATCCGCCAGCAGAATGGGAGGATAAACGCTTAAGGCCCGCGCGATCGCCACCCGTTGCCGCTCGCCTCCGGAGAGTTCATCGGGAAGATGATCCACGCGCGCCGAAAGCCGCACCAACCCCAGCAGCTCTCGAGCCCGTTCCTCGATCTTCCTGCGAGGCCAGCCTCGCAAATGCAGCGGCAGCGCGACATTTTCCAAACAGTTCAACGTCGGCAGCAGATTGAAAAATTGAAAAATGAAGCCAATCTTGTCGCGCCGTACGCGGGTGAGTTGGTCGTCGCTCAGCTTTGAAAGACTTGCGCCGCCGATCTCCAGTTCTCCTTCGGTGGGCCGATCCAGCCCGCCGATCAGATTTAATAGCGTCGATTTTCCCGATCCCGAAGGTCCTACGATCGAGACCATCTCTCCGCGCGCGATCTCCAAATCCAGCCGCTGCAACGCCGTTACTTTGCGCTTGCCGTCGAACTCCTTGGAGACACCCCGCAGCCGGATCATCTGCTTTCATGATGGCGCAATCGCCGCCGAGCCGCCGAATTTTCCCCGTGTACAATACGAATACTCATGCGCATCGGGGTGGACGCCGGCGGAACCTTCACGGACTTCGTCTGCCTGCATGACAACGGCCGCGTGGAGATGTTCAAGCTCCGCTCCAATCCGAAAAATCCCGCGCAGGTGATCCTCGCGGGACTGCGTCAGGCCGCCGGATCGCAGGGAGCCGAAGTGGTTCACGGATCGACGGTCGCCACCAATGCTCTGCTGGAGCGCAAAGGCGCGCGAACCGCATTCGTCACCACGGCGGGATTCGAGGATCTGCTCGAAATCGGCCGCCAGAATCGCGCTGAGCTGTACAATCTGACGCCTGCGCCGCGCCGTCTGCTCGCCGATCCCGGGCTGTGCTTCGGCGTGCGTGAACGCGCTTATTATGACGGAAGCATCGCCCTCCGCCCTTCGGATCGGGAATTGACCGCGCTCAAGAACAAACTCCGCCGCGCCGGGGTGCAATCCGTGGCCATCTGTTTTCTGCACGCGTATCAGAACCCTGCGAACGAGCGAGCCGTCATTCGGGCGCTCCGCGCGGAAAATGTCTACGTCTGCAGCTCGCACGAAATCAGCCCCGAATTTCGTGAATACGAGCGCAGTTCCACTACTTTCGTGAACGCCTATGTCGGGCCGTTAATGGAAACCTATTTGGGCGAACTCGCCGCGGCGCGAAAATTCCGCATCGCCGTTATGCAATCGAACGGCGGATTTCTGGCCGCTCGCGAAGCCCGCAAGCACGCGGTGCGCACCGTTCTTTCGGGACCTGCCGGAGGCGTCGTAGGAGCGATTCAAACCGCGCGCCGCAGCGGATTCCGCAAGGTCCTCGGCTTCGATATGGGAGGCACCTCCACCGATGTCAGCCTCTCAGACGGCGCGCCGCGCGAAACCACCGAAGCCATCGTGGACGGATTTCCCATTCGCGTGCCCATGCTCGACATCCATACAGTGGGCGCGGGCGGCGGATCCATCGCGCGGGTGGACGCCGGTGGCCTGCTGCGCGTCGGCCCGGAGAGCGCCGGAGCCGATCCTGGACCCGCTTGCTACGGCACCGGCGCCGAGCCGACGGTGACCGACGCTCACGTTGTTCTAGGCCGCATCGATGCCCATCAGCTCCTGGGTGGCGCGATGCCCATCGATGCCGAACGCGCCGGAGCCGCGGTAGACCGGATCGCGAAACGCCTCAAGTTGGATCGCGTTGCGGCCGCGGCGGGAATCCTACGGGTCGCCAACGCGAATATGGAACGCGCCATCCGGGCCGTATCTCTCGAACGCGGCTTCGATCCGCGCGAATTCGCGCTGGTCGCTTTTGGTGGCTGCGGCGGTCTGCACGCCTGCGAAATCGCGCAGGAACTCGGGCTGCGAAGCGTGGTCGTGCCCCAGTATGCCGGGGCGCTTTCCGCCCTGGGGATGCTGATGGCGGACGCTGTGCGCGATTATGCCGCTGGAGCGCTTGGCCGCTCCGACTTGGAGCGCCGGTTTGTGGAACTCGAGTCGCGTGCGCGCAAGGAATCGCCGCACGCGCAGGTCCTGCGCTCGGCCGACATTCGGTACAAGGGTCAGAGCTACGAACTCAACGTGCCCTGGAATCCTCGCAACCCCGCCGCGCCGTTTCACCGCGAACACGCCCGGGTCTACGGCTACGCCACGCCGCAGCGCGAAGTGGAGGTGGTAACTCTCCGGGTCCGCGCCCGCCGCAAATCAGCTCAGCCGGTGCTCAAGCGCGAGCCTTCATCGAAACACCAGCCGCAGGCGCGCCGCGTCTGGCTCGGCGAATGGAAGACTGTTCCCGCGCTGCATCGCTCTCAGATCGGCGAAAGGCGATCTGACGGACCCGCACTGGTCCTGGACTATGGATCGACCACTCTGGTCCCGCAGGGATGGAGTTATCGCGTGGATCGCGCGGGAAATCTTGTGGTGGAATCCGGAAAAGCCTAGGCTTTGCTGGCCGCGCGAGCGCCTGCCGGTTTCAACTGGGCTTCTTCCAACTGCTTGGCTTCCTGGTAGGTGAAGATCATGCGATGCACCACCGTGAGTGTGCCAAGCACCGAAATCACCCAGATCACCGGAGCCATGCGATCGAACAGCGCACCGATGATCACCAGCACCACCCGTTCGGGCCGCTCCATGAAGCCGACTTTGCAAGTGGGGATCGAATTTTCCGCCCTGGCTCGCGCGTAGCTGATCATCACCGAAGTGGTCATCGCCACCGCCGTCAGCACCACATAAAATGGCCGATTGATGGTTCCGTACCAGACCAGCAAGCCCACCAGCAGGGCCGAATCCGAGTAGCGGTCCAGCACCGAGTCGAAGAATCCTCCAAAGCGCGTCACCCGATTGGTTTCCCGAGCCACGCGGCCGTCCACCATATCGAACAGCCCTGCGCCGATAATCACCACGCCGGCCCACCGGAACTGCCCTACGGCCAACAGCGCCGCCGCGCCCATGTTGATCACCAGGCCCAGGAAAGTAAGAAAGTTGGGCGAGATTTTGGAAAGCGCCAGCCCGTGGACAATCAGTTGAATAACTTTGTTGCTGGAAACGCCGATCGCGCGGGTGAAGGTCATCCGTTGTCCCCGTTGCTCTGGTGAATCGTGATCAGTTCGACGATCTCCATCTCCCGGGCCCCGCCCGGAATCTGAATGCGAACTGTATCACCAACGATCTTGCCGAGCAACCCGCGCCCAATGGGAGAACTGGTGGAAATCAAGCCTTTGGCCACGTCCACATCTTCGCTGGTGACCAGCTTGTATTTGATCTTTTCGTCTTTCGTGATGTCCAGGACCACTACCGTGGAGCCCAACCCCACACGGTCATGCGGAATCTTGGACATATCGATCATGGAGATCTCGCGCAGACGCGCACGAAGCTGGCCCAGCCGGGCGTTCACATACCCCTGCCGTTCTTTCGCGGCGTGGTACTCGGCGTTTTCACTGAGATCGCCATGAGCCCTGGCTTTCAGAATCTCTTTGGGAAGCTCAATGCGGAACTCGTTATCCAGCGCCGCAATCTCTTCCATCAGCTTCTTTTTCAGCTCTTCCATGGCCAGCTAAGCGATATTATACTGCGTCCACCGGCGTCCGGCGCATTCCATCCATCCATCGCACTGGTAAATCAGGCACTTGCCGGGTTTACGCGGTCTGCAGAAGCCGCGTGAATTCGGAGACTCGCTTCACCTGATCGAAGTCATGAATCATCTGTAACAGCTCTCCGGTTCGCTTGGCCGGGAGCCCGGAATCGGAAATCAGCGCGTGATACTTGGCGTCCACGTCGCTCCATTCAATCCCTCGCGGACCGGATCCCCGGGGCGCGTCCACGGTGTTGGTGAACCTGGCTCCGGAGGTGGTCACAATCGTCACCGTCCCACCCCAGTTCCAGTTGTAATGAACCTCCGGCGGATTGGGATCGTACTCCACCAGCCCGATCAACCGTGCGATCACCGGCCGGTGAATCTTCTCCGGCGTCACGTGCACCCACGAGAAATCCCGATCCGCCACCGCCGAAGCCACAAAGTACGGCAGGCTGTGGATGGCCTCAATCATGTTCGTGGGGGGCTTGGTGTTGTAGGTGATGCTGGTCTTGGACGGGCCGGAAAGCAGAATCTTGGCCACCTGTTCCGGCGCTACGTTGGCTTGTTTGGAGGCATTCACCGCCGCCTCTACCGACGAATGCAGCGCGTGCGCGCCGGGGACCAGTTTGATGGCCAGATACTTCACGATGTCCGGATCGGGCCCTACCGGACGCGTCAGCCGCGCGACATCCGCCTTCCCGTTTCCATACAAATCGATGAAGCCGCCCCTGGCTTCCATCAAATCCGGATTCACGGTGAATCCGCGCCCCGCCGCCTGCGCGGCGTTGATCGCGCACAGTGCGGCATTTCCGGCCTGATACTCGCGAGCCCAACTGTCCGTGCCGATCAGAATCCCGCCCATGGTCACTTCGGTCAGTCCGATCGCCTGCGCCATCTGTTCGGCCGTTAACCCCAGCAGCTTTGAGGCCGCCGCGACTCCGCCAAAGGCCACAATCAGCGACGCGTGTAATCCCGTCCGCATGTTATGCAGCGCTTCCGTCATCCGCCCGGCGGATTCGTAGCCGGTCATGATGGCGGTGAGCAGATCCCGCCCCGATGCGCCGGTCTTTTCCGTGATCGCGAGTCCCAAAGCGGTCAAGCTGGTTCCGGTGTGCGCCACGTTGCGCAGATCGCTATCGTCGGAAGCCGCCGCGTCGCTCAGCATCGCGTTCACGCGCGACACTTCAGTCAGCGGCAGGCGCGCATTGTCGAACCAGATGGACGCTTCCGCTTTCCCGGCGCGCTCCTTTGCCAGATCGCGAATAATCTTCGCCGATTCGATCTTGGTCCCCGGAGCGGCGCTGGCCAGCGTGCTGGCAAGGATCATCTTGGCGTGCTTCACCGCCGTGGCCGAAAAATCTGCATAGCTGGCCTTGTGCAGCGTCTGCGCCAACCCCAGCGCCAGATTCGAAGGCCTACGCCCGGACGTTTCCTCCCCGGCTTCCCCTGTGTCTCCTGCTTCCAGGGCCGCCCCAAAAGTAGAAGCCGCAGCCGCGGCGATCGAGCCTTTGAGCAGCTTTCGTCGTGTCATGCGCATCAGTATATCGCCTGCCTCGAATCGCTCATTTTTTCCTGGGTAAATACTTCTTGTCGATTGACGCCACAATCACGTAATTGGGATCCACCATCTCATCCAGGTGAATCTTGGCGACCTTGGATAACAACTCGTAAGCATCCAGGTTCGACAATCCGTAATCTTTGTGGATCCAGTTCACCAGATCCATGAATGCGATCCGCAGCGCGTCATCCAATGGGCGGTATGCGCCCACGGACATGAGGGTGTCGTTATTTTCGAACCTCGGCCAATGGATTTTCTGGCCTTTGATCACGCTGATCTGCACGCGCGCCAGCAGCGGAACTTCTATCGCCGTTCCCGCGATCTCGCCGTCGCCCATGGCCGCGTGCCCATCGCCCAGAAACAGCAGCGCTCCCGGAACGTTGACCGGTAGATATAGCGTGTTTCCCACGCTGGCCTCCGGAGCGTCCATATTCCCGCCGAATTCGGCCGGGACAATGGAAGCCCGGGCTTCGCCCGACGCCGGAGCCACGCCGATGCACCCGAAGAACGGATGCAGCGGAATCTTCACCGAAAATTTCGAATCCAGGGCACTGAACGTCGCGGTGTTCGTGGCTTTATCGATTGGATAGAACCAGATCTTCTCCGGCACCGGAGCGTGAATCATGGGCGTGTAATCGGTTTCGTTCAGCGCGCCGAAGCCCGGCGCCAGCGTCCCCACTCCCTGATTCCCGTCCACCTGCAGATCCAGAAATGTGATGGCCAGTGTATCGCCCGGTTGCGCGCCGTCCACGTAAAACGGTCCGGTGAGCGGATTGTCGCCCTTCACCAGGCTCAGCTTGTCGCCGGGCTTTTTCAGCGCGTTGCCGAACGCGTCCAGCGTATTGGTTTCGAGCGTATCGCCGGATTTCACATGCGCCACCGGAGCCGATGGCCCGTAGGCGTACTTCACATCGTTGATGGTGGCGTGGTACTTCACCACATTCTTCACAACGTTCGAACCGGCGTTCGGATTTTGCGCCATCAATCCGAACGAAAAGACACTGAGAGCCGCGGCAAACCTGGTCATAGGGGGATTTCCTCGTCTCTCCACTGTAGCCGACCGTCTTTGAGCCCAACTACATCCACGCCATGGGCCAATTCGTATACTGGATCGAAATGCGCCGCGCCGGATTCGATGTCTTCGTCACCCTGGGAGCGCTCAGTCTCGGTGTGATCGCTTATCTCCGCGGCCAGGCGCTGTTGGGCGTGTGCTTCGTGGGAATCGGATTGCTGCGCGGTTTGATGCTGATGCGCGGCAAAAGATTCTCGCCCAAACCGGAAGAAGAAATCCGCCTGGACATTCTCAGTCCCTCTTCCACGCGCTATCCGATGTTGCCTTCCCGCCTACGGCCGCAACTGGAATCGATTGTTCCCAGCCGCGATGGCGATCTGAAATACTACCCCTGCCGGGCGATTCTGACCAATGGCATCACGCTCGATTGCGTCTATCTGGTTTTCGAGGTTCCGTACCTCAAACATTGGGGCTCCTACCCCGGGGAGGATTCTGGAACGTCGGAAACGCTTCTGGCCGATATCGCTTCCTTGACCGAAAGCCCGGCCCGGCTGCCCCCGGACTTCGCGAACCAGATCTACCGGGCCAAGGAATCGCCCAGCGGCGATCTCCTGTTCACGCTGGTTTTCTCCGACGGCTCGCGCCAAAGCTACCAGACCGGCAACGCGGTGGATTTCATCGATTACCCGCCCGGGCAAAGCGCGCAGGACGTGACTGGCGTGCTGCCGAATGAGGCTTCCGGCGAACGGCGAGGCTCGCCGCCCTATTCCTGGTGCCTGTTTTCCGAGTAGTCATTCGCCTAAACACGATATTCTGGCTGCATGGCCCTGCGGAGTTCGTTTGCCGCGCAACCCGTCAAAGTCTCCAAGCTTCCCGCCTTCCGGGCCGAGCATTTCCCTTCCGCCGGACCATTTCCCTGGCTCGATTTGCCGGATGCAGCCGAGCGCATTGAAGCCAAGCTGCAGGCCGGTGAAATTACGCGGAAAGAGGCGGAGCAGTGCCGCTTTTGGGCGAAAAACGGCTACATCATCGTGCCGCGGCTGTTCGATCCCGAGGTACTGGACGCCGTGTGGGCCGGATACGAAAGCGCGGTCAGCCGCGGCAAAATCGTGCTTCCGCCCGAGCCCGCCTCGCCCGAAGATCCCTACGCCGGCCGCTATCTGAATCCGCACAAGAAAGTTGGAGCGTTCTGCCGGATTCTGAAGCACCCGGGATTGCTGCAGCATCTTCGCGTATTGATGGAGCGCGAACCCAAGCCGCTGCAGACCATCGCTTCGCACAAAGGCTCACAGCAGGGTGTGCATTCGGATTCCATCCACATGACCACGTACCCGCTCGGGTACCTGACGGCCGCATGGATCGCGTTTGAAGACATCCATCCGGAGAGCGGTCCCCTGGTCTACTATCCCGGCAGCCACAAGCTGCCTTATGTGTTTAGTAAGGATGTCGGGATTTCAGAAGAAGAGTACCGGAGCGCCGGTTACCGCTCCTATCTCGACAAGTACGAGCCGCGAGTGCGCGAATTGATCGCGGAGCGCCAACTGGAGCCGCATTATTTCCACGCGCGCAAAGGCGACGTGCTGATCTGGCACGCCAACCTGCTGCACGGCGGCTCCGCACGCAAGGATATGCAGTTTTCAAGGAAAGCGGTGGTGTGCCACTTCTTCGTGAAAGGCTCGTTTGTCTACCACGATCTGGCCGCTGCACGCTCCCGCCAGCAGTATATGGGTACCTGCCTGCTGCGCGACGAAACCGGCGGGTTCCGAAGGTTCGGCGCCAAGAAATAACTACTTCCCGGCCGGAACCGGAAAACGAGTGGTCCGCGTCGACCGGATCAGCCATTTTCCGTCGCGCTTCACCATCACGTAGAAGGCATGGCCGTAGGGTTCGTGCCCTACCGTTCCATACAACGCGTCCACGGTGGCCACTTCCGGGCTCAGAAAGGTGATGTTCACCGGCTCCAGGGTGAGCTTCCGTTTTGGATCGGGCGGCAGATTGAGCGTGGGCTCCAGCGCGGCCCGGCCCTTCACCATCTCCTTGGCGGCTGAACCCCATTCATCCGCATCCTCGGTGTAAAACATCGCCTGCGCGTGACCGTCGCCTAATTCCCGCGCCGCGAAATAGCCCTTCAATTGCGACCGGATCGCGGCTTCATCCGCCGGGTGGGCGCTTTCCGCGCAGAGAAGCCCCGCGCCTGCCAACAGCAGCGCTCCGCTCAGCCACCAAGAAACAGTTCGATTCATCGGCACCCGCCTTTCTCGTTCTGAGCAGTATATCGCCGTTACTCTGTAGGCGGGTTTGCCTCGGTTACCGTCGCTTGCAACCGCCCCGTGGATAGGCGGATAGAAACGCTCGAACCTGTAGGCGCATCCTCGAACGTCTTCACGATCTGCCCATCTTTCTGAACGATCGCGTAGCCGCGCTCCAGAATCTTCAACGGGCTCAATTGCACCAGATGCGCTTGTAACGGCAGCATCTCGCCGCGAGCCCGGCTCAGCCGCAGCCTGACGATTTGCTGCGCCTTGGCATCGCACGCATCCAGACGCCGCCTTGCCGCCGCGAACTTCAGACGGATATCGAGCCGCCCCAATTTCTCGGCCAAAGCATCCAATCTTTGGCGCCGGACTGCGAGATCGTCGCGCCACTGCTCGCGCAGCCGGTAGTCGAGCTCGTCTACGCGCTGCATCTGCCGCCCGATGGCCCGATGCAGCCGAGCGCGGTCGATCGCCGCCGCGTGCAGCGCGCGCATGGAGAGGGCGATTTTCAGTCTTGCGGCCTGGAGCAGCGTCCTCTCACAGCTCATCAGCTTTTCGAGCAGGCTCTCGTGGGTCGGCACCACCAGTTCCGCGGCCGCCGAAGGCGTAGGAGCGCGCAGGTCCGCCACGAAATCCGCAATCGTGAAGTCAGTTTCGTGTCCCACCGCGGAGATCACCGGCACCCGCGACGCCGCGATCGCGCGAGCCACGCGCTCTTCATTGAAGGCCCACAGGTCTTCGAGTGAGCCTCCTCCGCGAGCCACGATCACCACTTCCGCCCATCCCGAGCGGCTGAAATATTCCACGCCGGAGGCCACCTGTTCCGCCGCGGTTTCGCCCTGCACCTGCGCCGGATACAAGCGGATGTGCCGCCCGGGGCAGCGCCGCTCCAGAATGTGAATCATGTCCCGGATCACCGCGCCGGTGGGCGACGTCACGATACCGATCCGCTCCGGCAGCACCGGCAGCGGACGTTTGCGCGCCCGGTCGAACAGCCCTTCCGCTTCCAGCTTGTTTTTCAACTGCTCGAATGCAAGCTGCAGCGCGCCGAATCCCTGCGGCTCAATGGCTTCAACCACGAACTGCACTTCGCCGCGTGCGTCGTATAGATCCACGCGCCCCCGCGCCACCACGGCCACGCCATCCTGGGGCTTGAATTTCAGGTATCGAGCCGTCATCCGGTAGCAGACGCAGCGGAGCTGTGCTTCTTGATCCTTCAGTGTGAAGTAATAGTGCCCGCTGGTGGCGAGCTTCACACCGGAGATTTCTCCGGCTACCCAGATATCCGTGAAGGCGTCCGCCAGCAGCGTCCGCATCAAACCGGTCAGTTCGCCGACCGAATAATAATGCGGCTCCGGAGCCCAATTCAGCGCAATTTGTTCCACGTCAGCTTCAGTGTACGGGAGAACTCCGGGCGTCTGAAACAACCAATAAGCATGGCGCCGAAGCATGACGACCCGAAACGCCTCCCGGCGCTGGATGGATTCCGGGCGCTCGCCATCATTGCCGTGATTCTGTCGCACGGATTCTTACTGGCGGACACCAGCCGCTCCGCCCGCGCCATCTCCTACACAGCGTCCTATCTAGGGGCGCAGGGCGTGGCGTTGTTTTTCGCGATCAGCGGATTTCTGATTACAACCTTGCTGCTGCGGGAGCGGGAGAAACTGGACCGCATCAACCTTCGCGCGTTCTACATTCGCCGGGCACTCCGCATTCTTCCCGCCGCGTATGTGTTCCTGACGACCATCGCGATTCTCCATGCTTCCGGGCATCTCCGCCAGCCTTTGCAGCGCGGCGAACTGACCAGCGCCGCGCTCTTTTTCAATAACTACTGGCCATTTCGATCCTGGTACACGGCGCATTTCTGGTCGCTCTCCATGGAAGAGCACTTCTACTTGCTGTGGCCGCCTCTGCTCGCCAGGCTGGGACCGCGGCGCGCCCTGATCGCGTCCGCGTTCGGCATCGCTGGCGAACTGATCTGGCGTCCCTGGAGTCTGGCCCATCTCTACCTGCCCGTTCCCGCGCTGCAACGAACCGACCTGCGCGCAGACGCGTTCCTGTTCGCAGGCGCGCTCGCCATTGTTCTCCATGGCCCGCACCGGTGCCGAGTATTGGAGTTGCTCACTTCCACCGGATTCCGGGCCGCCGCGCTGCTGGCTCTGGCGATCTCGGGAGCGTGGTCGCTGGCGGGTTCCGCGCCGGTGACCGGCACGCTCGCGCCAGCCGCACTTTTTCCCGCGCTCCTGATTTCAGTCATCCATCGGCCCGGCTCGCGAATCTACCGGTTTCTCGAATCCCCGCCGCTGTGCTGGATGGGGCGCATTTCTTACGGTTTGTATCTGTGGCAGCAGATTGCTTTCGCGGATCACGCTTCGCCCACGGTTGGGGGCGCCGCGCTCGCGCTCCTGCCCCGCCTGGCGATTCTCGTCCCCTTCGCATCTGCCAGCTATCTCCTGTTGGAGCGGCCCCTCATCCGCCTAAGCCACCGGAAAACACAGCCGCGGATGAACGCGGATAAACGCAGATCAAATGCATTTATTTGCGGCTAGGTTCGCAAGTATGATGTATCCATGACTCAACCCGCAAAGACTC
>Ga0335069_10010885_pt1 | contig 12868 bp, 14 predicted proteins | sample Lox_Sample_11_FD_206714 | JGI IMG/M metagenome (GOLD analysis project Ga0335069, IMG submission 206714) | Soil microbial communities from Loxahatchee National Wildlife Refuge, Florida, United States - Lox_Sample_1.1 | ecosystem: Environmental > Terrestrial > Soil > Wetlands | place: USA... | reverse complement strand
GCCCGGGAAGCGCTCGTCACGGGCGTGTGAGGCCTTCCACCGGCGGTAGTCCTCGAGCGTGCCGCCCTCGAGCTCGCCGATCTTGACGTCGTCCAGGCCGGGCTCCTCGAGGAAGGGGATCTCGCGCCCCGCGAGCGCGAGCTCGGCCGTCCGGCGGGTGCGCTCGAAGCGTGTGTGGACACAGACTCCGAACCCGGCGCCGGCCAGCTGCCGGCCGAGCCTGCGTGCGGCCTCCTCGCCCGCCGGGGTCAACGGCACGGGCACGGCCGGGTCGCCGTTGACGAGGCCCTCGACGTTGAAGGTCGACTGGCCGTGCCGCGAGAGGACGAGCCGCTTCAGGCCAGCTCGACCCGCTCGATCGCCACCTCTTCGTTCGGCCGGTCCATCCCGTCGCGCGGCACCTGCGAGATCGCATCGACGACGTCCATCCCGTCGGTGACCTTGCCGAAGACGGTGTGCTTTCCGTCGAGCCAGGAGGCTGCGTCGGCGGTGACGATGAAGAACTGGCTGCCGTTCGTGTTCGGGCCCGCGTTCGCCATCGCAACGGCGCCGCGGACGACCTTGTGGTCGTTGAACTCGTCCTCGAACTGGTAGCCGGGCCCGCCGCGGCCGGTGCCGGTCGGGTCGCCGCCCTGGATCATGAAGTCGGGGATCACCCGGTGGAAGATCACACCGTCGTAGAACCCGTCGGTCGCGAGGGTGACGAAGTTCTCGACGGTCTTGGGCGCGTCCTCGGGAAAGAGCTCGAGCACGATCGCGCCGTGGTTTGTATGCAGCGTGGCTGTGGTCATGACCGGGACGCTAGCGAAGTCGCGGAGCGCTTGTACCCTTGCCCATACGCGCCCGTAGCTCAGTGGACAGAACGACGGCCTTCTAAGCCGTTCCGCCGGAGAAAGTGCTTGGCGCACTTTCTCCGGGTGGGAGCGCTTGTACCCTTGCTCTGTCCCGCGCCCGTAGCTCAGTGGACAGAGCGACGGCCTTCTAAGCCGTTGGTCGCAGGTTCGAATCCTGCCGGGCGCATAGGCTCGAGCCGTGAGGGCTCTGCGCCGCCTCTACCTGCTCGTCTGGGGCCCGGACGTCGTGCCCGCGCTCCGGCCGCTCCTCGCCGTCTCGCTCGCGGGGTCGCTCGCGGGCTCGGCCGGATGGAGCTTCCTCGGAATCTGGGCGGTCAAGCGCCTCGACGCGAGCTCGCTCGAGCTCGGCCTCGCCTACCTTGTCGGAGCGCTCCTCTCGGCGGGCGTGGGCTACTACGGCGGCCACCTCTCGGACTACCTCGGCCGGCGCCCGGTGATCCTGGTCGGGTGGGGAGGACAGGCCGCGTTCGGGCTGCTCTTCCTCACCGTCGGAACGCAGACGCTGTACGGCCTCGCCCTGCTCGCGGCGATCCCCGCCTTCGGCGCGCTCGGGAGTGCCGCCGACCAGGCGCTCGTCGCGGACCTCGTGCCGGCGGAGCGGCGCGAGGCTTCGTACGCGGCGACGCGGGTCGCGTCGAACCTCGGCACCACCCTCGGCCCGCCGATCGGCGGCCTGCTCCTGCTCCTCGGCAGCTGGACGGCGCTCTTCCTGGGCGTCTTCGCGCTCTCGGTCGCCGCGTTCGCCGTCGCGCTGCGCTGGCTGCCGCGCCACGGCGACTTCGCGCCCGAGTCGCCTCCCGAGCGGGGCTCGTTCGGCGTGATCCGCCACGACCGCGTCTTCCTCCTGTTCCTGGTCTCCGGCGTGCTCGCCTTCATCGTCTACGTCGCGTTCGCCGTGGTGCTGCCGATCTCGCTCGTCTCGTCGCACGGGTTCTCGGCCTCGACCTGGGGCTTCCTGGTGATCGTCAACCCGCTCCTCGTGACGCTGTTCCAGCTGCGCCTGACGCGGCGGGTGACCGGGATCTCCCCGGCGACGAAGCTGTTCGTCGCGATGCTGCTGATGGGGCTCCCGTTCCTGCTCCTCTCGCTGAACGCGTCGATCGTCGTGGTGGTCGTGATCCTGCTCGTGTTCGTGTTGGGCGAGATGCTCTGGGTGCCGACGTCGCAGACGGTGGTCGCGGCGATCGCGCCGGAGGACGTCCGCGGGGCCTACATGGGCGCGTTCGGCGCGACCGCGGCGGCAGGGTTCGCGCTCGGGCCGCTGCTCGGCCTCCAGGTGCGCCACGCGTTCGGCGACACGGCGATGTGGATCTTCTTCGCCGCGGTCTCGGTCGCGGCCGCCTTCACCGGCGCGGCCGCCGCGCGGCGCGTGAAGACGAGTGAGGGCCCGGCCGAAGCCGGGCCCTCGTCGTAGCAGTCGGATCGGTGCGCTACTCGTCGTTGCCGTGGCTCACGTCGGCGAGCGTGACCTCCCAGGTGAAGTTGTCGCCGTGCTGCTGCGTGTAGAACCAGCGCCACTTCCCGCCCGGCTTGAGGCTCGGCGACTTCGCGCCGAGAATGCCGCCCTGGGTCGGGTCGCCGTCCGAGACGTGGATGCCGGTGATCTCGTTGTCGCCCTCGTTCTTGCCGAAGCCGCCGTTGGCGGAGTCCAGCGTCGCCGACGGATCGCGACCCTCGGCGAGCCAGCGAATCGGCTGGGCGCCGCCGGAGTAGTCCTTCGTGACGTCGAAGACGAACCCCGAGTCGAGCGCGTTGCGCTGTGAGTGCAGCCCGTCGCCGGCGTCCTCGACGAACGAGATCAGGTCTCGCGAGAGGAACGCCACGTTGTCGAGGCCCGCGACCGACTCGTTGCCCTCGTAGAACAGCGAGAGCTTGCCCGTGTTCGAGGAGCCGCCGTTCTGCCTCAGCTTGAAGATCGACGTCCAGCCACCCGCACCGCCTGCGCCGGTGACCGGGTCGCCGTTCTCCGGGCTGGTCGCGTTCGTGTCGCCGGTCTCGTCGAAGTAGAACTCCCCGAACTTGGAGCCGGGGCGGAACTGGCCGTTCTCCGGCCGCTTGAACGGCGTGCCGTGATTCGCCTTGGCGAGCGTGTTGGCGTTGAACGGCGCGGTGCCGTCGATCCCGGTGTCGTGGATCGTGACCCACTTCGTGTTGAACGACTTGCCGTAGGTGCGCAGCGCGACCTGGTCGGGCGCGTCGATTGCGGCCTGCGACTCGTAGGTGACCGGGGCGCCTGCGTCGTTCAGCACCTGGAGCACCTGCAGCTTGCCGTTGTGGAGGTCACCCGGCCGGGACGGGACGTAGCGGTAGATGAAGCTGTTCGGCCGCTTCGCCGTCGTACCGTTCTTGCCGGAGCCGCCGATGTCCTCGACGATCCAGATGTTGCCGTCGGAGTCGTCCTGGATTCCCTCGTAGCCGCCGCGGCCGAGCGCGCCCGAGACGTCCTCGACCTGCGACGGCACGCTGAGCGTGGCCGCGTACGTCGGATTCGATGCGTTCTCGGTCGTGAACAGCAGCCGCTGGGCCCACGGATCCCACGTCGAGCCGTCGATCGGCGCGATCGGGTTTCCGGCCGTGTCCTGCGTCGCGAGTAGCGTGACGCGGTGGGCGGTGTCGGCGTCGAGGTTGATCCGCGTGATCAGCCCCGGCGAGCCCGCCTCATGGCCCTGGAAGAGGAAGTGCGTGCCGTAGTTGTAGTTCGGGTCGGCACCGTGCTGGTTCTTCAGCACGAGGTAGGTGTTCTTGTCGGGCTCGGTCTTCTGCGCCTCGGTCGTGCTGCCCGGCGCCGGCACGAACTGCGCCAGCGCGGGGTTGTCCGGGCTTGGCGCGGTGTTCTCGTAGCCGTACCAGCCGACGATCCCGGACGGGTTCTCGAGCGGCATCGAGCCCTGGGCGACGAGCGTCTGGCGAAGCTCCGGCGAGAGCTGCGAGCTCGGCGCGTAGCCCGCCGCCTTCGGATTCGCCGACGGCACGCCCGTCAGGTCAGAGATGTCGTTCAGCGACGCGCCGACCGTCGCTGCGAAGATCGCGGCGCCGGCCACTGCGACGGCGCCGAGGATGATCTTTCCTCTCACGGTTCCCCCTATCCCCTGCCGCCGACCCGATGCCGGCGGCTCTCGAGTCGAGGCTAGGCGCGAGGGCGGTTTCAGAGGGGTGACCGTTTGGGACCGGCCCGGTGAAGGGTGGCGGATGGGACTCGAACCCACGACCACCCGGACCACAACCGGGGGCTCTACCAACTGAGCTACCGCCACCGTGAGCCGGGACAGGATAGCGACCCGAACGCGCGGCCGGGCATACTCCTCCCGGGCCCCGTAGCTCAGCGGATCAGAGCGGCGGACTTCGAATCCGCGTGCGGAGGTTCGACTCCTCCCGGGGCCGTCCATGACCACCGAGGCGCACTCACCCGACCGCGGCGCGATCGCCGAGCTCTCGCGCGAGGAGATCGACGCGTTCCTCGGCGCCCAGCGCATCGCCCGGCTCGGGTGCCACGTCGACGGGCTCACGTACGTCGTGCCGGTGATCTACGCCTACGACGGCGAGTGCGTCTACTCGGTCACGACCGAGGGACAGAAGGTCGCGATGATGCGCGAGAACCCGCGCGTGTGCGTGGAGGTGGACGAGTACGACGCGGACGGGCGCGGGAGCTGGCGGAGCGTGATCGCCTACGGCGGCTACGAGGAGCTCCGCGGGGAGGCCGTCGAGCGGGCGCTCGCCCTGCTCCGCGGCCGCTTCGCCCGCTCGGCCCCGGCGGAGCGGCCGCGGGCGCTGGGCCCGGGCACGGTTGCGTTCCGGATCCGCCTCGAGGAGCTCACGGGGCGGTCGGTCACCCGCTGAGCCCCGCACTAGGATGCGATCGTGCGCTGCCACGCGCCGAGAGTCGCGCTCCTCGTCGTCTTGCTGTGCCTCGCGGCCGTCGCGGCCGGGGGTCCCGGCGCGGGCGTTCGTGACGCGTCGAGCGACGCGCTGATCCACGCGGACGCGAGCCGGGCGCTCGGGTACACCGGTAAGGGCGTGACCGTCGCGATCCTCGACACGGGCGTCGATGAGCACAACGCGGACATCGCGGGCGCGGTCGCCGACGAGCACTGCATCGTGCCGCCGGACGGCTGTCCGGACGGCACCGGCGAGCAGGACGGCCCGGGGAGCGCGCAGGACGACCAGGGGCACGGCACGGCGATCGCCGACGTGATCGCCGGCGACGGCAGGAACCACCCGGTCGGAGTCGCGCCCGACGCGTCGCTCGTCGTCGTCAAGGTAACGGACAGGAACGGGCGCACCTCCGCGGCCCAGATCGTCGCGGGGCTGAACTGGGTGCTCGTGCACCATCCCGAGGTGAAGGTGGTGAACGTCAGCCTCGGCAGCGACGTCCTGCTCAGCGGCGACTGCAGCCGGCTCACAGCCTCGCTCAGCGCCTACGGCGCCGCGATCGACGCGCTGCACGCCCAGGGAGCCACCGTGTTCGCGTCGACCGGCAACCGCGGTTTCCCGCACTCGATCACCGCCCCGGCCTGCGTCCATTCGGCCGTCGCTGTCGGCGCCGTGTACTCGCGGAGCTTCGGCTCGTACACCGCGCCGGACGTCTGCCGCGATGCGACGACAGCGCCCGACCAGGTGGCCTGCTTCTCGGACAGCAGCACCGAGCTCGACCTCCTCGCGGCCGGCGCCCCGGTCGAGGCCGCAGGGCTCGGCACCGAGGGCTCGCTCTTCGCGGGAACCTCGGCGGCGGCCGCGCAGGCGGCGGGCGCGGCGGCGGCGCTCCTCCAGGCCGGTCCCGCGCTCACTCCCGACGGGCTCGTGTCGCTGCTGGAGACCACGGGCGTTCCGATCACGGATCCGCGCAACCACCTGACGACGCCGCGGATCGATCTCGCGGCCGCGCTCGGGGCGCTGCTCGGGCGGCCCGTGCCGCTGCCGCAGACGGCGCCGGTCCCGGCGGGGCCGGGCGCGACGCCGGTGCTCTCCCAGCCCACCGTGCCCGAGGCGACCGTCTCGACGAAGCCGATCTCGTTCGGCTCGGTCGCGCTCACCCGCTCGGTCACGCGGCAGCTCGTGATCCGCAACACCGGCGACGGGTTCCTGACGGTCAGGATCGCGACCTCGCTCGCCGCCGTCTCGGCGCATCCCGCCAAGCTCACGATCCCGTCGGCCCGTCGCGCCTCCGTGCTGCTGACGTTCCGGCCGCTGCGCGCGGGCGCCTACCGCGGCCAGGTGCGGCTCCAGACCGACGACCCGTCGGCGCCCATCGTCACCGTCGCCGTTCGCGGCACCGGCCGCGCGGCGGCTCCGCTCCAGTGACGTCCCGCACCGGACCTGGTCGCCGGATCGGAGCCCGGCTAGAATCCGGCCGGTGAGACGTCGCCTCTCCCCGGCGTCTGTCGCGCTCGCTGCGGCCCTGCTGCTCGTCCTCGGGCTCGCCAGCAGCGCGCCCGCCCGCACCGAGGGTCAGCTGAAGCTGCCCCCGCTCACAAGAGCGGAGAAGGCCGCGATGACGATCGCCTCGATCGACGTCAAGGGGTCGGACAACCTCGGCGTCTTCGTCACGGCGACGTTCAGGGGAAACTTCGCCAAGACGATCGGAACCGGGAACCTCAAGCACGCCGCAGCCGCGCTCGTCCTGGTGCCGAAGCCGGGGAAGGCGCTCTCCGCCGGCCTCGTCACCATCGGAGCAGGGCCGGTCGGCAAGCTCTACCGCGAGACGAAGTCGACCGACGTCGGGGCGGCGCGGAACGGCAACAAGCTCGTCTTCTTCATCCTCGGCCCGGGCTACGCCAACGTGCAGTCGGTCGAGGTCGAGACCATCCAGTCGGCGACCGGGCTGCCGCGCGCCACGAGCGCTGTGAGCCAGGACATCCCGAACTTCGGCCCGCGCCTCTGGGACAAGTTCATCTCGCTGCACCCGATCGACCACCACGTCCAGACCGCCGACCCGTCCGGGCTCTCGTGCCCCGAGCTCAAGAACATGCTGGCGAGCATCGACGAGGACCTCGCCGACCCGGGCTTCCACGTGACCGTCGAGCCAGACGTGAAGGCGGCCCTGAGCAAGTTCCGGGACACGGTCCAGGGGCTCTACGACAAGTGCGCGCCGCCGGTCACGACCCCTCCGGCCGTAGTGGGGACATTCGCGTGGAGCTTCTTCGGCTCGAACGAGGTCGCCGGGACGGGCGTGTTCACCGGACCGGCTGAGACCTTCAGCGGGGTCAGGATCGTGCTCCCCTCCTCGTTCGTGATCACGAACCACATCTGCCCGAGCCAGCTCCCGAGCGCAGCGATCAGCGGCAACACGATCGCCTGCGGCGGCGGCATCCTCACGACCGGGCAGTCGTTCACGCTCAATCTCCAGACGAGCCCGTTCCCGACGGCGGGGATGGGCGGGCAGATCTTCGGCGTCGAGGGCAACAGCACGGTCGACGGGCCGTTCACGATCACCGGCCCGTAGATTTAAGTTGACGCTTACGTAAGCAAGTGCTTACATATGCGCCGTGGAGGTTGCGCTGAGAGCGATCGCCGAGCCCCACCGGCGCCAGATCCTGCGGCTCGTGTGGGACGCGGAGCTCTCGGCGGGCGAGATCGCCTCGCACTTCGACGTGTCGCGCCCGGCGGTCTCGCAGCACCTCAATGTCCTGAAGGGGGCGGGGCTCGTGAGCGAGCGACGCAATGGAGCCAGGCGCCTCTACCGGGCGCGCCCGGAGGGCCTCGAGGAGCTGAAGGCGTTCCTCGAGGAGTTCTGGGGCGACCGGCTCGAGGCGCTCAAGCGCGAGGCCGAACGAGAGGAGGGGGAACAGCATGGAGAGCACGACTGAGAGCGTCACGATCGAGCGGGAGCTCGTGATCGACGCGAGCCCGGAGGTCGTCTGGGAGTTTCTCGTCGATCCGGAGAAGGCGGTGCTCTGGATGGGGACGTCCGCGTCGTTCGACGTGCGCCCCGGCGGCGAGTACCGCGTCGAGGTGATCCCGGGCCACACCGCGGCCGGCGAGTTCGTCGAGGTCGACCCGCCGCGCCGGCTCGTCTACACGTGGGGGTGGGAGCCGGGGGAGGACGGCCCCGCCTCGGTGCCGCCGGGCGCGTCGACCGTCGAGGTCGAGCTCACCCCGAGCGGAGCCGGGACGGCACTGCGCTTCACGCACAGCGGCCTGCCGAGCGAGGCGACCGCCGAGTCGCACGGGCACGGCTGGGACCACTACCTCGGGCGGCTCGCGATCGCGGGCGTCGGCGGCGACCCCGGGGTCGATCCCTGGGTCACGGGAGCGATGTGATGGCGAACGCGGTGATCCACTTCGAGGTGGTCGGCAAGGACCTGGCCGGCCTTCAGAGCTTCTACGGTGACCTGTTCGGCTGGAAGACCGAGGCGATCCCCGAGATGGGCTATGCCATGGTTCAGAAGGAGGGCGAGGGCATCGCCGGCGGGCTCGGCCGGTCGCAGGACGGCGGCCCGGGTCACGTGACGTTCTACGTCTCCACGGACGATCCGCAGGCGACCCTGGACAGGGCCGAGGCGCTCGGCGGCAAGACGGTGATGCCGGTCACCGAGCTCCCGCAGGTCACGCTCGCGATGTTCGCCGACCCCGAGGGGCACGTGATCGGGCTCGTCAAGGGGATGTAGGAGGCGAGTTGCGCTGCGGGCGCACGGGCGACACCATCCGTCCGTGCGCCCGCTCCTCGGATCCACGCTGCTCGCGGCCGTCGCGCTCGCAGTCGCAGGCTGCGGCGGGGGCGCGAAGGGTCCGCCGCCCGAGCAGATCGTCAAGGCGGCGACGAAGGCGACCTCGGCCGAGCGGAGCTTCCACTTCACCTACGACGAGCAGCACGGGCCGCCCTCGAAGAAAGGCCTCCACCTGATCTACGCGGACGGCGACGTCGTGCTCCCCGGGAAGGTGAAGGCCGACGTCACCGGCACGCTCCTCGGGCTCCCCCTGCGCTCGACGCTGATCGTGGTCGGCGGCCGCTACTACGTCCGCAACCCGTTCACGCAGAGCTGGCAGACGGTGAGCGTGGCGACGAACCCGGTCGCCTTCTTCGACCCGGCGAAGGGCGTCCTCGCGGTGATCAACGGCGCGACCCAGGTGCAGAGCGCGGGCAGCGAGACGATCGGTGGGCGGGACGCCTACCGCGTGAAGGGCAAGGTGCCGGTGAGCGCGATCTCGCCGATCCTCGGCAACCCGCCGAGCTCGAAGCTCGTCGACGTCGAGCTCTGGATCGACAAGCAGAGCTCTCGCCTGCTGCGCGTGCGCATCTCGGGCCCGGTCGAGTCGGGCGACCCGTCGAACGCCGTGCGCACGGTCGACCTCTCGAACTACGGGACGGCCGTCGTGATCAAGCCCCCGGTCGCGTCCTGACCCCTCCGCTCCTCTCCGCCCGGGGCGTGACCCGGAGGTTCGGGCGCCGGGTCGTGCTCGAGCCGACCGATCTCGAGATCGGGGCGGGGGAGGTGGTCGCGCTCGGCGGCCCGAACGGCGCCGGCAAGTCGACGCTGCTCGCGATCCTCGCCGGCGCGCTGCGGCCGAGCGGCGGCACCGTCGCGGTCGCGTCGAAGCTCGGCTGGATGCCGCAGCGGCCCGCGCTCTACGGCCGGCTCACCCCGCGGGAGAACCTGGAGCTCTTCGCGCGCCTCGCCGGGGTGGCGGACGTCGACGCCGCGGTCGGCCGCGCGCTCGCCGAGGTCGGGCTCGCGGTCGAGGACCGGCGCGCGGCGGAGCTCTCGGTCGGGAACCAGCAGCGGCTCAACCTCGCGATCGGCCTCCTCGGCGAGCCGTCCGTGCTGCTCCTCGACGAGCCGACCGCCTCGCTCGACGCGCGCCGCCGGGGCGCGCTCTGGGAGCTCGTCGCGCGCGTGCGGGGTGCGGGCGGCGGCGTCCTCTTCGCCACGCACAACCTCGACGAGGCGCGCCGCGTCGCCGACCGGCTGCTCGTGCTCGAGGAAGGCCTGCTCGTCTTCCAGGGCGCGCCGGCCGCGTACGTCGAAGAGCAGGCGGCGCCAAATGCTCATGAGCACAAGGACACAGGGTTGTGAGGGCGATCCGGCTGCTGCTCGGGAAGGACGTGCGGCTGCTGCGGCGCTCGCCCGCGCTCGCGGCGGCCCTGATCGTCTACCCGCTCGTCGTCGCGCTCCTCGTCGGCCTCGTCGTCCGCTACGCGGGCGAGCGCCCGCGCGTCGCGCTCGTCGCGCCCGCGGGGCTGCCGAGCGTGATCGTCGTCGGCAAGCAGACCTTCGACCTCCAGCAGCTCTTCGCAGGCGCGAAGGAGGTGAAGCTCGTCCGGATGCCGGCGGCACAGGCCGAGCACCAGCTCTCGTCGGGCCAGGTGCTGGCCGTGCTGACCGTGCCGAAGGGCTTCACCTCGGACCTGCGCGGGCTCAAGCGGAGCCCGAAGCTGATCCTGCGCACCACGCGAGGCGGGCTCTCCACACGCGTCGTCGAGAAGCTCCGCTCGTTCGTCTACTCGACGAACCTCGACCTCCAGAAGGCGTACATCCAGGCGAACCTGAGCGCGGTGGACCTGCTGCTCCACGGGGGCGGCGGCGTGATCGGGAGAACGAGGTTCGACCTGCTCGGTGTGCGGCGGGCGCGTGCCGAGCTGGCCGTGCTCGCGCGCTCGCCCGATCCGGCCACCGCGGCGCGCGCGAAGGAGCTCGGCACGTTCATGGGCCAGCTGAGCGGCGCGGTCGGCCAGGTCGGCACCTTCCTGCGGGCGACCGCGAACCCGATCCAGCTCGTCCACGTCCAGCAGAGCGGCCGCTCGTGGATCCTGTCCGCGCAGGTGCAGGCGTACGCCCTCGCCCTCGCCCTCGCGTTCGTGGCGGTGCTGCTGGGCGCGGGCGCGATCGTCGCCGAGCGGGAGGAGAACGTGCTCGGGCGGCTCGTCGGCGGTCTCGCGGGGTTCGGCCGGCTGGTGGCGGAGAAGATCGCGTTCGTGACGCTGATCGCCGCCGGGCTCGGCCTGCTGCTTGCGCTCGCGTTCGGGCTCATCGTGGAGCTCGGGCACATCTCGGGCGGCCAGCCGTGGCAGCGCGTGCCGCTCCTGCTCGCCGGCCTCCTGCTCGCGGCGGCGGCGTTCGGCGCCTTCGGCGTCCTCGTCGGCGCGCTCGCGCGCGAGGCGGGGACGGCGACGCTGTTCGCGTTCCTCGTCGCGCTGCCGCTCACCCTCGTCGCGCTCGTCCCGCACGGGACCGCGCCCGTGGTCACGTGGATCGGCGCGCTCTTCCCGTTCGGGCACGCGGTGCACGCGTTCACGGTCGCGCTCTACGACGCGCACCCCGCCCGGCTGTTCCTGCGCGAGTGCGCCTGGCTCGCCGCGCTCGCGCTCGCATACGGGATCGCGGCCCGCGCGGCGGCTCGGCGGCTGCTCTGACGGAGGCGCGCGGGCTCGTGCGGAGCCCGCGCGCGCGTCCGGCCCGGTTACTTCGCCGCGATCGGAATCCTGTGAGCCTTCGCCTCGACTGTCTTCGGCGTGTGGAGCTCCAGCACGCCGTTCGAGAAGACCGCCTTCACCTTCGTCGTGTCCGCCTCGGGCGGAAGCTCGAAGCGGCGCAGGAACTCGCGGTCGAGCCGCTCGTGCAGGCGGAACGTCTTGTCCTCCTGCTCCTTGGTCTCCTTCCGCGTGCCCTTGACCGTCAGCACGTGGTCGATGACCTCGACGTCGAGATCCTTCTCGTCGAAGCCGGGGACCTCGAGCTCCACGACGAGCTCGTCCGCGGTCTCGTAGATGTCGGCAGCGGGTGCGAGCATGGGGACGAGGCCCCACGCATCGAAGATCCGTCGCGCTCTCCGTTCCATCGAGTCGAGCTCGCGGAACGGAATCAGCGGCGTCGTGGGCATGACTCCACCTCCTTCTGGTAGGCACACGAATCCTCGCGCGCGAGGTGGCCGCACACATCGTGGTGGGCTCCGGAACGCGGTGCGGGGAACTACCGAACCGGCGGAACGATCACGACCGGGCACGGCGCGTGGTGCGCGCACTGCTGGCTCACCGAGCCGAGCAGCAGGCCGGAGAAGCCGCCGCGCCCGCGCGAGCCGACCACGAGGAGGTCGGCGCCGTCCGCTTCCTCGACGAGCGTCGCCGCCGGCGACCCCTCGAGCGCCTTGATCTCGACCTCGACCCCGACGGTGCCGACCTCGGCCAGCGCGTCGGTCACCACCTGCTCGGCCTCCTTCTGGATCGAGGCCCGAACCTCCGGGTCGGCGCCGGGCAGGTAGCCGGGGCCGGCGGTGAACTGGTACGTCCAGGTGTGGACGGCGACCAGCTTCGCCTCGCGCAGGCGCGCCTCGCTGAGCGCCCAGTGGAGCGCCCTCTTCGACTCGTCCGAGCCGTCGATCCCGACGACGATGAAGCTCATACCCCGATCGTAGCCGCGCCGGAGCCCCTATCGTTCGTGTGGCTACGCGGGCGTGGCGGAACTGGTAGACGCGGCGGGTTTAGGTCCCGTTGGGCGAAAGCTCTTGGAGGTTCGAGTCCTCCCGCCCGCACTGGCTCTCATCGCCCCTTCATCCCGGTTCAGGCAAGCTGGCCGTGGTGAAGCGGCGAGCCGTCCTTGTCCTGGTCATCGTCGTGCTCGCCGCAGTCGGGCTCTGGTGGGGTCTCGTGCGGGGCGGCACGAAGACGGCCGCGCCCTCCGCCGCGACGACCGCCAGAACGACGACCACGGTCGTGCTCGCGAAGGCGAAGTCCGTCCCCGTTCTGTTCGAGCACGTGACGGGCTCGCTGGGCGCGCCGCTACAGGATCCGGCCTCCGCTCCCGTCGGCGCCGGCGGCCTCCTGCTCGGCGGGCTCACCGCGGCCGACACCTCCTCGAGCGCGATCCTCTACGTCAACGCCCGCGGCGACCGCCCCCGCGGCACCTTGCCGACCGCGCGGCACGACACCGCCGCCGTCTCGATCGGAGGCGCCGTCTACCTGTTCGGCGGCGGCGACGGCACGAAGCAGCTCGACGAGATCCTCCGGATCGATCCCGCGACGGGGCGCGTCACCGCGGCCGGGCGCCTGCCGGCGGCGAGCTCGGACTCCGGCGCCGCCGCGG